>Ga0315280_10005186_pt1 | contig 18740 bp, 14 predicted proteins | sample YL17G06_40_MG_FD_203697 | JGI IMG/M metagenome (GOLD analysis project Ga0315280, IMG submission 203697) | Sediment microbial communities from Yellowstone Lake, YNP, Wyoming, USA - YL17G06_40 | ecosystem: Environmental > Aquatic > Freshwater > Lake > Sediment | place: USA: Wyoming | collected... | reverse complement strand
GCTGCCAGAGGAGCCCTGAGGGGGAACTCCCTCCCAGGCCCGAACGGCCGGCCAATCGCGAAGCTTCCGAGCACCCGGCCGTGGGCAAGAGGCTGTCGGAGCTGAAGGTGATCGCCCTGGACGATGCCTCCAAGTCGGTGACCCTCGCCGACCTGTCGGGAAAGGTGGTGCTGGTGGACCTTTGGGGCCCTTGGTGTCCGCCGTGCCGCTGGGAACTCCCCCACATCGCCGCGCTGGGCCAGAAGTATCGCAGCTCCCCGGGTTTCCAACTCCTGGCGGTTAGCAGCGGGCAGACGATGCCCGAGAACATCGATCGGCTCCGCAAGGAGACCCGGGCGTTTTTGAAAGACGCCGGGCTCGAGTTGCCCACGTACTTGGACCCGGGGTTCGTGACCCGCCGGGCATTCGCGGAGGCACGCGACCTGACGAGGCTCAGTTTTCCCACGACGTTTGTGATGGACCGTCGCGGGGTGATCCGCGACGTCTGGGTGGGCTACAGCCCGAGCGTTCCCGAACAGATCGACCAGACCATCGCCCAGTTGCTTGAGGAGAAGGCGAACTGACGCGGCTCAGCGGCGGCGCGAAACGGCGGCCGACCGGCGTGGTTTGTTCGGTGTGCGCTGACCTTCCGGGGCGTGCCCGAGCATTCGCACGCAGTAGGAGTTCAGGCTTTCGCCCCTGCGCAACGCCTCAATCGCAAGCTGCCTGTGCAGGGCCTTTCCGACGCGGATCACGAACTTGCCCGAGTAATCCTTCCCCGCGGTCGCTTCCGGCAGGGGGTCGCCGTCTTCCTCATGAATGCGGACCCACTCGTCGACCTCTTGGCAGAGTTCCTTGTAGACCTTCAACTCGTCATCACCGTGAACGCCGCCATACATCAGGCCCGGACAGGTTCCTACGTAGCATTGGTCTTCCGCAGACCACTCAACGATCTTAAGATAACGGTCACTCGCTTTCACTTTGAACCTCCGTCAGAGCGTTCTCGACGTCTCGCTCCTGGTACGGCTTTGCATCATCCCCGGGGTTGCCGCTGATAGTGATGCCGACGCCAGCGGGATGCTTGAATCTCCGGTGGCTTCCCTTGCCGCCCCGAAGCACGAAACCAGCGGACTCCAAGTCCCGGATGAGTTCGCGGATCTTCCTGGGCATCGATGTATAATACTATTCTAGTACCACAACGTCAATCCACACCCGGCTCCGCCGGCAAACGGTTCGAGAAATCGCGTGCCGCGGCAGCCGGATCGGAGGCATCCACAATCGCCCCGCCAATGGCAATCCGGCCAATGCCGGTTTCCAGCACCTCGGCGAGATTCTCCGGCCCGATGCCGCCGATGGCAAAGGCTGGTAAGCGAATCTCGGCCGCCACCGCGCGGAGCAACTCGAGGCCGGGGAACTGGTCGAAGTGCTTTGTCTCCGAAGGGAAGGTCGGGCCAACGCCGATGTAGTTGGCCCCGTCGAGCACCGCCTGCCGGGCCTGATCGACCGAATGGGTAGAAACCCCGATCAGGCCGTCTGGGCCGACGATTGTGCGGGCGGCCTTGACCGAAACGTCCTCTTGCCCGACGTGAACGCCGTCGGCCTGGGCAATCGCGGCCAGATCCGGCCGATCGTTCATGATGAAAAGCACGCCCGCGGCCCGCGTAATCTCCCGCAGTGCCGCCGCGCGCTCCAGAAGCTGGCGGTCGTCGAGCCGCTTGTCGCGGAGTTGAATGACATGGACCCCCGCTTCGACCAAGGAGCGGGCCAGGGTCATGAATTCGTCGGGGCTCGCCCGGCCGTCCAGGAGCACGTAAAGCCGGGCCGCCGCGAGCCGGGATCGGCGCGGGTCTCCTGACCCCGCCGTGGCTCGGTCGGGAGACCGGCCACAACAAGTGCCAGTGATCTCCACGGCCCGCTGGAGCGTGTAGGTCCTGTAGCGGAGTTGCTTGAGCCGGCCTGAGGCGTCGGCATCGAGCAGTTTGGCGAATTCTTCGAGGCTGCGGAGGGCCTCTTGCAGGCGGGTGAAATTGGCCGCCAGGACCTGGCCGATCTCGTCGCGCCGGCGTTCCGCGCCCGTCGTGATCGCCGTGCCCACGTCGGCCTGGGTCTCCCGGGCCGCCAGCCGCTCGCCGAGTGGGAAACGCGACAGCACGGCCGCCAGCTCGTGGCGCAGGTCCTTGAGTTGCCCGGTAAGAAAGCGGTCGTCAAGTACGAAACGGAGGTAGTCTTCGACCACACGGAGCCCCTCGCGGGCGCGGTTGCCGGCGGCGTCGATGACGCGGAGGGGGGCGAGGGACGGGTGGCGGGTGGCGGGTGGCGCGGTGAGGGGGTGAGGGGGTGAGGAGGTGACGGGGTGAGGAACGTGCTCGGACTCGGGCTCGGCGCTGTAAAGCCCAGGGGTTGCAGCCCCTGGGCTTTGACTCGCCGGCGTGCATGGCGACGCAAGCGTCGCTATGGCATTCTCGTCTTCAGGCGGAAAGTCCACGGGAGGCCCCATTTCATCGGCACGCGGGTCCCGGCGGTGGCCATAGTGCTGGTGGATTTCTGCCTCGATGGCGTCCGGGTCGAGCCCTTGCTGGCGAAGCCAGACGGCCACTTCATGCTCCGCGTCGGCAAGGCCCAAGAGGATGTGCTCCGTGGCCAGAATGAGGGGTCGGGGGTAATCGAAGAGCCGCCGACGGGCGGCGGCCAACGAGACCTCGACGCCGGCCGAAAAGCGGCGGACCGGGATTCCGCCCTCCGGGCTGGACCGCGGCAAGGCATCCGAGCCGCCCCAGGCGGGGAACCGGGCCTCGCAGCGGGCCAGCGTGGGCCAACGCCGGACGACCGCCGGGGCGTCGATTGCGTGCCGGGCGAGGATCATGGCTGCCCGGCATTCCGATTCTGCCAACAATCCCAACAGGATCGCTGGGACTTCCAACTCTGTGGAGCCGTCCAAGGTAGACCAAGCGGCAGCTTCGCCCATCGCCCGCTCAGCGGCGGCAGTGAAGAGCAGTTCCATACCGCTAATCTGGCACAAACGGGTCCTATCCGCAAGCCGCTTAAGGGGAAGCACTTATGATCGTAACCCGAAGTGGGACTTCCAGTTGCCTTGATTCTCCCAACGGCAAGAGCTACAATTCCCTGACTAGTGGTGGGTCAGGGCTTGGCCGCCGCTCAGAGGGAATGCCAACGCCATGGGCAGGACGCCGTGGGCCGCTTATCTTTGGCCGGGATTACCCCAATTGTGGAGGCGGGGCAGTTGGTCTGCCTTGGTCTTGGCAGTGGGGTCGGCCGGAATGGTGAACGTGGCCCTGGCCGCGAGCCTCCTTTGGAGTGAACTGCTCCCGCCCCGGGTACGTACCGGAGCGTGGGTCGCGGTAGCAGTGTTGTGGCTGGGCTCGGCGACGTTTTCCCGCCTGCGGGAACGCCACGGGGCTGTCGGGCCGGAGAAATCGCCGGCCGGCGACTTGTATGTTGAGGCAACGGAACATTACTTGAAGGGAAACTGGTTCGAGTCGGAGTGCCGGTTGCGGGAACTGCTGCGCCACAACCCGCGGGACTTGGAGGCCGGCCTGATGCTGGCCACGCTGCTGCGGCATACGGGTCGCCTCGGGGAGGCGGCGCAGCAGCTCGAGCGGCTCGAGCGGTTCGACGGTTGGGAGCGGTGGGGCATGGAGATCGGGCGCGAGCGGGCGTGTCTGGCCGCGGCTCGCGACGAGGGGGCCGTTGGGCCCGAACAAGGGCCGACGCGAGAGCCGGAGGACCCTGGCGAAGCGGAACGGGAGGGCATCCCGTCCTACGACGAGGCAAACAGTTAACGGAGAGCACTCATGTACGAGCGATTCACTGACCGCGCCAGGAAGGTCATGCAACTGGCCAACCAGGAAGCGCAGCGATTCAATCACGAATACATCGGTACGGAGCACATCCTGCTGGGGCTGATTAAAGAGGGGAGCGGCGTTGCGGCCAACGTGCTGCGGAATCTCGACATCGATCTGCGCAAGATCCGCCTGGAGGTCGAGAAGCTGGTCCAGAGCGGGCCGGACATGGTCACCATGGGCAAGCTCCCGCAGACCCCCCGCGCCAAGAAGGTCATCGAGTACTCGATGGAAGAGGCGCGGAACCTGGGCCACAACTACGTGGGGACCGAGCACATCCTGCTGGGGCTGCTGCGCGAGCAGGAAGGGGTCGCGGCGCAGGTGTTGATGAACCTGGGTTTGAAACTGGAAGAGGTGCGGGAAGAAGTACTCAATCTCTTGGGACACGGTATGGAAAGCGGCGAAGGTTCGGAACGGGCGGGAGGCATGGGAGGACAGGGTGAAGGGCAGCGGGCCGCGAAGTCGAAGACCCCGGCCCTGGACAGTTTCGGCCGCGATCTGACGGAGCTGGCGCGGCAAGGGAAGCTCGACCCGGTGATCGGCCGCGAAAAGGAGATCGAGCGCACGATGCAGATCCTCGGCCGCCGCACGAAGAACAATCCCGTGCTCTTGGGCGAGGCCGGAGTCGGCAAAACGGCGATCGTCGAGGGGTTTGCGCAGCGGGTCGTGGAGGGGAACGTCCCCGAACTGCTGATGGACCGCCGCATCGTGGTCCTCGACTTGGCCATGATGGTCGCCGGCACCAAGTACCGCGGCCAGTTCGAAGAGCGGATCAAGGCGGTGATGAACGAGGTCCGCCGGGCCAAGAACACGATCCTCTTCATCGACGAGCTGCACACCCTGGTCGGGGCCGGCGGCGCGGAGGGGGCCATCGACGCCTCCAACGTGCTCAAGCCCGCGCTGTCCCGCGGCGAAATCCAGTGCATCGGCGCCACCACGCTGGACGAATACCGCAAGTACATCGAGAAGGACAGCGCCCTGGACCGCCGCTTCCAGGTGGTGATCGTCGAGCCGTCCACGAAGTCCGAAACCATCGACATTCTCAAAGGGCTCCGCGACCGCTACGAGAAGCACCACCACGTGCAGATCACCGACGACGCCGTCGAAGCGGCCGTCGAGCTCTCCAGCCGCTACATCACCGGCCGCTGCCTGCCCGACAAGGCGATCGACGTGATCGACGAATCGGGGGCCCGCGTACACCTCAAGTCGATGACCCGGCCGCCGGACCTCAAAGAGATCGACGAGGAGGTCGAGCGGCTCAACAAGGAGAAGGAAGAAGCGGTCGCCAACCAGGATTTCGAAAAGGCCGCGGCCCTGCGCGACCAGGCCGACAAGCTCAAGAAGAAAAAGCAGACCATCACCCGCGAGTGGAAAGACAAGGCCCGCGAGGCCGACGGCGTCGTGGACGCCGACGTGATCACTGAAGTCGTGTCGAAGATGACGGGCATCCCGCTGACGCGGCTGAGCACGGAGGACTCGATGCGGCTGATGAAGATGGAGGAGGACCTGCACAAGCGGGTCGTGAGCCAGGACGAGGCCATCCGCTCGGTGGCCAAGGCGGTCCGCCGCAGCCGCAGCGGTCTGAAAGACCCGAGGCGGCCGACGGGGTGCTTCGTGTTCGCCGGGCCGACGGGCGTAGGCAAGACGCTACTGGCCAAGGCCCTGGCCGAGTTCATGTTCGGCGACCAGGACGCGTTGGTGCAGATCGACATGAGCGAGTACATGGAGAAGCACAACGTGAGCCGGCTGATCGGGGCCCCGCCGGGCTACGTGGGGTACGAAGAAGGGGGCCAGTTGACGGAGAAGATCCGCCGCCGCCCCTACTCCGTGGTCCTCTTGGACGAGATCGAGAAGGCCCACCCCGACGTCTTCAACATGATCCTGCAGATCATGGAGGAAGGGCGGTTGACGGACAGCTTCGGGCGGCACGTCGACTTCAAGAATACGATCCTCATCATGACCACCAACGCGGGGGCGGAGGCGATCAAGAACGAATCGGCCTTCGGCTTCCAGCGCCCCGACGCCGACGCCAGCTACGAGAGCATGAAGCAGCGGGTGCAGTCGGAGATCGAGAAGGTCTTCCGGCCGGAGTTCCTCGGCCGCGTGGACGACATCATCGTTTTCCGCCACCTGACGACCGACGACCTCTGCCAGGTCGTGGAGCTGGAGTTGAACAAGGTCCGCGAGCGGCTCACCGAGCGGGGCCTCGCGCTGGTGCTCAGCGACGCCGCCAAGAAGTGGATCATCAAGAAGGGCTCAACCCTCGATTTTGGCGCCCGGCCGCTCCGCCGGGCGATCGAGAACTACATCGAGGACCCGCTTTCCGAGGAGCTGCTCAAGGGAGAGTTCCAGGGGAAGGACACGATCACCATCAACATCCAGGAGGTCGCCGGCAAGAAGCAACTGGTCTTCGAGGGGTCGATCGGCCAGCAGCCCGAGCAGCCCGCTCCGGTCGCGGCCGGCGCCGGCGACACCCTGAACGGCCAGTCGCCGGGCACGGCACAGTCGTAGAGCGCGGAATAGGGACAACCGGGTCCGGAGTCGTTCATGGCCACGCAATCTCGCTTGCTCGATGATCCCTCGCTGGCGGACGCGAAACTCCTGCCGCCGCGCAGAATGACTGAGGAGGAGTTTGTCGCTTGGGCTGATGAGGATACCCTCGCCGAATGGGTCGATGGAGAAGTCGTTCTCATGTCGCCGGCTAATCTGGAACACTGCGATTTGTGCGATTGGCTGATCCATCTGATGCGTTCGTTTGTCGAGGCGCACGATCTGGGGCTCGTGTTGTCCGACGCGACGGTCCGTCTGGCGCGTCAGCGACGCCGGCGCGTGCCCGATGTCTGGTTCGTCGCCGAGAGCCGCCGCCATTTGCTCCGCGAGAGCCACATCGAAGGGCCGCCCGACCTGGTGATCGAGATCGTCTCGCCGGACAGCCAATCGCGGGACTGGCGGGAGAAGTATCTGGAGTATCAGGCGGCCGGAGTGCGGGAGTACTGGGTGATCGACCCGATGTCGCGACACGCCGAGGCTTATGCCTTGAAGGGCGTTCCGCCGGCAGAGGCTTCCGCGGCCGGGCAGAACGAGTATGAGCGCATTGAGGAGCGGGAAGGGGTGATCGCCTCAACGGTCCTTCCGGGCTTCCGGCTGCGCACCGCATGGCTCTGGCCGCAGACCCGGCCTAAGGCCATGGCGGCTCTCCAGGAGATGGCGGCGCTCGCCGAGAAGGCGTGAAGCTCGGCAGGAGCCTCGCCCTCCCCGAACCACCCCAGGGCTCTTCAGTCCTTGGCCACGTCGTAAAGCCCCCCCTCGTCGTCTTCGTCTTCGGGGGGCTTCTCGACGGCAAATGACTTGCCGCACTTGCACGTGGCCTTCTTGCCGATCGCCTGGGAGGTGACCACGTAGCGCTTGGAGCACCGGGGGCAGCCAACGGTAAAGCGTTCGACCGGATCCGTCATAAAGCCCTCCTTAAGGGGAAAGAGGAGACGGTTCTTGGTCTTCTTTGTGCCCTACTCCCTGATCCGCACGCCCTAGTCCCTGATCCCCAGCCCCTTCAAATCGCCTCGCCGCCCCGCTCGCCGGTGCGGATGCGGATGCAGTCGTCCAGCGGCAGGACGAAGATCTTGCCGTCCCCGACTTCCCCCGCGGGACCGGTTCTCCCGCCCTTGATGATCGCGTCGATCGTCGGCTGAAGGAAATTGTCGTTGACGGCGATCATCAACTGCACCTTGCGGACCAGGTTCACGGAGACCTCGTGACCGCGGTACATCTCGCTGTGCCCACGCTGACGCCCAAACCCCTGGACGTCCATGACGGTCAAGCGGAAGACCTCCACGTCGGCCAGGGCCGTCTTCACCGCCTCGAGCCGGTTGGGCTGGATAATCGCGATCACAAGCTTCATGGCTGTCCTCGACCGCAGGCAAATGACCTTGCACGGTTCCGGGAGGGCGAGGCTCCTGCCGAGCCAAATCCGATCTTATCGTATCCCGCGCACCCATCCGGCTCAAGAGGGACGGGAGAATTGTCCGCCGGCAGCGGCCCCCGCCAGAAAACCGGGAATCCACGGCCCGTGGAGGCCGTCCGGCGGCTGCCCCCTCGGGACGATGGTCAAACGCACGTGCGAAGGCTATCCTGGAGAGGCAGCGTTCGATTCTCAGCAAGGGCCGCCGGCGATCGGGCTGCGGTCGCCGGCGGCGGTCCCACGGGTGAAGGAGATCGCAAGATGGCAGTGAAGTCCGGTTGGATGTGGTTTTGGGTGGCATGGGGCGCGTCGGCCTTTCTGGCGGCCGGAGTGTCCCGGGCGGGCGAGCTTGCCGTTTACGTCTCGCCCAGCGGCAATGACGCGTGGTCAGGAACTCTGGCCGACCCCAACGCCCAGAAGACCGACGGCCCCGTCGCCACGCCGGGAAAGGCCCGCGAGCTGGTCCGCGCGTTGAAACGGCGCGAGGGCGATCGAACCGGGCCGATCCGCGTTTCTCTCCGGGGCGGCACCTATTTCCTCAACCAGCCGCTGACCCTCGGCCCCGAAGACTCGGGCACGCAGCAGGCCCCGATCGTTTGGTCGGCCTATCAGAACGAGCGCCCCGTTTTGAGCGGCGGGCGGAGGATCACCGGTTGGACCAAGACCACCGTCAACGGCCGCCAGGCATGGACGGCGAAGCTTCCCGATGGCGACGGCGCCTTGGTCTTCCGCGAGCTCTGGCTCGACGGCAAGCGGCTGCTCCGCGCCCGCTGGCCGCACAAAGGAACCCTGGAGGTGGCGGGCTTGAGCAACAAGGAGAAGCACGATCAATGGACTCGCGGCGTCAACGACTTCCGTTACGCCAAGGACGACCTGAGGGCCTGGCCGGCGGCCGCCGACGGCGAAGCGATCGTGGCCAACCGCTGGGCCGAGTCGCACCTGCCGATTGCGTCGATCGACGAGAAGGAGCACGCGGTCCACTTCACCAAGCGGAGCGTCTTCTTGCTGGAGGCGGGCGACCGCTATTGGGTCGAGAACGTGCGGGAGTTCCTGACGGAGCCGGGCGAGTTCTACGTCGATCCTCGCGAGAAGGCCGTATACCTGATCCCGCCGGCCGGAGTTGACCCCAGCCAGGCCCAGGTCGTCGCGCCGCGCCTGGCGCAGGTGCTGCGACTGGAGGGCGAGCCCGCCGCGGGCAAGTTCGTCGAGCACGTCACCTGCCGCGGCATCGCGTTTTCCAACACGGAGTGGTACTTCGACCACGCGATGATCGGCCAGCAGGCCGCGGCGAAGCTCGCGGGCGGCGAGTGGAGCTTCAAGCCGGACCCGACCCGCAGCGGCTTTGGCCAGGCGGCTATCGGCGTGCCGGGCGCCGTGTGGGGAGCGGGCGTGCGATCGTGCGCGCTGGAAGCGTGCGAAGTCTCGCACATCGGCAACTACGGCATCGAGCTTTCCCAGGGCTGCCACAAGAACCGCATCTCCCGCTGCAAGCTCACCGACCTGGGCGCCGGCGGCGTGAAGATCGGCGAGGTCGCCATCCGCGATCCGGACAGCGAGCAGACCTTCGGCAACGAACTCTCCGACTGCACGATCACCGACGGTGGCAACTTGTTCCCCAGTTGCGTGGCGGTCTGGATCGGCCAGTCGCACGACAACACCGTGGCCCACAACGACATCCACGGCTTCTGGTACACGGCCATCTCGATCGGCTGGACCTGGGGCTACGCGCGCTCGGCCGCCCAGCGCAACGTCGTCGAGTACAACCACATCCACCACATCGGCACGAAATCCGACGGCCAGCCGCCGATTCTGAGCGACATGGGCTGCGTCTACACGCTGGGCGACCAGGAAGGCTCGGTGATCCGCTTCAACCGCTTCCACGACGTGGCGGGCCTGAAGTACGGCGGCTGGGGCATCTACTTCGACGAGGGCACGACCCACATCCTGGCGGAGAACAATCTCGTCTACCGCACGACGCACGGCGGCTTCCACCAGCATTACGGCAAGGAGAACACCTTCCGCAACAACAGCATCGCCTACGCGCGCGACGCCCAGATTCAGCGCACGCGGATCGAGGAGCATCGGAGCTTCACGTTCGAGCGGAACATCGTCCTGTGGGACAAGGGCGCACTGTTGGCCGGCGACTGGAGGAAGCTCAATGCGGTCTTCGACCGCAATACCTACTGGCTCCTGGGCGGGGGCCAGATCCGCTTTGGCGGCCGCACGTGGGAGCAATGGCGGCAGGCCGGAATGGACGCGCACTCCAAGATCGCCGACCCGCGTCTGGCCAATCCGGCCCAGGGCGATTTCCGGCTCACGCCCGAGTCGGAGCCGGCCCTGGCCGGGTTCACCCCGTTCGACCTGTCGAAGGTGGGACCGAGATGAGCTTGAACTCATCATGTTGACGTTTACGGGGCTCTTCGCAAGAATAAGTGGCGATTGCCGCCCCGAGTCAGTCCGGGCGGGGTCCCCATGGGAAATGCCGGGTAGCACAGGGAGCATCCAGATGAGTCACGCCGCCCCTGCCGTTTCGGACGCGCCGGCCCCGTTCCATCCGGCCAGCAGCCCCGACTACGTCCCGCGCGAGCCGCTCGGGCGTCTGCAATCGCAGCGGCTCCGGGAGGTGGTTTGCCGGGCATACGAACGCGTGGCCCTGTATCGCCAGCGGATGCAGAAGCACGGCGTGACGCCGGCGGAGATCCGCGGCGTAGAGGACCTGCCCAAGCTGCCGCTGACCGTCAACAGCGATCTGCTCGACGCGTACCCGTTCGGGATGCTCGCCGTGCCCCTTGGGCAAGTCCTCCGCCTGCACCCGCCCACGGGCGGCACGGGCAAGCCGGCCGTCGTGGCGTACACCAAACGCGACTTGGACGTGTGGACCGAGGTCGTCGTCCGCTGCCTGGCCTGCTGCGGCGTCCAGCGGGGCGACGTGGTTCAGAACGCCTGCCCCCCCGACCTGTTCACCGACGGTCCGGGCCTCTGTTGCGCGGGCGAGACCCTGGGGGCCAGCGTGATCCCGATCTCCGGCGGCGACGTGGCCCGCCAGATCATGGTCTTGAAGGATTTCGGCGTCTCGGCGATCTGTGCGACGCCCAGTTACTTTCTGCACCTGGTCGAGCGGGCCGAGAAGATGGGCGTGGACCTGCGTGGGCTCCCTTTGCGGATTGGGGCCTTCGTGGCCGAGCCCTGGAGCGAGGCCCTGCGCCGGCGGATCGAGGACTCGGCCGGGATCAAGGCGTACGAGATCTACGGCCTCGCCGAGAGCATCGGCCCCGGAATCGGCGCCGAGTGCTGCCACCAGAACGGCCTGCACCTGCTCGAAGACCATTTCTTCCCGGAGATCGTCGATCCGGCCTCTGGCGAGCCGCTCCCCGACGGTCAGGAGGGCGAGTTGGTGCTCACCACGCTGAGCAAGGAGGCCATGCCGCTCGTGCGTTACCGCACGCGGGACCTCACGTCGATTTTCCCCGAGCCGTGCCCGTGCGGCCGCACCATGCGGCGGATCCGCCGCATCGAACGGCACGGCGACGAGATGTTCGTCATCCACGGGACAAGCGTGTTCCCCGCCCAGATCGAGGCCGCCTTGCTGGCCATCGAGGGGACGCTGCCTCATTACCAGATCGTGCTTGCCCGGGAGAAGGGGCTTGACCAGGTCGAAGTGCAGATCGAGGTCACGCCGCAGGTTTTCACCGACCGCGTGGGGGCCTTGGAGAGCCTGCAAACGAGGCTCGCGCAGGAGATCGAGCAGACCTTGGGCATCGGCGTGGCCGTGCGCCTCGTCGAGCCACACACCATCGAGCGCAGCCACGGCAAGGCCAAGCGGGTCGTCGACAAGCGGGCCCTAGGAACCCTGCCATGAGAATCCCGCAGCTTTCCCTGTTCATCGACAACAAGCCCGGCCACCTGATGGTCCCCTGCCGGCTCTTGGCCGAGGCGGGGATCAACATCGTCACCCTCTCGCTGGCCGACACGAAGCAGTTCGGCATCCTGCGGCTGATCGTCCGCGAGTGGCAGCGGGCCCGGGAGGTGCTCGAAGCGGCCGGGCTGGCGGTGGCCGTGACCGAGGTCCTGGCGATCGAGGTGGCCGACCGGCCCGGCGGCCTGGTCGAGCTTTTGGGGACCTTCGAGAAGGCGGGGATCAACGTGGAGTACATGTACGCCTTTACGGCCCGGCTGGGCAACCGGGCGGTGCTGGTGTTCCGCTTCGACGACCTCGACGCCGCCATCTCCGCCCTGACCCGCGCCGGGATCAACCCGGTCAGCCCCATCCACCTGTACGACCGGCTTGAGGAGGAGTAGAGGACGTAAGTCATTGTCCTGTAAGATCTTGCATCAGACTCCTCGTCGCTGTGTGCCACTGCTTGGCGCAAGCCAAGCAGTGCATTTCGGCTGCACTTGGCACTGCTTCTGCGAAGCAGCGGCACACCGCTTTCTTCGAACCAGTGGCACACCGCTGGCCGTTCCTGCCGGCGATGAATAGGCCGTCCTCGCCGCCGCAGCGTAACTTTCGGCTGCTGCTGGGGTTGGATGTCTTTGGGTCGCGCCGTAGACTTGGATGCACGGGGCGGATACCGGGGAACTCGGCTAGGTCTGGGCTCGGAACATGAAGAAATCCTTGATTTCCGCCGCGGTCCTGCTCGCGGCCTCGCTCGGTACCGGCACGGCCCAGACGCCCCCGGGCCTCTTTGAAAGCCAGGCCGAGCCGACTCCCCGAGGCAAGATCGACGAGCTGGTCTTCGCCAAGTTGAAGCAGTTGGGGATTCAGCCCGCCCACGTCTGCTCGGACGAGGTGTTCGTCCGGCGGGTCTATCTCGACGTCATCGGCACGCTGCCCACTCCCCAAGAGGTCCGGCAGTTCCTCGCCAACCGCAACCCGGACAAACGCCGCGCCCTGATCGACCGCTTGCTGGAGCGGGAGGAGTTTGCGGACTACTGGGCCATGAAGTGGAGCGATCTCTTGCGGGTCAAGGCGGAGTTCCCCATCAACTTGTGGCCCAACGCGGCGCAGGCGTATCACCGCTGGATCCGGACGAGCATCCGGGAGAACCTGCCGTACGACCGCTTCGTCCGGGAGATGCTCACGCAAAGCGGCAGCAATTTCCGCGTGCCCCAGGTCAACTTCTACCGTGCCCTTCAAAACCGGGAGCCGCAGGGCATTGCCCAGGCCGTGGCCCTGACGTTCATGGGAACCCGGGCCGATCGCTGGCCAAAGGAGCGCCTCTCGGGCATGGCGGCCTTCTTCTCGCAGGTCAGCTACAAGTCCACGTCGGAATGGAAGGAGGAGATCGTTTCCTTCGATCCGGGCAAGACGACGGCCGGGGAGTCCGGCGGCGCGCCGCACGCTGCGGTCTTCCCCGATGGCGCCCCCGCCCGGCTCTCCCCAGACCGCGATCCGCGGGAGGTCTTCGCCGATTGGCTGATTACGCCGCAGAATCCGTGGTTTGCGCGGAACATCGCCAACCGCGCCTGGTCGTGGCTCTTGGGGCGGGGCATCATCCACGAGCCGGACGACATCCGGCCGGACAATCCGCCGAGCAGTCCCGAGCTTCTAGCCTTCCTGGAGAAGGAGCTGATCGCGGCCCGCTACGACCTGAAACACCTCTACCGGCTGATTCTGAACTCGACGACCTATCAGCTTTCCTCGGTTCCCAGGTCCAAACATCCCGAGGCCGAAGCCCATTTCGCTTACTATCCGCTGCGCCGGCTGGAAGCAGAGGTCCTGATCGACGCCCTCAATCAGATCACCGGGACCACGGAGAAGTACTCCAGCGCGATCCCGGAGCCCTTCACCTTCATTCCCGAGAGTCACCGCTCGATTGCCCTGCCGGACGGCAGCATCGGCAGCGCGTTTCTCGAGATGTTCGGGCGACCGCCGCGCGACACCGGCCTGGAATCGGAGCGCAACAACCGGCTCACCGCGGCCCAGCGGCTGCACCTCTTGAATTCGAGCCATATCCGTCGCAAGATAGAACAGAGCCCGAAGACCCTCTTCCTGGCGCAATCCAGCGTCAGGCCGCGGGACGTGGTGGACGGGCTCTATCTGATGATTCTCTCGCGGCATCCGACGGAAGCGGAATTGAAAACCGTGGCGGAGTATACCCAGTCCGGAAGCGCGACGCGGCGCGAGGTCGTCTTCGATCTTGCGTGGGCGCTGGTGAATAGCACGGAGTTTCTCTACCGACACTGAACCGACGCGGGCGCGGGCCAAGAAGATGAAACAAGCGGGTATCACTTTATCGGTCTGAAGTGAGGGAAGAAACATGACCACGCGGATCTCCAGGCGCGAGGCGGTCGGACGCGGACTTCTCGGCGCGGCCGGGCTCCTGCTGGCCGGCAGTCCGGGGCTTCATGCGGGCCCGGCGCCGCAGCCGGAAAAGGCCAAGGGCAAAGCCAGGTCCGTCATCCAGATCTGGATGTGGGGCGGCCCGTCGCACCTCGACACGTTCGATCCGAAACCCGAAGCGGGCAACGACTACTGCGGTCCGCTCAATAAGCCCATCGAGACCAACGTGTCCGGGATCCGGATCGGCGAGCTCTTGCCCCTGTTGGCCAAGCAGGCGGATAAATACGCCATCATCCGCAGCATGACCCACGGCGTGAACAGCCATGAGACGGCGTCCTACATGGTCCAGACCGGGCGCATGTCCGGCGGCCGGGACGTCTATCCGTGCGTGGGCGCCGTGGTCTCGCTTTTCAAGGGCTACGGCGCGGGATACCGCGGATTGATTCCGCCTTACATCGTGGTGACCGAGCCCCAGGGGCGGTTTTCCGAGGCGGGCTTCCTGGGGACGCGGTACAAACCGTTCGCCACCGGCGGCGACCCGGCGAGGACCCCGTTCGTCGTCGAAGGAGTCGTCGCCCAAGGCGTCTCCGAAAAGCGGCAGAAGGACCGGCGCGAGTTCCTCCACAAGCTGAACACGCTCCAGCGCGAGATGGAAGGCAATCTGCAATTGACGGCCGCGGACCAAGCGGAAAAGGAGGCCTACGATCTGATCCTGGGCGACGCGGGCAAGGTGTTCGATCTGTCCCAGGAGAAGGATGATCTGAGGGAGCGCTACGGCCGCAGGACCTTCGGGCAGTCCTGCCTGCTGGCAAGGCGCCTGGTCGAGCGCGGGGTCCCCTACGTCACGATCAACTACAGGGGCTGGGACACGCACAAAGGGCATTTTCAGGCCATGCGGCAAAGACTGCCGGAAATGGACCGCGGCATGGCTACCCTGCTTGAGGACCTGGCCGACCGCGGCCTGCTCGATTCCACCATCGTCTGGTGGAGCGGCGAATTCGGCAGGACCCCCAGGGTCCAGTGGGAATCGCCCTGGAACGGCGGGCGCGGCCACTACGGCCGGGTCTTTTCCGCCGTGGTTGCAGGCGGCGGATTCAAGGGCGGCCGCGTCGTCGGGGCGTCGGATGCGAAGGGCGAAGCGGTCAAGGACCGGCCCGTCTACCCGTGCGACCTCATCGCCAGCATGTACGAGCTCTTGGGCATCGACCCCGACGCGAAGCTGCCTCACCCGCAGGGCTTGGCGGTCCGCGTGACGCCTACGGCCGCGGACGGCGTGACCATGGGCGGACGACTGAAAGAAATCATGTGAGGGAATCGCGGCGAAGAAATGACACGGACGGACTGCGACCCTGCATCGCACGCCAGGAACCGAGCAGCGTGGAAGTGGCGGCCCCTCAGGCATAGGGATATAATACGATCAGGTCCTGCGCGAGCTAGCGCGGAGATAGCCTCGGAGAAACGAGATGCCAGCAACCGAATTCACTGTCACCGCAACTTTCGAGAATGGTGTCCTGCGCCCCGATCAGCCCTTGCCGCTCGCTCCACTGCAGCGCGTGACACTGGTCGTTCAGATTCCTGAAGCCGCCGACGCGTGGCCCGAGAACGTCGCGGAGATCTACCGGGAGATTGCCGAAGAAGATCGCCGGTTGTCTGCCGCCATGTTTTCGATGGTCCGTGAAACCTGGCCGGCATCGGAGGGGCAGTCGTGAGCACTCCGCCGATCTCCTTTCCCCGCCGTGGTGAGGTCTATTGGCTCGACTTCGCTCCGGCCACTGGCCAGGAGATGACGGGCATGCATCCCTGCCTCATCGTGCAGAACGACACCGGCAACCAGCATAGCGCGCTGACGATCGTGGTGGCTGTAACGAGCAATTTGCGCGGCGCTGCCGGTCGGCGTGTTGCTGCGAGCAGGGGAGGGTGGCCTCAATCGCGACTGCGCCGCGCACTGCGGTCACGTTTACACGGTAGACAAACAACGCTTGGCTCGGCGGATCGGTCAGTTGACGCCCGCTCGACTGGCGGAAGTCGATCACGCTTTAGCGTGCTCAGTCGGACTCAACGTCCTTTGACGCCTCAAATGCCGTGAGGCCGCCGGTCTTTTGGAGGCAATCGCATGGCCCGACCAAACCAAGGGGATCACGTTCCATGGGTGCTATGCCTAGTGGTTTCTCTCGCCGTGGCATCGGCCGCAGAGGCGCAGGTCGCCGCGCGCAGCCCGCGCATCGGCTACGCCTATCCCGCCGGTGGCCGGCAGGGGGCCACGTTCCAGGTCAAACTCGGCGGGCAGTTCCTCGACGGCGCGTGCAATGTGTATGTCTCCGGCACCGGGGTTCACGCCACGGTGGTCGAGCACACCAAACCGATGACGCCGCAGCAAGCCAACAAGTTGCGGGAGCAGCTCATGGAGCTGCAGCAGAGAAGGGCTTCCGCGCTGGGCGGTGCGCGGGGGCTTGGTAAGCGCGCCGCGCAGGCGACATCGAAGGGTCCCGCGAAGCCCGCGCAGAAACCCTCGCAAGCTGCCACCTGGACCGCCGAAGACGCGAAGTTGCTCGCGGAGATCCGGCAGAAGCTCGCCACCTTCGTGCGCAGGCCCATGAATCCGACGATTGCCGAAACGGTCGTCCTCCAGGTCACGATGGCCCCGGACGCAGAGCCCGGCCAGCGGGAGCTGAGGCTGGGAGCGCAACTCGGCTTGACCAGTCCGATCGCGCTGTGCGTCGGCGAGCTGCCCGAGTTCAAGGAAAAGGAGGCGGCCGGCGGACCCGCGGCGGCAGCGGCCAAGAAGAAAGCCGCCGTCAAGCCCAAGGTCGGCGCGAAGGGCAAGGCTGGCGTGAAGCCTCCCAGCGCGCCGGTGCAGACCGTGACCAACATCACGCTGCCGGCGACCGTCAACGGACAGATCCTGCCCGGCGAGGCGGACCGGTTCCGGTTCACGGGGCGCAAGGGGCAGCGCGTGGTAGTCGCCGCCAGTGCCCGGCAGTTGATCCCCTATCTTCCGGACGCCGTGCCCGGCTGGTTTCAGGCCACGCTGGCCCTCTTCGACGCGAAGGGGAACGAACTGGCCTATGACGACGACTACCGCTTCGACCCGGATCCGGTGCTGTATTATGAGATCCCGGCGGACGGCCAGTACGTGATCGAGATCAAGGACGCCATCTACCGCGGACGCGAGGATTTCCTCTATCGCATCACCGTGGGCGAGCTGCCGCGGGTGACGAGCATCTTCCCGCTGGGCGGACGCAGCGGCGAAAAGACCACCGTCGAGCTTTCCGGCTGGAACCTCCCGGTGAATAAGCTCGTCGTGGATGGCAAGGAGAATGGGCCGGGAGTCCACGAGCTCTCGGTGCGCAAGGAGCAGTGGACCTCCAACCGCGTGCCTTTTGCCGTGGACACGCTGCCGGAATGCCTCGAACAAGAGCCGAACAACGAGCCCCGGCGCGCCCAGCGGGTCACCCTTCCGGTCATCGTGAACGGGCGCATCGATCAGCCGGGGGACTGCGACGTGTTCCGCTTCGAGGGCCGCGCGGGGAGCCAGATCGTCGCCGAGGTCTATGCCCGCCGGCTGGGCTCTCCGCTCGATTCGTTCCTAAAGCTTACGGACGCCACGGGCCGGCAGCTCGCGGCCAACGACGATCATGAGGACAAGGGGGCGGGGTTGGAGACGCACCACGCGGATTCCTGGCTCTCGGCGACCTTGCCGGCGGACGGGACCTACTACCTGCACCTGACCGACGCGCAGCGCAAGGGCGGCCCCGAGTATGCTTACCGCCTGCGCGTCAGCCCGCCGCGGCCCGATTTCGAGTTGCGGGTCGTGCCGTCGAGCATCAACGCCCGGGCCGGTGGGAACGTTCCGATCACCGTGTACGCCCTGCGGCGGGACGGCTTCTCCGGGGAGATTACGCTGGGACTTAAGGATGCGCCGTCGGGATTCGCGCTGGGCGGCAGCCTGGTGCCGGCCGGTCAGGACAACGTGAAGCTCACGCTGCGGGTCCCGACGACGTCCCAGAAGGACCCCTTCACCCTGCACCTGGAAGGCCGCGCGACGCTCCAGGGCCGCGAGGTCTCCCATCCCGCCGTGCCGGCCGAAGACATGATGCAGGCCTTCGCCTACCGGCATCTGGTGCCCGCAAAGGAGTTGAGGGTTGCCGTGGCGGGACGCCCCGCACCCAAGGTCCAGTTGGTGAGACTGCTCAGCAAGCCCCCGGTGAGAATCCCCGCCGGCGGGACAGCCCGCGTTCAAGTCGCCGTGCCCGCCCGCGCGACGGCGGGGCAACTCCGGCTGGAGCTGAGCGACCCGCCCGAGGGAATCGCCATCAAGAGCACGTCGCCGTCTTCCGACGGCATGGAGATCGTGCTGGAAAGCGATGCCGCCAAGGTGAAACCCGGCATGAAAGGGAACTTGATCGTCACCGCTTTCATGCGGCGACCCGGGGCGCCCGGCAAGGTGAAGCCGGCGGCGGCGCAGCGGGCTGTGCCGGTGGCCACGCTGCCGGCCGTGCCGTTTGAGATCGTGGCGCCGTAGATCGCGTTTCCCTAGCCCAGGCGTTCACGCCTCATGATTACCTATACTTCTGTACGCTGTTTCGCCCGCGACGGTTCGGCCGCGCCGGGTGGCGGTCGAACGGATCCGGAGGGAGCCAAACGGTTTAGGAGCGTTGGA
>Ga0315280_10005185_pt1 | contig 18741 bp, 15 predicted proteins | sample YL17G06_40_MG_FD_203697 | JGI IMG/M metagenome (GOLD analysis project Ga0315280, IMG submission 203697) | Sediment microbial communities from Yellowstone Lake, YNP, Wyoming, USA - YL17G06_40 | ecosystem: Environmental > Aquatic > Freshwater > Lake > Sediment | place: USA: Wyoming | collected... | reverse complement strand
CTCCCAAAGTGAAATAAAACGTGGCGCCACGGTCCGGCTCCGACTCGGCCCAGACCTCACCGCCGTGTTTGTGCACGATGCGCTGGACCGTGGCCAGCCCCACTCCCGTACCTTCGAACTCATCCTGGCGGTGAAGACGCTGGAAGATGCCGAAGAGCTTGTTCGAGTATCGCATATTGAACCCCACCCCGTTGTCCCGGACGAAGATCGCGCTGCCTCCCGCCCGGCGCGCCTGCCCCACCTCGATCAGCGCGCGGGGCCGGGTACGTGAGAATTTGAGGGCGTTGGAGAGCAGGTTGGCAAAGACGCTTCGGATCAGGACCGCATCGCACTGGGCCGTGGGCAGTTCACCGATGCGCCATTCGATCTGCCGGCCCTCCAGCTCGGGTTGCAACTCGCGGAGGATTTCTGCCACGACCGCGCCTAGTTCCACCGGCTGCGTCACCAGTTGCCGGCTTCCGATGCGAGAGAGGCTTAACAGTTCGTCCACCATCCGGCCCATCTTGGCCGCGCCCTCGCGGATGCGGTCCAGATAGTGCCGGGCCTGTGCGCTGAGCGCGCCGGCTTCCTCCAGCAGGATGCGCGCGAAACCGTCGACCTGGCGCACCGGCGCCCGCAGGTCGTGCGAGACCGTATAGGTGAAAGCCTCCAGTTCGCTGTTGACCGCGGTCAGTTCCACCACCCGGCGTTCCAGTTCCCGGTTGAGCTTGCGGATTTCACTTTCGTGCGCCAGCTTGGTGGCGGTGATGTCGCGGCAGACGGCCACGCCGCCTTTCAGGGCTCCCTGTGCATCCTTGAGAGGCCGGCCGGTCACCCTGATCCAGATCCCGCCAGCGGAGTCGGGCGGGCGCACGAACATCTCCAGGTCGCTCACCTCCTCGCCCCGGACGGCCCTCAACACGGGCAATTGGTCTGTTGGGAAGCGTGTCACCCCATCCGGCAAGTACAGGTGGTAGGCGGCGGACCACTCCTCCGGTTGCGACTTGGTTGAGATGGGACCGAACATCTGCTCGGCCGCCGGGTTGAACATCACCAGTCTCCCGGCCTGGTCTGCGACCACCACGCCGTCGCCCATGCTGGCGAGGATAGACCTCAGGATCCCGGTTTGCTTCTGCAACTCCGTTTGCATCAACCGGCGCCGGGAGACCTCGCGGGTGAGGCGGTAGTAAATGAACAGCAGCAGCGCAAAAGCCAGGACCTTCCCCACGAACAGCGTCTGAACCGAGAGCCTCGTGCTGGCTTCGGCCTGACCGGTCCGGCGCTGCAGTTCGCGCCTCTCGACGGTATCCATCTCCTCCATCCTGGCTGTGACCTGGTCCATCAGGACCTGGCCTCGCCCGGTGCGGAGCAGTCCCAAAGCAGCCTCGAACCCCTGGCGTTGCCGTGACTCGATCATCTGCTGCTGCCAGGTCAGTTTCTCGGCCACGGCTCTTTCCAAAGCCGCCAGCCGTTTCTGCTGGCCAGGGTGTTCCGCAGTCAGCTTGCGCAGTTCTTCTTGCGCCTGCTGGACGGACCGGATCGCGGCGTCATGATCCGCCAGAAGGCGCGGCGCTCCGCTCAGGAGGTAGCCTCGCCCGGTGGTCTCGACATGCAGGATCCCCTCCAGCAAATCGTGGAGGCGGTCGATGGCTCGCGAGCTGTGGGCTGCCCAGCGGTTGTTGTCAACCAGGCCAGTGGTGCTGCGGTAGGAGACCACGCCGATGCCGATCAGGATCAGCAGGGCCAAGCCGAAGCCGGCATGAATGGCCAGATCGAAGGAGCGCTTCATAATCACCCCGGTGCGTCGAACAGGGAGCGCACCTTGCGTCCCAGGCTCTGCGGCGTGAAGGGCTTTTGCAGCAACTCCGTCTCGGTGTCCAGGATGCCGTGCCGGGCGATGACGTCGTCGGTGTAGCCGGAGATGTACAGGACTTTCAGATCCGGTCGCCGGGCCTTCAGGTCCTCGGCTAACTCGTGTCCGCTCATCTGCGGCATGATGACGTCGGTCAGGAGCATATCGATGGAACCGCGCTGGCGCTTCCAGACGCGCAAGGCTTCCGGAGCGGAGCCGGCTGCCAGAACCTTGTAGCCTTGCTGCACCAGCATCTTGCGGGCATATCTGCGAACTTCCGCCTCGTCCTCGACCAGCAGAATGGTCTCGGTGCCCCTGGGCAGAATCGCAGGACGGGCTGGCGCGCGGCCTCGGGCGGCCTCTGGCGCCGTCGGCAGGTAGATGCGAAAGCTGGTTCCCTTTCCCAATTCAGTCTCGACCTCAATGTCGCCGGCCCCCTGTCTGACGATGCCGTAGACGGTGGCCAGCCCCAGTCCGGTACCCTTGGCCTTGGTGGTGAAAAACGGCTCGAACAGACGGCTTTTGGTCTGGGCATCCATCCCCGTGCCGGTGTCGCTGATCTCCAGCAGGATGTAGTCTCGAGGGCTCAATCCGGGCCGTTTGCGGCCGTGCTTGCTGCCCGCCTCCGCCTGGCTGGTCCGGATGCCCAGCCTGCCGCCTTTGGGCATCGCATCCCGGGCGTTCACGGTCAGGTTCAAGATGACCTGCTCGATCTGGCCGGGATCCGCTTTGATCCGCCCAAGCTCCGGCTGCAACGCCACGTCCAGCTCGATGTCTGCGCCGAGCACGCGCTGGAGCATGCGGCGCATGCGGGAAACCAGACGGTTCAGATCCAGAATCCTGGCCTCGACCGGCTGACGGCGGCTGAAGGTCAGCAACTGGCGAACCAGGGCCGTGCCCCGCGCGGCGGCTTCCAGGACCGCTTCCAGATCCTTGCGCAGTGGGTCTCTGGCCGGTAACTGGTCCATCACCATCTGGCTGTAGCCGCTGATGATGGTCAGAAGGTTGCCGAAGTCGTGCGCTAAGCCGCCCGCCAGCCTCCCGGCCACCTCCATCTTCTGCGCTTGCCGGAGCTGCTCCTCGAAGTGCCGGCGCTTGGGTTCTTCCAGAATCAGGTTGCCGTTCGCCTGCGCCAGGCGGAGCGCCTCAGCATGGCTGGCCACCTCCCGGACCTGGAATCCCGCGGCTCGGAGGGCCCGAGTCACCCTCCGGCGGGCGACTGGGTCGCGCACGGCGTTCGAGATCACGGCTTCGAGATCAGTCATAGCCTGGAGCCCCTCCCGAACTGGGAGCCTGCCGGTCAATCATTATACTCTGTTAATGCCGACCCACGCTCGGGGCGCCGCCGAAGAATTGATCTCCCCCAACCCGGCCCACGGCCCGGCTCAGAAATTTTTGCCTTTTGACTTTTGATTTTCCTTTCTTTCGGCTTGCCGTGTTGTGCCACAATGCATCTTGATGGCTCGCTTTCCCGGCACCCATTTCCTGCGCAACTTGGTGGAACAGCGGAGCCTGCTGTTCCAACTGGTGCGGCGCGATTTCGAGCAGCGCTTTGTGGGCTCGGCGGCGGGGTGGCTGTGGGGTGTAGTTCATCCGCTGGTGCTGCTGCTGAGCTGGACCTTCGTCTTCCAGTGGTGCTTGCGGGTGCGCCTGCCGCCGGCGGAGATCACACAGAACTACACCCTGTTCCTGTTCAGCGGGTTCCTCCCCTGGCTGTTGTTTCAGGACACGGTGTCGCGCTCTGTCACTTGCCTGCTGGACCATGCCAACCTGATCACCAAGACGGTGTTCCCGGCGGAGGTGGTGCCGGTGTCGATTTTTCTTTCTTCGCTGGTGAACCACCTGATCGGGCTGGGGCTGGTGCTGGTGGCGGTGGGGGTGTGGCTGAAACATTTCAGTGTGATGGCGTTGTTGCTGCCGCTCTATATGCTGCCCTTGGGGCTGTTCGCCATCGGGGTGAGCTGGATCGTTGCCAGTCTGCACGTCTATGTGCGCGACACCGCCCAGGCGCTCTCGGTGGTGCTGACCTTCTGGTTCTGGATCACGCCCATCTTCATCATCGAGGAGCAAATCCCCCCGCCGTTGCGGTTCCTGCCGAGGGTCAACCCGCTGGCCTACGTGGTTCACGCCTATCGCGAGCGGTTGCTGTCGAGCCGTTTGCCCAGCCTGCGGGAACTGGCCGTCATCGCGGCTTTCGGAGCGGTGACGTTTCTGCTGGGCGGCCTGTTTTTCCGGCACCTCAAGCGGGGCTTTGCGGACGTTCTGTGAGGCTGCTAAGATCCCCGAGGAGGGGGCTCGATGCGGGCTTTCGTGCGGTGTCTTGTTGTCATTCCAGCGCTCGTTGGAGCGCTTCCAGGAGCTGGAGTGACGGTTCTGTTCAATCCCACCTCTCCGGAGGTGGGTCCGTTTCCCACTAACTTTCTGACCGTCTCCGACCCGGCACAGAAGACCGGCCTGCGGGTCAACCTGCCTGTGCCCGGCTGCCAGGCGCAACCGAATGATTGTGCGGAACTCGCGCTGATCAACCAACTCGATGGGTTTCATCTTCACCCGCGTCTGCGCGTGCGCTTCTCGGGGCCGGTCAATCCGGATACCCTGCGCGGCGGGGTCTACATCGGCTGGCTCGACAAGCTGACCGACGAGGAACATGGCCTGCAGCCCGCCGGCCACCTGACGCCCATCGACCAGGTGCTCTACGATCCGGCGACCAACACGGGCTTCGCCAAGCCGGACGAGTTTCTGGACCAGCACCGGAGCTACCTGCTGCTGGTGACCAACGCCGTTCGCGATGTGAGAGGCGACCCCGTGAGTGCGGATGCGGGGTTCCTGGCCTGCGCCAGCCAGCAAGACGTCTACTACTGCGGGCAACTCCGGCAGGCGCTGGGGCGGTTTGTGGCGAAGCTGGCGCCGCGCAGCATTGTGGCTGCATCGCTGTTCACCACCCAGAGCGCGACGGGGTGGCTGGAAAAAGCGCGGGACCAGATCCAGAACTCTTCCATCAGCCTGCAACCGACCGGCTCGAAGAGCGTCTTTGCACTCTCGGAACTGGCCAAGCTGGCGGTGCGCCTCGAACGGCGGGTCAGTCCCCCGCAGTTTGAAGAGGTGGAGCTGCCGCTGGTTCTGCTGATCGGCGTCAAGCAAATCGCTTTCGGCTCCTTCCAGTCGCCCAACTTCCTGGACGAGCAGCAGGTCATTGCGACCGTTCCCAGCGGCGCCGAGGTGGCGTTCCCGCGCGCCTCGAAGGAAATTTTCTTCCAGGTCTTTCTCCCCGCCACCCCGGCGCCCGCGACCGGTTACCCGGTGGTGATCGCCGGCCACGGTCTGAACGGCAATCGCTTTGACTCGTTGGCCGTGGCGGCCTCGCTGGCGGCGCGCGGCTTGGCGACGATTGCGATCAATGCGGTGGGGCATGGTTTTGGTCCCAACGGCAAAGTGGTCCTCACGGATCGAACCGGCAGCGTGACTGAGCTCCCCTTCGGCGGGCGCGCAGTGGACATGAACGGCGACGGGGTTTTCGACGCCGCCGAGGGTTGCCTGTTGCTGGCAGGCCCGCAACCTGTCGGTTACCGGGACTGCACCCGGCAGACCGCGCTGGACTTGATGCAACTGGTCCGCGCGATCAAAACCGGCATGGACCTGACCGGCGACGGCGTGCCGGATCTGGATTCCAGCCGGATCTACTATGGGGGAGCGTCCCTGGGCGCCATCTACGGAACCATCTTTACTGCGGTGGAGCCGGCCCTCGAGAAGGCGGCGCTGAATGTAGGCGGCGGTACGGTTTCGGACATCGCGCGTTGGAGCCCGTCGTATCGTCCTCTGGTGGTCGAGATGCTGGCCTCCCGCACGCCGCCGCTGCTGAACCGGGGGCGGGACTTCGACGACGACTACGTCCTGCGCTACCGGTGGGCGAAGATCGTCAGTGTGCCGGGAGCCCTCCCGATTCAGGAAGTGTTCGAGCGGCTGGAATGGCTCGCCATGCCCGGGGATCCGATTGCCTACGCCACCCATCTGTGGTCTTCGACCTTGCCGGGTGTGCCCATGAAGCGGGTCCTGTTTCAATTCGCCAAAGGCGACCAGACGGTGCCCAACCCGGCCTCGACGAACCTGGTGCGCGCCGCCAACCTGCGCGAGATGACTTCGTATTATCGCCATGACCTGGCGCGCGCCGTGGCGCCGCAACTGCCCGAGGATCCCCACGCCTTCATTGCGACCCTGACTTCCTTCCCTGGGCTTACGATCGCGCTGGCGGCCCAGCGCCAGATCGCCGAGTTTCTGGCCGGCGAAGGGACCAGCGTTCCGGACGTCAACGACCTGATACGCCCGATGTTCGGCCAAAATCTCTTCGAGGTGCCCGATTTCCTGACCGAGGACCTCAACTTCCCAGTCCCGGGCCCGAAGTGAGCCGGCGTTCTGACGCCTGAGGCGCCGGTTCTGTTTCCTGGGGTGGAAACGGGTTCGTCGCAAAAGGGGTGGAAGTGGTTTCCTTCTGTTCGGGTTGGCCTTCGAAAATGGGTTCGTTCGGTAATTCGCTGCGCAGGGCTTTCAGCCTTTCGAATTCCTCGATCGCGCGGCGGTAGTGGCGTTCGGTTTGGACAGGTAGCGCAAAAACAGAGACCAACTGTTGGCCTGGCGAACCATGCGGTAGAAACCTTCGGCGAGCGCGCAGTTGCGGTTCTGGGCGCGGGTGACTTCGAGATCACCGGTGAGTTCTTTGGTCATCAGGAAGAGTGGCTGTCCGGCGGGGTCAAGGGCCTGGTTGAGGCGGGCGGTGAACAGGCCGGTCTCCAGGCGAGCGGCGCGGAGGAGGGCCTGCTGGTCGAGGGCGATTCGCTCGATGGCGAAGATTTTCTGGGCGTTGACGGGTTGGAAAACGGCAACGAGGTCGGCTTTGAGATGGGCGAAGGCCTGCAGGTCTTCCATGCGCACGACGGCGAACTCGGCGGCGGTGAAGCCGTGTTTGCGGGAGTTCTGGGCGGAGCGGGCCTTGCCTTCAGGCGTGCGGGGTCCGGTGGACCTGGCGGCATTGGCACGATTAGCGGCGAGTTGTAGTACGGAGACCGGTTTTTTCGAGCGCGGCATCGAATTGGCCCTCCGTTGGGAGATATAGCATGAGGCGGGGCTGGAGTCTGAAATGGGGCGGGGCCAGGTGGCGGGAAAGAAGGGGATTATTTTCGCGGAACTTGTGTGACTGGCGCCGAGCGCCCTGCTATTCTTGCTGGGCGTGGGCCCCAATTTCGGCAAAGGGCGTTGCACAGCGAAGTAAGCGTGCGGCGCACCGGCGAGTCCGCGACCGCACATGGTCGGGCTCTTGAGTCGTTTGTCTCCGGTTGTCAGGTGTGCTGAATAATCGGGGCGTCTGTCGCGACCGGGGAGTTCTTCGATTTGTCCAGCACTTCCCATATCCGCAGCACAGCGAAATGCACAGCGACCAAGAACTTATCGCGCCGGTGAACTAGACGACCCTTCACGTGAGACGGCCCATGGAGAGCGTCGAGCTTCCCCTTTACTTCATGATGGTCGAAAGAATCGACATCAAGACCGTGGGCCATTGCATTTCGGATATTGTGGATGGTGTCGCAATCCTTACGTGTCTCCTCGCCGATCCATCCGAGCGCATACGCCAGTTTCAGTCTGTCGCTGAAACTGCCGAGGGCTCGATTGACCATCAGGAGTTCGTCAACGAATTTCGGCCTGTCGATGAGGCGTCTACGGAAGAGTTCCTTCAGAAGCTCATCGACAAATGCATCTCCGACACAGGCGCGGCCGCGGTCGGTCTCCGCTTTGAGAGCGGCGCTCATCTTGTTGGCACGATCCGCGCGGGATTGAAGCACTGTTCTGCGCTCGTCCATGACCTGATAGTGTATACCCGCCGCTCAACACCATGCTGGACGGCATATGGGTGCGTGCCGGGTTCTCAGGCGCGCTGGACCCGAAACCTGGCGGATCCTGGTAAGCCGGTTTTTTGTTGATGTGACTCACTGATCTCCGGCTGCGCCGGACGAAATCCTCTCGCCGGTTCCGAATTCACCCACCGGCATTTCAGCCACTGGAGATGCGGAGAAGGTAAACTGTGAAGAGAGCCGTGCTGTTACGGCGCTTAGCTCGGCAAGGAGAGAGCAAGTGGACGCTTTACTGGAAAGGCTGGACACCAGGCTGCGCCAGTGGAAGCCGGAAACCGCTGAACAGGTGCGCCGGCGTGTGGCTGAAATCATCGATCTCGCCGACGAGGACCTTCTGGATATGATGCGTTCCCGGACGGTAGAACAGGAAGTCCTTGACTCGCTCGATGAGCCCACATCCAAGTGAGGTCTGGTTGGCCGATCTGGGGCTGGCGGCGAAAACCCGGCCCGTGGTTGTGGTGTCGCGCCATGATCCCGACCCGCCACGTGCCCTGGTTCTTTATGTGCCGCTGACCACCCAAAACAGACTCAGCCCGTACGAGGTTCCATTACCCCGGCTCTCGTTCCTCGATCGCGCCTCCGTCGCAAACGTGCAAGGACTTGGCTCCATCCCGGTGATCCGCCTTGAGCGGAGGCTCGGCAGGCTGCCGGATCAGGCAATGAACGACATCAAACGCGCTCTCGCCTTTGTTCTCGAACTCAACACCTCGAGCGGATAGTGGTGGCTTCGCCGCCTGGCCGGTTTTGCCGGCCAACCGGAAACTGGGCATAAACGGTGTTCTCAGAGAGCAGTCCCCGCAAGTGGGCTCTGCCCCATTGTGCAGGTGTTTGTTCGCTGCAGCGTCTGAGAATCCATTCGGCGCCCTGCGTGACCCAGACTGTGGCCGGGTTCCTGGCGCCGCGCGGTTGCGGTTCTGGGCGCGGGTGACTTCGAGATCGCCGGTGAGTCCCTGGTTCATCAGGATGAGCGGCTGGTCGGCGGGGTCCAAGGCCTCGTTGAGGCAGGCGGTGAAGAGGCCAGTCTCCAGGCGGGCGGCGCGGATGAGAGCCTGCTGGGAGAGGGCCATGCGCTCGATGGCGAAGAGTTCCTGGGCGTTGACGGGTCGGAAAACGGCCACGAGGTCGGCTTGGAGAAGGGCGACGGCCTGGAGGTCTTCGAGGCGCACGATGGCGAACTCGGCGGCGGTGAAGCCGTATTTGCGGGAGTTCTGGGCGGAGCGGGCCTTGCCTTCGGGGGTGCGGGGTCCGGTGGATCTGGCGGCGTTGGCGCGATTGCCGGCGAGTTGTTTTTCAGAGACCGGTCTTTTCGAGCGGGCCATGGAGTTGGCCCTCCGTTGGGAGATATAGCATGGGGCGGGGCTGGAGTCTGAAATTCGGGGAAGTCAGGTGGCGGGAAAGAGGGGGATTATTTTGGCGGAGCTTGTTTCACTGGCGCTGAGCCGTCTGCTATTTTTGCTTGGCGCAAGCGCTTGGGATAGTGTCGGGATTGTTGGCGTTGAACGCCGTTCGGGTACGAAATCCGAGCCGGACGCGCGGTGAAGGCGAGAGTCTCGTGGATATCCTGCTTTTCGAGATAGGGGTTCACCAGTGCTAATCCGATCGACTGGCCAGATGCGGAGACATGGTCGGGCGTGGGCCCCAATTTCGGCATAGGGCGTTGCACGGCCAGGTGACGGGAAGCCGGTCTATCAGGACCAATGTCCCAAAACGCCGGAATGTATCGGGAACGGGAGCCTGTGGGAGTTTTCGCGCCCATGCTGGGATGGCGCCGGGGTAACGGGAATGTAGCCAAAATAAACAGACAGCAGTGCTCTCCGGAAATGCAGGTTGCAACTGCTCGTGATACGATGGACGTACCCCGATCCCGAAGTACAGATCGTTCGCGGGGCGTCGGGGCCCGGGGCGAGTGGCGTTATGTCCAGCAGGACAGTCTTGCACTATCAGCTCGTCGAGAAAATCGGTGGCGGTGGTTGTGGAATTGTCTGGAAGGCGCACGACACCCTCCTGGAGCGACCGGTTGCGCTGAAGTTTCTCCATGATACGAGCGCCTCGGACCCGTCGCTCCGTGAGCGCTTCTTCCGCGAAGCCCGAGCCGCAAGCGCTCTGAATCATCCCAACATCGTTACGATTTACGAGATCAACTTCGATGGCGTCCAGCCCTTTATCGCCATGGAGCTGGTGGGGGGCCGGGCTCTGTCGGAGGTGCTGCGGGAGCATAAACGGCTGCCCCCAAGCCTGACTGCGGACTATGCGGTGCAGCTTTGCAATGGTCTTGGGGCGGCGCATCGTGCTGGAATCGTGCATCGCGACATCAAGCCTTCCAATGTCATGCTGACCCAGGACGGAATCATCAAAATTCTCGATTTCGGCCTGGCGAAGTCGAGCGCGCGGGAGTCCGAAGCTGGGGCGCGCCCGGACTCTTTCGGCGAGCCGCTCTCGATGGCAGGCACGGTGAGGGGAACCGTGCCGTACATGTCTCCGGAACAAGCCGCCGGCGATGCCGTGGGCCCGCGCTCGGACGTTTTCTCAGTGGGCGTTGTGCTGTACGAAATGCTGAGTGGCCAGCGGCCCTTTCAGGGTTCTTCCAATACCGAGATCATCCAAGCCCTGCTGTCCGGCGATCCTGCGCCTCTTTCCTCCGTGGTCGCGGATGTTCCCGAACCGCTGGCGCGGATTGTGCACAAATGCCTGCGGAAGAGCCCGGACGCGCGCTACCGGGACGCGGGCGAAGTCGCCAGCCAGCTCCGGGCCCTGGATCGCACCTCTTGGGCGCGCTCGAAGTTCGATCTGACTACCGTTACTGCCGTGACGACAGGCGCTAAGGTGCGGGCGTTGAGTCACCTTCGCCGGCGCCCGAAGCTGTTCGGGGCCATGGGGCTGCTGGTACTGGCCGTCGCGTCGCTTGCCGGATACAAGTGGTGGCCTGTCGCGAAGGAAGCCAATCCCTCGCGGACCGCGGCCGCGGCCTTGGCCCAGACCGAGACTCTGCAGCGCGCCCAGGCGTGCTTGCAGCGTTACGATCGCAAGGGCAATGTCGACAGCGCCATTGCGCTGCTGGAAGCCAGGTCGCAGCGTACCGGCGCGAGCGCGGCCGTTTACGCGACCCTCGCCGAGGCCTACGTCCGGAAGTACAACGAATCTACGGATAAGCAGTGGCTCCCGAAAGCCGTGGAATCCGGTCGCCAAGCGGTACAGATCACCGATGACCTCGCAGCCGGGCACGCCGCCCTAGGCATGGCTCTTGCGGCCAGCGGCCAAGCAACCGAGGCGATCGCCGAATTCGACCGGGCCATCGGTCTAAATCCGCTCAGCGGCCCCGCTCACCTCGGGTTGGCGAAGTTACGCTCCAGGAAGGAAGCGGAGCAACTGTACCAGAAGGCGGTTGACTTGAGTCCCGGCAATTGGATTCCTTTGAACGAATTGGCGGCCTTTTACTACCGCGAGGCGCGCTATGAGGAAAGCGTTGCCACTTGGCGTAGAGCCCTTGGGTTCGCGGAAGACAACGTCACGTTGATGGTCAACCTTGCCGCGGGGCTTCACAGGAACGGCCGGTATGCGGAGGCGGCGGACGCCTTACAGGGTGCACTCAGGCTCGACGAGTCCAACCCTCGGACTTGGGCTAATCTGGGTACCGCGCGCTACTTTCAGGGGCACTACCTGGATGCGGCCCGGGCAACGGAGAAGGCCGTCGATCGTGCGCCTAGCCGGCACCTGTATTGGGGTAACCTCGGCGACAACTACCGCTGGGCGGAGGGAAAGAAGCACTTGGCCAGCGGGGCTTACCGGAAAGCGATCGAGCTGGTCCGGGAGGATCTCAAGTTGAGCCCAAATGACACCGGGCTCCGCAGCATCCTGGCCGCGTATCTGGCGAAGTCAGGTGACACGCGCGGAGCCTTGGCCGAATTGGCCCAGATGAGTCAGACCCTGGACAGTGACACAGGTGGGCTGTTCAGGTCCTCGCTAGTTTACGAACTGGCGGGTGATCGGGACAAGGCACTGGGCGCCTTAGAGCGCGCGGTTCTTGCCGGTTATTCCATGTACGAAGTGGCCAACGAACCCGAACTGGCGGCTTTGCGGTCCGATCCCCGTTATTCGAGAATCACGGCTCAAGCAGCCCCGCGCAGAATAGAGTAGAGTAGTTCGGTAGTCTGTCGGAGGAGCAACCCAAGAAGGAGACTGACGATGTTTACATTGAACTTACTGTTCGACATCAACCAGGACAACGGGATCTTCAGCGGTGATGCCACCACCCATTCCGGCCCGCTGTATACCTCCATGAACTGGCTGCGACTAAAGAATGACATAGAACCGGAGCCGGCGAACCCAAATCCGCCCGCGTTTAACCCCGAACGACCGGGTATCTGGGAAGATCTCCTTGAAGCGGACACCCTTCTGGTACCCAGCATGCCTCTTTCCAACAACAAAGATCCCGCCAACATAGCCATCCGCGTGGCGCCGGATCCGGACCCCGGCAGCGTTCTCACGAACCCAGAACTTCAGCTTGTGGTCAGCTTTGGCCGGCCGGCCAAAGCGCACCAGAAATTTGGCAGCCCGTTTCACGATAATAACGGCGCCACTCCGGCAACCCTTACGACGTTTGTTTTTGGTCCCAAGGGAATGAATACCTCCGCTGGCTGGTTCTTCCACTTGGGAACCATCAGGAGGCGACCGACCAAGGCGAATGTGACGCAACGCTACGAATTCTCGATAGGCGTCATTGTGACTGAGGGCCCGGCCGGAGCCCGTAGAACGCGCCACTACGGCCAGGATCCCGAGATGGATATCGGGCTTTAGCTCCTGACGCCTCCCAGAGCGCCGTCCCCACTCAGTCGTCGTCCTGCTCGGAGGCCCGGCGCGTGCCGGCGCTCAGATCCTCGAGCGTCGTCACATCGCCCGACCTGTGTGGCTCGTCGCAGTCTCCCGCAAGTGCCGCCGTATGACCTTTCGCCGGTTCGTGGTGCGCCGCGCGTCCGTAAGCGGATCTCCTCTGGCAGCGCGAGTGGGGCGATTTCGTGCGCCACCCACTGGGTTTCGCACCCTGTTGTGCGGCGGCGCGCGTCGGAGGCAACCCCCCGGACCTGGGAAGTCGGACCGAAGGGGCGGTTGATCAACCGTCTGGAGAGCCACATCCTGATGAACGGCGTTCTATACACAGCGTCATAAATGCTTGCGCATGGCCCAGACCGCTTGCTTACGCGCGCGGCTCGGAATGCGGTTCCGAGCCGCGACCGTAAGGGAGTTCCGATGGACCTGCGGCCCACCAAAGCCCATGAAGACGCAGCAGATCATTCGAATAGAATCAATAACTTGGAGCGCGTCTTCAACGGAGCGGTGGCGCAGTCACTTCCTTCGTCGCGTATAGGCGTTCCCGGAGATCAGTTTTCGCAAGCCGGCTCTGGCCGTCATGGAGGTGTTGGTGCGCTGCGGCGGCTCAGAACCCACTCGGCGTCCTGCGTGACCCAAACGGTGGGTGGGTCCTTGGTGGCACGTCCGGGAAGGGATCCGCCAGCCGAAATGCCGGCGTGGCCTGACTCCTGGCCCCTGACTGCTTTTTCTTGATACAGTGGTTGGACTCGGGAAGGCCATGGATACTGCTGAACTGCAACGCAAGCTGGCGGGGGTGTTCGCCCCCATCTCGACGCCCTTCGCCCAGGACGAGGAGGTGGACTACGAGGGACTCAAGTTCAACATGGAGTACTACGCCGGCAGCGAGATCCTGGGCTATTTGGCGCTGGGATCCAACGGAGAGAACAAGAGTCTCAGCGAGCAAGAGAAAGTGCGGGTGCTGGACACCATCGTGAAGCACAAGGGCCGGCATCAGGTGGTGATGGCGGGGGCCACCTACGACGCCCAGCGGGACACCGAGCGCTTCTTCAAGCAGGCCGCGGACCTGGGCGCGGATTTCGGGCTGCTGCTGTCGCCAGGGTATTTTCGGAAGCAGATGACCGAGGAAGTGCTCTACCGCTATTTCACGACCGCGGCAAATGTCTCGCCGATTCCGCTGCTGCTCTACAACGCTCCGGGCTTCTGCGGAGTGACGCTGGCGCCGGAGCTGGTGCGGCGCTTGTCCGAGCATCCTAACATCGTGGGAATGAAGGACAGCGCCGCCAGCGGCATCGAGAATTTCCTACGCTGGGAAAGCGACAGCTTTCACGTGCTGGCCGGCTCCGCCAATTTTCTGTTTCCGGCGATGCTGGGCGGCGCGCTGGGCGGCACGGTGTCGCTGGCGAATACGTTTCCGCAGGTCGCAGTCGAGCTGTTCCGCTATGGGCAGGCGCGCGACGAGGCTCGGGGCGTCCCCTTTCAAGAGCGCGTCAGGCGGATCAACAACACCATCGCGGGAACGCACGGGCCGGCGGGCGTCAAGGCGGCCATGAACCTGGCGGGGCTGAAGGGCGGCATCCCGCGCCGGCCTTTGCTGCCGCTGACTGCGGCGCAACAAGAAGAGCTCAGGCGATTCCTGATCGAGGAAGGGCTGCTCCATTGAGCCGCGATATCCTGGCACTGGACGTGGGGACCACCGCCTTCAAGATGGGCGTGTTCACTTTGGCGCTCGAGAAGAAGTGCGAGGCCTCGCGGCGCTACGAAGTTCACGTCTACGACCGGGGCAAGGCGGACATCGAGCCGGAGAAATGGTGGCAGGCGCTGCGGGAATGCTGCGCCGAGTTGGGAGAGCACCTGGGCGCGGTGGGCGTAGTGTCGCTGTCGGTGACTACTCCGGGGTTGACCCCGATGGCCGCGGATGGAACGGCTCTGGGTCCCGCCATCCTGTTCTTTGACGGGCGTTCGCACGCCCAGGCGCGGGCCATCCGGGCGCGGGTGGGCGAGGAGAAGTTCCTGCGCGAGACCTGCAACCTGCCGGTCTCGGGCGGCTCGTCATTGTGCTCGATTTTGTGGATCCGGGAGAACCAGCCGGAGGTGTGGGCTGGGGCGGAGAGGTTCGGGCACTCGAACACTTACATGGTGAAGCGGCTGACGGGCCGCTGGGCCATCGACCCCTCCACGGTCTCCATCACCGGGCTGTACAACACGGCGCGGCACGACCTGACCTGGAATCAGGAGGTGTTGGCGGCCGCGGAGATCCCCGAGAATAAGCTGCCGCCGCTGATCGAGTCCTATGAGGCCGCCGGCCGCATCCTGCCCGAGGTGGCGGCCGAACTGGGTCTGCCGGAGGACTGCGTGGTGCTCGGCGGCGGCAATGACGCCGTGCTGGCGGCGCTTTCGGGCGGGCTGACCGAGCCGGGGGGCATCACCAACATCTGCGGGACTTGCGAGATCACCTATGTGTGCGTGGACCACCCGGTCAGCTCCCCGAATTTCAACGTGCGCTGCCACGTGATCCCCGACCGCTGGGTGACTTTCTTCGTGCTCAACACCGGAGGGAAGGCGCTGGAGTGGTTCCAGGCGGTGTTCTGCGCGGAGCTGAGCGAAGAGCGCTTCTACAAGGAGTATGTTCCCTCGGTGCTGGCGGCCTTTTTCGCCGGCCCGGACATCGACCGGCGGGAGGCTGAATTGCCGGAGTACGTGCCGTTCCTAGGCGGCTGCCGCTACACGCTCGAGCAGATGAAGGCCAGCTTCTCGGGCGTGACGCTCGAGACCACCCGCGACGACCTGCTGCTCAGCCTGATCCGGGGCAACGCCCTGTACCAGGGAACCCACCTGAAGGAAGTGGGCGGCATGATGGCGCTGGGCAGAAAAGTCATCACCACCGGAGGCGCGGCCAAGATCCGGGGCTACTTGGAGGCCAAGAAACGCTGGACGGGCGATTTCGAGTACCAGTATCAGGACCAGTCCTCGCTGTTGGGTGCGGCGATGCTGGGGCAGTTCTATGAGAGTGGTTTGGGCAAAGCAACACAGACATGAATGTCTGTGCCACAAGGAGTGTGTGAATGTCAGAGAGCGTGGTTGAGCGGTTAGTCAAGACCAATCCCGGCATGGAAGTGTGGTGGGATTCTTCGCCGCTGATCTTTGAGAAGTGGGTGGGGAAGATGGTGAGCGCTGCGCCGGAGGCCAACAAAGCCGAGCTGGAGGCGCAGTTGCGGCGCCTGTTCGTGGCGGACGACCCCGCCCGGAGCGTGTTTCGAGGATGCACCACCAACCCGCCCCTGTCGCTGGAGGCAGTGAAGAGCGACCCCGAGTACTGGAACACGCGCATCGACGAACTGATCCAGGGCAATCCGGGGATCGGCGCCAAAGACCTGACCTGGCTGGTGTACAAACAGGTGATCCAGCGCGGGGCCTTGATGTTCCGGCCGCTGTACGAGGCCTCGCGGGGCCGCTATGGCTTTGTGTCCGGCCAGTTGGACCCCCGCCTGTTCACCGAAAAGGAAATCATGTACCGGCAGGCGGATGAGCTGGCGGCCTTGCAGCCCAACGTGATGATCAAAGTGCCGGCCACCATGGAAGGCGTGGAGGTGGTGCGGCACCTGACCTCCAAGGCCATCTGCACCAACGTCACGACCTGTTTCACGCTGCCGCAGATTCTGGCGGTGGCCCGGGCGGCCAAAGAAGGCGTCGAGATAGCCAGGAAGAACGGCGTGGACATGTCCCGGTGGCGGGCGGTGATTACCCATATGATCGGGCGCCTCACCGAGCGCAAGGAGTTGCTGGCGCAGGCCGACTACTGCGGCATCCAACTCAGCGAAGCGGACCGCAAATGGTTCGGGCTGGCGGTGTTCAAGCGGGCCTACCGGATGCTCCGGGAGGGCGGCTATCCCAGCAAGATGCTGCTGTGCTCGGTGCGGCCGGGGCCGCTGGTGGCTGGCAAGCAGCGGTTCTGGGACATCGAGGAACTGGCCGGCGGGGACATTGTCTATACGTTGCCGCCCTACGGTCTGGAGCCCATGTTTGCCCTGGGAGACCACCTCGAGTTTCGCCCGCACGCCATCGACGAGCCGGCGCCACAAGCCTCCCTGGACAAGATTCTGCGGATCCCTTACGGGATCCAGGCCTACGATCCCAACGGCTTGGCCCTGGAGCAGTTCAACACGCATCCGGCCACGCTTTACACGGTGGCGGATTTCTCGAAGGCGGCCAACGGGCTGGAAGAGTACGTCGGGAACCGGCTGGCGGCCAAGCAGGGGGTGGCAGGTTAGGCCAAGCTGCTGGATTGAATTCCCGCGTTCCGAGCGATTCTGAGCGCCAGTTCCTTGAAGTCCCGAAAGGCGTTTTGCACAGCCTGGAAGTGGGCGCCGATGGCGCCATCGGCGGATCTCAGATGGAACATAGGCTTGCCAGCTTCGTGAGCCATGGGCATCAGGCTCCGGTAGTCCTTGAGCAGGGCCAGGCAGTGCGGATCGTTGGCCACGGAGACATCAGGGCTCGGGTCTCCTTGCAGAACCGCGCTGCGGTACTCGCTGGGGATGCGGGCGATCCAACGGTCATAGGCCTTGACAGGGCGATCCAGACGTACTGAGTGTTGCAGGACGATGTAACCCAGAGGACGCATGTTCCCGGCCGGGAGCTGAAGTCCCGCGGTGGGATTCCTCGCCAGACGTTCCTTCCACCCGTCTCGCCAGATTCGAAGTCTGGGACCGAGATTACGCAGCCCCTGTAATGAGAACAGATCCGGCCGAAGCGGAATGGCGGCGAGATCGGAGGCGATCAGCGCGGCCCGATTGATAGCCCCCAGGTTCGGTCCGAGGTCCATCAGAACCAAGTCGGCAGCATGGGTGAAAATCGCCGTCTGGATCACTCTCCAGAAAGCCGAGATCACGCGGAAAGCCCGTTCCTTGCCGTCCAGACAGTAGGGCCATTGAGAAGAGAGTTCATCTTCGAAATTGGAGAGCAGCAGATCGCCAACAAGAAGTGCCAACTCATCATTGATGGGCTCGAGATGAGGATCAGCAATGTCCCCGGTTCCTTTCAAGAGGGGCTGGATGCACCCAAGAACGGTGTCCCGATGTTCGTCGTCGGGCCAGAGCTCCTCGAGCCGGTCTTCGTCGAGGAAGGCCGCGGAAAGGTTGGCCTGGGGATCAAGATCAGCGGCCAGTACTTTCATCCCCAGGTCTGCGTACATCCAGGCCAGATGATAGACCAGGGAAGTCTTCCCGACACCACCCTTGTTGTTGAAGAACGCGATGATAGGCGCGCTCATGGCCGCCTCCGGAGCGTAGCCAGCACGTGGCTGTCGTTCACCACGAATTCGGGCGGAGGATTGCCATTCCTCTGAAGTTCCCGGCGCGCGAGTTGGATGCCTACCCCAAAGCGTTGTACGTAGCCGAGGTTGCGCAGCGCTTCGGCGAGATGGGGGTTCCGATAGTCTGTTACACCGGGTCTGCCGAAGTTATCGCGGTTCACTTGTCCGAACGGCCCACCAGGGCTGAGAATCTCGACACGGTCCGAGAACCAGTAGATTCGCACGGGAGCATAGGTGCCTTCATAGGTCCTGTGGAGGACCGCGTTGCCAGCGAGCTGCTGCACGGCAACCATGGGATAGTCGGGCCGCTGGATCGCCGGACTGACGGTCATGTCCAGAGATATCGAGATGTGGCTTTCGAAGATCTCGTCCAAGATTCGAAGCAAATCGGGGAGCGGCCCGTCAATCACCCTCTGGTCTTTGATCGGATCGGTGAGATCGGTTCCCTCCAAACGCAGGAACTGGACATAGGCGCCAGGGAGAAACTGCATGGGATCTTTGCCGATCACCAGGATTCCGAGAGCAGTGGGTTTCGCCGGCAGCTCGAGTGTCGAGAACCGAACGGAAGCCAGTTGTTGTTGGATCGAGCGATCATTCTGCTCGAGAATCTCGTTTGAAACAGATGAGGGCAGGTAGGTTCGGCGGAAGAGATCGAAATCGAGGTCATTTAAGTTCGCTGCGGGGATCGGTCGAACATCGTAAGGCAGGTCCCGTGCTCTTCGCTTCTCACTCAACCGCCGTTCCTCTTCTGCTGTTGCGTAGGCACGACGCGGGCCGACTCGCACACACACACGTCCTTTGAATCGGACGGGGGGATCGTCAGACGGCTGAACCACGACCACGGCCATTTCGCCTCCACGCAGGCTGCGCTT
>Ga0315280_10005184_pt1 | contig 18742 bp, 15 predicted proteins | sample YL17G06_40_MG_FD_203697 | JGI IMG/M metagenome (GOLD analysis project Ga0315280, IMG submission 203697) | Sediment microbial communities from Yellowstone Lake, YNP, Wyoming, USA - YL17G06_40 | ecosystem: Environmental > Aquatic > Freshwater > Lake > Sediment | place: USA: Wyoming | collected... | reverse complement strand
GCCACAAACCGTCTTTCCGAGGCTGAGCCGATGATGCGCAAGGCTCTGGAGATTGATGAGAAATCCTTTGGCCCGGAGCATCCTGATGTGGCCAGAGACCTGAACAACCTGGCCCAGCTGCTTCAGGACACAAACCGCTATTCCGAGGCTGAGCCGATGATTAAAAGAGCTTTAGAGATTGATGAAAAATCTTTTGGCCCGGACCATCCAGATGTAGCTACAGACCTGAACAACCTGGCCCAGCTGCTTAAGGCCACAAACCGTTTTTCCGAGGCCGAGCCGCTGATGAAACGGGCTTTAGAGATTGATGAAAAATCTTTTGGCCCGGAACATCCAAATGTAGCTACAGACCTGAACAACCTGGCCCAGCTGCTTCAGGCCACAAACCGCTATTCCGAGGCTGAGCCGCTGATGAAACGGGCTTTAGAGATTGATGAAAAATCTTTTGGTCCGGAACATCCAAATGTAGCCAGAGACCTCAACAACCTGGCCGGGCTGCTTCAGGCCACAAACCGTTTTTCCGAGGCTGAGCCGATGATGAAACGGGTTGTTGATATAACGAAAAAATCCTATGGCGAAGATCATCCGAATGTGGCCACCGCGCTCAACAACCTGGCCGGGCTGCTTCAGGCCACAAACCGCTATTCCGAGGCTGAGCCGCTGATGAAACGGGTTGTTGATATAATGAAAAAATCCTATGGCGAAGATCACCCGAATGTGGCCACCGCGCTCAACAACCTGGCCCAGCTGCTTCAGGACACAAACCGCTATTCCGAGGCTGAGCCGCTGATGCAACGGGTTGTTGATATAATGAAAAAATCCTATGGTGAGGAGCATCCGAATGTGGCCACCGCGCTCAACAACCTGGCCCAGCTGCTTAAGGCCACAAACCGCTATTCCGAGGCTGAGCCGCTATATATCCGCGCGCTTGCTATTTGCACAAAGTCTTTTGGAGAAAATCATCCGAACACGATAAAAGTCCGGACCAACCTGAATGTTCTGCAAGAGATGATGAAGAAAAATTGATGGAATCGGGGCTTCCGCCTTCGGCCCAAGCGGGCACCAGCGAGCAGAGACTACGGCGGACAGGAAAGCCCCTTCCTCCTTCGCCCCGCGGCGCGGGACGGTGCGCTGAATTGCAGATTACAGATTTCATATCTCACAGTCAGATTCTTTGCGCTCTCTGCGCCTCTGCGGTGAAAAAATTATTGTCTTCGTCGTGTCATTGTGGTTAACGGGAGAGGTCGGGCAAGGCATTGGCGGGCGAGGGGCTTGACAAACAAGCCTCTCAACCTACACTTAATTTTGCGACAGCTTAATTTGCGGCCCTGGGAACAGGAATATTCCTGCCAATGGTTTTTGTTGGAGCGGAACTTTGAGGGAGCGGGTTTAAATGCTGGTTGCTTTAGTCAAGCGGGATGAGGGTAAGAACTCGGCGCAAAAAGCCATTGAGCTTTGTGACGGGTTTCGATCCCTCAAGCAGAGCTCCAAAATTCTGATCAAGCCCAATCTGGTTTTCGGCGACCACAAGAAAAACAATCCTCCCTTCGGAATAGTGACGACCTCCAGGGTTATTGAAGAGCTGGTTCAATTGCTTAAGGATAAGGGCTGCAGGGATATTGTGCTGGGCGAGGGTTCGATCATCTCCGAGGAAGCTCATATCAATGCAATGAAAGGATTCGCATTTTCTGGCATCAAACGGGTTGCGCGCAAATACGGGATCAAAATGATCGATTTTGACAAGGATGCTTTTGAAAAAATAGAGTTGGACGGCCACAAGTTTGATGTGGCCAGAGCCGCGCTGGACGCGGATTTCCTGATCAATGTGCCGGTGCTCAAGACCCACGGCCAGACCAAAGTGAGCCTGGGGATGAAGAACCTGAAAGGGTGTTTGAAATTTTCTTCCAAAAAGGCCTTCCACACGACCAATCTGGAAAAAATGATTGCGCGGCTTAATCAGCGTTTGCATTCACACCTGACCATAATTGACGGCACTTATGCCCTGGCCAACGGGCCGATCACCGGCCGGGCTTGGCGCAAGGATTTGCTCATCGCCAGCGAGGATGTTTTGTCGGCTGACATCGTGGGAGCCGCGGTTTTGGGAAAAGTCCCGTCAAGCATCACCCACCTGATCGAATTGGCAAAAGCTCAGGGCAGGTCTCTGGAGCTGGATTCGATAGAGGTAAGAGGGGTAAAGGTTAATGATGTTTCTGAAGACCTGCCCTGGGAATTCGAGCTGGATGCGGACTTGAAAAGGTTTGGAGTCCAGGGCATAAGGATCAATTATCCTGAAAACCCGGAATCGATATGCTCCCCGTGCGCGACCCATATGGTTCTTGCCCAGTTGATGTTTGCCAAGGATAACCCCGGGCTCAAATTGGGAGATATGGAAGTGTGCATCGGCGGGAATGCAAAGGGACATCCTGGCTCCGGGAAGTGCATCCTGTTCGGCGATTGCGCGATAAAATCGAACAAGGGATTAGCGAATGCGATTGAGATAAGAGGCTGCCCGCCAAAGATAAGCTATTATTTCTGGAAACTGATGGATGTATCGCTTGCTAAAAAGCGGGTCAAAAAACTGATGTATCTAAGGATCGCCAAGCTGCTGGCGAGAAATCTGGGGATATATCACGAGGACTTTGGATTGTGGGAAGCCTATAAATCTCCAGAGTTCGATCTCAGGTATTTCGACTAGAGGTTTTCTGCGCTCTTCCCGCGGGTATTTCCCGCTTCACCTTCTCCGCTTAAGCCCGCGCCGCGCAAACAAGGAGAGCGCGAGAAAGAAGAACACCAAAGGAAAAACATAGTCTGGTTTTGAGTTGGAGCCTGCTCGGTTCGCAGCTATGTCGCAGCCGCCCCCTCCCCCGCCGCCGCCTCCTCCGGATTTGGGATACACGAAATCAACTCCGGCTGCGGCCGCGCCCGCGGTCACCGTCACCGGCGAAGCTCGATCAAAGGTTGTGGATCCCTGGTCGAGCTGGGAATAATCGTCAATCGTGACACCGTCGTAAAGCTGGACCGAAGGGACTGTTGCCGCGCTTCCGTAATAATCAGAAATCCAGTAGGTGAAAATGTGGCTGGCGATGGTTGGACTTTCCGCAAAGACAAAATAGTCCTGGGGGGTGAGTCCGTAGAGCAGATAGGCCCCGTCCTCTCCCGTGAGCGTATCGTATCTTGCGACCGGAAGGGCTGGGTCGTAATCCGTGTTCATCGCGATGGCTGAGATATGAACTCCGAACAGGCCATTGCCGTTGCTGTATTGCACCTTGCCGCTGATGGCGCCCCAGTCAGGCAGGGTTGCGGCCGGGTAAAGGTAAACCAGGCCAGCCTTGTCATCCGGCTCAAGCGAGGCCTCATCTCGCCAGAATGCGTTTCCTAAATACTTGGGGAACATTGTGGAGGCAAATTCTTCGACAAGCTCATCTCCCACATATCCGACAAAGTTATGGTCCAATCCGTAGACATGTCCGGCTTCATGGGTTATCACCGCTGCCAGGCTGTAAATGCCGCTGCCGCTGCCGCCTTTGCATTGCGGCGCGGCGGGGCCGCTCGGGTCCGGGTCATCGCTCCAGACCCAGACGTCATTTATGGCGATATCAGCTTCAAGGATTACCCCGGTATCAGTCTCATAAGAGATGTAGGTTGCGGCCAGGACTCCGGAGGGGAATCCGCCTGTTCGAAAAGCGATGACATTGAGCGAATCGCATCCAATACTGCCTAAGTCAAAGACGCATATCAGGTTGTTGCTGGTTGTGCCGTCATAAATGGCCTTTATATCAATGTTCGGAATATGGTTCCAGACCGAAAAAGCATCCTGGATGGTGGCAAACGGGTCGGCCAGACAGCCGTCTGAATTGGAAGGGCCGTCCTCGTTAATGGAAAAATGCGGGTCTGAGGTCCAGTGCAGCTCGGCGCCGCTGTCGGTGTGGATGACGATGAAGCCCAGGGCAAGAGCGGATGAAAACAACAGCGCCAAAATGAGAGCTGATTTTGCGGCTTTCATTTTTTGTCCGCTTTCTGATTGGCGACTATTGATTTGACCTGGGTCTGAAGCTGCTTGAGCTCTATCCTGGAAACCGACGGCTCGGTGATTTCTCCCGTGCTCTTTTTCATAAAGCTGATCCCCTGAAGCTCCTGCACCGCGTATCTGGCCTTGGTCTTGTCATCATAATAAATGTGAAATTTTCCCTGGGACCAGCCGATCAGGTCCCGGGCGCCGTCCTTGCCGGGCCTGGCCAGGAAAAGCACAGCCTCTTCAGCCGGGGTGAACCTGGCAACGCCCGCAACATAAACGCCCTTGCCTCCAGACTCACCTCCCGGCTGGCGGACCTTGACTTCCTTGACCGTGGCCCCTTTCAAGACTTCCGAGACCTGGATGGTGTAGTCGGTGAAAATCATTTTGCCGGACTTCACCACCTGCTTGTCAACGCAGCTGCCCACCACCACCAGGTCGGCGTCATCGGTAAGCTGCTTAAGCGAGAGCGGAACCATTACCGTGGCAAGCGCGAGGCTGGAAACAAGGAATGCCAGAGCAACAACTAACCTTCTCAATTGACCTGCCTCCCTTCCTGTGTTAAATATAACCTCTCAAACGAACCGTAAAACTAATTTAAACTGATGAGCCGGAAATATCAAGTGGTTAAAGGTTTCAGGGACATTTTGCCGCCCGAGAGCAGGCTCTTCTGGATCGCGGAAAAGAGCGCACGCGAGATTTTCGCACATTACGGATATTCCGAGCTGATGCTTCCCGTTGTGGAAAGCTACGACCTTTTTGCGAGAAGCATCGGGGAAGCCACGGACATAATTGAAAAGGAGATGTTCATCATCCCGGATAAGAAAGGCCGGAGTTTTGCTCTGCGGCCTGAGGGAACCGCGGGCGCGGTAAGGGCGTATATTGAAGGTTTGGAAAATCAAGGTCCGGGCAAGTTATTTTATTACGGGCCGATGTTCCGCTACGAGCGGCCGCAGAAAGGAAGATACCGGCAGTTCTGGCAGATAGGAGCGGAGGCCATCGGCTATCCGGGGCCGGGGGTTGATGCGGAGCTGATCTTGCTGCTTGAACAATACTTCAAAGGCTTCGGCCTTTCCGACATCGAGCTAAAATTGAACAGCCTGGGATGCAAACAGTGCCGTCCCGCGTACCGGGAATCGCTGGTCGTGTATCTGAAAAAAAATGAGGCGGGGCTGTGCGATGATTGCCGGAGGAGAATTGAGCGGAATCCGCTCCGGGTTCTGGACTGCAAGAATGAGGGCTGCAAGGAAATCGTGAAAAGCGCTCCCTCACCGACCCGGTTTTTATGCGATGAATGCGCGGACCATTTCAAGAGGCTCTGCCTTATGCTTGACCGGATGAAGGTCTCATACCTTAAAGATGACCATCTGGTGCGAGGGCTTGATTATTACACCCGCACCGTGTTCGAGTTCCAGGCTCAAACCGGGCTCGGCTCCCAGAACGCAATCGCGGCCGGCGGAAGATATGACGATTTGGTTGAGGAGCTGGGAGGCTCTGCCGCTCCGGCCATCGGCTTTGCTTTGGGAGTGGAGCGGCTGGTGATTTTGCTTGCGCAAAAAATTTCCGCGAATGAACTTTTGAGCCGGCCCGATGTGTTCCTGGTGTTCGCGGACGAGCAGGGATACAATTTTGCGTTCAAGCTGCTGTTCAATCTCCGCAAGGCCGGGACTTACGCGGAGATGGCGATTGACGAGCCGTCCCGCTCGGTCCGGAGCCAGTTCAAGCTGGCTGACAAATTCAAATCAAAAGCCGCGCTGATTGTCGGCGGGAATGAGCTTTCCCAAAAATCATTCAACATCAAAATCCTTGAGAGCGGCAAGGAGCTCAAACTTGATTTCGATCAGCTTAAGGAGATGGCGAACATTGACTGGGAGGAGATGAAAAGCCATCTGAACAGCGCGGGTTTCGCGTTCGTGAGCCGGGAATACGAGAAAACCCTGGTCGAGAACCAAAGCCTTTTCGCGATTATGCGGCTTTACTTTAATGCGCTTTCGGAGCAGGAGGAATAGATGGAAGAGCTGGGAAGCTGGAACCGGAGCTGTTATTGCGCGGAGCTGGGCAAAAAGGATGCGGGCAAAAAGGTATGCCTGATGGGATGGATCAATTCTTACCGCGACCACGGCGGCGTGGTTTTCATCGACCTGCGCGACCGCACCGGCCTGGTGCAGGCGGTTTTCAATCCAAGCTTTGAAGCCACCGCGCACGACAAGGCGAGCGCGATCAGAAACGAGTGGGTGATTGCGATCCAGGGCGAGGTGAGGGCAAGGCCGGCTGAGGGCATAAACCCCAAACTCAAGACCGGCGAGATCGAGGTCTGGGTGAAGGAGCTGAGGATCTTGAACCGCGCGGCCGCAACGCCGTTCACCATCGAGGATGAGATAAAGGTCGGCGAGGAGCTCAGGCTCAAGTACCGATACCTTGATCTGCGCCGGCCGGAGATGCAAAAACGGATCATCGCTCGTCACAGGGTCGTGAAAATCACGCGCGACTATTTTGACGAGCGCGGCTTCTATGAAATCGAAACGCCGTTCCTCACCAAAAGCACCCCGGAAGGAGCGAGAGACTATCTTGTGCCCTCGCGCATCAATCCCGGCAAATTTTACGCGCTTCCTCAAAGCCCGCAGCTTTTCAAGCAAATCCTGATGGTGGCCGGCTTTGACCGCTATTTCCAGGTGGTGCGCTGTCTGCGGGACGAGGATTTGCGCGCGGACCGCCAGCCCGAGTTCACCCAGATCGATGTCGAGATCAGCTTTCCCCACCCCGAGGACATCTACGAGATTATGGAAAGCCTGCTCGCCAGAATCTGGAAAAAAATTCTGAACATTGATATTCCCCGGCCGTTCCCGAAAATGTCCTGGACCGAGGCGATGGCAAGCTATGGCACGGACCGGCCTGACACCCGCTTCGGCCTCCTGCTTAAAGACTTGACCGATATTTTTCCAAACTCCGAATATCGCTTTTTCAAGCAGGCGGTCGCGGAAGGAGGCATAATCAAGGGAATGAATGCCGCGGGCTCAGCGGAGTGGAGCCGCAAGGACACGGATGACTTGACGCATGCGCTCAAAGCTTACGGCGCCAAAGGATTGACCGTGATTCGCTGTCAGGCCGACGGACTTGCCGGGCCGGTGGTCAAATACATCAACCCGGAAGAGCAGAAAAAAATGATTGAGCGGCTTCAAGCCAAACCAGGAGACCTGATTATGATTATGGCCGACAAGTTCGCGGCCGCCAACGAGGGAATGAGCCAGCTCCGCCAGATGGTCGCGAAAAAAATGAACATCATACCGGAAAATAAATTCAACTTCCTGTGGGTGGTTGATTTCCCGCTCTTTGAGTGGAGCGAGACCGACAAGAGGTGGAAGTCAACCCATCACCCATTCACCATGCCCAGGCCCGAAGATGTTGACAAGCTGGAATCCGACCCCGGCGGCATCAAGGCCCTTGCCTACGATGTGGTCCTGAACGGCGTTGAAATCGGCGGAGGCTCGATCCGTATCCACCGGCCGGACATCCAGGAAAGGGTGTTCCGGGCGCTGGGGATAACCGATGCGGAAGCGCAGCTTAAGTTCGGATTTTTGGTGGATGCGTTTAAGTTCGGCGCACCTCCCCACGGAGGCATCGCACTCGGGCTGGACCGCTTGATGCAGCTTCTGACGGGCGGAAACTCAATCCGCGATGTCATCCCGTTCCCCAAGACCCAGACCGGAACCGACCTGATGGTCGATGCCCCAAACGATGTCAGCCAAGAGCAGTTAAAGGAATTGCATCTGGAGGTCATCAAAGAAGATTTGTCCTGACGCTTTGACAACAAAATGAAATTATGATACAAAGTGGCTTTGTATGTCAGGCATAGTGGAAATTTTTGCGGGCATTATTTCCTGGGGGCGATGGTGCGGCTTCCACGCCGCCTGCTAAATTTCCCGTGTCGGAAAATTTATTTTTTTGAAGCTTTAATCCCGAACAATCCAAAATTTAAATCTATCTCAAGGAGGTATCTATGGAGACCAAGATCTTATTGACTGAAAATGAAATTCCCAAGCAGTGGTACAATGCGCTGGCGGGAAAGCTTATTCTTCTTCGAGGTTAGGCTCCTGGCTGGGTGTCTCCTGGACGGAGACCAGGGATTTGTACTTGGCGAGAATTTCTTTTTCGATTTTTTCCCGCGCGGCCTGGTTGATGGGATGAACGATGTCCCTCCACTTGCCGGTCTTGTCCTTTTTGTTGGGCATGGAGACAAAGGTTTTGGTTTCGCTCTGGATGATTTTGAGGTCGTGGACCGCGAAGCCGTTATCGAGGACGATGGAGACATAGGCTTTGAGCGGTCCGAGGTCATTAACCGGGTAAATTCTTATTTCGGTTATTTCCATTTTTCCTCTCTGGGCATAAATTTAGACATGCTCGGAGCTAAAAGCTCGGTTGGGCTGAATAAAGGCGTAAATTTCAGGCAACCGCGATGGGACGGCGCTGGACTTCAGCTTCACTGTCGCCGGCATCCGCGAGAACCTCGCGATATTTTTCCAGCACCTTTTCTTCGATATAATTCCGCATATCCTGGTTGAGGGGGTGAGCAATGTCCCGGATGATGCCGTCCTTGCGCTTCTTGCTGGGCATTGCCACAAAGTAGCCCTTTTGAGCCTTGATGACCTTTAAGTCCCTTACGACAAAACAGCTGTCAAAGGTGAGGGTTACATAGGCCTTGAGCTTCTCCTCGTTGACCGGGTAAACCACGATCTCGGTAATTTCCATTTCTATACTCCTTTCTTTAGTTGATTATTGATTTACGGGCTTAAAGATGCACAAGTTGTGCCGTTAACAACTGTTTTAAATTTGCATTTATTATCAATGGGATAAAAGGAAGCGGTTTGATCGGTTTTTGGGAATGAAGAAAAGGCCATGCTGAAAAAAGGAACAAGAGAAGCGTCCGAAATGCTAACACATTGAAATCAAAAATGAATTTCAATGGGGCCTAAACTTGAGATTATAATTTTTGTCTCAATTCTGTTCCACTTGTCTAAGCGCTTAATAATTAAACAAAATATTGAGGATACCCGGGTTGGGATGGTGCGGGAATGAATGGCTGTTCATTCATTAAGATGACACAAAAATATCACAATTATAAACAAAAATGTGACAGTTTGAGCAAATAGCAGGAGACGAGGCCCGGGGCTTAGCCGGGCAAGTTTAGTAAGCGGTTTGAAAAGAGAGGGTCATAAATGAGCTAGAAAACGATTCTTATAACCATTTTCTTTTGTATGCTCACCACTCTGGCGTCTTTTATGGTTTTTCCGGTCAGCTCGATTACAAACCTGGTTTTATTGGGATGGCTGCCGACCCGGATTTGTCTTACCCGGTCCTTGTTAACCTGATAAACCGTTTTGCCCAGCCTGCTCTTCACGCCGTAAAGGTCAATGGCAATCCTGAGCGGCAGATCCAGGCTCAGGAGTTTATAATTTTTGAATTCTCCGTCTCCGGTCAGTATCGCCTCAAAGGTTCCTGGCTGGGACTTGTAGGTCAGATTCTGGAGAAGACTGGCAGCCGGCAATCTTTCCCCCGCGGGCGTCTGGCCCGCGATCTCATTGAGCATCTGCCTGGCTTCTTTTTCGTCGCCCGGGGTTATGGGCATGACCGCTTGGCCGGTGGGCTGGCCCGCGGGAGAAACCGACAGCTTTTGAATTTGGGGATAAAGCTCTTTGGGAATTTCCATTTTTTCCGGTCTGGACTCTTCCTCGGTTTTCTTCACCTCTTCGAGCTTTAAGCCCAGGCCGAAGGTTTCGCTGGCAACCTGGTAAGTGGCGTTTTTGGCCAGCGCGATGGTGAGCCGGGCGGCCACGGTTTCTTTAGTTTCCTCTTCAGTCCCCATGGTGATGGTCTGCTGATCCAGGCTCCAGGATTTGATCAGCTCTCCTGATCCTTCTCCCTTTTTGGCCACATTCGCGGCCAAATCTGCATTTTGGATGTCTATGATCAGCCTGAGCGGTTCGGTCAGGATGAAGGCCTGGGACTGAAGGGGACGGTTTGCGTAGATCTTGACCTGGTTATCTTTTACCTCGATGTCTTTTATGATCGTGAGCAGAGTCTGCTCCATCTCAACTGTCTGGCATTGGCTTACGGCCAGCAAAAGCGCGAGCAACGTCCCCGGGAGACATGCTCTTTTTATGTAGTCCCTGATAATCATAATTGCTCCTATCTGGAGAGAATCTTGAACTCGACCCTCCGGTTCAACTGCCGGCCCTCATCCGTATTATTGGTGGCTATGGGCAAATGGAATCCATATCCGACTGAGGTCAGCCTGGCCGGGTTTATGCCGCCGGCTTCGATCAGGTAATCCACAACCGCCTTGGCCCTTGCTCTGCTCAACCTTATATTATAGTTATCGCCTCCCTTGATGTCGGTGTGGCCGCGGATTTCTATTTTCATGGAGGGATTCTCGCTCAGCATCCGGATCAAATTGCTCAGCTCGGCTTTTGACTCCGGGCGGAGAACCGCCTTGTCAAAGTCAAAATAGATGTTGTGCAGAACCACGACCGCTCCGGCCTCCAGAGGCCAGAGCAGGATGTTCTTTTCAATCTCCTTGTACGCGGCCTCAGGGGGAATAACCAGCCGTTCCGACTGGAACGCGAATCCTTTGGCAAAAGCATTCAGGTTGTAATCCGTGCCCGCCTGGATGATAACCTTGTAAGAGCCGTCCGGCTTGGTTTTGAGCAACTGTATTTCTTTGTCCGTGGCTGACTCGGCAATCCGGATAACTGCCGGCACCGGCTTGCAGGTCCGGATGTCGTAAATGTCTATTTGCAACTTCTCGTCTTTGGTCGGCTGGGCGCAGGTCTTTCGGTTCGCAACTATGCCATAAACCAGGGTCAGCCCTTTAACCTTGCCAATACTCGGAACCGGAACCGAATACAGGTCTTCCTCGCCAAGAGTGTCGGTCCGGGTGGATGAAAAATACGCCAGGTCCCCGCTCGCGGGGATGCTGAAGTACATATCCTTTTCAGGAGAGTTTACGGCCGGCCCCAAGTTGACCGCAGGAGACCAGCCGCTGGCGGTGAGCCGGGACACGAATATATCCGCGCTGCCGAATCCGCCATGGCCGTCCGAGCTGAAGTAGAGCGAGACCCCGTCGGAGTGGATGAAAACATAAATCTCATTGTCCGGAGTGTTGATCGCTTTCCCCATGTTTTTCGGCTCGGTCCATTTGCCCTGGTCATCCTTGGTCGTATACCAGATGTCCCACCCGCCCAGGCCGTCGGGCCGGTCCGAGCAGAAGTAAAGGACCTTGCCGTCCGGCGAGATTGACCCGTTTGCCTCATTGTATTTGGTGTTGATTGGCGAGCCCAGGTTCTTGGGCTCAGACCACTTGTCGCCTTGCTTCGCGCTCACATAAATATCGCACCTGCCCAAGCCGCTTTCCCGGTTGCAGCCGGTGAAATACATTGTCTGCTCATCGACGCTGAAGCAGTCCGGGCCTTCATTAAGCTCGGTGTTGAAGGGCTGGCCCATATTGACCGGCTCGGTCCATTCTCCGGCAACCTTCCGGCTCATCCACCCGTCCTGGCCGCCCAGGCCGCCCGGCTGCCGATCCGAGGTGAAATAGAGGGTTTTGCCGTCCGCGCTGACCATCGGCCCGAAATCAGAATACTTGGAATTGACCGTCGAACCGAGATTTCTCGCCCCCAAATTGTCGCTCCGGATCTCCAGAGCCAGAAGAATCAGTCCTGCGAAAAGAGCAAAACTTAATTTCCGGTTATCCATGCTTTCCTCCTCGTCTAGTCCATAACCCTGAACTCCACCCGGCGATTCCCGGGACTGCCTTTTACAGGATCATTGGGCTCGGTCGGCCGGGTGCTACCGTAGTATGCGGGCAGAATCTGCTCCCGACGAACCCCGGCCCGAACCAGCCATGCTGCCACGGAGTCAACACGCCTCTTGCTCAGTAAAAGGTTATAATCCGCCCTGCCCAGGCTGTCAGCATGCCCGCTGATCTCGACCTTGCGCTGAGGGTTCTGCTTCAAATAATCGGCCCAGGCCGCAAGCGTCTGCACCGCCCGCGCGTTCACACCGGCCTTGTCCAGGCCAAAGTAAATCTTGTTCGGCATTTCCGTCTGCACGCGCACTGCGCTTTCAGCCGCCTTGGCCGGAGCCGCCGCGCGCGAAGCAGCCGCGACCGCGGAAGGAGTCTCAGCAGCCGGCGGCCTGACAGGCGGAGACGGAGCAGCCGCAGGCATAGTCGCGGCCGGCTCTGGAGTTGCCGCCGGCGCAGGAGCCGCGGCCGCGGGAGGAGTTGCAGCAGCCGCTTGACTAAGAGGCTGCGGAGCAGTTGAACTGGCAGCCGCGGCCGGCTCCGGAGTTGCAGCCGGCGGAGCTGCGGCAACCGGCCTCGTGGCACCAGCTTGCGCGCTAACGGTTGGCTTGGAAGAAGCCGGTGCCGCGGCAGATGACCGCGGGGCAGCTTCCAGCGGAGCCGCTGCCGTAAATAAGGCAGCGGCCTCGGCGCTTGTGGCCGACGGAGCAGCCGTCGGCTCCGGGGACCCGCAAGGCTTCATTTTGAGCGCCTTGGCCAATTCTCCCACGGCCGGCATCGCTGGCGGGCAATTGTCCTGGTAGTATTGTTCCCGAAGCGAAATCTCTTCCGGGCTGAAGATCTCCGTGACCGGCACCATATAAATTTTGTCTTTGCCCTCAACATCGGAATCGAAAAAAGCGTAGTCCCCGCCTTCCGAAAGGGTGAAATAAGAATCGTTCCCCTCGCTGTTCACCGCCTCCACCGGGATTATATCCCCCCATTGATCCAGACTGCTCAGCTTAACCTTGAAAATATCCGTGCCGCCTCTTCCCCGGTGCCCTCTGGAAGAAAAGAAGAACCATCCCGTGGCCGCATCATAATAAATCTTGTGCTCGTTCTCCGCCGTGTTAATGGGTGCGCCCAGATTCTTGGGCTCGGACCATTTTCCGTCCGGAAGTTGAAACGAGTACCAGAAATCGTAAGTAAGCTGGCCCTGCTGGGTGTCGGGCCCGAACCCGGCCGGCCGGTTGGAGATGAAATAGAGAATTTTATTTCTGGAATCAAAAAAGGCGTTGGCCTCCTGATACCCGGTATTGATCTCCGGGCCGAGATTTTGAGCCTCGGTCCAACTGCCCTCAGGATTATAAACTGAAAGGTATAAATCGCATCCGCCTTGTCCATCGGCTTGATTGCAAAGAGTCAGAAACATATAAAGATTTTGCCGGTCGTAACTGAACGCGTCCGCGCCTTCGTTGCCCGGACCGTTGAGGGGCAAAGACAGATCAACCGGCTCAGACCATATTCCGTTCACCATATGACTCACCCAGATGTCCTGGCCACCGAGCCCGGTATTGCGGTCCGAGGTGAAATAAAGAACCCCGCCATCCGGGCTGGGCACCGGGGCAAAGTTGGCCGAACCGGGATCGTCGATGGCGCCGGCCATTTTGATCACGCCGGAAGAAAAGCCCATTGAGAAAATTACGGCCACTGACAGAAGCGAAAGCCAGACCTTGTTCATAACGCCTCCCTTTCCTCTTCCCCGCCCAATTGCTAGTATTTTCAAAAATATCATCTTTCCTTGAACCTGTCAATTGCAATCAAACTTTTTTGGGCTAACTTAATTGCCAGCTTTTCTCTTGCATTCAAAATCGAATTGGGATATAGTTTTATCACACAATAAGTTGTGGTTAAGTTGGCCGCAGACACAATTGAGGCGGGGGAAAGTTGAGAATATCGGTTCTGGCCAGCGGCAGTCGCGGGAACGCAATCCTGGTGCGATCAGGCAAGGCTGCAATTTTGTTCGATCTGGGCGTGAGCGTGCGCAAGCTCAAAATAAGGATGGCGGAGTTGGGGGATGACCTTTCCGGCCTGAAAGCTGTTTTCATTTCTCACGAGCACACCGACCATATCTACGGCCTGGGGACTTTTTGCAGGAAAAGGAACGCGCCGGTTTTTGCCACGCAGGGAACCTTGGACTCGTGGCTGATGCGCGAAATTGCGAATTGTGTTGCCATCAAGGCCGGGGAGGCGATAGCTGTTGACGGGTTCGAGGTTCAGGCTTTCCGGGTTCCGCACGACGCGGCCGAGCCGGTGGGATTCATCATCAATGACCGGGAGCACAAGATAGCTCTGGCCACGGACCTGGGAAGCAGCAATGCGCTGGTTCAGGAGCGGCTGAAAAATGCGGAGGTCGTGATTTTGGAATCCAATCACGACCCCCAGATGCTGCGCAGCGGTCCCTACCCCTGGCCGCTCAAGCAAAGGATAATGGGAAAATACGGGCATTTGTCCAACCAGGATTGCGCGAAACTTTTGTCCAGAATCCAGAATCACGGCCTGAAAAAAGCGGTTCTTGCTCATTTGAGCGAAAACAACAATCTGCCTGAGCTTGCTTTTCGCGCTACCAGAGAAATGATTGACGACCGGATCGAGTTGAGTCTCACCAGCCAGGCCGCGGCGGGACCGGTGATTGAGTTATGAGTAATAACAGGAGGGCGGAATGATACCCAGATATACCCGGCCGCAAATGGCCGCCATCTGGACCGAGGAAGAGAAGCTCAAAATATGGCTTGAGATCGAGCTGCTCGCAATCGAGGCCCGGGCCGAGCTCGGAGAAATTCCCCAGGCCGCGGCGAAAGAAGCCCGCAAAAAAGCCGGGTTCACGGTTCAGGAAGTCCAGGCCAAAGAAGAGATAACCAAACACGATATAGCCGCATTCGTGGATGTGGTCGGAGAGAGACTTGGAGACTTGGCCAAATACATCCACATCGGAATGACCAGCTCGGACCTGCTTGACACAACCTTTTCCCTGCAACTGGTCCGGGCCTCGGACCTCCTGCTCAAAGACCTGGACCGGCTGCTCGCCGCGCTCAAGGCAAAAGCTCTCGAACATAAATACACGCCCATGATCGGCAGGACTCACGGCATCCACGCGGAGCCTATCAGTTTCGGCCTGGTTATGGCCCGGTTTTACGATGAATTCAGCCGCGCCAAGTCACGCTTGCAAAGCGCGCGGGAAGAGGTGAGAGTGGGGAAACTCTCGGGCGCGGTCGGCGACTATTTTCATCTTGACCCGAAAATTGAACAGTATGTGATGAAAAAGCTCGGGCTCAGGTCCGCTCCGATCACAAGCCAGATCATCTCCCGCGACTCTTACGCGTATTTCTTTGAGGTGCTAGCGCTGATCGCGACCAGCGTGGAGCATCTCGCTCTCCAGGTCCGCCATTTCCAAAGGACCGAGGTGCTGGAGGCCGAGGAGTATTTCTCTCCCGGGCAAAAAGGCAGCTCGGCCATGCCTCACAAGCGCAATCCCGTGCTTTCGGAAAATCTTTGCGGACTGGCCCGGCTTATCCGGGGGTATGCGTTCACCAGCCTGGAGAATGTGTCTCTCTGGCATGAGCGCGACATAAGCCATTCCTCAAACGAGCGCGTGATCGGCCCCGACACAACCGTGTTCCTCGATTTCATGCTCAGCCGGCTCGCGGGGATAATCGAAAAACTCGTCGTTTATCCCGAACAGATGCAAAAGAACCTCTGGCTCACCAGAGGTCTGGCCTTTTCCGAAGGGGTGATGCTCAAGCTGATGAAAAAAGGACTGGCGCGCGCGGATGCCTACGCTCTGGTCCAGACCGCGGCGATGAAAACCTGGCAGGAAAAAAACAAGAATTTTATGGACCTCCTTAAAGCCGACCCGGAAATCAAAAAGCATCTGAGCGCAAAAGAAATCGAACAATGCTTTGACTTGGATGCGCTCAAAGCTAAAATAGACCTGATCTTTTCCCGGATTTTTGAGTCATAATCTAAGGAGGGGGAGATGGAGAGGAGAGAACAGATCTACGAGGGCAAGTCCAAGATACTTTACCAAACTTCCCAGCCGGACAAAGTGATCGTCTATTTCAAGGACGAGGCCACGGCCGGCGACGGCTTAAAAAAGGGAATAATCAAGGGCAAAGGGGAGATCAACTGCACTTTCAGCTCGATTATTTTTAAGAAACTGGAAAAGAAAGGAATCTCCACTCATTTCATTGACCAGATTTCCGGGAACGAGATGCTGTGCTGGAAAGTGAAAATCGTGCCCATTGAAATAATCGTCCGCAATGTCGCGGCCGGCCATCTCGCGAGCCGGCTGGGGGTTCCGGAAGGAACCCCGTTGAAGCGCGCTATCCTTGAGCAGGACTTGAAAAACGACGAGCTGCACGACCCTATGGTCAACCTCTGGCACATACTCGCTTTCGGGTGGGCCACCAAATCCGAATACGAAAAAATGAACGAGATATCGATCAAGGTCAACAACTTCCTTAAAAAATTCTTCGACCAGCGGGGAATAATCCTGGTCGACTTCAAGCTCGAATTCGGCAAAAAAGGAAACAAGCTGCTTTTGGCGGATGAGATCACTCCCGACGGATGCCGGCTGTGGGACAAGGAGACCAAGAAGAAGCTGGACAAGGACCGCTTCCGCCGGGATATGGGCGGGATCGAGGAGGCCTATCAGGAGGTTTTGTCCCGGATTCAAAACTGAGCGGAGGGTTTTGGTGTTCAAGCATTGGCGGGAAGAGTGCGGCGTGGTCGGAATTTTCGGACACCCGGAAGCGAGCAATCTCACATACCTGGCGCTTTATGCGCTCCAGCACCGGGGACAGGAGAGCGCGGGAATCGTTTCCGCTGACGGCAAGAGGATGTACTCGCACCGGGAGATGGGTCTGGTCCAGGATGTGTTTACCGAGGATATTTTGTCCCGGCTGCCCGGACATCTCGCCATCGGCCATGTCCGCTACTCAACCACCGGCTCCAGCCTTTTGAAAAACGCGCAGCCGTTCGCGATGGAAACTCACCGGGGAAGGCTCGCGCTCGCGCACAACGGCAACATCGTTAACGCGGGCCAGATTCGGGACGAGGTTGAGGAGCAGGGAGCTATTTTCCAGAGCACCTCGGACACCGAGGTCATCGCGCACCTGATCGCTTCCGCACACACGGACGACCTTCTCGAAAAAATCAGCTATGCCTTGAATCGACTTCTGGGGTCTTTCTCGCTTGTGTTCGTAAGCGAGAGCAAGCTGGCTGCGGCCAGAGACCCGTGGGGATTCCGGCCGCTGGTGTTCGGGAAATTCAAGGACCGGGACGGGTATGTGATTGCGTCCGAGACCTGCGCGCTGGACCTGATCCAGGCCAACTATATCCGGGAGATTGAGCCCGGAGAACTCGTTATCATTGACGAGAACGGCGTCCATTCTTATCACCCGCTCCCGGAAAAACCGAGAAGGTCGTGCATCTTCGAGCACATCTATTTCGCCAGGCCGGATTCCATCGTGTTCGGAGAGTCGGTTTACGACGCCCGCATCCGGCTGGGAATGCAGCTCGCCAAAGAGCAGCCGGCTGATGCGGATGTGGTGATTGCGGTGCCGGACTCGGGAAGAATAGCGGCTTACGGTTATGCCAAGCAAAGCGGTCTTCCCATTGAAGAAGGCCTGATGCGGAACCATTATGTGGGAAGGACTTTCATCGAGCCCATGCACGCGATCCGACATTTCGGGGTCAAGGTCAAATTGAACGCGGTCAAGAGCATACTCAAGGACAAGCGGGTCGTTGTTATTGACGACTCAATCGTACGCGGCACAACCTGCCGCAAAATCATCACGATGATCCGGGAGCTGGGAACGGCCAAAGAGGTGCATATGCGGGTGAGCTCGCCGCCCACAGCTTTCAGCTGCTTCTACGGAATCGATACCCCCACCCAGCAGGAGCTGATTTACAACGCGGAGAAAAAATCTATCGCCGCGATCAAAAATTTCATCACCGCAGACACCCTGGGATACATTTCCATTGACGGCCTGCACCAGGCCGTCAACCTCAACGGAGGAGGATTTTGCGACGCCTGCTTCTCAGGAGACTACCCCGTCCCCTTCCCCGAATCCATCCGCGAAAAACAAATGGAACTGTTCCTGCTGGAAGTGGAAAAAAAATAAACATCCGCCCCCTGGCACCTTGCCCGCGATTCAGGCGCGCAGACACTGTGGTGCGGACACTCTTCGGGGAACAGACACTCTTGTCTGTTCACAAATGAATTTCACCGCCGAGACGCAGAGGACGCAGAGAATCATTTTTTTATTTGCTGAGGCACGCTCTGCGTGGCGAAGTCCCGCGGAAAGCGGGATGCGAGCGGCTTTAGTCGCGATTCGTGGTGCGGACACTCTTGTCCGCACACCTTGATGTGCGAGCGAGCTTGCTCGCGACAAGGGCACGCCCTTGACCAGATTCTGTGCGAGGGACTTTAGTCGCGATTCATTGAACTGTGCGAGCGAGCTTGCCTGCTTTTTTCAAGTTTGGTCAAGGCCTATGGCCTTGCGCATACACCTCCAGCGCGGAATTTCTTAACTCCTAAAAAGCTCAAAAAAAGAATCGTCCGCGCTGAACACTTAATCATCATTCCGCGTAGCGGAAAAGTCAGCCGCTTTTCAAGTCGTTTTTTTGAATCAGCTTGAATTTCAAGCGCTTAACTTTTTCATCCTCCGCGCACACCACCAGCATCTCATTTTCGGGCAGATTTTTAACGATGTTGGACAAATTTTTTCCGCAGCCAGAATTTGCCGCGAAAAAAACCGGGATCGAGGTAGCTGGTCTCTCTCCCGCAGAGCAAATCCCACACCACCAGGACATCGTCCTGGACCACAGGCTAGCCTGACCAGATTGTTTTCGTCGTACTCGATGCAACTTTGAGCACGCCGCGAACCCAA
>Ga0315280_10005183_pt1 | contig 18743 bp, 20 predicted proteins | sample YL17G06_40_MG_FD_203697 | JGI IMG/M metagenome (GOLD analysis project Ga0315280, IMG submission 203697) | Sediment microbial communities from Yellowstone Lake, YNP, Wyoming, USA - YL17G06_40 | ecosystem: Environmental > Aquatic > Freshwater > Lake > Sediment | place: USA: Wyoming | collected... | reverse complement strand
TAACTACTTTTTCTAGCTGCCATGAATAATTAGATAATGCGCAGAGAAGACATAAAAAAACTTGCGATAACCCACACTACCTATCCTGATCCATAAAACTCGGAAATAACCTAAAATTAGCCTTTTTTCTTTGCAAACACGCATCAAGAAAATAACCTAAAAACTTCCTTTTCGCAAGGACGTACGCGCGTGTCAGATAAAACTGGCCTTGCTACCATTCTCTCGCCTCAAGATCCTGTAACATGGCTACTATAAACTGGCTTTCTTCGTCAGTTAAGAGTGGCCCTGTCTTCAAATTTCTCCTCCTACCGAGCGGCGCTCTCATTTCCGACATTGCCCGCGATCTCTCTCACGTCTGGAAGCAGGTTATTCTGCAGCATCGTAAAAGCCAGTAGGAAGACCCCAAAGGCCATATAAATAATTGGATCCGACAGAAGTATTCTTGGAGATATTGTTGCGTTCTCGTCGATCATTGTAAGTCGGTTTATGCATAACATAATGGAAGCCAGGTAAGGAATAACTGAAATAAGGGACGTGATGATCATGCTGGCTCTGGCACTATGCAGTCTTCTGAATTCTTTTTTCAGTTCCCTGACCAAACTAGCTTCGTTACGACATGTAATAATCTGCTCATATAACATGTTTCCTTTGCTATGGATGGCCCAAAGAAACTGTGCAATAACGACGCCAGAAAATCCCAATAGTATGCCGTTCATAGTTAGAATGGAGTTGAGTATTTCCTTCCCCAAAGTCACACTAATACTTGAAGGGAAGGATTGGAAATATATCTCTATTACAATGGCGAAAACAAGCGTTCCCAAGGTGCTCCCAATGAAGGGCAGACTATCTTTGAGCGCTTCGCGGGTTGTCTTCTTTTGTATTCCTTTAATATCTTGAAGCGCCTCCCACGCCCACTCAAACCTTCTGGCTACTATACCTACTGCCAGAAAGAGAATAAAGAAAATCACCCCACCGACAAAAAGGGTCACGTTTCCAGTCAGAAGAGGCCCCACAATGCCTCCAAGGAATGATAGAAACAAGAAAAACCCTGCAATCAGCATGAGGACGATGAATATGGCAGCCCTAATATAGATAGCTTTTTTCGACATTTTTGGTTCTTTGGATCTTTTTTCTTCTATAGTCACAATACATCCACCTCAGGCATCCATCAAAAGCATGCGATTAGCAGGATAAAAGTATTTACTACGATGATACCTCCAAGCTCGTAGTATCCTCTATTATCTCCTCACGCTTCAAGCCCCAAGCCTTTCGTCCAAAACGTGTCAAAGCCCACTGCATACCACGCTTCTCAGCAACACGTTCGCCAATCAGCTCTAGTTTACGATTCATGCGACGAAGGATAAACCGGATATGCCAAGGCTGATAATGCCGCGTGTGAAATTGCTTGTTTAGGGCTGCGGCAATGTCCTTCGGAAGCCTACCATCCTCACCAGCAGAATACAACTCTTCCAAAACCATAACGTCAATCTCATTCGTGCAGACAGTATCATGTATGTAATTCTGATCATAAACAAGGTAGCCAGCCAACTCTAAACCCTTATTAATATACCTTAGAGTGCGGCGGATATCATCCAACTTGTCTTCACTGCGGTGAAGATCCTTATGCAAATGCTTGTAAGTGCCCTCTTTCTCCCAAGGAGCACGATACTTTTTCTTAGGTTTTTCAGGCTTTTTAGAAGAGGTTTGTATGGTCTCGGTTGCTTCCATCATTGTTTGATTTCGCCTTTTTGATTTTGACAATGTTGACGATGGCGGTTTGTGAAGTGTTTAGAGTAGATGTCTTGTAGTGTATTTAGTATACTTAGTGTAAAAAGTAGAAACGTGACTCTTTCAACAAAAGAAGACAGAAACAAGCCTCTCCCAACAACATTCACGAAGCGCTTCGTAATGTTAGAAGGTTCTACTTTACTACGTATATTATGGACCTTCCCATATACGTAGTATGCGGAGGACCTAGTCAAGAAGCAGCCTCCTACGCTCCAGCGACCTAGCCCGACGCCTACGCCGATCACGACCCTTCATTTCTCTCGAACCTCCATTTTGTCGAGTGTGTAAATCAGCCTGTTTTTGAAAAACCTCTTTTGCCTTTGTGCATAGTCCCTTGCCGCTTTTTCAGTTGTTTCCGCAAATACAACTATGCCAATTTCCAAATCGTGCTGCCCACAATAAACCCAAACCTTCAAGAAATAGCCTCCTCAATATTCTTTCCAGCCAGCGTTCGAGCAAGTCTACCATACAATTCTTCTTCAAACACCTGCTCCCAAGGCTCCAAACCAGAATTGCCCTGTCGACGTGCAGACACCAAAATCTTATACAAAGCCTCAAAATCATCAGGCCTTATCCTGATAGCCTTCTCTACCATTCGAGGACCTTCCATAAAAATAGAAATTTTACCAGAATTAGTGAAACTTCTAAAAAAAAGGGAGGGTTGCGGGAGATATCTCCAGACTGCCTACGTTCCGCCAAACTGAGGAATGAGTCTGAGATCATCTCTCGCTAGCTGGTCTATTCGATAGCCTCCAATTCGTTCCAATGTCACCAGTCTTGTTACCATTGTGTTCGGTTCATTGAGAACTGTGACTCTTCCTTGGACAGCACCAACTTTTGGATCAACAAAATATGCAGTAAGTTTTTCAATAATGTCACGTTGTGGATAATAATCTGCGTCAAAGCAAAAAACAATCTCTCCTCTTGCATGTTTCAGCCCTTCATTCAATACTATCGATTTTCCTTTCCCGCCTTCCCCCTTCATTCGATGGACTACTTTTATCCGTTCACACTTTCTGGCAAAGCTTTCCGCAATTTCGCCTGTTTGATCCATAGAGGCATCGTCTATTACAATAATTTCAAGTTTCTTTCTGGGATACGTTAATTCAATTGTTCTCTGAAGGATTCTTCCAATCACTTTTTCTTCATTGTGTGCAGGGATTAGAATTGAAACGGTTGGTTGATAACTTCCATTTGGAATAAAACGGGGTTGCCCACCTCGATAGTATAATGCGGTTAAAGTAAAAATATAGTGACGGATAAGATAGGCTGACATAAAAGCGATTAAGAGGACTATAATGAGATTTAGTATCCACACCATTTATAGATCCTCAACGCTCTTTTTTCTATGCTTTATCACGCCTAAAGATGATAACGCTAACGACCAAATGGGAACAATCCACAGAAAATCGATAACATGGCTTAAAAAGAAATCAATTCCATAGAAATCAGCTCCTAAGACCAAACTGAAAGACAGCCTAATAAGACTCCATAAAACGCCTACACCGTTTCCTAATGCAAGCCAAACTATCTTACGCCATAACGACCCATTGAGAGGAAAAGTAAGAAGAAGAAAAAGCAAGTTGAAAATTACTAAAGAAATCAGTGCGGACCCATTTAAAAAATATTGTAGCACAAATATCAAAACGAGAACTATGACAACTCCAATCACTACATGCAGATATCGAGGCGTCTCCTTGATGGACACGGAGCTGCAAAACTGCGAGGGCATAAGGGAACATCCTTAAACCGATTCTAAATCGGAATCAACTAGTTATGTTCAATACATTATTTTAAATTTTCGGAAAAACGAATGTTTAATTTGTAAAGTTAGAATAAAATGGGCGTATCAAACAATTTTCTTATGAACGCGCTAATTTAGAGTTTATACCCTATTTTTCGAAGAAATTCTTTCCTTGCCTTTACGTCTTTTTCTGTTTCAATTCCCTTACTTTTCATGCCGTCAACAACGCCTAATATCCCTCTACCCTGCTCTGTCTCTGTCACTATTACTTCCAGAGGGTTGGCTGTCGCCGCGTAGATGTTGCAAACTTCAGGTACTTGTTTAACTTTGCCTAAGACATTGATGGGGTAAGCATTTTTCATGAAAATTATGAAAGAGTGACCGCATCCTAACTTCAATGCATACTGAGTAGCCACATTTTTCAGTTCTTCGTCATTTCCTTCGCATCGTATTAGGCATGGTCCTGAACTTTCGCAGAAGCCTATACCAAACTTGATGTTTGGGACAGAGTTCACTAATGCCTCATATAGGTCTTCGACTGTTTTGATGAAATGTGCCATTCCCAAAATGATGTTGCAATCTTTTAGTGCGTCGATTTTTATGATTTCAAATTTCAAGTGTTCACCCTTGTTCATTATGTTTTTAGGAGATAGCATATTTCTTTTTTGTAATATTGCCTTCTTAGGAACACTCCTTTTTAATTTTGTCTTCAATGAATGTTATAGACGAATCTTATAGAAGAAGTGTAGCGAGGTTTTATGGTGACAACAGAATGGAAAGATTCTGAAACACGAAAACGTAGAGACCGTCTCCATATAATAGCTGAAATTTTGGAGATATCTAAAAATGGATCACTTAAAACTCAGATCATGTACCGGGCTAATTTGAGTTTCGCCCAATTGACTGAGTATTTAGATCTTCTTCTTGATATCGAACTTTTGCAAAAAAGTGCAGAAAACACAAAGACAGTGTTTAAGATTACTGAGAAGGGAATGGAGTATATGCAAAATTACTGCAAGATCAAGGAATTGCTTGAAAAGAATAAGGAACCAAGTTTCAAGAAGAATGGAACACTGGTTTATGTTGGGAAACAGTCCTACAAAATATTGTAGAGCAGATGAGATACTTATTTTCAACAAGAGCAAAAAATGGGTTTTAGCTTCTAGAACTTTCTTCTAAAGTAATTCCTCAGAAACTATTTAAACTTTCAGCGCTATAAACTGAGTTTATTCGGGAGCCTTTAGCCTTTGCTAACAATCGATGATTTATTGGAGCTGCTTGAAGACGGAAAGTGGCATGACGCAAAAGAGATTATAGACGATTCGAAGTTTCATGATCTAAAGGTTGAAATGGTAATTAACTTCCTCTCTGAATTTGATTTCGTTGAACTAGACAAGAAGGGACAGAAAGTGAAGCTTACGCCATCATTATGCAAGTTTTTGAGAAAAATTAAGCTTATAGAGGAAAAAGAGTCCGTTAGTGAGTTAGAAGTGCTCTAATATTTTTGTACGCTTTGAGAAAAGCCCGTCCTTTGCTAGTGATTTCAAAAAATTCTATTTTGCTACTTCCCTTTGCGTGAGCTACTCGTAGAAAGTTCTTTTCAATTAGAAAATTCAAGTAGATGTGAAGCTGCTTAAAACTTAGATTGCATTTGTACATGATTTGGGTTTTCTTTGCGCCATTTATGGCTTCTTTAAGAATGTTTGCAATAATATCCGTCCTACTCCTATGCTGAAGATGTGGTCTCCTCTCGACTTGAACCAAAAAGGATTCACCGAACTGTAAGTTCGTTCTACATAATAGTTCTAGATATTCGTTCCTATTAAACTTTACAGAAACAACGCCCTTTCCAAAAATGTCGTTGCTTTAGAAGTGATTTTGACATGAACGCCTATAAACTACTGCAATTATCTTAAATCTCTAAGTTACCTTTTACTGTTGAAAAGAAGATGTTAAAAAAAACTTAGGGTTTTGCAACTGTTGGATCAAAAAACTATGAAGCCGAAAAAAGGTTAAAGCGGGATTTCTACTTCGTTTTGTTCTTGATTTTCCTCGTTGCTTTGAATGGAACTTGCATTTCGCTTCTGGCTGTGTTTTGTCGAATCTAGCTCCTTGCATATCTTGTTATGGTCAACTTTTCTGTCCATGAATATGCTGACATGTTGGTCTTCAATAACTAGTGATAGAACTTTCAAATCGTTTCCTTCGATTACAACAGAGTTTATTGAACCAAGTTGAAAAATTTCTGATACCATGTCGCCAGTTTCAAGTGATTCACCAGATAACATTGCATAGTCTACTATTTTGGTTGAGTCATTAATATCAACCGATGCAGATTTTGAGTTTCTTAGAATGTAGCCAATTACGCCTTCTCTGTGTCTGACATTTTCTAAGTTGAGGCGTAAAATTGCTAATAGTTCCTCAGACTTGTCTTTTGCGCTCATATTATCTCTCTCTCCAGGGGACCGCAGGTTTGACTTTTACCTGTTCTCCTTTTTCCACTTCAAGCACGCGATAGATTTTCTCTGGAATTCTTATCAAACCTTTTCCTTGGAATTCTCGTTCGCTTATGGGTTTGACCTTGCATCTTGCAGTTTTTCCGTTAGGGGTTTCGATTTCGATTTCGTCGATATGAGTGTTGTTGAGGTTTTTTGACCATTCTTTCAAGACTGCATTGTCAACTTGCGCTGTTTCGCCGGCAAAAAGTCCAGTTAGGTTTTCTGTTGTAAGATTTTGATAGGAGGTGGCAGATGTGGTGGGGGTAGAGACTATGTTTTCAAGGAGCTTGTTTTCAAGGAGTTTCAGAATTGTTGGAACAATTACTCTTGCTGCAGATTGAATGCATGTCATATCTGCTTTCTTTGATGCAGAAATAGCCAAGTACATGTTGTTAACTCGAGAAATTTGAAACATACCTTTGTTTCCATTTACAACGAAAGTGTTTAAGCCTCCTATTGTATCCGCTTTTTCTATCAAATTCTGAAAAGAATGTAGAGTTATTTCTGTGGATACTTCAGTGTCTTGTTCAGCCTCTGCAATTATTTTGCCTTCTTTGGTAAAAATGAAAGAGTGAGTGATGGGTGGACAGATATTTCTGACTTCAGTTAAAGTAGCTCTAAGTGCATTTGCGTATTTGTCCTCGCTCATTGCATGCCACTTCGCCTGTGCTGTTCTTAAACGATCTTGAGTAGAATTTTCTTTGGCACTCCATTGTTTTCTAGCACTAGGTATTTGACTCCTTCAGTTTCGCCAATTTGATCAACCCATTTCAAAGATTCGCGTGCCTTTTGTAATTCTATGAGTTTTTCTTGTTGACCTCGAACGACTTCTTCAATTGCTGTTAGCTCGTGGAATGGGCTGGCGTCTAATACTAGGTTTAAGCCGCCAATGGTTAGCTCTCCTGGACTTTCAGTGAGTGCTTTCTTTCCTGCAAGTTTGTAGACTACTTCTCTGATTTTCTTTGATCTTTCAGCTAGTGCGCGGATGTCGTCTAGTCTTCGTAGGTATTCGCCTAGGGCGCTTTTTGTTTCTGCTATTTGGGTTTCTATGGATTTTGATATGTCGACTGCTGAAGTGAACTCTTTTAATTCTACTACCATTTGTTTTTTATACCTCCTGATTTTGAAAGAGAATCTACTTCTCTACCCCAAATCTCAAACGAGTTTATGGTAGAACTTAAGCTCCAGGTGCGTTCTGCTGTGTAGAGCCGACTCCTTGGCCGCTACTATCGTACAAGTCAATCTTGTATGGATTTCCGTTTGTCCAATAGGAACTGCCGCCCATCCAGATGTTCAATGTTTTTCCTGTATCGCCAGGACTCAATGTTGTATCTCCAGTGAAGAGTGTTTTGACGACATTGTTAACTTTCACTGTCGAAATGATCACCTGTTTTGTTCCACTGTTTTTCAATGTTAGAACAATTGTGTTGTTTGCTACACCTGATCCGACGTCGGGGGTCAATGCGTTATCGCAGAAGTCTACGTTTGTTATGGTGATTGAGGATGATCCCATGAATGTGAATGTTAGGGCTCCCATCCATGCTGCTACGGCTATGCTGACTGCGACTGTTACTGCGATTAGGATGATTGCTGCAATTACTGGGCTTAGTGCCTTCTTGCTTCTAAGGAGTTTTTTCATTTTCTTTTTTATCCCTCCTTTTTGATATACAGAGATAATAACGTGTATGTAGATTTAAATCTTACGATTTAATACATCACGTCTAGAAACAACAGACAAAAAATTTCTTCAAGACACTATAGTTTATCGAACAAGTCTAGAAGAAGTTTAGCTAATTTTTCACCCAAGTCTGTTTTGACATAGTATTTCTTTAATGGATCAATTGCTATTCCTTTGGCTAAACCCAGGTCTTCAATTTCTATCATCCTCGCCCGGAACGTTCCATCGCTAAGCGTAAGTCCAAGTCTTCGCGTAAACTCTTTTGCATTTTTCCATCGGCCTTTTTCAAGATGTAAAAGGAATAGGCAATCTATTGCATGATCTTTTTCTAGCATTGCCTTTATTGCAGCAAGTTTCTTGTCTGTTAGGATATGTTTAATTTTTTCTTCTGCCATCCAATATCCCACTTTAAACGTATTGTTCAAGTATATCGAACTGTTTAAAAATTTAACCTATATTACGATTGATGATACATGTCGGGAGAAATCTCCCTCAATAAACAAGTTTTCCCGCACAATCCCCTTTTTTCTCTTTTAGGCTGTCATGTCCAAATTGAGACTTGTCGGAACAATGGAAGGCATTCTTAAGCACATAGACTATGAGTTTTCTCACAACTGTGTTGACAAGTATCCTAAGTTTTTGTTTTTGGAAAACGAAAACGGTTTCATCATTGTTAGGAGATGGCAAGCCATAAAGAAGGTGACTTGAGCATAGAAGAAGGTATCTTCGCGCGTTGATCAATACATTAGTTAGGTTCGGCTTAAATGTTTAGGCCACGACAGGTTGGCTTGTTTAACAATAGGCTATGGCTTCGTTTATTTGTCAGGCAGTTGAGAAGTAGTAGTCCTGCCGCTAGCCTCAGGGACTACTACTTCTATATGGGCTCAAAAGATTTTTTGTGGCGGTTCACAAGTTACGGTAACGTTTCTCTAATATTCTCCTTTTTCATACACTAGGCTTATGTAATACCTCAAGATCTTCAATGGTTTCATCATACATGTGAAAACCTAGATTTTGGATTCTGAACTTTAGTCTTTTTTCTTGATGACATTTCGGCTAATTTTGGCTGTTGCATGCATGCACTTATTACAGGATAATTCATCTTAGTTTTTCGGCGTTATTTTGCTTCTGTGTGCAAGTCATATTTCGAATTCATAATGCTTAAAACAAAATTGGATAGAGAACATCATGATTTAAATAGTAGGTGAACTCTTTGAAAACCAAGTCTTCTATCTTCTTAATTATATTAATTACTAGCGTGTTCACTTTCACGATTAATCCTCTACTTTTCGTCAAGGGTGAAACCCATGTAGAAGGACACATTATACAAGACACTGTCTGGACTTTGACAGATAGTCCCTTTGTAGTCATCAAAGATTTGTTTGTTGACGCAGGTGCAACGTTAACTATTGAGCCTGGTGTCGAAGTTAGATTTGGCGGGAACTTTTCGCTCGTTATTAGGGGAAAGCTTGTTGCAGATGGGACAGAAGAAAAACCCATAACTTTCACGTCAAATAAGCTTCAACCAAACGCAGGAGATTGGGTCACAATCAACTTTACAAGCATGCAACCTTCTCATCTAGAACACTGCATCATAGAATATGCAAAAAACGGCATAGCAATTGAAAATGGAAACTTGGTAATAACTAGAAGCAACATAACCAATAACCTTCAAAACGGAGTTTATATAACTGGGGATAATAGTGCGAGCATAAGTGAAAACCGCATAGAAAACAATCAAAAGGGTATATTCGCTAGCGGAAGTTCCTCGGGAACAACCATACAAAGAAATCACATATACTTTAACAATGAAACAGGAATATGCCTCTCTGCTGCCAACTCTACTCAAGTCGAAAACATTCTAATCTTAAACAACATTCTGTCAACAAATCCTATAGGAATTTACGTTTACGGACAAGTCAACGCAAGTATCACGAGGAACTCAATAGCCTACAATGAACTTGGGATTTTATACGAAAATGCTACAAACATAGCTCCCCTGCATTACAACGATATTTACGGCAACACGCTTGGGGGACAAACACTATCGAGTGACCCTGTTAATGCAGAACATAATTATTGGGGCGACAGAAGCGGACCATACCATATCTCATTGAATCCCTATGGGAAAGGGAATCCTGTTGAAAGCAACGGAACGGACTTGGACTTTATACCATTCCTGACCATAAATAATAGCTACATAAATCAACGCCCTATTGCCAATCTCTTAACAGATAAGCTGCGAGCAGCCCCAAATGATGATGTAACATTCATCGGAACACTTTCAGAGGATGACAGACAGGTTTACAGATACTTTTTCAATTTTGGAGATGGAAAAAACAGCAGCTGGACAACCCTGTCCATTTTCAAACACAAATATGATTCTGAGGGAACTTACATCGCAACATTGACTGTGATGGATGATTTTGGCGTAACAAGCGAAAACACAGCAACAGCGGCAATAAGCGTTACAGATCTTGCACCTTTGAATGTGCAGCTCGAACTGGGCAGTTATACGGTTGAATATGGAGAATCCACTTCAATCACAGTTCAAGTGACAGACGGAGTCAACCCATTTGAGGGCGCAAACATTACTTTTATTTCAGTGAAGGGCGGAACCGTTCAACCAAAGTCTGGTTTAACAAACTCCACAGGCCATTTTACCTCAAACTTTACTGCGCCAAACCCGTCGCCGATGAGTAATATTAGAATAATTGCCACAGCATCAAGGGATGGTTACGCAGACGGTTCAGACTATAGATATCTACGAGTTTTGCCCCCGCTCTTGATCGAACTAATCATTGACAGCCCTGAAATCGAGTCTGAAGAGGCTACAAACATAAGGGTTCATGCCACCTACCATGGTGAAAACTTAACCGACGCTTATGTTCAAATGCAGTTCACTATTGATGGGAACATTTCACAAACAACTGGATACACAGATGTGGATGGTGTTGCTACTTTCGATTTTACGGCCCCTCAGACATTAGTTTCTATAAACGTAACTGTAACAGCTATCATAAGTAAAATTGGATATGCATCTGAAGAGGCACAAACACAAATAAGAGTTAATCCAAGAAAACTGGATATTAACGTAACCACCGAACCAAGTACCGTGGCTTCAGAAGAAATATCAATCATCACAGTTCTAGTAACACATAGAGGAAGCCCAATTGCCGACAATGCTGCTGTTCAATTACACTTCAATATTAACGGAAACATCTCAGAAACAAGTGGATATACAAATAATGGCACCGCCACTTTCGCTTTCATGGCGCCTCCAACATCAGTCAATTCCACCGTAGACATAACAGCCACTGCAAGCGTGAACGGGTACAAACCTGCGGAGACACAAGCACAAATTTTAGTCGTCCCAAAAATATTCGGAATCAGCATAACTACTACGCCAAACATCATATCTTCAGAAGAAACAACCGCCATCACACTCCATGCAACATATAATGGAAAACCAATAGCCCATGCAAACGTCACAATACTATCAGACGGAGAAGGTGAATTTGACTTTGTCACCAAATATACGGGCGAGGCAGGAAATGCAACTTTCATCTTCACCGCACCACTAGTCACTGAAAGAACAAACATTACAATTACAGCAACAATTACAAAGCCTGGTTACGCCCTCCGTAATGGCATAGCAACTATCGTGGTTGAACGCGGAATTCTCGAGGTAACAGTTGTGCCAAATCCCTCTTTGATCGTATCAGAAAAAACCTCCAACGTGGCCGTCTATGTAAGACGCAATGGAAAATCTGTTTCAAATGCCAATGTTTCTATAACTGCTACAAGTGGTGTATTTTCTGAAACAACAGGTCTAACCAACTCAAACGGTTATTGCACGTTTCTTTTTGCAGCCCCAAGAACAACTTCAGAGACATCCATACCGATCTTGGCGAATGCGACAAAACTAGGGTATATAAGTGCGGAAAAACAAGCGACAATAAATGTAATTCCACAGACTATAGAAACTGGGGGCGGTTTGTCTCTAACAACCGTACTTCTTATTGTTGTTCCAATAGTGATTGTGGCCATAGCCGTTATCCTGATCAAATTGAGGATTATCGAATTTTCTTCCAGTAAAGAAGAATCGTAGCCTCAAATGTGCGTCTGTCTTATGAATAGTTAGTATGCTTTAATAAGACACAATACTTAATAAACCGATACTCAGAATATTGAATAGGAGAAAACCTAATGCAACGTGTCAAGAAAACCCTTCAGAAACTCTCAAGATTAAAAAAAATAAAGCGCAAGCAATTTCACATAAAGCCTCCTTCAAGTTCAAAGAAAACAAGGCGTAGGCGCCTACACATAAAGCTTCCAAAAATCTCTTCAAATAAATTGCGACTCAAATTTTGGAGAAAGCGCAGACCAGAGATAAGACCAACTCCTCCTCCAAAACCGTTGCCAAGAGGCTACAAAGTGGTTGATGGCTACTCCCTCTATGAGCCATTCGTACACGTTGCAATAGCGCAGAGTCCAGCCACAGGCGAATTCAAATACATACTAGACGAACTTCAACTTGACGCCCTCGAAAGAGGAATCTATAATCAAATCTTAGAAATTCTACTTGCCGAAATTAGATCACCAAAAGAAGAGATAAAGAACCCAAGAGAATTCTTTGATAAGGAAGCAAAGAAAATAATTGACAAATACCGAATCAGCTTAGGATGGCTACCAGACGTTTCATGGGCAAAAATCCTATACCACGCCGAAAGAGATCTAGTGGGATATGGACGAATAGACCCCTTAATGCGAGATCCAAACATAGAAGACATTTCCTGCGACGGAGTCAAAAAACCTGTGTATGTCTGGCACAGAAAATATGAAAACATTGAAACAAACCTACTCTTCGAAGAAGATGAAGAACTTGACAATACGGTTGTCAAACTAGTCCATATGTCAGGAAAACATGTTAGCACGGCATTTCCGATAGTTGACGCTTCTCTACCAGGAAAAGATAGGTTAGCAGTATGTTATAGACGAGAAGTAACACCTTTCGGAACGGCTTTCACAATTAGAAAGTTCCGAGAAGATCCATACTCAATTATTGACTTAATAAATCTTGGAACTCTCTCTGAAGAAATGGCGGCATACTTTTGGCTGTGTTTAGAAAATAGAGCATCTCTAATGATTTTAGGTGGCACAGCAGCTGGAAAAACAACTGCACTTAACGCCATCACTTGCTTGATTAAGCCAGGTAGTAAAATAATAACAATTGAAGAAACGGCTGAACTCAACATACCTCAAGAAAACTGGATATCCCTAATAGCCAGAAGAAGCTACGGGCTAGGAGAAAACCTTGGCGGAGAAGTGAATCTTTTTGACTTGGTTAAGACTTCAATGAGACATCGCCCAGACGTTTTAATAGTCGGAGAAATCCGAGGCAACGAAGCATATGTTCTATTTCAGGCTTTGGCAACAGGTCACGGTGGTATGTGCACAATGCATGCAACAGATATTGATTCTGCTGTTAAGCGTTTGACTTCAAAACCTATGGATATTGCGCCTGCTTACGTCCCACTTATGAATGTTGTAGCATCAGTTCAGCGGGTTCACCTAGAAACGATTGGCGAGATGAGAGCATACAGACGAATAGTCTCTGTAGACGAAATTGCAGACTATGAAGATTACAAAAACGTTTTCAAATGGAAGCCAGCCACAGATTCGTTTAATGCTTCAATCAAGAAGGGAAAAATGCTTTCTTCAGTGTCTGAAAATATCGGCAAAAGTGAGAAAGATATAATTGAAGAACTGCAGCGTCGCCAAAACGTGTTACATTGGATGCGAAAACGAAACATACGAAGCTACAAAGATGTTGCATCAGTCATAGCTGAATATTATGCTAGGCCAAAAGAGTTTTACAAAGAAGAAATGGAGGCAGAGGCAGTTGCAGTTACTTAACACACTTGAAGGGTGGTCTTATCGTCTTTTCGGAAGAGTTGCTCCAAAGTTTCTAGCCAATGTCTTCGAATTAAAAGACATGTTGCAGAAAGCAGGAATTAAAATTCATCCGACAACATATGTTTCGCTTGCGTTCTTTGTTGCCTTACTGTGTACACCTGTCACGATAGCGTCAATCATACTTCTGTATCTTTTTCGGTTTATTCCCTTGATTTTCTTGATCCCTTTACCTGCTTTCGTTATGATTGCCTTCATTGTTGTACCTATGTCCATGGCTGGTGAAAGAGCAACTGCTTTAGAGAGAGATATGCCTTTTGCAGCAACTTACGTTACCGTGATGGCTACGGGTGGTATTCCACCATACGTGAGTTTTAAGAGACTTTCAGAAGTCGAGTTGATGCCCGCTATGCGGAAAGAAGCGAAGGAGATAACTAAAGATGTGGAGTTGTTTGGAATAGATCCATTGTCTGCTATGGAGAAGGCGGGCAGACAGAATCCCTTGAGCACTTTCAGAGATTTCGTTGGCGGATATGCTTCTACAGTAATTATTGGCGGAGATGTTGTACATTTCCTTGAAACAAAAGCGCAAGATATATTCAGAGCAAGAGCAACCAGAGTAAAAGCAGCTGCAGAACGCTTAGGAATGCTCCTAGAGACTTTCATAATAGTAATGGTCCTCATGTCCCTCTGTTTCTACATTCTTTTCAGTGTTGACGCCATCTACAGTATAGGAGGGGGTCTTCAATCAACCATGCTAATGTACACATATATATTTACTCCACTGCTTTCGTTTGTCTTCATTTATCTTGCACATGGTATGCAGCCAAAAACCCCTGTTACAGACATGCGACCATACAAAGTCTTCGCTATATCCATAGCTGCCAGTATCCCTCTTCTGCTTTTGCTCACAGGATTCTTTGGGTTTATTAAGACTCCTCTTGACCGTTTAATAGACTTGCCTACAGCGATAGGTATTTTCCTGATTACTTCCACAACACCTGCGGCAGTGATGAGAGGAAAAATTTCTAGGAAGGTATTTGCCACTGAGGAAGGGATATCAAATTTTCTAAGAGATTTGACGGAAGTTAGGAAGACTGGCTTGGCTCCAGAAAAGTGTATTGAAAGTCTTTCAAGACGGGATTATGGTGAATTTAGCAAGGAGCTAAATAGGATAGCAGCCAAGATTTCATGGGGAGTTTCTGTGAAGAAAGTTCTTTTTGACTTTGTCAGAAGGACAAAAAGTTGGATGTCTCAAATTGTAATGTTTCTTTTGATGGAAGCAATAGACGTAGGTGGCGGAACTATTGCAATGGTTGAGTCGCTTGCAAAATTTAATATGATGACCCAAGAAGTTGAGAAAGAAAAAAAGGCAAGTCTTCGCCCCTATGTTCTTGTTCCCTATTTTGCTGCTGTTCTTTTGGTAGCAACAACGCTTATGATGCTTACATTCACAGACATAACAACAGGCATAGGTGGAGCTGTTCCAAAAGATTTTTCGTCAATTAAATTGATGTTCACGACTTCATTGATGATCCACTGCTACCTGATTGGGCTAGTGGCTGGAAAGATAAGTGAAGAATCTGTTGCTGCTGGATTCAAGCATGCAACATTGCTTGTTATCATAGCGATTATTGCTGCCAAGCTTACGAGTGTTTTGAAATTTTAGATTAGTATTGATTAGTAAGACTTAATACATCGTTTAGACATAAACTCTCTTGCTAAGGCGACATCATATGGCAGCCTACAAAAAGAAGCATGGTGTTAGAGCGACAAGCACAGTCATCTCAACTGTCATTTTAACCGGAGCTGTTATTGTAATGCTAGTTGTTACGCTTGTTTTTGCAAACACCTATCTTCAGCTGAAAATTGCTGAAAGCGACTTCTACTCTGCAAAACAGTTTATGCAAACAGTTGCCCTCCAAGTCGATGATGTTGCTTGGACACTGGGGCGCACTGAAACGCTTCGGTATTCTAGCAAATATGGAGACGTAACGGTATTGCCATCATGTCTGAGTTATACGATACAGTTTCAGAACGGAACTGGACAATGGTATTTTTTGCCCTCCTATCTAGTTGGCATCATACTTTTCAATGTTCCTGTGTCGCAGTATACCTTGTTCAATGGATATTATGAATTGATTTCTCCCTATTCAGATAACACTCTTACTCTGAAAGGAACATCAGCCCCTGTCACACGAGTCTTTGCAATAGAGAAACTGCCTATGGGCGATGGTAGCTTTATACGAATAGTTGTAGCGCCATCTATAAGGTTAGTTAATTCTACAATCGCGGAAACACTCTACGTTAAAATGTATCTTCCAGTTATTGAATTAACACAATCTCCTAAATTGGCTCAATCTATCACCACAACAGGCAACTTTATTTCAGCCAAAATGATAAACAATGTCAAAAGCATCAACGTTACAGTGAATTTTCCAACAGCAACATGGGGATTCGATAACTCATTCTTTCACTTTCCAAGTCGATATGAAACTATCAACACCGATGGATTCGATGATGTAGTCTTAGAAATTTGGGCAAGTGAGGTGACTACGGCAGTAGGAGCATATTCATAATGTCGAGGGGAGGAATAGAGAAACGCCACATGTAGTCCTTGAACAAATTATCATGGTTCCTGTACTAATTGTTTTAGTCTTGTTGCTACCTTTCTCAATGAGTATGATGACTTCAACTTGGATTGATGCACGCAGACAAGTTCTTCTTCAAGATGCCGCATTCCAGCTGGGTAGCACAATACAGCAGCTTTATTTTGCCCTCGACTCCGATGAAGTAGCTGCGGGAACCATTTCTCAATCTCCCCATCTACCACAAACCATCGAGTCATACACATATACCGCCACAGGCTATCTGGCTATCCCCACATTGGACAACGAAAGCAGAACGCTAATTCTCACACTCACTTTACATCCCTTGGGAAAAACCGCTAAATCAAATATAGTTCTAGGTCCTAACGTTCTGTGGAACGATTCTGTTTTTGCGAGTAATTCCACTTATGCATGTGTGAAAGTTCAAAAATTCTATGTTGGTGCGCATCCACAATTGCTCTTTTATTTTGAGAGTTGACTATAAAATGACAGGAATAACTATAGACCACTTGGTTTCGTTGACGGCTTTTTTCGCTGCAACATTGCTGTTTGCAGGGCTTTTTTTTCAAACTATGAATACGGCGATTACGTACCAGCGGAATCATCAAGTTGCTTTGAAAGCATCAGACGTTCTCAATAACATTCTGTTGAGTCCGGGATCCCCTTCTTATTGGGGACAGAATAACAGCATTCCCTCAGCTTTTGGTCTGCATCAACCTGAAACTGGTCTTCTTGCACTTAGTCCGTTTTCTCTATTTCGATTGATTGATTCGCAAAATGTTGTTGACTACTCAGGAACATCGTACAATAATATTAGTATTGCTGATGGCGTTTCAGTTTTCATGCCCGTTGCGAATTATGTAGATTATCCAACCGTTTCTAGGCTTCTTGGCATAAATGGGTCCTACGGATTTCATATCTCAATCGAACCCACATTGAAAGTTTCAATCTCACAAGTGCAACAATATCCTTTGAAGCTAAAAGTCCAAGTTGAAGGACCAGGAGGAGCCTGTAGCGGAGCTGTAGTAGACTGTTCTGTCTTTTACGCATTTAAGAGTCGACTTACTCCGTCTATTGAAATTCAAACAAACGACGCATTTACTGGCGCTACTGGCGCAGCGTTCTTAGAGTTTCAAACAATTAATAATGCATCTGAAATTCATTATTCGGCAATAGCCCAAGTATCCCTTGCCGGACTTCGAGGAACTGGCTTTTATTGTAGCCCTCTGTCAAGTGATAGTTTCATAAAGACTTTGGTTACGGACTATGAGAACAGGACAATAGCACTTGTTCATAGGACTGATTTGCTTGGTGGGGATTCAAGTGATGTAAGCTACAATTTGACTTATGTTCTTCCAACTCAGAACTATGGCTTTCGCTCCATTCAAATAGAAAATTCTTCAGGTATGGTGAAGGAAAACCAGCCGGTACATGTTCAGATTCCTTCTTTTGATCCTGGGATTTTGATAATCTCTTATAGAACTAAAGGACAGGATTTTGGAATAATAATGATGCCTTGGGGAGTTAGTTCGCTTGGCATTTCAGTAGATTTTGGAATCGATTCTTCCATGAGCTCATGGGTTGCAACACAGTTAAGGCAAGTAATTGTTGGGCAAATTTCGTATCAAGTGACGTTGGCACTGTGGAGTCTTACGAGTTGAATCTATTTTATGACATAATGGAGCGTAGAACGTTATGATGAAGACCATTGAAGTAGTATTGGTAATTCTAATACTGTTTGGAGCCTTCTTCGTTACTTCTCAGCTTGCAGTTTTGCCTTCTCCTCGATTAATCTCGAGTCCAAACCTAAGAGAACTTGCAAAGACCACATTACAGACATTAGATGCAAAGGGGGAACTAAGTTTAATAGCTTTTAAAGGCAGTTCAGATCCTTCATGGAATAACCTTCAAAATGCACTGGCTTCATCTTTGCCACCTAACATTGTTTACAATCTCACTGTCTATGACATTGTTACTAACAAGTTAGATGGAACTGTGACCTATCTTCTTGCACACTCTATTTCAAGTAACAAAGACTATTCCTCAGTGGACTCGGAGACTGCATCATACTTTGTGACATCCCCAAACGTCACCTTTACTGTTACTCCACAAAAAGTCATGAAAACTCTTTACATTTTGAACTGCAGCGACGCAAATGGATGGTGGATTACAGGCTATACAGCTCAAGGCCTTGCAGCAGATCTTCAAAAAACACTTTTTCCATATTTCAACACTACGGTTATGGTAAATAACACGCAGCAGCTTGGGTATCTTCTTAATAATATTCCGATTCAGGGAGAGAATTTACAAAACGCTATTTTGATAAATACGTTTGGAGAAGCTATCCCAATACCATCAACAGGATATAGCAATGATGCAGGATATTGCCTCACTTTGGGTCAAAAAGTCACCACATACAATTGGACTTGGGTCAGTATTGTGGGGTATCCCTTCTATTACGTCACAAATACAGAGACCTTCAAAACTGTTCAAAACACTTATGGAATTTT
>Ga0315280_10005182_pt1 | contig 18744 bp, 16 predicted proteins | sample YL17G06_40_MG_FD_203697 | JGI IMG/M metagenome (GOLD analysis project Ga0315280, IMG submission 203697) | Sediment microbial communities from Yellowstone Lake, YNP, Wyoming, USA - YL17G06_40 | ecosystem: Environmental > Aquatic > Freshwater > Lake > Sediment | place: USA: Wyoming | collected... | reverse complement strand
GAGGGTCACCTATGAGTATGCTCATATTCTTTCCTTGGCATATTTGCAGTAGTTCTTTCAACACGTTTTCAGGAGAACGCCCACGCCAGCAGCTACCACTCATGCGGGGTTCGCAACAAAAGCTGCAAACACCGGGGCAACCACGAGAAGTATGGATCTGATCAGCTAACCCTCCCCAAGCAAGTCTGTTGACATAAGTATGTCTTCTCAGATGTCGAGCCGGGAATGGAAGAGAATCCAGATCTCTGACGAGCGGTCGATCTGGATTGTGAATGATCTCAGTGTCCTCTTTGTATGATATGCCGAGAACGCCCTTTGGAGATCCCTTTCGCAATAACTCTCTCATCGTCAACTCGCCCTCACCGCGAACCACCATATCGACTGACGGACTTGAAAGAAGTTCATCTGATATTGCAGTTGGATGATATCCTCCCAGAACAGTTGATACACCTCTTTTCTTCGCGATTTCAGCTATCTTCACACCTGCCCAGTGTTCGGTCGCCGACATAGTGATCCCAACTAGATCCGGTCGAAAATCGTCCATAAAATCTTCAAAAGGACGTTTCTCTAGGGCCATGTCGATCATGAGTACATCGGAGAGATCTTCGACAGATGCTGCAACGTACTCAAGCCCAATAGGAATCAAAGGCAACGCGAAACCCAAGCCGGTTCTTTTGCTCGGCCTAACTAAGAGAAGTCTATTGAATGACAAACAAGTTTACCTACGTGGAAGCCAAATGTAGAAGGTCTGAACTACCAAATCTTCTTTAAAAGGGTTCCGACACTAGAGCCAAAGACCACAGGAAAGAACAAGTAAGGCTTTCCACAGGGAAAAAATAGGCGGCTGCCGTGTCGGTTACGTGACGGATGCCGTGACGCATGTCTGACGTATGCGTGTCTGCCCGAAGGATCTTCGATCGGTCGCTGACACGTTTGACCACGCATCCACACGCTTGCGCTAACATCACCGATCAACCTTCAATTCTAACGCAACGAATACAATGGAATTAGTGTGTGTGCGCGCGCGCACCAAGGGGCATCGTCGTCGTCGGGTCCCTTGGTGCGTCCAGCGCAATTCGAACTATTGTTTTAATGATATGATGGACCCCCGCTCTTTACAAATAATTCTTTTACGTTCCCAAACTATTAGTATAACTCGCTATCAGTTTGAGGTGTTTGAATAGCCTCTTTTCGCCGAGACTTCTTCGATTCGGATCTCAATCATACCTGTTCCTTTGAATTTCTCGTGGCCATACTCGGCGCATTCATGATATTTGGCTCCCAGTTTCTTGAGGTTGTCGATGTCTGGATTCTTGGTGAATTTGGCCTTTCCAAATGCCATTACGCTGTGATAGTTCACGGCCGCGCCGCAAGTCGTTCTGGGCCTAGTTACTGGCTCGTTGACAAGGAAACATACGTTTGGGTTCTTCTTGATATATCGAAGCTTCTTTCCTTCAAGGGCGCAATGAACATAGATTTTCCCGTTCAAGTAGAGAAAATTCACTGGAATGACATAGGGCAAATTGTCTTTTGATAAAGCCATGTATCCCACGAGGCTCTCCTTCAAGATTTTCTCAATCTCATCCACATTGGTGATCGCTTTCTCGGAGCGCCTCATATCAGGTATCAGCTTCATTAGTTCCCCTTCCATTAGATAGGTAATAGATCACTAGCTATCGGTGAATTATAGAATTTTTGTATGCCCTACATGGTGCGCACACAAATGTCCTAGTTCAAATTCAATGGGACAAACCAAGGAACGCGCTAGCTAAACTTCATTTCTATCAGAAGGGTGTGTCTCAGATAATCTCTTGGTTGATTTTGAAAAGGATAAATAAACGGGTAGTTCTGAAACGGTTACTGGAGGAACCGAAGGTTAGCCGCTTAAAACCAGTTAGCCCTTTTGCAGCTCTGCTCTTACGGAGGAAATCTGAACGTGTGGTGGTTGTTGGAGACCTACACATAGGTTGGGAAGTGAATCTGGCGCGGCAAGGAATTCATGTGCCATCGCAGACCTCCAAGCTGCTTGAGAAAGCCATTCAGGTTATTACCGTTTGCAAGCCGACCAGATTGATCTTGCTAGGCGATGTAAAGCATACCGTCGCAAGGGTAGAGATTGAGGAATGGCGTGACGTTCCAGACTTCTTCGAGAAGATCAGTAAACTGGTTTTGGATATCGAGGTGGTGCCGGGTAACCATGATGGGAACCTTGAGCCTTTGACACCTTCGAACGTAAAGATTCTTCCGTCAACTGGAACAGTTCTTTGGAAGAGCATCGGCATCTTCCATGGGCATGCTTGGCCTTCGCCCGAGCTTCTTGCGTGTGACAGCCTTATTATGGGGCATCTTCACCCAGTTGTAATGTTCAAGGATGTTCTTGGTTTCAGAATTATGAGGCAGGTCTGGGTTAAGGCTAAGTGTGACGGCAAAAGACTCGCGAAAGCTCTTCTGAAACATTTGAATGTTACGGTTGAAGGAACCGTGGCCGATGAAGTTAAGCGACGTTTCAATCTGGGTTTGAAGAACCCAGACTGCATCATAATGCCTTCATTCAACGACTTCTTAGGAGGTCAAGCAATCAATAGGAGATTGGTCAGAGGTTCAAAAGAATCTAGGGCTGAGTATATCGGGCCAGTTCTTCGCTCTGGAAGTATCGACTTAGATGACGCTGAAGTGTACTTGCTGGACGGAACATTTCTAGGGAATATAGCGCATCTTCGCTCGTATACATAGGCTCAACTCTCATTTTTCACAAAAGAAAAATAACGTTTTGAAAATCTCCAAATTAGCGCTTTTGGATCTACAGTCAAGATACGCTCAGCAGAATCCGATGTCTCTTCTTCAGTCTTCGGGAGAAGAGCAACGACGTTAGAATCAGAACGATTGTGACGAATTGAGCTGTTGAAAACTCTGGGATCGGAATACCTGTCTCCACTAGGTTGAAACCTAACGATGTTTCCGATCCATCTGTAACGGTGATCGTCACGCTTTGCGGTTGATATACCTGGTATAGCGGAACCCCTACGCTTATCGTATATGTTCCACTCGGAAGCCACAGGTCATAATCTCCATCTATAGAGTACGCTACAGCACTTGTGGGCCCTGCAGCTAGGATTTGAGCCCACGAGAGCGGATACAGCTCTCCGAAAACGTTGAACCATCTTACGCCCGTCTCGGAGAATCTGCCGTATACGTGAGCCATCCTATGCAGATCAAGAATGACCGTTGCATTTCCAGAAAGTGTCACAGTGGCTGTTACGACGCTTCTCTGCATATATCCGGGAACCCAAACCTTCACTGTGTATGTTCCAGCGGACAGGCCGTAATCGTTTATCGGAACTCCATCGGTTGTGTCGTAGTAGTTCACCCAGTTTCCATAGTTCCGGCTACAGATGTTGCCAGCGTAGGAATCGAAACCGATAATTCTCGTGAAATTGTATATGGGCCAAGATATCTGTACAACATTCGGAGGGACATATCCTAGGCCTACTCCCACAAACTTTCCGTTTGAATCGTAGACCTCTATCCTTATGCTAGTGTAATTTGTGAGGTCTACAGGCGCGAGCAAGTTTTCAGTCTTGAAGTTTATTATCGTGAAGATCGCGGCGCCTTTCACAAGTTCGAAGGATATGTCAGCAGTGCTGTTTGCGACGACGGCGACTTCAGGCGTTATCAACTGAACATATCCAGGCGTGAAAGCCTTCAAGGTGTAGACGCCGGTTGACAGCCCTGTGAAGTTGGCGCTCAAGTAGTTTTTGTCCGGAACCTGTTCCAGAATTAAGCTTGATACTGCACCTCCAGCCAAAGTGTAGACGATGATCTTCACATAGCTTCCAGGATACGCCCAATGTATTTTTTGGGCAGGATTCTGCCAGTCGACAGAGAAGACGGTGACGTTCAAGTCTCCAGTGTACGTCGGCTGTGAAGGGGGCGTATACGTCGGGCATATTCTCAAATCCATTTCTAAGTAGATAGAACCAGTATACTCCAAACGAGGCACAACTATTGTGTAGAGTTCCATCTGTGCATAGTCGCTTACGGTTGCATTTACGTAGTAGACGCCGGGTTCTAAGCCGGAAACGTATCCTGCATAGTCTTGAGGTATCTGACCCGTGAAATCCGTGTTCACAAGCCAGAATGGCGCTGAACCAAAAGTGAAGTTATAGTTGTCTGCATTGGCGTCAGTGGTTCCTGTGATGTATGAAAGAGTTTCCCAGCCCATATCGTAAAGCGTGACTGTAATTGAGTATGCTGTGTTCCAAGGTATCTTATTTCCAAGCATACAGTTCTTTGACCAGACTTTTCCATTGACTCTCGCACCCGGATGCAGGTACATGTCAACTCCGTCCAAAGATTGCCCAGCGAGAACTGTGACGGATCTTTCAAGAGCGACTGGCGGCATTCCTGCCGCTGAGACCGTTAAGTTGTAGGTCGCTGGAGCTAAACCGTACAGCGTATATCTTCCGTTAGCTGTCGCATTGAAGTAGGCTTGCGCTCTTACGAGTCTTCCTGTAGGGGTGATGCCTGTCGCGATCACTTTTCCAGGAACATCTATGGGCCGCCCATAATAGTAGCCGTAGTAGTCAGATCCTCCGTACAAGATTGTGCCTGAAATGTATGCTGGATCGACTTCGCCTTTTACTACGATAGTCGGGAATTTCTGAGCACCTATAGAAGTGTACGTTGAACTGTCGCTATGCTCTAGTCTGAAGATCTTGAAGAAGTATCTTCCCGCGATACTTGGTGCTTTGATACTGAAGACTCTAACATAAAACGTGTATGGAGGAACCTTGTTCGAATCGAGAGCTGGTATTGGAATGCCTACGCGAGTCTCATTGTTTGGGCTCTGAATCGGTTCAATAGTGATCAGCCACCAATCAGGCCCGATGAGGTCTCCAGAACTCAATTTCGCGACCGAGATCGAATTGTAGTCGTTCGTCACACTGGTCCAAACGTTGCCAACGGAAATCGCGCCGAACTCAGGAGGAATATAGATCATAACACCGTAACGCTTCTCTACGATCGTTATCCTGAATAGCAGATCTCCAACGGTATCAACGAGTATCGTACTCTTAGGATAATCCATCTTTACAATCTGATCTGGAGTGCTTAGGTTGTAGTCCCATTCTGGATGCGTTCCAGGCCATAACTCTGCATAATCACCGGTAAGAGCACCATCACTACCTGTGACACGAAAATCATGCGCATTGATGAGCATGGAGGAGACTGCCAATATCAGGAAAAGAAACGCTGCTAGCCTGATACTAGTTCTCAAGTAGTTTCTCTCTCTTTCCTTCCAGCAGCTTCGCTCAGAAGCTGAATCAGATTCAGGTAGGGTTGAATCTCCGGTCTCCTCAGAAGTTCAACCTTGGTTTTTAGAACGTCCTTCAGCAGAACTATTGTTCCAAGCGCTGCACTCGTGCCCAAGTCTATGGAGACAGGAATAAGTTCTTGGGCGATGTCCTTGGCCGCTTTGACAGCCTCTAGCTCTAGCTCGCTTAACTTCATTACATGCGCTTTCTTCTTAGCCAAAAAACTCACCGGCGCCTTCGGTATACTGATTATACTCCTATTGGTATCCTAGTGGTATACTGTAAAGAGGCTTAGGGTAACGTAAAAGGCAAAGTAAGGCAGGGTAAGGTAAGCATCTAAACCAAAACATGTAAAAACAGGAGAATCACGGTATAGAAGGGTGACTGAACATCCAAAACCGGAGAAACTCCCAAGCTTACGATGTAATCGTTGTGGGCTGCGGACCGGCTGGAATTTTCACGACTTACGAGCTGTCTGAGAAGACTGATCTGAAGATATTGATGCTCGATAAGGGACCTGATATCGACAAGCGAAAGTGTCCGACAAGCCGCGGTATCGGCTGTGTACGCTGCATTCCATGTTCCCTTCTTAGCGGTTGGGGTGGAGCCGGAGCCTTCAGCGACGGCAAGCTCACGCTTTCTTCTGAGGTTGGCGGATGGCTTGACGAGTACCTCGACGGGAACGAATTAAAAGGCCTTATCGATTACGCGGATAAGGTCTACTTGAAATTCGGTGCACCTGACAAGTTGTACGGCACGGATTTTGACGAGGTTGAGGAGATTGAGAGGAAGGCTACACTGGCTGGACTGAAGCTTGTCCGCGAGAAGTTGCGTCATCTCGGAACCGAGGAGTGCGCGAAGATTCTTAAGCGTGTAAAGAATTCGCTTGAGAAGAAAGTTGAGATCAGAACGAATAGTGAAGTGAAGAGCCTTCTCGTTGAGAATAACCGAGTGAGGGGCGTCATGGTAGGCGACGGAGAGATACATGCGGAATACGTCGTCGCTGCGCCTGGAAGGGTTGGAGCTGAATGGTTGGCTGAAGAAGCGAAGAGGCTTGAACTAAGAACTTTGAATAACCCTGTTGATGTCGGCGTTAGAGTTGAAGTTTCAGCGCCTGTCATGGAGGAGATTACTCAAATCCTTTATGAGCCTAAGTTCGTCTTCTTCTCGAAGTCTTTTGACGACAGGGTTCGGATCTTCTGCGTCTGTCCAGGAGGAGAAGTCATCACTGAATCTTACAATGATGTTATAACAGTGAATGGTCAAAGCTACGCGGAGACGAAGAGTGGAAATACAAATTTCGCAATCCTTGTCAGTACTTCTTTCACTGAGCCGTTCAAGGAGCCGATAGCGTATGGTAAGTATATTGCCAGGTTGGCGAATCTGCTTGGCGGTGGAATAATCGTTCAAAGACTCGGAGACCTTGAGAGCGGACGAAGATCTACGCGTGAGAGAATAGATAGGAATCTGGTTGTTCCGACTTTGAAGACGGCTACGCCTGGGGACCTGAGCTTTGTTCTGCCCTACAGATACCTATCTGACATTCGTGAGATGCTCAAAGCGATGGATCAAGTCTCGCCAGGGATCTATTCGAAGCACACGTTGCTATATGGGGTTGAAGTCAAATTCTATTCTTCGAAGCTTGAGTTGAGCGATACGCTTGAGACGAAGATCCACAATCTATTCGCTGTGGGAGATGGGGCTGGAGTAACTAGAGGGCTGATTCAGGCTTCTGTGTCAGGTGTTGTTGCCGCGAAGGAGATTGAGAAGAGAGAGAAAGGCTCGAAATAGGAGACGGGTCAAAGAAACATTTTGTATTTCTCTCTATCTTACAGTTGTGAGAAGTGAACTGCTTTCAGGTTCTTCGCGTTAAGCTCATATTTTCTTGATATAGTTATCTAGAGGTTCAGGTGGCTTCGTATGTTCGCTGAGGCTCAGCTTAGGCAACGCGTAAGGAATTTCCAGTCGCTGATGAAGGAGAATGGGATTGATGTTGCTGTGATTCGTACTCTCTCATCATTCATATACTTTACTGGTATCAAATGGTTGAGACCCGCTTTGCTCATTCCTGCTGAAGGAGAGCCTACAGCCTTCATCTTTCAACATGAGGCGGATGAATTTGCTTCAAAATGTTGGGTGAAGAATGTTGAGCGTTGGATGAAGACTGAGGAGTTGATGAAAGGAATAAGCGGGATGATTCGGAAGGCTGGATACAAAGTTGCTGGGTTCGATTACAGTGTTGAAAGGGATTCTTATGTGCTTTTCTTCGAGTTGTTCAAGACGCTAAATCCAAAGGTTGAGATCCGTGATGTCCATGCGTTGATTATGAAGTTGAGGATGATTAAGGACGCGCAGGAGATCGAATGTATCCGGAAAGCTTCTGAGATCGTGGACCTAGGGATGGATGCTGCTGTGAACAGCGTTAACATCGGTAAGAGCGAGTTGGAAATCGCGACTGAAGCGGTTTACAGGCTGATGAAGTTGGGGGCGGAGCATCCTTTAGTCTATGTGAATGTCGGCCCGAAGCCTCGGAAACACGCTGAGCCGAGAGGCGACGTGAAAGTTGGTGAAGGAGACTGCGTCAGCATAGTCATTGGAGCTGACTATAACAACTATTTCAGCAACGTCTCTAGGACCCTGTTCTTTGGCGAGGTTTCAGGCGAGAAGAAGAAGGCGTTTGAGGTTGTAGAGAAAGCTAGGCATGTGGCTGAAGAAGAGCTGAAGCCGGGCGTAGAGCTGGCTGAGATAGAGAAGAAGATACATGAGCTTATGGAGAAGTCAGGGTACGGCGCATATTATTCTTGGGGTTTTACGCATGGTGTAGGTCTGCTTATTGAGGAGGACCCGATAACAACCATCGTCGTACCTCATAGGAGGTACAAGGTTGCTGAGAATATGGTTTTGGCAGCTGTGCATGTTCCATTGACAGTCCCGAACGTAGGCTCGGTGAAATGTGAAGATACATTTCTAATAGGCAGGGATGGGTGTAAACCACTGACAAAGTATTGCTGCGAGATGACGAGGCATGTCGTCAAGGACGATGGGAGGTGAAATGGCTTTGCTTGAGAAGTGGAAGGTTGAGGCTTCTGAACGCTTGAGACGCGCGTGGATAAGAGGAGCAGTGGCTGGCTTAGATGAAGTTGATGAAGAAACAGCTAGGAAGGTTCTGAAAAGGTGCGGTGAAGCCTGCGCTAGAAGCTGGCTGGACTCTTATGGCTACGACCCGGTATCCTACAGCTTGGACTCTTGGATCAAGCTAGTGAACGAGTTGGATCCAGGCGTCCGAAACGTTAAGAGGGAAAACGACACCGTTCTCTACGAGCTCAAGCATGGGCGGTGCGTATGCCCACTAGTCTCTGAGAACGTAGTTGACCTGACTCCTAAACTATGCTCTGCCTGCACCACTAATTTCTACGGATACATCTTCGAGAAAGCTGCTAAAAGGCCCGTTAGTGCTGAGCTCGTGGAAAGCCTCGCAACTGGCTCAGATAAATGCGTTTTTCGAATACGACTGCAATGAGGAAACCTTTGTCGGAACGTTCATAGGGCAGAAGGGAAGAAAGGTTCAGAAGCCCAGCAAAAAGACGTAAAATAGATTTTTTGAAAATACGTAAAATTTGAGGATGCGGCATTCCGCTCAGATCTACTCGGAGATCTATCAAGCTCCTTTGCGATCAGGCAAGCTTGAGACGCTTGAATGAGGGCTGTTGAAGACTTACGCTGAAACGCATCAACTCTGATTCATTCGTTCCATCGCCTACTCCCTAGCATAGATAAAGATGCAACGTTTGGACAAGAGGAAATAATGGGGTAAACAAGGCGGGTACCCCCCGGGATATCCCTGGGGCCTACAAGTTTCAATGAGATAGCGTTGTCAAGAAATGCGTCTAAGGTGATGCTTTCTATCATCAAGCAATTATGATTCATTTGAGCGTTATGTTGACAGCAAAAGAACGATTTACCAACACTCAGAAACGAAATCAAGAGGTTTGAATATTTTAGAGTCACTCTTGTATGGATCACCTGAAAGACATGGGGGTTAACTGTATCAAGAGTTCGGTGTTGATCCGATAGGCTACTTCACTATGTCCCCCTGTCTTCCAAAGCAGGTTTTGCTCGACAGAAAAGTTTACTTCATGGAGGTTTCAACTTATAGTAGGGCTAAGAGCCTTGCGTCTTCTTATGAGGCTGTGCGCAGACAGCACTTTCCCATACGACCACGGCTACCATCACAACCTTCAAGGCTTCATCTATCGGCTGATGAGACGGGCAGGATATGATGATCTACATGACCGGAAGGGCTGCAAATTCTTCTCATTCTCAAACGTAATCCCGCCGACACGAACGATTGAGAAGGGCTCGATTAGGAGCATCGTGGTCGCTTCGCCCAATGAAGATCTCGTCAGAACGATTCAAGGCGAGTTGGAAGAAATGTGGGGAAGCGATATCAAACTCGGAAATATGAGCTTTAGGCTGAAGGGTTCTAGACTATTCGACACAGAGCTTCCTGAGGACTTTCATGACTGTGAACTGATCGCTGGCACCCCTATAGTAGTGAGAATACCGAAATACCAACTCTCAAAATATGAAATAGCCCCAGCTCGAGACTATGACTACGTCTACTGGAGAAAGGAGCATACGCCCACAGCCTTCGTCAACCAACTTGAAGAGAACATAGTCAAGAAGTACAAGGAGTATTCAAGTGTGGAAGTGAAGTCGCTCCAGATATTCGAAAAGCTTCGATTCAAGAAACAGGTCGCCGTACCGCTCAAAATGAAGGGTAAGGAAACAACAGTCATAGGAACCCTGTGGGAATTCCACTTCCAAGCCCTAAACGGCTCAAAGCGGGAAATACTGCAGTTCGGACTGGACGCAGGCTTCGGCGAGATGAACAGCCTAGGATTTGGATTCATGAACCTGATGGATGGAAAGTGTTGAGACAATTGGAAGAGTTTGTTCGCACAGGTGACCCTTGGATAGACGGCGGGATAATCTCACTATGGGAATCTTTTGCAGCAAGGAATGGCGACAAGCTGTCTCAAAAGAAAACCTCAGAGAACATTCGACTGGGAAAGGTGAGGGCTACTCTCTCTTCGGACTCGCTGATGCTCAAGGGACCTGCCGAAAGAATTCGCAAGCTCCTAGATGAGCCCTTGAAACGCCTAACGGATGCTGTCTGGCGCGAGACAAAAAAGGAAAAGATGTGGTGGTCTGGCGTAGCCCTCTTCTTCTTCAAGCAACAGAGTGGCGGACCGAAGTTCCTGAAGACGCCAGATCAATTGGCAAGGAAGGGCACGAGCGGGGCATGTGATTTTTGTGGCCGCACAGGCCTCAAAGTGAGTGAGGCTAGGACCTCAGAGCATCCGTTCTTGGTAAAGTCAGATAAGATGAGCAGCTTCTATTCCCAGCTCAAGGGAGCCTTTAACATATGCTCATTCTGCACCTTCGCTTCATGGTTCGCAACCCTAAACATATTCTTCAACATTGATTGGAGTGAAAACACTCTCAACGCGTTTTTCTTTGATGCCCCAGACCTGCTCCATCTCGCCAAGCTTCAGTACGCGCTCGGACACCATCGAGCTACCGCGGAAACTAGTAGGAATTTCAAGGGCGCACTCGGCTACGTGAAATATCCCCTCGAAAACTTCGTAGGTTTTCTACTGGCCATCTACAAGGAAATGGCCATGAAAAGTGCCTTGATTCAAAGAGTTACAGTTCATATTTTTTCAGCTAGACTTGATGGACATAAGGTTAGTTTCACACGCTACTATACTGTGCCAAATCTCCCCAAGATCCTAAGCTTCTTGAAGTTGATGGATTGGCAGAGCGCAACTAGGCAACACAACGCTTTGGAAGATGTGATGAGAAAATTCCACTTCGTTTATGCGGGGGTGATGGACACGACGATCCGTGAGGAACTAGCTCGCCGACTCCTCACCTCCTCTGAAATAGCCGATATAACAGAGGAATTTCTGTTCCGACGCATCCTTTCAGAAGGAGGCGGACTTTCTGGATTCGAAATAATAAGTTTTTATCAACTAACGGACAAATATGAACGAGGTGTTCTGGGTTTGGATTATCCCATACTGAATGCAGCGAGAAGTCTCGGCGATATTTTAGGCACCATAGCAGCAGAGAAAGATGACAAGAGTATACTCTATGCGCTACGTGGGCTCCGAAGTTTAGAAGACTATCACGCTTACCTACACCAATTCATGACCAGATATATGGATTCTCTTGAGGGGAAAGAGGGCCTGAAGCCAACTATTGATACAATAGCCAACGAGATTGACGAAAAAAACTGGCGTAGCCATAGATCTCTTGTGGGTGTCTACGCTGTTCTAAAGTATATAGACATTCTGAATCAGAAGAAGATGAAGAAGACTCGGGAGGTGACTTGAAAATGGAAAAGCTGAGTGCTAATAGAGGAAACGCTCGGGCCATCGTTATGGGAGTTCTGCTAAAAATAGATGTAGGCAACCCTAATGCAGGATGGCCTGAAGGAACTGTTACCGTCATTAAGAAAGTTGAGAGACCCGATGGTAAAGCGAGCCACCCATACATCTCAGGCCAAGCTATCAGAAGATATCTCCGTGATACGCTCGACGATATACTCAAGACTGACAAAACCTTTCGGGAGAAAATGTCCCCTCTAGAGAAGAGTGAAGATCCGAAGGCTCCGGTAGTAACTGCAGGAGATCCTAGCGAGTTCATCGACGACGACCTATTTGGCTTCATGAAAGCTGTAAAGGGCAAAACCAAGAGGCGCGAGTCTCCTCTTCGAGTATCACCCGCGTTCGGACTATTCCCCTACGCTGGGGATCGTGATCTCGGAACCAGAAGCGCCTTAGAATTGGCGGAGAAAGCTGAGGCGGGAGGCGCGATCTTCGAAACTGAGGTTACGAACAACGTATTCAGAACAACATTTCTTGTGGAGCTTGATAGAATTGGCAGATGGAAGAAGTATGAAACCATTAAGGATTCAGAGGGCGAATTAAAACAGGATAGGCGAAGACAACGAGCAAGACTACTCGTACAGGCGTTGAAGTATCTTTGGGGAGGTGGTAGACGCACTCGGATGCTCATCGATATGACGCCGCAGTTCATAGTTTACGCTAAGCTTGTGAGGAAGGTCCCAATATTCCTGCATGCCCTCAGTGTACGAATGGAAGACGGCAAATACTACTTAGATGTGGCGCTGCTTAAACAAGTTCTAGAAGACTATGAGGAAGACATCCAAAACCTTGTTGTAGGTGTGAGGAGCGGCTTCTTAGCCAACGAGGTCGAAATTCGGAACCTGAAACTCATGGAGCGGGCAGTCGAGGTTCTAAGCGTTGGCCATGCCATAGAGAAAATGGCTGATGACATCGCCAATACAGACCTGCCTAGCTGAATCAATCTCAGAGATGGAGGTCTCTTGCAAGCTCTTCGTCTAGAAGTGGAAGGTGATTTCAACTCATTCCGTATCGGATATTCACTACAGTATCAGCGAACCTACCTATTTCCACCTAAGCCCACTCTCATCGGACTATTAGGAGCAGCTTTGGGATTAGAAGACACACAACTGGCTCCGCTCTACAAGAGCGTCATGGTAGGCGTTATTCTAAGTCAACATCGTGGTATAGCAAGAGATCTTTGGGGAATAACCAAACTGAAGATAGCAGGCGAAGCAGAGCACGCTGTAGTAGTCAGGGAGATGCTTTATCACACAAACTACTGGATATTCTATGTGCCATTAGAGGCATCTGCCGCGGTCAAGCTGCAAGATATCGAAGAGGCTTTCGCCAATCCTGTCTACCCACTCACCCTCGGTAGAAGCGATGAGCTAGTCAATATCAGAAGTAGCTGCAGAACGGATCTGCAGCCAGCCCAACGAGGCGCATATTATAGGCATACAGTGCTTCCCTTCGACTATCGAAAGCGAAAATATGTTCTTGAGAAGGTAACAGCATCGAAGGACGGATCTCTTGAGCTTCCACAGGTCTTCACTCTTCCATTAGCATATTCATACGATAAGATCGGCAGACGTAGCGTGGCAGAGTATGGCGTATTTACCCATGTATTCCGCACTGGTGTGAGTCTGAAAGAGGCTAACGGAGGATGGCGTGACGAAGACAAATGCTTTTTCCTCTACTAGAATCCTTGCCAAACCTGATGAAACCCTTGAAGAGCACGCCCTAAAGGCAACTCAATGGTTTACCAAGTATCTGAAGTGGAGAAGGTCCAAGCTAGCTCGAATTGCAAGAGCAAACGAGATGGAGCCCAAAGAACTCGAATCTAGACTGTTCGCAACTTGCTACTTGCATGACATCGGTAAGGCCAGTAGAGCTTTCCAAGCATACAATTTCGGGAGAGGAAGCCGAGGCCGGGGGCCTCCGCATCCCCTCCTTTCACTTCCATTCGTCTATGCCGCACTCCCATGTCCCATGAAGATCGGTTCCAATGCTTTCTTTCTTGAAGTGCTCACGGTGATGTCTCATCACACGTCATTCTATGACAATCTATATCGAGCAGGCTACCGTGATTTTGTAATCAAGGAAGATCATTACCTCCTAAGAGAAGCTCTTGAATTCTACCACAGGCTCCCAAAGGCTCACAGTGTGGCTCTTGGTTTCGAGTTCCTCTTTGAAATCAGGGAACCTTTCTTTGAGGAGACGGTAAGTTCCCTACTGGACCGTGCTGGCGATTTTTATAGGGTGTCGCGACAGATTCGCCCCGTTTATTCCTTTTTCGTTGCAACTCTCAAATATGCGGACTGGCTGGCAAGCGGCAACGACCCCGCCTATGATTATGGCGCCGTAGGTATTGCGGGAAAGTTGTTGGAGCATCTCAGAAGGAAGCGCCCAGAGAGTTTCAAAGGTTGGTCCCGATTTCAACATGAAGCTCAGAAGGGAAAAGGCAGCATCATTATCAATGCGCCCACAGGTCAGGGAAAAACTGAAGCTGCCTTGTTATGGGCCGCCTCCAACAGCCTTCAGGGCAGAGTGGTCTACCTGCTTCCGGCGAGGGTTTCGACTAACGCAATGTATGAACGCCTCAAAGAAGCTTTCGTGTCAGGTGTCGGCATATCGCATGGCACATCGGCCATAACGATTGCTGAAGAGGAGGCATGGGATGAGGCAGCTTACAAGGCACGGGTTCTTCGTTCATCGACATTCATGGAGCCGTTGACGGTTGCAACGGTTGACCAGTTGCTACTCTCACTCTTCAATTGGAAACATTGGGAACTCATAGAAGAAGCGGCATCTGACTCGGCAATAATTTTCGACGAGATACACGCTTATGATCCGTACACGACGTCGCTGATCACCATAGCATCTAGAGATCTTACAAGTCGAGGAGCTAAGATTGCATTCATGACCGCTACTTTGCCAAGCTACCTTCGAAACTTCCTGATGAACGAGCTGGATATCAAACTTGTCCATGACCGAGAACATGATGGCTTGAAAAGACATTTGATCCGATTTATGCCTCAATCCATCCAAACGGTCATCAATGACGTTCTAAGAGATTTCAGGGACGGAAAACACATACTCATAGTGCTAAATACTGTCGAGGAAGCTATAGACGTGTATCAAGCAGTCAAAAAGGAAGTTGAGAAAGGGGAGGCTGAACACGTCGTTCTGTATCACTCCCGTTTCATCGAGATGCATAGGCAGGAAAAAGAGAAACTGATCAAGGAAGGAGCTGAGGCCAAAGAGGGCTTCATAGCAGTGACTACGCAAGTTGTAGAGGTCAGTTTGGATATTGACTATGATGTGCTGTATACTCAACTAGCACCAGTTGACGCGTTGATTCAGAGGATGGGGCGCGTCAACCGAAAGGGAAAGAAGACAATCAGCGACAATGGCAACATCTTCATCTCCCTGCCTGGAGAGCACGACGCATTCGTATATGGCCAAAAGAACCTCGATAGAGCCCTGCAGATTGTGCCTAAGCTCATGGCTGGCACGGTTTTGGCTGAAAGCGAAGTACCAACTCTCATAGAGCGACAATATCCTCCGAAGGAAGCTCGAGCTGAGCTTCGAAGCGAGCTCGAATATTTGGGCGGAGTTCTTAGGGAGTTCAGGCAAAACCTCTGGCATATTCAAACTATTCAGCTTAAGGACAGCGAGAACGTGCTACGCAAGTTGGCTAAGACAAGAAAAGAACGTTTTCCAACTGTAGAGGCAATTCCTCTATGCTTCAAGGACAGCGCGATTGATAAGCTACCATCCTCACGCCGACTGGAAAAGATTCGGTACTACGTGCGACTACCTCTTTACAAGTTTGGTGACAGCCTTAAGCCTCTTGAAGACGGTCTTTATGCTTCTGTCAAGTACAGTGAGGAACTGGGTGCAACCGAGCCGATTCCATCCGACACTATTTGGTAGCCAAATCTGATGTATACAACCTAATCGCTTGCGAGGAGATTATTTATGAAGAGAGATGTCATAGCTCAGCAGAGTCTTCACTCACTCGAAGAGGCTCTTAACTTTACAGGAACACAAGTCAACTATTACTTCATTTGCAAGAGGAAGCTTTGGCTCTTCTCACATGGGCTGGAGATGGAGGAGACCTCTGACCTAGTTCTTCTAGGTAAGCTTCTTCATGAGCGTGGCTATGCGCGGAGGCTTAAAGAGGTTCAGGTTGGAAGGATCAAGATTGACTTTGTTGGTTCTAACTGCGAGATTCATGAGGTTAAGCGTTCTCGTAAGGCGGAGGATGCGCATCTCTTCCAGCTGCTCTACTATATCTACTACTTGAACAGATACGCTGGGGTCCAAGCCAAAGGTACTCTCCATTACCCGTTGCTGAGACGAACAATGGAAGTTCAGCTAGATGATGAGCAGGTCGGAAGAATGGAGTCTCTGCTTCATGATATCGACAGTTTACTGAAGCAGCAGAATTCTCCTTCGCCAGTGAAGGTACCTTACTGTCGTAGATGCAGCTACAATGAGTTGTGCTGGGGATTAGAGTGAGAGACTACTACATAGTCCGGGGAGGCCGCCTTCGGAGAGAGGAGAATACGCTTTACGTTGAGAGCAAGGACGGCGAGAAGAAAGCTATTCCGGTGAACGATGTTCAAGCCATATACGCGCTTGGAGAGGTCGACCTTAACAGTAAACTGCTTATATTCTTGGCTCAACACGGTATCCCGCTTCACATCTTCAATTACTACGGTTACTATTCAGGCACCTACTACCCACGTGAGAGACTGCTCTCAGGCTTCCTCTTGGTCAAGCAGGTTGAACACTATCTCGCCCCACAAAGGCGCATAGATATCGCTATGGAGCTCGTTCAGACAGCATGCGACAATATTCTAGCAAATCTCAGCTACTATCAGAGGCGAGGAAAGGAGGTAGCTCAGTTTATCGAAGCCATCGAGAGCGAGAAGGCTGCTACCGAGAAGGCTACTCAGATTTCGGAGCTCATGGGGGCTGAGGGTCGTGCTCGGGAACGCTACTACTCAAGCTTCAGTTCAATCCTAAGGAGTGGCTTCGAGTTTGAGGGCAGAGTTAGAAATCCGCCGGACAACATGGTTAACTGCCTGATCTCATTTGGGAATTCATTAATGTATGCGACTGTGTTGACAGAGATATATCACACTCAACTGAACCCGACCGTAAGCTTCCTTCATGAGCCTGGTGAAAGGAGGTTCTCTTTAGCCCTAGACATGAGCGAAGTCTTCAAGCCTGTGATAGTTGACAGAGTTATCTTCAATCTGATCAACAACCGTTTGATTAAGCCTGAGCATTTCCATGAGGAACTGAAAGGCTGCTACTTGAACGATCATGGAAGAAGAGTATTCCTGAAAGAGTACGACGACAAACTGAGAACGACCATTAGACATAAAGGTCTTAACAGGAACGTCTCTTATCAGCGGCTGATCCGTATCGAATGCTACAAGCTCGTTAGACATCTGCTGGGAGAAGCAAGGTACAAAGGCTTCAGACAGACGTGATCAGGTTGTACCTAGTCGTCGTTTATGATGTTGCAGTCGAAAGATTGAACGCGGTTCGCGTAATCCTGAGGCAATACCTTAACTGGGTTCAGAACTCCGCCTTCGAAGGAGAACTGACCACAGGCACTCTCGAAGAGTTGATGCTGAGACTGAAGGATGTCATCGATGAGGAGAAGGACTCTATCCTATTCTACAGCGTATCAAATCCGAAATGGCTGGGAAAGAGGATCTTAGGAGTGGAGAAATCAGTGCCATCGACAGTCATGTAATCCAAGATTTATATACTCTAAGCAAGACTGGAACTCGACAGAAAACCTAGGATAGGAAGAGGCTAATTTATGTCGAAAAATGGCGTAAGAGTGATTTTTCAAGATTTTCACAGTGGGGTTTCAATCGGTCTATGGTAGAATTGAAAGTTTCAACCATTCTATTTCAGATGGGATAGAGACAAAGTTTCAATCGGTCTATGGTAGAATTGAAAGACTACAAGGCGTTTGGAGACGATACGGAGACAGAACGGTTTCAATCGGTCTATGGTAGAATTGAAAGTAAAGCTGATAGCATTAATGCTACCAGAACAATAGAGTTTCAATCGGTCTATGGTAGAATTGAAAGTCATTATTATGGCGTGTGTGTAAAAGGTGCGGTGATGTTTCAATCGGTCTATGGTAGAATTGAAAGATTGAGTCAGGTCTCATTAGACCTCTCGAATACTACGTTTCAATCGGTCTATGGTAGAATTGAAAGTTCATCCCAATTGACCTTGCCTCTCCTCATGGCTGTGTTTCAATCGGTCTATGGTAGAATTGAAAGAATATCTTGTAGCAGGCTGAATAGCTGGTGTTGTTCGTTTCAATCGGTCTATGGTAGAATTGAAAGGATGAAAATGTATGCAAGGTTGAGGACATAGGCAAGTTTCAATCGGTCTATGGTAGAATTGAAAGAAAGACATAGGAACAGAGAAAGTTGTTACTGTTCTTGGTTTCAATCGGTCTATGGTAGAATTGAAAGTCTTTTTCTCTACTACTTACACAACAGCTTATACTGAGGTTTCAATCGGTCTATGGTAGAATTGAAAGGCAAGAGTAGCATCAGAAAGAGACAATCTCATCAACCGTTTCAATCGGTCTATGGTAGAATTGAAAGCATAGCAGAAGAATACACATAAGGCGAATAAAAATGGTTTCAATCGGTCTATGGTAGAATTGAAAGGTTGCTGGAACATCTTTGATAGCTGACATTAAGAATGTTTCAATCGGTCTATGGTAGAATTGAAAGATATCAACTTGCGTCTCCTTGAATCGGGATAATACTGTTTCAATCGGTCTATGGTAGAATTGAAAGACGGAAAGTTGATGCCTCTGCTAACCTGGCAGAGATGTTTCAATCGGTCTATGGTAGAATTGAAAGGTCGATCGAGAGAAAATGCTGGAGATGATTGATCGTAGTTTCAATCGGTCTATGGTAGAATTGAAAGTCTTGTTGTGG
>Ga0315280_10005181_pt1 | contig 18747 bp, 26 predicted proteins | sample YL17G06_40_MG_FD_203697 | JGI IMG/M metagenome (GOLD analysis project Ga0315280, IMG submission 203697) | Sediment microbial communities from Yellowstone Lake, YNP, Wyoming, USA - YL17G06_40 | ecosystem: Environmental > Aquatic > Freshwater > Lake > Sediment | place: USA: Wyoming | collected... | reverse complement strand
ATTCTAAATCTTAACTGTTTCAAATTAAGCACGATGGTAACAACATCTTCTAAAACACCAGGAATGGTTGAAAATTCGTGGGGAACTCCCTTAATTTTCATTTGGGTTACGGCTGCTCCTTCCAAAGAGGAAAGTAGAATCCTTCGCAAAGAATTTCCAATTGTCACTCCATAGCCAGGATAAAGAGCCTCTATTTCAAAGGTGGCTTTATTTTTTTCCTTTTTAACAACTTTTGGTTTAAGGGGTAAAGGAATCATATATCGAGCTTCCGAAGGAGCAAAGAACATTCTGTTCTTTTTCACCTTTCGCTACGCTCAGGTAAGCGAAGATGAAGAAGAGGACGAAGCCCTCTTCGCCTTATCTTGAATAATACTCAAATATTGCCGGAATTTCAACCGGCGGAGCTACTTCTTCCAATTTTGGTTCGCCAACTATTTTTCCTTCCAATTTTTCGACATTTAATTCAAACCAACTTGGAGTTTTATATTTTTTTAGCAAATTTTTAAGATTTTGAAAAATGGCTTTTTTAGTTTTTTGGGGTTTAATGGTAATAACATCTCCTTTTTTTAGTTGATATGAGGGGAGATTCACTGGTTTTTCATTAACCAAAAAGAAATTATGAGAAACTAATTGTTTTGCCTGGACTCTTGATTGGGCGAAACCTAGTCTAAAAACGACATTATCCAGGCGTGATTCTAAAATTTTAATTAAAAAGGCTGAAAGATCTCCTCCCTTACCCTTTCTTTCTAATACTTTCTTCACATAATTTTTGAATTGTTTCTCACCCAAATTATACAAAATTTTTAATTTTTGTTTTTCCCTTGATTCCTTCCCAAACTCGGAGGGAGGACCTTTCCTCCTTTTTCCTTTTTGGCCAGGGGGATAGGGTCTTTTTACCATTGGACATTTTGGCGATAAACATCGTTCCCCTTTTAAAAAAAGTTTCACTCCTAATCTCCGACAAATTTTGCATTTTTCATCTCTCATTTTTCGATTTTACATTCTTCTCACTTTGGGTGGTCTGCAACCATTGTGAGGAATGGGAGTAATATCTTTGATTGAAACTATATCTAAATCTCGGGCGGCCAAAGATCTAATTGCTGATTCTCGACCGGAACCAATTCCTTTAACTAAAACTTGGATTTTTTCAATTCTCAATTTTTTGGCTGCCTGAGCCATTGTCTCCGCCACTTTTGAAGCGGCAAAGGGGGTGCCCTTTTTTGTACCTTTAAAACCAATCTGGCCGGCCGAAGTCCAATATAAAACATTTCCTTGAGAGTCAGTCAAAGTTAAAATTGTATTATTATAAGAAGAGAAAATATAAATTCTTCCCTCTTTAATTTTCTGAGGGATCTCTACTTTGATTTCTTTTTTAACCGCAGTTTCAATTTTTTCTCTTTCTTTTAGCAACTCCTCTTCAGTTTTGGTGATAATTCTCTTTTTTCCCATAGTGGTAATATAAAGTTAGTCGCTCGCCCTCTTCCAGCACTTCGTGCCGGCGCTCCCGCGTCCGACGCGGTCGCTTCGGGCTCGCTCTCCAGAAACCCTCGGTTTCTGGCGGTCGGCTTTTGGCCTCCCTGTTTTCCGAGACGGGAGAACCTGTAGGTTCTCCCGACCCCTCTCCGATGTGGGATGTTCCAAAAAATTATGTGGGTGTAGGTGGTGGTTTCCTGCCACTTCCTACTGTTTTTCTGACATTCCCTCTAACAGTTCTGGTATTTGTCCTCGTTCTTTGTCCTCTGACTGGTAATCCTTTAATATGGCGAATTCCTCGCCAGGAAGCTATATCTCTTAATCTTTTGATATTCATCATTACTTCCCGTCTTAATTCTCCTTCAACTTTGTATTTTTTCTCAATAATTTCTTTTAACAGGTTTATTTCATCCGGAGTAAGTTCCTTTGCCTTCCTCGTCGGATTTATTTTGGCTTCATTTAGAATTTTCTGAGCCAAAGGTAAACCAATCCCATAAATATGGGTCAATGCTATCGAGATTTGCTTTTCCTCAGGTATATTTACTCCGGCTATTCTTGGCATATTTTAGCCTTGTCTTTGTTTATGTTTTGGATTCCTCTTACAAATGACATAAACTCGTCCTTTTCTTCGAACGATCTGGCAATGCTTGCATATTTTTTTTACCGAAGACCTTACCTTCATATATCGAGCTTCCGAAGGTCAAAGAGGCAAGCCTCTTTTCCATCTTCGTTTTCGCTATGCGAAAACTTGATAAGCGAAGATGGAAAAGAAGATTTATCTTCTTTGACTATTTTCCTCTATAAATAATTCTTCCCCTTTTCTCATCGTAAGGACTCATTTCCACTGTCACTCTATCTCCTGGTAAAATTTTGATTCTGTAAATTCTTAACTTTCCAGCCAGATGGCACAAAACTTCTTTTCCATCGTCTAATTTCACCCGGAAATTGGCACTGGGCAGGGCTTCAATGACAGTCCCAAATTTTCTTATTTTTTTCTCTTTCACCGATAGTTATTTAGTCTATCAAAATTTTAAAATTTAGTCAATAAGAGGGTATTGAATTTCAATTTTCTTAATATCTTTGGGAACATTTCTTATCCAGAAGGGGGAAAATCGAACTTCTGTCCGCAAAATATCAGGTTGGTTTTCAAGAAAAGTTTTTGTTTCGGCTAAAGATTTACCAGCCAATCCTTTTTTAAGAGAATCCAAATCAATTTCTGAATAAATCTTAGCTGAAAAATTCAGAGACAAGGTAGTCTTGCCGGATTCGAAACTGAAGAGTTTTTCTGGGGAATATTCTATTTTCAAACCTTTCTCATCAAAAAGTTTTTTATCTTCATGAATTTGAGATGAAATATATTCCTTGGCAAAATTATTGATGTCTTGGCGCAAAAAAGAAATAGTAGTACAATTGGCCCTGACCTGGAAGTTAAATTTTTCTGTCTCAGTTCCAATTTGAGCCAAAGAAAATTTTTCTAAAATTTTTGTTTCAAAAATTTCTTTTAAAAACAGAAATTCAGTTGGAATTTTCGCTTCCAAAGCCTTTTCAGATTCGATTTTTGCCTTCTCTATCAAAATCTTTTCAGCATTTTCTAAATCCTCTTTTTTGACCTGAGGTACCTCGCCACCTCCTGTCATTGGCTTGAAGGATTCTCCATAAAATTTGGTATATCTGGGTGTTCCCCTAAAAGCAACAATTGAAAATTTAGAAGGTCCGACATTATAATCTGCACCGCCTTCGGCAGCAATTACTGGTACATCAACAAAAGAAGGGGCTATTTTCCCATTCTTAATTTGAGCTCCGGGAACGGCTATTTTATCTTTTGATTTAAACAATTTCCCATCCGAGGAGACAAATCTAGTCCCAACTAACCAGTTTTCGTTTTGAGTAGAAAAATTATTATAAAGTCTAATAATTCCTTCGGCTTTCTTTAGAATCTTACCAGAAGCTGGAAATTCTTCAGAAACAGTCTTTTCTGCCTCAAAAATCTTTCCGGGCACAATATTATTTTTGAAATCTGGACTTTTAATTTCTTTATCTACGGTTATTTTTGCTCTAAAATTACGGGTTTCTACTTCAGGCCAGATTTTAATTTCGGCTTTTGAAAGTGTAAAAGAAAGCAGGAAAAGGAAAATTAAAACAAAAAGGGAGAGGGAAATTAAACCAATTTTTAAAGAAAATTTAGGAAAAGTTATTTTGGGAAAGGGAATTTTAAATTCCGGTTTTTTGAAAACCAAAGAGGGTATTTTTTCTGGTAATTTTTCCGCTTTTTTGGGGGGGAAAATATCAATTATTTTCTTAGCCATTATTTTATTATACCAAAATTGCTCTAATTCTTCTAATTCCTGAACCTGATGATTCTTCTTTCACAATTTTAAAATGACCCAATTCTGAAGTTCTTTTGACATGGGGGCCGGCACAGATTTCCTTTGAAAAATTCCCAATTGTATAAACCGTCACTTTCTCTGGATATTTCTCTTTAAAGAACGAGTTTCCGCGAAGCGGAAACGAAGGTGGAAAAGAGGATTTATCCTCTTTGACTAAGGCAAGGGCCCCGGATTTTATTGCCTCCTCATAACTCATTTCTTCTTTTTTAACTTCTAAATTCTCTTTAATTTTTTGATTTACTAAATCTTCAACTCTCCTTAACTCTTCCTCGGTCATTTTTTTGGGGTGAGAGAAATCAAGACGTAATCTCTGGGGAGTTATATCCGAACCCATTTGTTTGACATGATTTCCCAAAATTTGCCTCAAAGCAGCCTGAAGCAAATGAGTGGCGGTATGAAGTTTTGTTGCTTCATAAATAGCATTTCTTTCGATTCCACCAAATTTTTTTTCAACCCCAGCTCTTGAGATCTCTTGATGTTTCCTCTGCGCTTCTAAAAAGCCTTCTTTATCCACTTTAAATCCTTCCTCTTTAGCTATCTCTTCAGTAAGTTCTAAAGGAAATCCATAGCTCTGATAAAGATCAAATACTTCTTCTCCTTCAATTATTTTTGATGGGCGAAGAGAACTTCGTTCTCTTCTTCCCCCTCGTCCCGCTGCTCCGGGACTCGGTTTTTGATTTTTGATTTTTGATTTTAACAGCTTATCCAGCTGCAATAGTCCCCTTTCTAAGGTTTTTTCAAATTTTTCTTCTTCGTTTTGGATGACAGTTAAAATCTCATTTTCTTTTGATTTTACTTCGGGATAAATATCTTTGTAAATTTCAATAACTTTTTGAGCAAGAGGAATTAAAAAATGCTTTGGCAAATTTAGTAATTTCCCAAACCGAATTGCCCTCCTCAAAATTCTCCTCAAAATATATCCTCTTTCAACATTGGAAGGAAAAATGCCCTCGGAAATTAAAAAAACAGAGCCCTTAACATGATCGGCAATGATTCTTTTTGCTTTTTCGTTTTCACCAAGAATCTCCATCATTATTGGCAAGAATAAATCAGTTTCATAAACTGAAAATTTTCCTTGAGAGACCATCGCCAATCTTTCCAATCCCATTCCCGTATCAACCCCTTTTTGTTTTAAGGGATTTAATTTTCCTTTTTCATCTTTGTAGTATTCGTTAAAAACGAGGTTCCAAAGTTCTATCTCTCCATAATGGATTTCAGTAGTTGGTCCACAAGGACCCTCTAAGCCAGTCGGTCCCCAAAAATTATCTTCTCTGCCCATGCCAATTATTTTATTTTCCGGAATCCCCAACTTTAACCAGATTTTTTTAGATTCAACATCTTCCGGAACTTCTTTATCCCCCTTAAAGTAAGTAAAAGTAAAATTATCAATTTGCCCCCCCACCAAATTTTTGGTGGGGGGTGCAATTAAAAATTCAAGCGCCAGCTTGACAGCTTCTTCTTTAAAATATCCGCCAAAACTAAAATTTCCCAGCATTTCCAAAAAGGTTAAATGCCTTTCATCACCAACCTCTTCAATATCAGAGGTTCGAAAACATTTTTGCGAAGATACAACATTTTTCCCGTAGGGAGAGGGTTTTCCTAAATAATATTCTTTAAATTGTTGCATTCCAGCCGTGGTAAATAAAACACTGGGATCGGTAGGGATAAGAGAGCTTGATGGGACAATAGTATGATCGTGTTTTGCAAAAAAATCCAAGAATTTTTTTCTTAATAAAATTGAATCCATAAGCGAAGAAGAACCCCGCCCTAATTTTGCCCTCCAATTCATTGGCGGCACACGTTGGCCGAATAGGCCAGTCCGCCAAAGGCGGACAATACTATTCGTATTGAGTGTGCCGCAAATGTTTAACCTATTTTAGTTGTTATTTTAAGAAAAGTGCCCATCGGAACGCAAAATTAGAGCGGGGCCTTTTTCTTAAAGAAATTTAAAAATTTCTCTCTTAGTTCGTTTGAGGTCATTTTTTATTAAGTGTAACGGTCAGCGACCGTTGAGGCAGCAAAAGATTCTGGCTTTATTTTTGCTTCAAAACCATTTCCTCTAATTAAGCCGATAACTTCCTTTATCATATCTTTTGTCGCACCATTTTCTCCAATATCAGCATGAATATAGCGAAATTGATAATCAAAAGAGTTAGGAGGATTCTTTATTTTTTTCTCAAAATTTTCTTTTAGCAAAAGAGCTAACTCACAAGATAATAAAACCTCTTCTAAAATCCTTTGTTTCCAATTATAAAATTTTCGATTTTTATATCCAATTTTTTTAAGAAAGAATCTTCCCCCCTCTCCCACTCTTAAAATAACCGCTGCTACCGGGAAATTGGGAAATTCGTCTGAGGAGGAATCGCAACCAACAATAATATCATAAAACTTTTCTGGCTTTTCAGAAATATAATTAACCATTTCATCGATCACACCGGTAGATGTGAGATTTCCTCGAGTGGGATTATAAAATTTTCCTTCTAAAATATTGCTCATAAATCGAGCTTCCAAAGGAAGCGAAGATGGAGATGAAGCTTTAGCTTCATCGACTTATTTAATATTATCAGATTTAAAAAATAAATCAAGATTGGGCTACACTTTTAATAATTTTAATAAATTCCTTTGGATTTAAAGAGGCACCGCCCACTAAAAGACCTTGAAAATTGGCTTCATGGATATAACTGGCAGCATTTTCAGAATTGACACTACCGCCATAAAGCACTGGAACTTTCCCAAAAAATTTTTGCAAAAATAAAAAAACTTTCTTGGCTTCTTTGGACGAGCAGGGATTTCCAGTTCCAATTGCCCAAACTGGCTCATAAACGATAACGAGAGGTTTTAGGTTATAGGTTTTGGATGTTAGGTTTTTTAAATCGTCCTTTAATTGATCCTTTAACATTTGAAAGGTTTTTCCCAGTTTCCTCTCCTTTTCTGTTTCGCCAATACATAAAATTGGCTTTAGTTTTGCTGTTATTACTGCTTTTATTTTTTTATTTATCATTTCATCAGTTTCGCCTAATTTTCTTCTTTCTGAATGGCCAATAATTATATATTCGCATCCAAGATTTTTTAGCATTAAAGGCGAAATTTCTCCAGTAAAAGCACCTTTCTCCTCCCAAAAACAATCCTGGGCACCAAGTTTGATATTAGATATTGGATATTGGATATTGGATAAAAAAGTAAAGGGTGGACAGATGACAATTTCCACCTTTTTGATATTCTTTACCTCCTTTTTCACCGCCTCAAAAAGGAGCTTAGCTCCTTCTAAGGTTGTGGGGTTCATCTTCCAATTTGCTACAATTAGTGGTTTCATTGTCTTCTCAAATATTGGGCGGCTTTTTCTGGTTCGATTGTTGAGATTTCCATTCTGGTTCCAATTTCAAAACCTGCTGGAATTGCTGTTTTTGGCAAAATTGTCCAATGCCAGTGATAATAGGAGTAATCTTTTCCATCACACGGAGCGGTATGTAAATAAAAGTTATAAGGGGGATCGTTAAGGGCTTTATATAACTTTTTCATCGCTACCTGAAAGGCCTCGGCTAATTGCCATTTTTCTTTTTCAGCTATCCTCTCAAAATAAGAGAGATGATTTTTAGGAGATATGATTATTTCAAAAGCAGCCTTTGAAGCAAAGGGGCAAATCGCCAAAAAATCTTCGTTTTCAAAGACAAGTCTTTTTTGAATTTCTATTTCCCAATTATTCATTTCACAATAAATACACTTTTTATTTTTTTGAAAATACATTTTTGAATTCGAAAGTGCTTTTTGCAAATCAATATCAACTAAGGGAGTAGTAACAATTTGAGAATGAGGATGGGGTTGGGAAGCTCCGGCTTCTGCTCCATGATTGTGAAAAATTGAAACATAATTGACCAGGGGTTTTTCCATCAAATCCAAGTATCTTTCTTGATAGACATCGAAGACTTCTTTTACTTGAGGAATTTCAAAATGAGGAAAGTGCGCTTGGTGATCCCTCGTCACTACTAACTCGCAATTACCTACCGCATTCATTTTTTGATAAAATTTTCCTTCAGTTACCAAGCCGAGCGAAGCGAGGCGAGGTGAGAGATGAGGCGAAGCCTCAGCGACCTTCTTTTCCAATTTCAGAGAAGGTAAAAGAGCTGGAAATTTATTCGGAATGACAATCGTGGTCCAGTTCTTCGGAATTCCTTTTTCTAAAGGAACTTTTTTGTTGTGAGAATAAATTAAAACTGGTTTTCCTTGGCTTTCGATATTGCAAAAAGGACAAAATTTCTTGGGAATTTTAATCTCTTTTCTTTTTTCCCTTTTAAACATCTCTGGTTTTTTTCCTCTACCAGTAGCGATGACAACCCAATCTTTACTAACTAAGTCAAAACGAAGCTCTGAAGGAAAGACTTTTGGTTTTTTAGTCATCGAAATAAATTTATTTATTGAGAGGTGGTTCGAAGAAGTAAACTTCTTCTCTCATCCTCATTTATATTCGGATAAATGAATTGAAAATTCATTGAACATACTTTTTTGTAATTATATTCCATCTTATTTTTAATAAATCAATTGCCATTTTTATTACCGATTTAAATTTCACTTTACTTTCGGGGTCATTTTTCCAATATACTGGAATTTCCTTTATTTTATATCCCATTTTTTGGGCCAAAATCAAAATTTCAGGATCAAAAGCAAACTTATCAATTTTGCATCTCGGAAAAATATTTTCGGCGGCTCTTTTACTAAAACATTTAAATCCGCATTGGGTATCTTCAATTTCCCAAAGGCCCAAAATCAATTTTCTTAAAATTTTAAAACCTTCTCCCACAAACCTCCTAATTAAGTTTTGTGGAGGATTCAAAACTGCCCCCTCTACATCCCTTGAACCAATGACAATGCCATATCCCTCCTTAAAAAATGGCCACATTTCCTCAATTTGATCAATTGATGTTGAATTATCAGCATCGGTAAAAATTCTATATTCCCCTTTTGCCTCCAACATTCCCTGTCTAACAACAACTCCTTTCCCCCTATTTTTTTTATTATCAATCAATCTTAAATTTTTAATTTCAGATTTCAAATCCTCAACAACTTTTGCCGTTTTATCCTTTGATCCATCATTAACGACGATGATTTCGTATTCTGTTTTAAACCTTTGGGATGTTAGATATTTATCAATTTCCTTTAGAGTTTTTGGCAATTTTTTTTCTTCGTTATAGGCAGGAATGATAACAGATAAATAAACCCCGTTAGAGTTAAACATTTTATTTTCTTACCCCATCAGAGCTCCAAGAAACTCTAACGGGGTAAATTTCATTTGGCATTAAAATATTTTAACACAAATTTTGAAAATAAAAAATGGGCGAATCATGTTGAAACGCCCCAGTAAATTTCGTGAAATAAAAACCATGACAATATTTTACGGAGTTGTTAAAATTTGGGGACCTTCTTTTGTTATTGCTATTGTATGCTCAAAATGGGCTGAGAGAAAGTTATCTATGGTTTCATAGCCGTAACCATTTTTACTTCTTTTTATGTGCCAATCCCCCACCGTAACCATTGGTTCAATACAAAAAACCATACCTTCTTTGATTTCTTCTCCCGTGTGTCTTTTTCCATAATTTAAAATTTTGGGGTCTTCATGCAATTCTCTACCAATTCCGTGGCCACAGAGTTCTCGAACAACATTAAATCCTTGACTCTCAACGTATCTTTGAATTGTGTTTCCAATATCGCCAAAGGTATTTCCAATCCTTGATTTTTTAAGGGCAAATTTTAGCGCCTTTTTCGTCACCCGAATTAATCTCTGAGCTTCGGGCGAAATCTTCCCTACCGGAACCGTAATCGCCATATCGGTATGAAACCCATTATAAAAAATGCCTAAATCAAGAGAAATAATATCTCCTTCTTTTAAAATCCTATCTGAAGGAACTGCGTGAACAATTTCTTCATTTATTGAGGTACATAAACAGAAAGGATATGGTCTTACGGTTTCTCCGTCAGTGCTTTTATATCCTTTGAAAGAGCATTTGATTTTATCCTCCGCCGCCCAAGGCTTTGGAGGACAAGAAATCAGGCTCTCGGCGAGCCTGTCTATTTCCTTGGTGGTAATGCCTGGCTTAACTTTCTTTTCTAACTCTTTTATTATTTTGGCCAGGATTTTTCCGCCTTCAGACATTATTTTTATTTCTTCTTTCGTTTTTATCGAAATCATTTTTATGTTAGATTTAGAGCTTTAAGTATGTTTCGGAAAATGATAGCCGGTGGCGGAGAGCCATCAATTTTTTTCACTTCCATACCCTGTTTTTTCAGATAATCAACAACAGGCAAGGTATTCTTTCTATATTCGTTTAATCTCACCTTTATAACTCCTGGGGTATCATCTTTTCTGATTAATAATTTTGAACCATCGAAGGGACATTTTTTAAGATTAAAGGTTTCTTTTGTAAATAAAATTGGATGACGCATCAATTCGCAAGTTTTTCGATGGGTATTTCTCCATATAACCTCTTTATCGCTTAATTCGAGTAGAATTACTTTTACATTTTTCTTTCCGTAGAATCTTTTAAAGATAGGTGTTTCTTCTTTTATTTCGTATTGGCTTCTTGGCCAACCAGAAGCTGCAATACCTTTACCCTCTTTTGCTAGTTCTTTTATTTTACTTGTCATCCAAAAGGTAATTAAAGGAAAACTCGTTAATCCTCCTCCTTCTCTTAATTTTTTTTCCTCTAAGAGAAAATATTTTTTGTCTTTCACTATAACGAAGTCACCTTTTTTGGCTTTCGCTAAATTCTTTTCAATGATTTCGCTTGATTCTACATGTGAAAGATTGAATTTCTCAGCCAATAATTCAGCCTGTGTTCCCTTTCCAGAACCCGGCGGTCCCATAACAATTATCACTATTTTTTTATTTTTTTCGTTCATAACAATTAGGCATTAGGCATTAGATCAATTAGAAATTAGAAATTTTAAAATGTCTCGTATTCTCTCATTTCCAATTGGGCTCGAATTGCCTCCATCGTTTCCAAAACAACTGAAACAATAATCAAAAGAGAAGTCCCACCGACTAAAAACCTAAAAGCAGCTACTTTGGTTACACCTTGAATAATTGAAGGTGCCAAAGCAATAAATCCCAAAAACAGAGCTCCAATTGGTAAAATTCGATTTAAAACATAGGCTAAAAATTTGGCTGTACTTTCTCCCGGTCTGATTCCCGGAATAAATCCACCCATTTTTTGTAAATTTTCGGAAATGGATTTTGGTTCAAAAGTTATCATGGTGTAAAAAAAAGTAAAGAGAAAAACTAAAATAAAATATAAAATTCCGTAAATGAGGGGATTATTAAAAAGATTTGACACATAGTGAGCTGCTTTTCCTAAAAAACCAGAGGAGGCGCCTAAAAAATTAGCAATCATTGGAGGAAAAGTTAAAATTGATAAGGCAAAAATAATTGGCATGACACCTGCCGGATTAATATTCAGAGGTAAATATGTAGAGACACCGCCATAAACCCGAGTACCCCTCACTCTTTTTGCATAGGAAACTGGGATATTTCTCCTGGCTTCATTAACCAAAGTCACTCCGGCAAGGATAATTAAAGCCATCCCAAAAAAGCCAAGATAAGAAGGAATCATTGAGGGCTCATAAGTAGCAATCATCTGGCCTATATTTCTAGGAAAATCGGCAATAATTCCAGCAAAAATTAAAAGCGAAACACCGTTACCAATTCCTTTTTCTGAAATCAATTCACCTAGCCACATTAAAAAGAGGGACCCGCCAGTAATAGTTAAAATTGCACTAATTTGGGTCAGGGGAGACAATGCCCCGATTACTCCTTGCCTGGAAAATAAAGTCAGCATGCCAAAGGCCTGAAGGATAGCCAAGGGGACAGTTAAAATTCTTCCATATTGCTCAAATTTTGCCCTACCTTCTTCTCCCCCTTCTCGGTACAATTCTTCGAGCTGAGGAAAAATCATTGTTAATAGTTGAAGGATAACGGTGGCGGTGATATAGGGACCTAAACCCAACATCACAATTGAGAGTCTCTCGAGAGCGCCCCCAGTAAAAATATTCAAAATTCCTAACATCTGGAATTGTTGGAAAAAAGCCCTTAAATTTTCGATATTTACTCCGGGAATGGGAATATTAGCCAGTATTCGAAAGACGGCAAAAATAAATAAAACAAATAAAATTTTATTCCGCAAATCTTTAATTTTAAATATTTGAATGATGTTTTGATACCACATAGTGCTAATACCAAGCTAGTCGCTCGCCCTCTTTTCCTAGACGGGGAGGGCGAAGAAGACTATCGCTTCTTCTTCCGCCTCGTTGCCACTCGGCAACCGAAGGGTTTCCCCGACCCCCTTCCGATTTGGGTTGCCATTTTATTGCACCGCCAGCTTTTTCAATTTTTTCTTTGGCTGATTTTGATAATTGACAACTCTCAATCATTAATGCTTTTTTTATTTCTCCTTTTCCTAAAATTTTCACCTGGGGCATTCTTCCTTTTATCTTACGAATTAATTTTTTTTCTAGCAAGATTTCCGGTGAGATTGTATCCCCTTTTTTAAATTTCTTTTCTAGAGTTTCTAAATTTACCCACACACCAAAAATTGGTGTGGGGGTTGATTTTTGTCTGTATCCCCTTAACTTTGGGTATTTTTTTATTATTTCCCTAATTAAAGGTTTTAATTTTTTACCGGCTCTGGCCTTTTGTCCTTTTACTCCACGACCGGAGTAAGTACCTTTCTTTCCGCCTCTTCCTACCCGTTTTGGTTTCTTTAATTTATGAATGGGTTTTAATTGGTGTAATTGCATGTTATTTTGTTTTTAGTTTTTTAAGGGCTTCGATGGTTGCCCTGGCATTATTTAATTTATTCCCGGTTCTGCCAAGAAGTTTTGAAGAAATATTTTTAATGCCGGCCAATTGGCATATGACCCTCACAGTTCCACCTGCCACCAAACCTCTTCCTTTTCTTTGAGATTTCAACATAACTTTTGCTGCCCCAAATTTAGCGTAGACCTCGTGGGGAATGGTTTCCTCAATAATTGGAACTTCAATCATATTTTTCTTTGATTGGAAAGTCGCCTTTTCTAATGCCAGAGCAACATCTAAACCGGTGGCTACTCCTACCCCCACCTTTCCTGATCTGTTTCCTGTTACCACCACCGCCCTAAATCTTAATTTTTTACCACCAGCTCTGACATGAACAACCCTCGCCAAATCCAAAAGCTTGGACTCAAATTCCTCCCTTTTCTCATGTTCTTCTTCAGTTTTGGATTGTTTTCTCTCAATCATAAATTTACAATTTGCAATTTAAAATTTTAACCCGCCTTCTCTCGCTCCCTCGGCCAAAGCTTTTACTCTACCATGATATTCATAGCCTGCTCGATCAAAAACAACTTTCTCAATTTTCTTTTCTAAAGCTTTTTTGGCAATCAGCATTCCAACTTCATAAGCTAAAGCTACTTTTCCAGTTCTTACCGTTTCTCTTTCTTTTTTTAACTTTTGACTTTTGACAGGCGAAGAGGACTTCGTCCTCTTCTTCACCTTCGCTTCCATAAATGGAAGCTCGGTTTTTGAGTTTCCCAACTCTAAGTCACTGGCCGCTACTAAAGTCTGACCTTTTTCGTCATTTATTAATTGAGCGTAAATATGTTTTGCTGAACGAAAAACGCAAAGCCGAGGAACTTTATTGGTACCTGAAATTTTGGCTCTAACTCTTCTATGTCGTTTTAATCTTTTATGTTTTTTTATTAACATGATGAGAAATATCTCTTTACCCACCTGCAGTTACCACTTTCTTCCCCGCTTTTCTCCTAATAACTTCACCTGCATATCTAATTCCTTTTCCTTTATAGGGTTCAGGGGGTCGGATTTTTCTTACTTTGGCGGCAATTTGTCCCACTAATTCTTTATCAATTCCGGAAACAGTGATTATATTTTTTTCTACCGAAAATTTGATTGAAGGGGAAGCTTTTATTTTAATTAGGTGGCTAAAACCAACGGACAAAATTAAATCGTTTCCCTCTAAAGTTGCTTTATAGCCCAAACCTTCGATTTCTAATTTCTTTTCAAAACTCTCCTTCACTCCTTTTATCATGTTTGCCAGAAGGACTCGACTCGTTCCCCACAAAGCTTTAATTTTTTTAGCCTCAATGCGGGGAGAAACGAAAATTTTATTTTCATTTAATTCGATTCCAATTTTGGCTGGAAATTCTTTTTGAAGTTCCCCTTTCGGACCTTTTACAGTAACCTTCTGACCCTCAATTTTTACTTCCACATTTTCAGGTATTAAAATTGGTTTTTTCCCAACTCTTGACATAATATTTACCCTTCACTTTTTATTAAAAAGTGAAAGGGTTTACCAAATTTCACATATGACTTCACCTCCCAACTTTTGTTTTCTTGCCTCTTTATCTGTCATCAACCCTTTCGATGTTGAAGTGATTGCTATTCCGAGTCCTCGTCTGACCTTTTTAATTTTTTTATAAGGAAGATAAATTCTTTGACCTGGCTTGGAAATTCTTTTTAAATCAGAAATTGCGGGGACTTTCCCATCATACTTTAAAGTAATTTCGAGAGACTTTTTAACCCCTCTTCCCTTCTTTTCAACTTTTTCAATAAAGCCTTCTTTTCCCAAAATTTTGGCAATTTCATATTTTAAATTAGAAAAAGGAACAGAAACTGTTAAGTGACCAACAGCTTGAGCATTTTTTATAGATATCAACATGTTAGAAATTGGATCCATAGTGGTAATACTTAGTTAGTCGCTCGTCCCGCTTACAGCGGGACTTCGCTCTTTAGAAACCCTCGGTTTCTAACGTTTTCGCTTTCGGCGAAAGCCTGTTTTCCTATACGGGAGAACTGATAAGTTCTCCCGACCCCTCTCCGAAATGGGATGTTTGTTTTTACCAAGAAGATTTTTTCACTCCTGGTATTAAACCTTGATTAGCCATTTCTCTGAAGCAAATGCGACATAATCCGAATTTCCTCATATATCCTCTTTTTCTTCCACATCGAAAACAACGCCTAACTATTCGGCATTTATATTTAGGTTTTCTATTCGATTTTGCTATTTGAGCTTTCGTTGTCATTTTATGTTTACCCTGTTAAATGCCACTCTGTGGCAATTTTGCCAAAGGCAAAATTATTTAACAGGGTGAATGGGAAATCCCAATAATTTTAATAATTCCAATCCTTCTTCCCTCTTTTTTGCATTCGTCACTACTGTTACTTCCAGACCAAAAATATTTTTTGTTCTTTCAGGAGAAACCTCGGGAAAAGCAATTTGTTCTCTGATACCAATTGTCAAATTCCCTTTTTTATCAAGAGAAGAGGGTTCTATACCCCTAAAGTCCCTCGACCTTGGAAGGGCAATATGAATTAATCTTCCTAAAAAATCGTACATTTTCTTCCTTCTTAAAGTAACTTTTGCTCCGATTGGAAGACCCTTGCGAATTTTAAAACCCGAAATTGATTTTTTCGCTTTAGTTAAAACAGGATGCTGAGCGGTAATGAAAGCGAGGTCATCTAAGATGCTATTTAAAATTTTTTTCTGTTCTTCAGAAGTTTTTCCTGAGATTAATTTTCCAAAACCGGTATTGACTGTCACTTTTAAAAGTTTTGGAACGGCCATTGAATTTTTATAACCAAACTTTTTCATCATCTCAGGAATAACTTCTTTTTTATATTTTTCTTGTAAGCGAATCATAATTAGATTTCTTCACCACATTTTTTGCAGATCCTCATTTTTGCCTGCCCCGTAGGAAGCCGAAGGCTTTCCTTCGGGGATTTTTGACCCCGTACCAGAACCTTCGGTTCGGTACGGGGCAAGTTTTTGATATTTGATATTATTTTGTATCCTACTCTGGTGGGCTTTGTGCATTTTGGGCAAATTAATTTTGCATTTGAAATATCAATTGGTTTGGGAAGTTCAATAATTTGACCTTTTTCTTCAGTTCTTCTTGGTTTTTGGTGTTTTTTAACTAAATTTACTCCCTCAACTAAAATTTTCTTTTCTTTTGGAAAAGTCCGCAAAACCTTACCTTTTTTCCCTCGATATTTACCAGAGATTATTAATACCGTGTCACCCTTCTTTATCTTCATAGATGTTAGGTTTAAGGTTTTAGACAAGTTCATCAGCCAAGGCTGCTACTTTTTCAAAACCTTTTTCTTTCACTTCTCTGGCTACCGGTCCAAAAATTCTTCCTCCCTTCGGGTCTTTTGTTTTCCCATCCAAAATGATACAAGCATTGTCATTAAAACGGATATAAGTACCATCAGGTCGTCTTAATTCTTTTTTTTGCCGAATAATTAAAGCCCTCACTACATCATGTTTTTTTATTTCCCTTCTCGGTTCGGCAACTTTTACAGTTCCAACAATAATGTCACCAAGTCTTGCGTATCTTTTGCCACTGCCACCTGAAACGTGAAAGCATTGGAGAATCTTTGCTCCCGTATTATCAACGACTTTTAACATTGTCCTTAGTTGAATCATAGTGGTAATACCTAGTCAGGTCGCGGCACGCCTCGCTTCGCTCGGCTAACACCGCTCCTTAGAAAACCCTCGGTTTCTAACGCTCGCTTTCGCTCGCTGTTTTCCTACACGGGAGAACCGAATGGTTCTCCCGACCCCTCTCCGATAGGGGTTGTTATTTTTTAATTACCTTCCACCTTTTCTCCTTACTAATTGGTCGGCATTCTTCAATTATAACTCTCTCACCCACTTTATACTCTCCTTTTTCATCATGGGCCTTATATTTCTTGTGGACCTTGAATCTCCTTTTATATTTTTGGTGTTCTTTTATTCTTTCAACCTCGACCACAACTGTTTTTTGCATTTTATTGGAAACCACCTTGCCTGTTAATCGTTTTTTGGGCATGTTATTTAGGGGCCCGCTCGCCTCTGGCGAGTGGGAGGGTGGCGGGCGGGTTGTAGTCTTTTAATAAAGTGATTATTCTAGCAATATCTTTTTTAATTTCCCTAATTTCTCTCACGTTTTTTACTTTTCCCGAAGCCAAATCAAAACGCAAAATTCTTAATTTTTCTCTTTTTTCTTGCAAAAATCTCTGAAGTTCCTCTTTTGACTTTTGTCGCAATTCACCAATTTTCATTATTGTCCGCGTTTTACAAATTTGGTTTTAATGGGTAACTTATCGGCGGCTATTTTCAGCGCTTCTCGAGCCACTTCTTCTTTTATTCCTTCTAATTCAAAAATGATTCTGCCTGGTTTTATCGGAAAGGCATAATAAGAAACCGCACCCTTGCCTCCACCCATTGAAAATTCTGTTCCTTTTGAAGTTATAGGTTTTTGAGGAAAAATTCTAATCCAGAGTTTTCCTCCTTTTTTAAAATATCTCAAAATGGCTCTTCTGGCTGCTTCGATTTGTCTAGCCGAAATCCAACAAGTCTCCAAAGACTTTAATCCATAGGAACCGAAGGTAAGTTCAGTTGCTCTCCTCTCAATACCTTTTGACCTCCCTTTTTGCATTTTTTTGTATTTAACTCTTTTTGGCATTAAAATAGCCATAGCAATTTGAAATTTGAAATTTAAAATTTAAAATTTTTCTCCTTTGTATATCCAAACCTTTATCCCCACTATCCCGTAAGTACAGTAAGCCCTATTTTGAGCATAGTCAATATCAGCTCTTATGGTTTGTCTTGGTAGGCGACCTTTTTTTAACCATTCTCTTCTGGCAATTTCCACTCCGTCTAATCTTCCAGCCACTTGGACCCTTGCCCCCTCTACTCCTTTTTGAGCCATAATTTTAGCCAAAGCTCCTTTTAACACTCTTCGATAGCGTACCCTTTTTTCAATTTGATCAGCCATCCATTGACTAACCAGGGGAGCCGAGATCCAGGGACTTTTTATCTCCCTAATCTCAATTTTTAATTCTCCTTTTCTTTTTAAAATTTTTTCTTCCAATTCCTTCTTTAATTCTTCGACTTCTCCCCCTCCCCGACCAATAACGAGTCCGGGTCGGGCAGTAGAGATGATAATATTTATTTTAGTAGGAAAACGCTCGATCTCAATTTTCTCTACGCCCAGTTTACCAATTTTCTTTTGAAGAAATTCTCTAATTTTTGAATCTTCTTCCAAGGTCAAAGCAAAATCTTTTTCATAAAATCCTCGCGCATTCCAATCTTCTATTCCCCTTATTCTAAATACTTTTGGGTGAACTTTGTGGGTCATAATAGTTTAAATCCCAAATTCCAAATCACAAATTCCAAACAAATTCTAAATTCTAATGACCAAAATTCTAAACTGTTTTGGATTTTGAATTTGATGCTTGGGATTTATTTGGAATTTGGTGCTTGGTGCTTGGAATTTTCCCTCGTTCTTCGAGAACGAGGGTGATGTGGCTGGTTTTTTTCTGAATCTCATCAGCGTGACCTCTAGCCCTCGGAAAGACTCTTTTTAATTTTGGGCCTTCATCAACCAAGATTTTTGAAATGTAAAGATTTTTTTCTTCCATCTGAAAATTATTTTTGGCATTGGCAATCCCTTGTTTCAAAAGTTTTAAAATTGGTAAAGCTGCTCTTTTTTGCGTAAAATTCAAAATATTTTGAGCCTCCTCAACTGTTTTCCCTCTTATCAAATCTGCTACTAATCTTACTTTTCGAGGCGCTATTCTTAGATATCTTAGTTTAGCAGTTACTGGCATACTATTCTATTTTCTTAGTTTTCTCGGCTTCTTTTTCAGCTACTTTTGCCTCCAATTCTCTCTGCATTCGGCCACCGTGTCTGTAAAACTTAGTTGTGGGAGCAAATTCACCAAGTTTTTGCCCAACCATACTTTCTTGGACTTTCACAGAAATAAATTCCTTTCCATTATGGACAAGGAAAGTTAAGCCAACCATTTCCGGACAAATTGTACAATCCCGAGCCCAGGTTTTTATTGGTTCTTCTTTTTTAG
>Ga0315280_10005180_pt1 | contig 18756 bp, 20 predicted proteins | sample YL17G06_40_MG_FD_203697 | JGI IMG/M metagenome (GOLD analysis project Ga0315280, IMG submission 203697) | Sediment microbial communities from Yellowstone Lake, YNP, Wyoming, USA - YL17G06_40 | ecosystem: Environmental > Aquatic > Freshwater > Lake > Sediment | place: USA: Wyoming | collected... | reverse complement strand
GCCGGGGGGATGGTGCAACAAACCGTGGAAAAGTTTGGCCGCCTGGACATCCTGGTGAACAACGCCGGGGTCGCCCGGGATCAGGTCCTTTTACGAATGAAAGAAGAAGATTGGGACTTGGTCATGTCCATAAACCTGAAGGGGGTTTTCCACTGCACCAAGGCTGCGCTGCGCCCCTTTCTCAAGCAGAAAGAGGGAAAGGTGGTGAGCATCGCTTCGGTCGTCGGGGAGATGGGCAACGCCGGGCAGGCCAATTACGCCGCCTCCAAGGCAGGGGTGATCGGGTTCACCAAGTCTATCGCCCGGGAGTATGCCAGTCGCAACATCCGGGTGAATGCTGTGGCCCCGGGGTTCATCGACACGGCCATGACCCAGGCCATCCCCCAGAAGGATAGAGAGTTGCTGATCAAGCAGATTCCCCTGGAGCGGTTGGGGACTCCCGAGGATGTGGCCCAGGCCGTACTTTTCTTGGTCAGTCCCGCGGCCGATTACATTACCGGGCAGGTATTGAACGTCAACGGCGGGATGTACATGTAAGCGGAAGGGCCAGGAGGGTTTTCCTGAAAACTGGCAGGGAATCGCCGAGGGCTTACCAAAGGGCATCCTTTTAAAGTTTTTAAGATTCACTTAGAAGATTTGACGGGGAGGTGAGATCGTGGAAAAATCAGTGGAGCGGAGGGTGATCGAGATCATCGTGGAGCAGTTGGGAGTGAGTGAGGAAGAAGTGACCATGGAAGCCTCCTTCATCGATGACTTGGGCGCCGATTCTTTGGATTTGGTAGAACTGATCATGGCCATGGAAGAGGAGTTCGGTCTGGAGATCTCCGATGAAGATGCGGAGAAGATTCAGACTGTCCAGGATGTTGTCAATTATATCCACGAACATATCTGAAGGCCCCCCGGCTCACCCCTGGGCGCTTGGCAGATGGAAAGACAGGGGGCAGGGATCGTCAGCTCGAGGCCGGGATTCGGTTTAACGGTTTGGATGGGGGAGGTTCTATGTTGAAGCGAAGAGTGGTGGTCACCGGGATGGGAATGGTGTCTCCATTGGGTACGGGCGTGGAGAAGACCTGGCAGGCGCTCATCCAGGGGAAATCCGGGGTGGCCAGGATTACCAAGTTTGACCCCACTGGCTTTGAAACGCAGATCGCCGCCGAAGTGAAAGACTTCGTGCCAGAAAATTTCATGGACAAAAAAGAGCTCAAGCGGATGGACATCTTCATCCAGTACGCCATGGCTTCATCGGTCATGGCCCTTGAGGATGCGCAGCTCAAAATCACTCCGGCCAATGCCGATCGCATCGGTGTGCAGGTGGGCGCAGGACTGGGGGGATTGACGACGATCGAGAATTACCATAAGATCCTGCTGGAGAAAGGGCCCAGCCGGATCTCTCCTTTTTTCATCCCCATGCTCATTGTCAACGAAGCGCCGGGGCAGATCTCCATGCGTTTCGGGGCCAAAGGACCGAACAGCTCTGTGGTTACAGCTTGCGCCACGGGCAACCACAACATCGGGGATGCCTGGCGGATCATTCAGCGCGGAGATGCCGACGCCATGATCGCCGGAGGGGTGGAAGCCACGATCACCCCCTTGGCCGTCAGCGGCTTTAATGCCATGAAAGCCCTTTCCACCCGCAACCATGAGCCCGAGAAAGCCTCACGGCCCTTCGACAAAAACCGCGATGGGTTCGTCATCGGCGAGGGCTGCGGGATCCTCATCCTCGAAGAGTTGCGTCATGCCTTAGACCGGGGGGGGAAGATTTACGCAGAGATCATCGGCTACGGGCTGAACGGGGATGCCTACCACATCACCGCCCCCGCGCCAGATGGAGAAGGGGCGGGGCGGTGCATGGCCATGGCCCTGCGCGATACCGGAGTGTCACCCGAAGAAGTAGATTATATCAACGCCCATGGGACCTCGACCTATTACAATGACATCTATGAGACGATGGCGATTAAGAGAGTTTTTAAGGAGCATGCCAAGAAGCTGGCTGTCAGCTCGACCAAGTCCATGACCGGCCACCTCTTAGGAGGGGCCGGGGGGGTGGAGTCGATCTTTACCATTCTGACGATCACCCGGGGAATCATTCCCCCGACCATTAACTATGAGGCGCCAGACCCGGAATGTGACCTGGATTATGTGCCCAACGTGGCCAGGCAGGCGGGGGTGAAACTGGCCTTCTCCAACTCCTTCGGCTTTGGGGGCACGAACGCAGTCCTGGCTTTCAAGAAGTTCGAACCCTGACAAAAAAATTGTAATGCGTTCACCGCGGAGAGCGCAGAGATGGGACATAATCTGGACGAGATAACAGAAACAATTCTTCGGGCGCCGATATCGGTCCATAGGAAAGCTGGCGGAGATTGTCCGAAACGGCTTGTTAAGCTTTATGAATAATTTTTTTCTGTGTTCTCAGCGTGCTCTGCGGTGAATGGTTATGAAAATTGTTATCGGCAGCGACCACGCCGGGTTTGAGCTCAAAGAAGACCTGAGGGTTTACCTGGCCGAAAGAAACGTGGAAGTGGTGGAGCTGGGAGCGCCGGGCAAAGACCCCGTGGACTACCCGGATGTCGGCAGGGCTGTGGCCGAGAGGGTCTCCAAAGGAGAATTCCAGCGGGGAGTCCTGATTTGCGGCAGCGGCATCGGCATGTCCATCGTGGCCAACCGCTTTGCGGGTGTGAGAGCGGCGCTCTGTCATGACGTTTACACGGCGCGACTCTCCCGCGAGCATAACGACTCCAACCTTTTGGTCCTGGCCGGGTACCTGACGGCGAAAGGGTTGGCGCGGGAGATCCTCAAGGTATGGCTGGAGGCCGGATTTCAGGGCGGAAGGCATCAAAGAAGGCTGGAAAAAATCAAAGCCATGGATGAAGAGATTGAAAAGTGCAGGGGGAAGAAGCCGACCCGGCCTGAGTCCGGCTGAGCGGAAATGCCCGCGATGGGGCCTTTAAATGAGTCGTCCAACCTGGGAAGAATATTTCATGGACATCACCTGCCTGGTGGCCAAACGGGCAACATGTCTGCGGCGGCAGGTGGGAGCGGTCCTGGTCAAGGATAAACGCCTTCTGGCCACCGGGTATAACGGGGCTCCCTCTGGCCTGGCCCATTGTCTGGAGGTTGGCTGCCTGCGGCAGAGGAACCAGATTCCCTCGGGCGAACGCCATGAACTCTGCCGAGGCTTACACGCCGAGCAAAACGCCATCATCCAGGCGGCCTTCCATGGAATCAGCATCCAGGGCGCGACCCTCTATTGTACAAACCTGCCCTGCGCCATCTGCACGAAAATGATCATCAACGCCGGGATCAAAGAGATTATTTTCGAGAGCGGTTATGCCGACGATCTAACCCGGGAAATGTTGCTGGAAGCCCGTATCCCCATCCGCCAGAGGCCAAGAGGGTGATACTCAGCCGCTTCAATGGGGTTTTTTGTTAATTCAATGTAAGTGTATACTGTTTAGATTTTCTCCTTTCGGGTCCCTGGTAATCCTCTCTCTTTTTTCTTATCGGATCAACCCCGATAGTGACCCATCTTTCCTCTGAAGGACGAAAAAACTGTTCTATCTGATTTGACTCTATTGATGCATCAAGCCTAAAATCAGCAATATAATCGTATCTATTTTTTGGATATTTTACCCGGATGTAGGCCACAATTCCCTTCGGCGCCAAAGTTTAATTTAATATATATTATTTTAACTGGAAATTATATAGCAAAAAATCTATTAAAGTAAACGGCTAAATAAAGTAGTCATTGCGAGGACCCCGCCGTAGCGGGGGACGAAGCAATCTTGTTTTTTTCCTGGGATTGCTTCATCCCGCCAAGGCGGGATGAAGCAATGACAATTTACTGGATGGCAACTTATTTAAGTCATTCACTATAATTTTCTTTTTGCAAAAGATTTTTCATCTTGTATGAGCGGGAGAACTTTTCTCTTTTTTGCCCTTTTCGAGTGGGAAATTACTGTTTTTGATTAAAACAGCTTTTTATTATTATAACATAATAAGGTGGAGTCATTCCATGCGAAAGAAAGGTTCTGGAGAAAGGGATCGTTAGGGTTTATAGCCCATAAGATGAACGAGGCTGACTTGAAGGAATCCCTGGGCTGTGCTATTGATAGCAAAATTGTTGTGCAGCCCCATGGCTATGCCAGAGGGCGCAATAGAAGAAGGTAAAACGAAGATGCGTTGCCCGTTCTGTCAGCACTTTGACGACAGGGTCATCGACTCCCGTTTGAGCAAGGATGGAGACATGATCCGCCGCCGCCGGGAATGCTCCCATTGCCAGCGCCGATTCACCACCTATGAGCGGGTAGAGGAGACGCTGCCCCTGGTGATCAAGAAAGATGGGCGCAGAGAAGCTTTCGACCGGGGGAAGATCCTGGCCGGGCTGCATAAAGCCTGCGAGAAGCGCCCGATCAGTGTCACGGTGCTGGAAAAGCTGATCGAGCGCATCGAGCAGCGGCTGCAGGATGCTGGGGAGCGGGAAGTCCACAGCCGGGAGATCGGGGAACAGATCATGCAGGAACTACAGAACCTCGACGAAGTGGCCTACGTCCGCTTTGCCTCGGTCTACCGTTCGTTCAAGGACGTCAACGAGTTCATGAATGAGGTCAAGGAGCTCCTGGAAAAAGGGCAGAAAGGAAAAAGCGATAAGTAATAGGCTATGGCCAATAGGCTATCGGCGATAGGCGAAAGGAAGACCTTTTGCTAATTTCCCATGGCCCATGGCCTATAGCCCCTTACCATTTTCTCCTATGACCGTCGATGAAAAATTCATGCGACTGGCCCTCCGGCTGGCCATGAAGGGGATGGGAAAAACGAGCCCTAATCCCATGGTGGGTGCCGTCGTTGTCAAAGGAAAGACCATCGTCGGCCGTGGCTACCACCATCGAGCAGGAGAGCCCCACGCAGAGATCCTGGCGCTGCGCCAGGCCGGGGAAAGGGCCCGGGGAGCGACCCTTTATCTCAACCTGGAGCCCTGTGATCATTGCGGGAAGACGCCTCCTTGCACCCGGGCAATTTTGCAAGCCAAAATTAAGCGGCTCGTCGCCGGGATGAAGGACCCCAACCCATTGGTCTCGGGAAGGGGGATTGAGCGCTTGAGAAGAGCAGGGGTTCAGGTGCGGGTCGGGGTTCTGGAGGAAGAATCCCGGGAGCTGAACAGAACCTTCTGCAAGTTCATCACCACCCGGGAGCCTTTTGTCACCCTCAAGGCGGCGGCTACTCTGGACGGAAAGGTGGCCACCAGGTCTGGCGATTCCCGCTGGATCTCCAGCGAAGCCTCAAGAAATTATGTCCATGGCTTGCGCCAGGCTATGGATGCAGTGATGGTGGGCATCGGCACGGTCCTGAAAGATGATCCCCTGCTCACGGTCCGGCTTGCTGGGGGAAAACGGCCCGGTCAGCCGCTGCGGGTCGTCGTCGACAGTCGCTTGCGAATTCCTTTGAATTCGCAAGTGGTCCGGACCGCTCTCCATTTCCCCACGCTGGTGGCAGCGACGCGGGAAGCCTCGCCGTCCAAGATGAAAAAATTAGCCAGGGCGAAATTAGAAATTTTAATCATCGAGAGCGATGCCCAAGGCCGGGTGAGCCTGAGAGCCCTGATGAGAGAGTTAGGCCGGCGGGGCGTTGTCTCGGTTCTCTTGGAAGGAGGCTCCACGTTAAACGCCAGCGCCCTAAGAGAAGGGATTGTGGATCGCCTGCTTCTCTTTTTTGCGCCCAAAATCATCGGCGGGCAAAGAACGCCGGGAGTGATCGGGGGAGAAGGGGTTTCGAGAGTCAAAGATGCCGAGCTGGTCAAAATCCTGAGGGTGAGGCGTATCGGGCCAGATCTGTTGATCGAAGCAGCGGTCCCCGGGAGGGAATAAGCTTTCCAAAGGCCTCATCTATGTGGTAAAATTAATTAAAAATCAGCGATCAACAATCAGCGTCCAGCAGTCAGCCAAAAAATATTTCTTTTCTTGTTTTCAGCTGATAGCTGACCGCTGAAAGCTGAAGGCTAATACCATCGCGAGAAAAAAATGTTTACCGGCCTGATCCAGGACATAGGAAAGATACAGTCCATAGAGCGAAGGGGCGGGGGAGTTCGTTTGACGATCTCTACCCAATTAGACCTGAGCGCTGGCAAAATCGGAGACAGCATCTCAGTGGATGGAGTTTGCCTGACCATTATCCAGCTGGGGAGAAATTCGTTCACTGTGGAAGTATCTCCGGAGACACTTCAGCGGACGACCCTTTCGACTGCCAAGGATGGGCAGCCAGTAAACTTGGAAATGCCCTTGAAGATGTCCGACCCGCTGGGAGGGCACTGGGTCGCCGGTCATGTGGATGGAACGGGGGAAATTGTAGAGGTTCTTCCTCAGGGGAATTCCCTCCGCTATCGCTTTCGGGTGCCGAAAGAAATCGACCGCTACCTGATCGAGAAGGGATCCGTGGCCGTGGATGGGATCAGCCTGACTGTAATGGAATGCCGCGATCGGGAGTTCAGCGTTGCCGTCATTCCCCATACGGCTCAGATGACCACCCTGGGGAAGAAGAAGAGCGGAGAGCGGGTAAATGTGGAGACCGACCTGATCGGCAAATATGTGGAGAAGGTCTTGCGCCAGCGGGATGGGACGGTGCGGGAGGGTTCGCACATCGACGCTGCCTTCTTGGCTAAGCATGGTTTTACCAAATAGACGGAACAAAGAGCGATGCCAGTCAGTACCATCGATGAAGTGCTGTTAGATATCCGCAAGGGGAAAATGGTCATCCTGGTGGATGATGAGGACCGGGAGAATGAGGGAGATCTCTGCATGGCTGCGGAGAAGGTTTCTCCCCAGGCCATCAACTTCATGTCCAAGTACGGGAGAGGGCTGATCTGTCTTTCTCTGCTTGAGGATAAGGCCAAAGAGTTGCATCTTCCTCTGATGGTCTCGGACAATACCTCGGCTTTCAAGACCGCCTTCACGGTTTCTATCGAGGCCAAGCGGGGGGTGACTACGGGGATTTCGGCTGCGGACCGGGCGACGACGGTTCTTACAGCCATCGCCGACGGGGCAAAACCGGAAGACTTGGTCCGGCCGGGGCATGTCTTCCCCTTGCAGGCCAGGCGGGGGGGCGTTCTGGTCAGGACTGGGCAGACCGAAGGGTCCGTTGACCTGGCCCGGCTGGCCGGGATGAAACCAAGCGGGGTTATTTGCGAAATCATGAACGATGATGGGACGATGGCCCGGATGCCCGACCTGGAGGTCTTTGCCAAGAAGCACAATCTCAAGATTGTGACCATCGCGGATCTGATCAAATACCGGCTGCAGAACGAATGCCTGGTCCGTCGCGTAGCCGTCACCACCCTGCCCACAACCTATGGGGGAGAGTTTACAGCAATCGCTTATAACAACGAAGTGGACACGCAGCAGCATCTGGCGTTGATCAAAGGGCATATTCACCCAGGCGATGAGGTGTTGGTGCGGGTTCATTCGGAGTGCCTGACCGGGGATGTCTTCGGCTCGAAGCGGTGCGACTGCGGGGAACAGCTTCACGCCGCCATGCGCAAAGTCGCCAGGGAGGGGAAGGGTATCATCGTGTACATGCACCAGGAGGGGCGGGGGATCGGGCTGATCAATAAGATGAGAGCCTACTCCCTTCAGGACCAGGGCAAAGACACGGTGGAGGCAAACGTGGCCCTGGGATTCGAGCCTGACCTGCGGGATTACGGGCTGGGGGCACAGATTTTGCGAGACCTGGGGGTGCGGAAGATCCGCCTGATGACCAATAACCCCAAGAAGATTGTGGGCCTTCAGGGATATGGTCTGGAAGTGGTGGAACGAATCCCCATCGAGATTAAACCCAATCGCAAGAACATCGCCTACCTGAAGACCAAGAAAAAGAAGATGGGGCACCTGCTGTCCATTGATTGAAAAGAAGCCTTCAGCGGTCAGCAGTCAGCAAAAGATTTTGCATATAATCAATTTTATCATGGCGAATCGCGGCAAGGCGGGATGAAGCCATCCCCCACCCTTTCCCTCCCCCTCGAGGGGGGAAGGTGTGAAAAAATTGATTACATCCTTCTTCCCGTTGTCGTGGTCTGTGAGCCGGAGGCGGTGAGCGCAGGTAGCATCGGCGGGAGAAAACTCTGCGAGATGGTTCATCCATCGGTCCGAAAAGGGAGGCGGGGGGCTTTTCCCCGCCCGATCCATGGGAAAATAACTGCCTCATGATACCAAGCGAAGCGCCTCCGGCTCACGGACCTGGGAAGGCCATCTAATGTTAATCCAGGTTCGGCAACCTGGCTCGAGCATAATTTTTTCACACCTTCGGGGAGGGTTGGGAGGGGGTGAGTTGAAAGGGAATTTTTTTAAAGACAATCCGCAATGCGAAATCTGCGATCTTCTTGTGAGGAGGGAAAATCAATGCCCAAAGTGATCGAAGGGAAGTTGAATGCCCAGGGGTTAAAGTTTGGGATCGTGGTCAGCCGCTTCAATGACTTCATCTGCGAGCGCCTCCTTTCCGGGGCTCTGGACGTCCTCATCCGGAATGGGGCAGCAGAAGGAGATGTCGAGATATTCAAGGTGCCAGGGGCGTTCGAAATTCCCCAGGCCGCCCGGAAGATGGCCCTGTCGAAGAAATACGACGCGGTCATTTGCCTGGGCGCGGTCATCCGCGGGGCCACGCCGCATTTCGAATACATTGCCGCCGAGGTCTCCAAAGGGATCGCCATGATCGGGCTGGAGAGTGAGGTTCCCGTAACCTTCGGCGTCCTGACCACAGACACCCTGGAGCAAGCCATCGAGCGGGCCGGGTCCAAGGCTGGGAACAAAGGATGGGACGCGGCTCTCTCGGCCATCGAGATGGCCAATCTGTACAAAGAGATGAGGGCGAAAAAGTAAAGGTCTCATGATGAGTATCCGGCGGAGGGCGAGGGAAGTTGCTCTCCACGTTTTTTACCAAATGGATATCAGCCAGGGGGATGCCCAAGAGGTCCTGGACCTCTACTGGGAAAACTTCAAACCCACCGAGAAAGTCCGGGAATTTTGCCAGCGGTTGATCGAAGGCGTCGGCCGGAACCGGAGCGAAATCGACCAGCTCATCGAAGAAAACTCCGAGAACTGGACTCTAAAACGGATGGCCGTCGTGGACCGTAACATTTTGCGCCTGGCCACCTTTGAACTTCTTCACTGCCCGGACATTCCTTTTAAAGCCACGCTCAACGAAGCCATCGAGTTGGCCAAAAAATTCGGCGCCGATGACTCCGGCGCTTTCATTAACGGAATCTTAGATAAGATTCACTCCTTCTTGACCCTCTCTGCGGACGAGCGCCAGGCCGTTCCTCGCTGACCTTCATGAGATGGGCCATCCTTTCAGATGTCCACGGGAATCTCGAGGCTTTCCAAGCCGTGATCGAAGACCTGCGCAAGGAAGAAGTGGCCCGGATTGCTTTCCTGGGCGACGCCGTCGGATACGGGTCAGACCCCAATGAATGCCTAATGCTGGTGAAGGACCTGACTGACCTGTTGGTGGCGGGAAATCATGATTACGGAGCGGTGGGCCTGACGGATCTTACCTACTTCAATCCCCTGGCAAAAGCGGCAATCTTATGGACGGCGGAAAAGCTCACTCCGGAGCACCGGGCCCTTCTCCGGGAGCTTCCTCTTTCATGCCAGGGCGAAGGCGTTACCTTCGTTCATGCCACCCCCAACGACCCCGGCGAATGGAATTACATATTTACTTCCGAGGAGGCGGAGGAAGGCTTCCGGGCCATGACCTCGGAACTGGCTTTCATCGGGCATTCTCACCGGCCCATGATCTTGGCCAAGGCCGGGAAAGAGAAAGTGACAGCCTCTGAGGAGGAAGAGGTGATCTTAAAAGAAGGGGTTCGATATATCATCAACGTGGGAAGCGTGGGACAGCCGCGCGACGGGAACCCCCGCGCAGCCTATGGCCTGTACGATGAGGCCTGGCGCAAATACCTTCTGAAGCGGGTGTCCTACGATGTTCAAACCGCTCAGAAGAAGATTATCCGCGCCGGCCTTCCTCCCTACCTGGCCAGACGCCTTTCGTTCGGCGCTTAGGACTTTCCCCTTTTCGTCACCCGCCGCATCAGGCCGGTGAGCTCGATGGCCTGGGTGGAGCAGAGCTCATAGCAGCAGTAGCAGGAGATGCATTTCTTCTCATCCAGGGCCGGGACCTCTTCCATGGTCAGGGCCTGGGCCGGGCAGTGCTGGACGCAGACCCCGCATTGGGTGCAGAGCTCCGGGCGCACACTGAGGCGCGGTTTGACCAAGGGGCGGTAGTAGATTTTGTTCAGGGCGGTTCCGATCAGACCCTGGCTGGCGAAAGTCAGGGGCATCTTGAAGCCTTTCAGGCGCGACCAGGTGCCCTGGATCTCCATCTTTGCAGGGTCCACCTCACCCAACCTCCTATGGGAAGCGATGCGCAGGGTGTCAACGTTATTCGGGGTGAGGCCCATCATGGCGGCCATCAGGCCGTCCACGGAGACACTGTTTTCTGAAGCCAGGATTTTTCCGATGGGCCGAAGATCACTTCCCGAAGGTCCATTCCCTTGCATGCCCACCACTGCATCCATGATCGTCAGGTCGGGGATGCGTATCTGGTAGATGTCCACCAGAGCCTGGGAGAAATTTTCCGGTTTGGCGGCTGAGAGGTGCACCCGGGCCTTCTCCGCCCCCACCAAAATGCCGAACATGTTCTTGACCGCCCCGGTGATCTTGGTCTGGAGATGAGTCTTGAATTTGGGGACATTGATGACGATGTCGGCGTCGAGGATGGCTTTGGAGACGACCAGCTTGTCCAGAAACCGCGACTTCACGTCCATCTGAATGGTTTCTTTGGCAAAGTTGATGAAACAGCCGTCAGCGGCATCCTGGATGCCGGAGATTTTGGCGCAGCGCTCGTTGGCCGCATACCCATTCAACCCCGGGTTATCCCCTACCACGCAGGAGGCCCCTTGTTTTTTCAGGGCTTTCACCAGCGACCGGACCAATGAGGGATGGGTTGTGATCCCTTTCTCCGGAGGGTAGGGTCCCAAGATATTGGGTTTGATGACCACGCGCTTGCCCGTCCAGGGAAAAGGGAAAGCCTCCAGAATTTTTTCGCCAACCCTTTCCATGCCCGAGTAGTCCGCGTCTAAAATGATGACCGAGGGTCGGCCGTTTAATGTTTCAATGGAGCCTTGCATTTTCGCGCCTCTCAGCCGATGCTGGCAAGCTCCAGCCTTCCCTTCCAGCGTTCCTTCAGCGTCTCTTTCAGGAAGAGATGTTGCCGGAGGGAGAGGGAAGGGTCGCGGGAGGCCAGGACAAATGCTTCCTTTCGGGCTTCGTTGAGCAGAGCGAAATCCCGCAGGAAGTCGGCCACACGGAAATCGGGAAGCCCGGATTGCTGGGTTCCGAGTAATTCGCCTGGGCCACGGATGGCCAGATCCTCCTCTGATATTTTAAACCCGTCGGTGGTCTGTTCCATAACGCGAAGGCGCCGTTCTGCGTCTTCGCTCTTGGGGGATTGGGCGATGAGCAGGCACTGGGAGGGGTCTTTGCCCCGGCCCACGCGGCCGCGGAGCTGATGGAGCTGGGAAAGACCGAATCGCTCGGCATGCTCGACGACCATGACCGAGGCGTTAGGCACATCGATGCCCACCTCGACGACGATGGTGGAGACGAGGACGTGGATGCCCCGGGCTTTGAAGTCGGCCATGATGGCCTCTTTCTCTTCGCTCTTCATCCGGCCGTGAATCAACCCCACTCGCAATTCTGGAAAAATGTCCCGCTGCAAGTGTTTGGCCATCTGGGTGGCGTCCTTAAGGTCGAGGCTCTCGGATTCTTCCACAAGGGGGTAAACCACGTAAGCCTGTTTCCCCCTGGCGATCTCATCCCGCAGGATGCGGTAGACGCGGAAGCGCTCCCTTTCATTAAAAACCCGGGTGCTGATGGCCCCGCGGCCCGGGGGGAGCTGGTCGATAATGGAAACTTCCAGGTCGCCGTAAACAGTCATCGCCAGCGTACGCGGGATGGGCGTAGCGGTCATGACGAGGACGTCGGGGTTGTATCCTTTTTTCTTCAAAGTGGCTCGCTGGATGACCCCGAATTTATGCTGCTCGTCGATGATGGCCAGACCCAATTTATGGAATTTCACGTCCTCCTGGATAAGGGCATGGGTGCCGATGGCAATGTGAATTTCTCCGGTCTCAATCTCCCTGGAAAGGGCCACTTTTGGGGATTTCTTCAGGCTGCTGGTGAGGAGACCGGCTCGCAGACCCAGGGCTTTCACCAGAGGGCGGATGTTTAAAAAATGCTGCTCCGCGAGGATCTCTGTGGGGGCCATGATGGCCACCTGGTAGCCTCCTTCGATGGCCATCAGCCCGGCTATCAGGGCCACGATGGTCTTGCCGCTTCCTACATCTCCCTGGAGGAGGCGGTTCATGGGGTGCGGCCGGCGCATGTCTGACTCAATCTCAGAGAGGACACGCTCCTGGGCCGGCGTAAGGGTGAATGGAAGAAGGCCGCGGAGCAGGCTCGTGTATTGGTGGGAAATGGGAAAAGCGATGCCTTTTTCCATAAGGGTCCCGCTCCGGCGCAAGGCCAGACCCAGCTCCAGAAAGAAAAACTCATCGAAAATCAACCGCCGATGGGCAGGAGATTTCCCTTCATTGAGCAAGGGGATGCTTTGGTCATGGTCGGGAAAGTGGACTTTTCGGAAAGCTTCGGATAGGGGGATGAGCCCCTGCCGAAGGGAGATCTCTTCGGGAATGCCGCTGAAAGCCTGGTCTGCGAAAAGATCGACGACGTTCTTGAAAATGCGGCGCATCAGGCGCTGCCGTTGGTACAATCCTTCGGTTTCGGAGTAGATGGGCACGATGCGCCCGAAATGGAGGGATTCTTCTTTGTCGGGTTGGGCAGCAGCGGACCTTTCCGGGGCAGCCTGTTCCTCCTCTTCTTCGAGGATCTCCAGCTCGGGGTGGTCGATTTCTTTCTGAAACTGGTAGAGCCTGACTTCTCCGGAAAGGATCACCCGCAGGCCTTTGCGGAACCTTCCCTTCATGTACCGGGGGTTGAAATGGAACCATTTCGCCACCAGGGTTCCGGTTTCGTCGCCGATCAGCACTTCAAAGGTGCGGCGCCGATGGTAGAGGGTCATCTCAGCCTGCAAGACCCTGCCCATGACCGTTTCTACGTGGCCTGGGGTGAGCTGGGAGATGGTTTTGATCTGGCGGCGGTCCTCGTACCGCCGGGGGAGGAAGTAGAGGGCCTCCTCCACGGTGCGGATGTTCTTTTTCTTCAGGATTTCAGAGAGGCGTGGCCCCACGCCTTTGATGAACTGGATGGAAGTTTGCAGGTCCTTTCGATTCTGCCGGAACTCCGCCAGGGTCGGGAGAGTTTTAACCGGCGGGGGGGTGGAATCTTCGGCCTTGAGCTCTTCGAATATTCTCAGGTATTCCATGACCCGAGCCTTTTTATTGGCCAAATCCATTTTGTCGAAGCCCTGGAGTGCAGCGCCCAATCGACCGAAAAGGTCTCGCTTTGTTGAGCATAAGGGAAGGGTAAAGGCCTTTTCCAGCCAGCGGGCCATGTAGGGCTCCAACCCCTTCAAGGTTTTAAGATTGGCAAAATCGTTGCGGGAGGCATAGAGAAGGGGCTTTTTTAGCGATTCCAGAATCTGTTGCAGTTCAGCAGAGGGCATCAAAGGAATTTTCCATAAGGGCTCCGGACCCCGAGTATGTTCCTGCTTCACCTGCCAATCCTCATGGCGTTTGGACATATGAGCCAAAAGCTGTTTCCTCTGATCACCGTTGATGCGGGTAGCGGGAATTACATTCAAAAAAGTGTAACATTCAGATACCCAACAAACTCCTAAATATTAATGATTCGGCATATTAAAAAAATTTAAATTATTATAAGGAAGAAATATGGCATTTTCAACTATCCTTTCGCAAAAAGCCTTGACGAACCGCCTTTTCTTTTATAAAATTAGGCCGTTAGCAGAATAAATTTAAAAATAAATTTTATGTCATAAAGCAGGAGATAAACAATGCCAATAATTAGTAGATTTTTCGGTATAATTATCTACATGTTCTGGCGGGAGCATCAGCCGCCTCATTTCCATGCAAAATATGGAGATGATGAAGTAATTGTTGAAATAGAAACTGGAAAGGTGACAGGTTATATTTCCCAGAGGGTTTTGAATATGGTCCAAGAATAGAGGGTATTGCATAAAGACGAAGTAATTGCCGATTGGAATTTGGCCGAGCAAAACAAACCCTTAAAAAGGATTCAACCATTGGAGTAAAAGATGATACTTCATATCAAAGAGGCAAGATATCTGCATGATTATGTGATTTGGCTGAGATTCAATGACGGCGCCGCAGGAGAGGTCGATTTGAAGGACGAGCTATACGGTGAAGTATTCGAACCTCTGAAGGATTTGGATAAATTTAAAGATTTCAAGGTAGATCCTGACCTTGAAACCATTGTGTGGGAAAATGGTGCGGACCTTGCACCAGAATTTTTATATGACAAAATGAAAATTTTGGCATAACAAGGCGCTCCACCTGACCGCTTTTCCGCTGCGCGTCTGAGGGCAGCGTGTTCCACGCCTGCGGCGGGTGAATCCCGCTTAGCGGGACTGGAGCAAACGGGCCTGCGGCCCGCAGCTCAGCCGCGAGCACGTTAGCCGAAAAAGGCCCATAGTAATGCCTAAAGCTGGAAGACAGTGGGTCTGGGTTCCTACTAAGCCATCTGTTTTACCTGTTGCTCTAAAGCAGGAGTCTATTCTGGGTCGGACCAGAGTAACTTTTCGATATTGAAGGAGAACCGACCCCAAAAAGTGTTTTTTTTTGCCTTAGACCCGCATTTTTGAAGGTAAAACTGTCTTTCTAAGGTGATAGACTTGCCAAGGGCTAACCGCCACTACCTCCCCGGTTATGTCTGGCACATTACCCATCGTTGCCATAAGAGGGAATTCCTGTTGAAGTTTGCCCGAGATCGGCGCCGGTGGTTACAGTGGCTTTTTGAGGCAAAGAAGCGTTTGGGGGCCTCTGTTCTAAACTACCCGGTGACCTCAAACCATGTTCATCTGATCATAAGGGATGCCAAGGGGAGAGATGCCATACCAGAAACAATGCAATTGGTCGCAGGGAGGATGGGCCAGGAATACAACCAAAGGAAGGGCCGTAAAGGTGCCTTTTGGGAGGATCGCTATCACGCTACTGCAGTAGGAGAAGATTTTCATTTAAGTCAATGCATGGTCTATGTTGGTCTAAACATGGTTCGAGCCGGGGCTGTGACCCATCCTTTGGAGTGGCCGTTCTGCGGGTATAATGAAATCCAAAATCCACGACAGCGGTATTCTTTGATTGATTACGAGACCCTGATCGATTTGTTTGGGATTCAGAGTATGGATGAATTCAAGAAGGCGTACAGGGGCTGGGTGGAAGAGGCTTTAGAGAAGGAGAGCCAGGGCGAGCGCCAGCCGCGATGGACTGAGAATATTGCTGTTGGCAGCGAAGCCTTCGTGAGAGATGTGAAGGAAAAACTTGGGGCAAAGGGGATGTGGCGGGAAATAATAGGAGCGAATGGATCTTACGAGTTACGAGGCCTTGTAACTTCTTACGAGGCGAATTCGGGCCTTGGAAATGAGGATTTAAGGCAAGGAAATACCTTCTATTGGGACATATCTGTTTGAAAATCAAAGAGTTGGCTTGGTCCGACCCGGATACGCTCGGATCGCCGATAAATCAGGATCCTGGTGAGCCGCGGCGTTGGGCTTCGTGCTCCTATGAGGAAGAAACTCAAGAAAAAAAGAAGGTCATGTCGGCTCTGTAAGCCTCACAAGATGGGAATTGAGAATCGTTGGAAGCCAAAGGAGGAGCAGGCGCTTAGAGTATGGGAGCGCGAAAAGAAGAGCTTGACAAACGAATAAACCCCGGATTACCCGCAAACAGGCTTCCGAGTGAGCCGTAGCGTTGAGCCGTCATAGCAGCATAGAATTACATAGGTGAAAACTCCCGTGTATTTTGAGATAATTGGGGATATCGAAGAGATTGATACGATCGCCACAGGGGGAAGAATCCACGACATAATGCGGATTCAAAAGCAGTACGGCCCCGGCAGATGGCGAAAACTCAAAGGATTCGCTATGGTCAGGCTCCCGGGCGGGAATGTGCGTAAGGTTGAGTTGCATTGGTATGAAGCGCACGGAATCGGGAGAAAGAAAATGAAAATCAAGAAATTTCTGGACTGACAATATGAAAAAACAGAGAGACATTCAGAGGTTTGCGCTTTGCGTGGACAACAAGGACTGCGACGATCTTGAAAGGCGGAAGATTTACCAGGTCCTTCCTGATGAGGAAGCCGAAAGGGAAGGATTTCTCAGGATCGTTGATGAATCAGGTGACGATTATCTCTATCCCGAGTCCTATTTTGTCCTTGTCCAATTACCCCGCGAAGCACAAGAGGCACTCCAGGCAGCAAGGTAACCAATCTATTTGGCCCAACATGGCACTCCACTGGACGGCCATTTCGCTGCGCTCCTTGGCCGCCGGTGAGTTTTGTCGTGTGTGCCGGGCATGGCACAGAGCTTGCGAGGTGAGGCTTCGACTGAGCTGCATTCGGTCCGAGCTCCTGGCCGAGGGCAGCCGAAGTCAAGTTCCCATGCCAGGTGTGAGTTTATCCTGATGGAAACCGAAGGACGGAGCCGAAGGGTAGGAGAAGGACAAGTCGAAGATCCCGAGCTTGCCGCGGGAGCGTCATCGTGAGGTGACGTCTGAAGGAAGCCCAATCCAAACATACGGGGCGACGCACAGCGGTCGCCACGTTGACTTACTCTACCGAACCGCCGTATACGTGACCCGTACGTACGGTGGTGTGGGAGGAGAGGTGCTGTGAGGTGCCTCCCTATTCCGATTAGGTCGTCCTCCACTGAACGAGGTTCCGGAAATACGAAAGGACGCATTCAAAATGGATCAGCAGGTTAAGGTAGGAATAATTGGGGATTATGATCCCAAGAAATTCTTTTCTCATATCCCCACTAACGAGGCCTTGGGCCATGCCGCCAGCGCCCTATCTGTATCACTTGATTCTACTTGGCTTCCGACGCGTTCACTTGCAGGTCCGTCGATAGGGACAACTCTCAGGCAGTTTGACGCACTTTGGTGTGCTCCTGGTAGCCCATACGAGAGTATGGATGGGGCGCTTCAGGCTATCCGTTTCGCCCGGGAAATGGGGTGGCCGTTCATCGCAACCTGAGGAGGTTTTCAACATGCTCTGGTAGAGTATGCACGGAATGTTCTGGATATCCAGGATGCGGAGCACGAGGAAACTGCCCCGAACGCGCCGACATTGCTGATCACTAAACTGACCTGCTCCCTCGTGGGAAAAACTCAGACGTTAAAGATTACACCGGGGTCATGCGCCCATCAGGCGTATGGACAACAAGAAGTCACCGAGGAATTCCGTTGCAACTACGGTCTCAATCCACAGTTTCGGGATAGGGTCGATACGGGACAAATCAAAATCACAGGTGTGGATCTTGAGGGGGAAGCCAGAATTGTGGAACTATCGGACCACCCTTTCTATGTTGCTACGCTTTTTCTGCCGCAAATTTCTTCAAGACCCGAGAGGCCTCATCCTCTAATTGTTGCCTATTTGAGGGCTGCTATGGCTTTTCAGGCTTCTCCGAGAAGCAGTGAAATCAAGATGTGATACCCGATCTAACAAAGGGCTCAAGCCGACTCGTTCGGTCGCTGGCGCTCCCTCACTCTCGGGTGATGCTAGGCGTTAAGCATGAGGTGAGAATAATGTCTGCGAGTACCGTTAATTGTTATATTCTTGGAGGGAATGTAAGTGTTGTAAGTGACCTCAACGGTAAAGTCACGAATGTCATCTGCGAACATTTTGTGCGCCTTAATCACATGTGGGGGATAAAAGCCCAACAATTTGACGCCCCTTTGTCTGGAGCCCCATCTGCAGCAGTTGATCGCCTTACTGGATCACGGTCTGTTTTTTGTGAGTTTACTGAGCCCCGGAGAATATTGTCAAAAAAATAGATTCCACAAATACATATATAGAGCCATACTTTAATATTGCTTTTTTGACCCCGCCATAGTATATTATTTTTATGAAGAAGACCCGTTTTGAGTGGGATGAGGAAAAGGACAGAGAAAACCAAGCTAAACACAATGTCTCTTTTTCTTTAGCCCAGCATGCGTTTCTTGACCCTCACCGTGTTGTTGGAGAGGATATAGTCCACAGGGGTGAAGAGAGCCGATTTTACTGTATTGGTCGTGTGGCAGACGGCATAATAACTGTGCAATTCACTTATAGAGGTAATGTCATCCGCATTTATGGTGCGGGGTATTGGAGAAAAGGGAGGAAGATCTATGAAGAACAAAATAAAATATACTGAAGAATCGATGGGGGAATTGAGAATTGTTAAAGATTTTCTTCCCCCACCGGATCAATTGGTCTTAAAGGAAGAGAACGTAAAGATAACCATCTCCTTAAATAAATCAAGTGTGGAGTTCTTTAAAAAGCAGGCGCAAGAGCACCGTACTTCATACCAAAAAATGATTAGGCGAGTTATAGATTTCTATGCTTCACATTATCAAAAAAGTGCCTAAATTCATTCCACCCGACCCCTTTCAGCGGCGGCTGAATTCAGCCGTTAGAGGAAATAGGGACGTCCTTAGTTGCGGCCTGGCAAGGCCACATGGTTTTATAGGTGGGAAGCCTATCCAGGTAACCGTTAGCCACGGGCCTGGAATCGAGCCTTGCA
>Ga0315280_10005176_pt1 | contig 18763 bp, 18 predicted proteins | sample YL17G06_40_MG_FD_203697 | JGI IMG/M metagenome (GOLD analysis project Ga0315280, IMG submission 203697) | Sediment microbial communities from Yellowstone Lake, YNP, Wyoming, USA - YL17G06_40 | ecosystem: Environmental > Aquatic > Freshwater > Lake > Sediment | place: USA: Wyoming | collected... | reverse complement strand
TTCCTAATGGGCGGCAACGTCGGAATCGGGACGACGAGCCCGTCTCAAACCCTGCATGTGGCCGGCAACATCTACACTTCAAGTTCGGCTGTTGTGGCCTCAACCTTAACGGTTCAGGGCAACGCCTTCTCGGTAGGGGGCTCCAGCTTCACCGTTTTCGGCGGCTCCGCGACCGTGGCCTACGGTTGGTATGCGCCCCGTTCTCAGGACAGCTTGACCCCATTTTTGTGTAGGGCTTGACCGGTTCCGATATTGAACTCCATCTGCTGCTCGAATTCAACGGGCGGCAGATAACCCAGCGACGAATGCAACCGCTTCTTGTTGTAGACCTCCTCGATGAAACGCGGCAGTCTCTCGACGACGTCCTCGTAAGTCTCGTAGTTCCCGAGGTAGACCTCCTCGTACTTGATCGTCTTCATGAAGCTCTCGGCCGCGGCGTTGTCATAGGGGTTCCCCGTCCGGGACATGCTCGGCTGCAGCTTGTGCGCCCCCAGCAGGGCCACGTAATCGCCGCAGGCGTACTGGACCCCCTGGTCCGAGTGGTGGATGCACCCAGGAGGCGGCTGGCGGGCCTCCAGAGCGTGCCTGAGCGCCCCCAGGGTCAACTGGGCGTCGATGCGCTTGGACACGGACCAGCCAATGACCCGTCGGGAATGGCGATCCAGGATCACGGCCAGAAACACGAACCCCGTCAGGATCCGGATGTAGGTGATGTCCGCCACCCAGACCTGGTTGAGTCCGGTGGTGATCAGTCCCCGCAGGAGGTTGGGAAACCTCGGGAAGGGATGTTTCGAGTCGGTGGTGCGCACGAAGGCCCTGGGCCGGATCGGGAAGAGCCCGTATTGGCGCATGACGCGCCTGATGCGCTTGGGGTTGATGCGCAGCCCCTGGCGCTTGAGTTCCTGCCGGATGCGCCGGTAGCCGTAGGCCGGCAGCTCCACGTGGATCGCATCGATGCGGTCCTTGAGCTCGACGTCCGCCACCGTCCGGGCCCCGCTGGCCCGGTAGTAGTACCCGCTCGTCGAGAGGCCCACTATTGCGCATCCTTGCGAAACCGATGCCAGTTGAGGCCGGTGATCGTCGACGAATCGACGCTTTTGAGCCGTCGTTCGTATGCCTCGAGTTTTTTTAAAAGGTCGATCTCCATCGTCAGCGAGCCGACCTTCTCCCGGAGCTCCCGGACTTCCTTCTCGAGGGCCTTCTCTCGGGGCGAGACACCCTCGCCGAGAGAACCAGCCTTGAGCTGCTCGCGCCAGCGGCTGATGGCCGTGGCCGAGATCGAATACTTCCGGGCGGCGCCGGTCAGCGACACCTGCCCCAGCTCGATCTCTGCGACGACGTGCTTCTTCAGTTCCGGCGGAAACGACCGTCTCTTCTTTGACATTTCCAGCTCCTTTTCAGCAGACATTCTAACATGCCTCCTTCCCGGGAGCCGGTCTGAGGCCATCACAAAAACGACATCAATCTATCCAGTCCAAGGGCGCAGTCCACCTGTCCTACGCTGCCTTGTCCCGCCTTTTCGTTGAGGGTCTTCAGCATATAATAGGTGAAGAGCCCGTGTCCCTGGTTTTCCTCCCCGCCGGTTATCTCGTCGCCGCCCGCGGCCGCCAGGACCACGACCTTGCCGAGGTCCGCGGCGTTGCCTGTGTCGATATTGGTCACCAGGGGGCGCGCGCCCTTGGCCAGAACCGAGTGGCCGCCGGCGCCGGAGAAGCATGAGTCCATGGCCACAACCACCGACTTGGCGCTGAGGCCGTTGAGCTTCTGGTAAAGGCGCTTTAGAGGGTAGCCGGTCTGCGCTAGAAACTGCGCGTCGCCGTCCCAGGGCACCAGGTAGGCCTGCTTGGTTTCCGCATCCGGCGCCCCGTGGCCGGAGAAATAGAAGAAGACCTTGGAATCCGGCTTGACGTTGCGCGGCAGCCATGACTCCACGTAGGACTTGATCTTGTTCCCGGTGGCCTGGGATTCTGTCAGCAAGGCGATGTTCTGCGCGGGGTAGCCCAGGGCGTTGAGGTGCGCGCGCACGGCCTTGGCGTCCCGGCTGGCGAACTCGGCCGCCGGGAGGTTCTGGTAGTTCTCGATCCCTATCACGACGGCGTAATTGCGGGGGTTCTCGTTGAGGCTGTACCCGGGCCGGTCCACGTCCGAATCGAACGCCCTGGCCGGACGGTCTTCGGGAGCGGTTTGCTGGGCCCGGGCGGCGATCCGCGCTTCCTGGCTCTTCGCGTATTGCTTCAGCTCGGCCGAACCGAGCAATGACTGTTCCAATTGGTTCGGGACCTGCTGCATCAGTGTGGAGAACACCTCCTCCAGCCCCTGGGAGAAGGCCAGCGGCCGGGCGAAGCCGTCATGGGCCTCGGTCTTGACCGAGGCGAGCAGGCTGTGGTCGGGAGAGTAGAACGAGCCGGTGATGCTCAGGGTCGCCGAGTGGGGCGCGGGCAGGGCCACCGCCGCCAAGCCGCCCGTGAGCACGCTTAGCGGGACCCAGAGGCCCAGCGGGGCCGGCTCGTCGACCAGGCTCACTTCGAGGCTGCCCACTATGTCGGCCTCGGCCACCTGGGGATCGTTCAAGCCCTTGACCAAGGTTACGTTGTTGAAGTCCTGGTAGTAGGTTCCGAGCAGTTCGCGGTACACCTTGCCCGGATCCGTGCCGCTCTCGCGCACGAGCGGGGCGTCCGGGACCGGCCGGCCGCCTCGCGTCGCTTTCAGGGGAGAGACGATGAGCGCCAGGTTCAGCTTGTGGATGGGCGCGCTCTGGCGGTTGTCGGCGAATGGGTTCTTGATCTGCTCCTGCCGCGTGGTCGCGCACCCTGCGAGCAGGACCATACCCCAAAACAGTGCTAAAGTCTTCTTCATGGCTGAGGCCTCCTGCGACGTTGCCGGACGGCTTGCGCTACGGCGGCATTATATCAAGAAAAGACGATGCGCATGTTGAAAGAAAAACTTGACCGCAGGAGCTCTTAATGGCGGCAGGACTAGGCTCCGCAGCGGCCGGAAGCGTGCTTATTTAAAGCGCGCGGCATAAACATTGGTTCCCGGAATGCGCACGGCGTCAGGGATATTGGTCGCCACGGCGGTCGTCAGGCTGGAGCGGCTATTATTGAAAAAACTCCCGTGGTTCCAGGCCACGTTGGCGAGCATGGAATTTCGGTTCCGGGCCAAGCCGGCTCCCGGAGCCGACAATGCCGCTACCGTCATCGCGCCGGAAGGCTCGGGCTGCAAAGGCTCCCTGCCGGCCAGCATGAAATCCTGATTGCCGACCAGGGTTGTTTCCCAAGCGCCGTTGACATGGCTCGCCAAACGGATCGTCCCTTTTTGCCGGATTTCCCGGTCTTGACGATCCACGGGATAAATCTGATTGTCGTGCTCCAACTGGGCATCGTTGAGGTAACCCCAGAAGCCCATGCCTTCCGGCATGGACCAGTCGCCCAGTCCGAAGTTCAGGGACGTTTGCACGTTGGCTTTGCTTCCGGAAAGAAGCAGCTCGCCGACAGTCTTGGTGAATTCCTCGCCCACGGGCCCCAGCCCTACGAGGCAGGATTCAAAGTGAATCTGGGCGTCATCCGCGAAATAGCTCTTGATATTCGGAATCCGGCCGGCCACCTCTCGCCACTCGGGGGCGCCGGTTATGCAACTATAGTGATCGTGACCGCCGCTCTGGGAAATCGCCGCGAAGGAATCAATCTCCTCTTTGGTTACAGGCGAATAATATTGGTCATAGTTGACTTGGTCGGGAGCGGCCGATGTTCGGTTCCAGTCCCTGCACTCAGCGCTCTTTTTCTGGGCTTTGTCTTTGGGATACCACATGCCCCCGGGCATGCCGTGCCCATGGATATTCAAGACCGCCACTTGGGCTCCTCTCCGCTGGCAGAGGGCAACGAGCGCCTGCAGGAGCTCCTCGAGATTGGAGAACTGGATGGTCACATACCCGTCCGGGTCGTCAAAAACGATGGGAAAATTGGGAAGATCGCCGTCAGGGGTGATATGGCCGACCCATGCGCTATGGGCGGGATAATGGTGGACCTTGTTGTCGTAGCGGTGGAATTTCCCGACCCCGATTTCAGTGGCGTTGATCATGAGCCCTGCGCTGCCCGGGGCCGTTTGCGGAGCCACCGGGACAGGCTGGAGATTAGAAATGCCGGCGTCTCCCCGGGCTTTTTTCTGGGCGTTGAATTGGCGGGCAAGGTCTTGGCCGCCATCCCAATTGATTTCCTGCGCCAGCGCCGGAGCCGCCCAAATCAAGGCGGCCAACATCCCCAGCGCCGCGGTTTTTATCGCGATCCTCTTGCCTGCCCCACAGCCAAGTTCCAAGTTCTGGTTTACCATTCCGGCGCCGCCCTCCTTAACTCGTGATACTAAGGATAAAACATGAAACATGCATTTGGTTGGGCCGAAAGGCTACGGCAAAGCGAAGCAAAGGTCCTACCTAACCCCGGGACTTTGGGCCTACTTGCTCAGTTGCAAGTGGGTGCTTGACCTCGAACGATTTTTCGTTTAAGATATCAGTACAAGGGCCTATAGCTCAGCTGGGAGAGCGCCTGCATGGCATGCAGGAGGTCGTCAGTTCGATCCTGACTAGGTCCACCATTTAAAAAGCCCCCTAACCGGGGGCTTTTTAATTGACTCTCCGAGGGGAAAATAGACTGCGGGCTCACAGGGGACGAGCACGTGTCTGATGGGCAGGGGCTCGGAGAGTTTCAACTACAGCCAGCCCTGCTTTTGCCAGTATTCGTACTCCCCTTTCCACGCGTCCTGGCGCATCTGGATGATCCTTCTGAAGTGCTCCTTCCCTTGCGCAATCTTTTCGAGCTGGTCGGGATACTGCTTTTTGCCCCGCCAGTCCTGCATGAACTTTTCGCCCAGCCGGAAGGCTTCGTCCGCCTTGGCCTCCAGCGCGTTCGCGCAGGCCGACACGCCGCCCGAGTATTGCGCGCCGCATACCTGGGCGTAATACCGCATGTAGTCTTGCACTATGTCGTCCTGCGTGCCGCTGCCTGACGTCACGACGCCGCAGACATATTTGCCCAGCAGCCGCTGGCAGTGGATGAAGTGGCTCGAGCGCTCAAGGATGGCCTTCAGGGAAGCGGTGACCTGGTTGATATAGTTGGGGCTGGCCAGGATGATGCCGTCCGCGGACAGCATTTTATCGAGGAGTTCATGCGCATCGTCCCGGATGGGGCAGCGCATGCAGGTCTTGTGGCAGGACTCGCAGTGCCTGCAGAACTCTATCTTGAGGTCGCGGAGATGGACGACATCGATCAGCGCGCCGTCGCCCAGCCCCTTGAGCACGTCCCGCGCCAGGGCCAGAGTCCGGCTTTTCATTTTGCGCGGGCTCGCGGAAATGAGAAGTATCTTCATGGGTTCATCTCCCGGGAAGCGCGATGCGAAGCCCTCCTCCAAAGCGAAAGGCTTCTCTGGGCCGTATCTTCCGCCTACGGCAGCCCGACGGCTTAAGGCGTGCCCGAGCGCCTATTTTGCCTTGGCGGGCGCCATAGGGGCGGCGCCCGACTCCATAGGCGGCGGCATGTGGCAGCGCATCAACTTGCAGTGACAACGGTGCCCCTCATATATCCAATGATCCCGCCGACGAGAAAGAGGAGCGCGAACAGCACCGCTTTCTCACAGCAACAGCATTTCTTCCCGCCTTCCAGATTGCCCTCTTGGGTTTCCATGTCGCCTCCGGTTCCTGACCGCGATATGATACAAAAAACGGCGCCTCGGGCTAGGCCGCTAAGGGATGAGCTGTTCGTCGATGGCCGCGGCCTCTTCGCGGCTCAAGGGCCGGCGTTTTTCAGCAGGTCCGGGGGTTGTCCCGGGCTGAACTTGATCCGCCGGCGCAGGCGAAGGAGGATGCGTCTCGGCTGCGGAGGGCGGCGTGGCGGACGGCTCTTGTCCACCACCGCTGGGTGGGCAGCGGCTGGCGACCAGCCTTTGCAGTCGGGCATTGTCCGGATGCCTGGCCAGCAAAACGCGGAGTTTCCGGCATCTGGCGCTTGCGACGCTGCCCAGCGACTGTGTCTCGACCGCAGAGACCTGCGGGGAAACCTGCGTCTCTCCGCCTTCGAGCCGGTCGCAGCGGGCTGCGAGCTTTTGCAGTCTGGCATTGTCCGGATGCAGCGCCAAGTGCCTGCGGATGCGCCGGCATCTGAAGTAAAGGGCGGAGCCTCGCGGTTGCGGGCTCGCGCAACCGGCCAGGGCCAAGCCCAAGGCGAACCATGGCAAAATAAATCGTTTCACGCTTTTAGATCGCGGCCGCGCGAAAGTTCCTTCTCCAATTTGAGCAGGCTGCGCAGGATGTCGCGCGCCTCTTTGGTCATGAGGGCGGCCATTTTCCGGGCCTGACCGAGAGGACAGCCTTTAAGGAGCTGCGCCGCGCTCTTAAGACTCGCGGATTTGGATTGGACGTCGTGCAGCAGTTTGTCCAGCTCAGGCCGGGAGTCCATCCGGCGCCTCCTCTTCCTCCGGAGCGGGGTGCTTCCTTAGCGTGGAATAGAGCAGCCGCGTTGATATCTTGAGGGCGGCGAGGGTCTTGGTCTTTTTGCCGTGGTTTTCAGAGAGATTCCTCATGATGATCCCGCGGGTGAAGCGGTCCACCGCCTGGTCGAGCCCCTGGTCCAGGGCGTAACGATACTGACTTTCCCCCACGAACGCGCCGGATGCGGCCGGCGGTTCGCCCAAAGCCTGGGTCAGATGCCTGAACAGCTGCTCTTTGGTCACGCGGCCCTCGTGGCCCGAGGCCAGGAGACTCACCAATTTCTTGAGTTCCCGCATATTGCCCGGCCAGGAGTGGTCGAGCAGACAGGCCCTGGCTTCGGCCGAAAAGGAGAGGCGCTTGCCGCCTTGCGTGAAGAAATTGATGAGGGGGAAAATGTCGCACTTCCTTTGGGCCAGGGGCTTGAGGTTTACGGTCAGGCCGTGGATGCGCTGGAAGAAGTCGAAGCGCAGCCGCCCTTGCGCGATGAGCCGCTGCAGGTTTTCCAATGTGGCGCTGATGATGCGGAAGTCGGAGCATTCGGGCTTATCCGAGCCGACGGGATGGAAGGACCGTTCTTCGATCGCCTTGAGGAGCTTGGTCTGCATGTTGAGGCTCATGGCGCCGATCTCGTCAAGGAACAAGGTGCCCTGGTGCGCCTGCAAAAGCTTCCCCTTGCGGCTGGCCGAGGCTCCCGTAAAGGCGCCCTTTCTGTGGCCGAAAAGCTCGGCCTCCAATAGTTCCTCCGTATAAGCCGAGCAATTGATCGCGACGAAGTCGCCTTCCCGGCGGGAGTGCTCATGGATGATTTTCCCCAGGCTGGTTTTGCCCGTCCCTGAGGGGCCCAGGATCAGGATCGGCAGGTCCGAGGAGGCGTATTTGAGAGCTTCCACGATGCTGGCCCTGGTGGCTTGGTCTTCGGTGATGAAGCGATGCGCGAAGATGTGCCCGGCGTTGCAGCCGGCCCGGTTTTGGTGATACTTGGCGATGACCGCGCCGATGTTGGCCGCTTCGTTTCCCTTGGCATAGAAATCGCTGCAGCCCAGCTCGTAGGCCTGGTCGACCATTCCCTCGGAGTCGCAGCCCGACATGACCACCGCATAGACGCCCTTCGCGACGGCCCGAGGGATGACCTGCAAGCCCGAGCACTCGTCGTCCCCGCCGAGGCGCAGGTCAATGAAGCAGATGTCGTAATGCCCGGCGGCGAGCTTGCGCATGGCCGTATCCAGGTCCCCGGCGAATTCCACGCAGTGGCCGCCCAGGTGCTGGGCCATGACTTTCTGGGTCAGCTTGTCGTCTTCGACCACGAGAATTATAAGTTTGTCCATCGCCGGATTCTCCTTAATTGGGCTCATGACAACGGCAACGGCTCCGCCCCCTTTGGGGTCGGTTCCGCCCAGACAGGCGCAGCCTGTCTGGGCGTTCGTTTAAAGGCCTTGTGCACGATGGCTCTTCAAGACCGTATCATCACCAGCGCCATCTTGAAGCGCCGCACCGCCTGCAGGGCGTGCGGCTTGCCGGCCGGCATGATGAGCATCTCGCCGGCCTTGACCCGGTGCGGGGTCCCGGCGATGCGGATCTCTGCCTCCCCTTCCAGGACCATGGCCAAGGCGTCGCAGGGCGCCGTGTGCTCGCTCAAGCCCTGGCCTGCGTCGAAAGAGAACACCGTCACCGTCCCGGCTCCCTTCCGGATCAAAGTCCGGCTCACCACGGCCCCGGCCTGGTAGTCCACGAGGCCGGCGACATTGAGCGCGCGGCCGCGCAGGTCTGCTAAAGTCGGCTTTGCGTTTTTGGGTTCCATTGCGTTCATCCTGGGCTCCGGCCCCGCGCGGGTTAAAGGCTGATCTTGAGCGCCTCGCGCGCCATCAGAAACTCGATGCCGTAGCCCTTCCGGGAGATGAGCTTCTGGGCTTCGGCGGCGATGCCGTCGAGGGTGGCGTCGCTGTAGGCGTCGTCGTGGTGGAATAAAACCAGGCGCTTGGCCCCGCTGCGGGCGGCCAGCTCCACCGTGTTGACCCAGCTGGAGTGGCCGGTGTTCTTGCGCGTCTGGTAGTCTGAGTCTAGGTAGCGGCCGTCGTGGATGAGGAGGTCCGCGCCCCGGACCAGGCGGGCGAGCCGTTCGTCGTAGTCCTGCAGGGCCGTGCCCTGCTCGCCGTAAATCTCGCTGTCCGGGCAGTACGCGAACTTGCGGCCCCCGGCCTCCACTGTGAGGCCCAGGGTCGTGCCCGGGTGGTTGGCGAAGAACGAGGAGACCTGCAGCCCGGGGAGGACGTCGTAGGTTTCCTCGATCATCTCGTAGAGCTGCAGTTCCGCCTGCATCGCGCCCAGCTCCGGCGGCGCGGTCTCGAATATGCGCTGGATGCGGTTCTGCAGGGTCTGGTCCGGGTCGCTGGCGCCGCTGATGTTGAGCCGGTATCCCTCCGCGTAGGCCGGGGCGAAGCGGCTCAAGCCCTCGTAGTGGTCTTCGTGGAAATGGGTGAGGAATATCCAGAGGTCCCGGTAGCGGCCGCTCTTGACCAGTTCCTGGCCCAGGGGCACGATGCCGGAGCCGGCATCCAATATGAGCAGGCTGGCGCCGGTCTCCAGAGTCACGCAGGATGTATTGCGGCCATAGCGCGACGGCTCCCCGCCCTTGAAGGCCGAGAGGCTGCGGCAGCCCCAGACCGTCATGTGCAGCCCGGCCCCGGGCGCAGCCCCGGCCTGGGGCCCCAAATGGGGCGCCGCCCCCGCCGAGCGCGGCGGCGTCTTGCCCGCGAGAAAGTCCTTTATGGTCTGGGCGAAGGTGTCGACGTTATAGGGCTTATCGATGAAGATGTCCGCCCCATAGTCCGCGGCGCGCTTGCGGTCGGCATGGAAGGTCTTGCCCGAGACTATGGCGACCTTCACGCCCTTGGTCCGGGGGTCGTTTTTGATCCGATGGCAGAGGGTCAGGCCGTCGAGGCCGGGCATGAGTACGTCCAGGATGGCCAGGATCGGCTGGTCGGCTTTGATGGCATCGAGCGCCTTCGTGCTGTCGTCTATGATCCGGACGTCGTAGCCGGTGTCCTGGAGGAGCGCGGTGGTGAGCTCCCCCACCAACGGGTCGTCGTCCACCACGATGATGCGGGCGCGGCTCATGAGACCTATTCTAGCAAATGGAGCCTTTGCTAAAATGGCCCATGCGCATCATCGCGGGAAAGCTGCGCGGCCGCCGCATCCGGGGCGCGGGCAAGGACTGGGGGGTGCGGCCCATTTCCGGCCGCATCAAGCAGTCCCTTTTCGACATCCTCTCGGGCCTGCTCCCCGGAGCCCGCTTCTTGGACCTCTTCGCCGGCACCGGAGCGGTCGGCATCGAGGCCCTCTCGCGGGGCGCGGCCTTCGTCTTCTTCGTTGACCGCGACCGCCGCTGTTTGGAGCTCATCGCCCGCAACCTGGCCGCGGCCGGGTTCTTGGAGCGGGCCCAGGTCCATTTCGGCGACGCCTTGAGCGACCTCTCCTGGGTTCCCTTCCGCTCTAAAACGGCGCAGTACGACCTCATTTTCATGGGGCCGCCCTACCAGGACGCGGACCGGCGGCCTTTGGCCTACTCCGCGCCGGCCCTCAAGCGCGCGGCCGCGGCCGGCCTGCTGGCCACCAAGGGCTGGGCCGTGTGCCAGCACCATGTCAAAGAGGAGGTGACGGCTCCGGAAGGCTGGGTCATGGTGCGGCGCGAGAAATACGGCGACACCTATTTGAGCTTCTTCCGGATGCAGGCCTGATGGAACTGAGCTTCACCAAGCTGCGCGTCTTCCGGGAATGCCCCTGGAAGTACAAGCTGCAGATGGTGGACGGCCGGCGCAGCCCCCTGACGCCGTCGGCCTCGCTCGGACTCTCGCTCCACCGCGCCCTGGAGTGCTTCCACCGCAAGGAGGCGCCCGCGGCCGAGGATATCTGGGCGTGCTATGAGAGCCGCTGGATGACTGCCGGCTATGCGGACCCGGAGACCCGCCGGGCTTGGTTCGCCAAGGGCCGCCGCATCCTGGAGCAATACCTCGAGGCCGAACGCAAGCGGCGCACGCTCATAGTGTCCGTGGAGCGGGAGTTCGTCTATCCCCTGGGGCGCCACGAGGTGCGCGGCATGATAGACCGCATCGACCGGCACCCGGACGGCCGGCTTGAAATCGTCGATTACAAGACCTATGGGACCGGGGAGGCGCTGGATGCGAAGGACGAGCTGCAGCTGCGTTTCTACGGCCTGGGCTGCCGCGAGTCCCTGGCCCTGGAACCGGCGCTCCTCACCCTCTACTTCGTGGCGGCCGGCCGGCGCGTGACGATCCCCTATGACGCCGGCGGCGAAGAGGATTTGAAGGCCCTCATCCGGGAGACCGCGGACCGCATCGAAGCCGGGGCCTTTGCGCCCGACGCCTCCTTCTGCCCCGGCTGCGAGTTCAGGAGGGATTGCGCGCGGTCGGTGAGCCGGTGACCGTCTGCGGCGTGACCTTCCCGCCCGCGCAGACGCGGTTCTTCCCTTCGCGCTTGGCCTGGTAGAGGTTGGCGTCGGCCCGGTGCAGGAGGTCGGCGGCGGAAACCTTCTCGTCGCCCGCAAGCGACGCCGCGCCGATGCTCACGGTGGCTATGTGGCCGCTCTTGGCGAAGGCGCCGCAGATGCGCCGCGCCACGGCCGCGGCCGTCTCCGGGTCCGCGTCGGGCATGACGACCAGGAACTCGTCGCCGCCCAGCCTCCCGAAGATGTCGTCCGCGCGCACTCTGGCCGCTATGGTCTCGGCCGTCTCCTTGATGACCCGGTCGCCGAACAGGTGGCCGTGGAGGTCGTTGACCTTCTTAAAGTCGTCTATGTCGAGGATGAGCAGCGAGAGCGGGATCTTGCCGGTGAGCGAGCGCTGCATCTCCAGCTCCAGGACCTCGCGCAGGTAGCCGTGGGTGTAGGCGCCGGTGAGGCCGTCGGTCACGGATTTTAGATGCAGTTCGTCGAGCCTGGCCCGCAGGATGCGGTTGTCGACGCGCTGGTCCTCGCTGCGCAGGCCCAGGAAGTAGCCGAAAAGCATGAAAGTGGATATGGTCCCGATCCCCATGAAGGCGTAGAAGTATAAATTGTATTGGAGCTCGAAGCGGACCCAGAGGGTCTTGGTGAGGGGATCGGCCAGCCAGTAGCGCACGAGGAAGGCGCCCACCGGCGTGCACAGGCCTATGGCGAAGCCGAAAGCCGGGTATAGGCAGGTGTGGGGCAGGGCGCGCCAGAAGGGCTTGCGCTCATCAAGGTCGGACTTGCGCCGTCGGTTCTGCGGCATCCGCCCATTATACAACTTAGAACAGGACGAACGCCCAGACAGGCTGCGCCTGTCTGGGCGGAGCCGTTGCCGTTGTTCCGCAACTGCGCTTTTTGCGCGCTTAGAACAGGAACATGGCCCGGATATTGCCTCCGTCAAAGGGCTGGGACCCGATTTCGTCCATATCGAAGGTCCCATAGAGGCCGATGCGGCCGGAGGGGCCGAAGACGAAGTCCGCGCCCGCGCCGAGCTTGGCTTCGGCCACGGTCGCCAACAGCGACCCGGCCTTGTTGGCCCCGCGCTGGCGGTTTTCGCCGAAGCTGAAGAACCCCGCCAGCTCCGAGGTCAGCCAGGGCTTCAAGTTCCGGCGCCAGCGCGCGTAGGGCTGGGCTTCCCAGCGGCGGTAGAAAAGGCCCAAGTCCCCGTCGTTGGCGTTGTCCGCGCGCGCCGCGCGCAGCAGGAGCATGTGCCCGGCCTCCAGACGGTCGCGGTCGGAGAGCGGCCCTTCCACGGCCGCCAAGACGTGGTGCACCTGCCTCCGGGCGGAGAGCGAGATCTTGCCCGCGGGAACGGGGTTGTAGAGGTCGCCCTTGGCCTCGAATTCGTAGCCGTAGGAGAGCTTGCGGCTGAAGCGCTCCGGGGGCGCGTGGCGCAGGGTCAGGTTCAGGGCCGTGCGGCGGTAGGAGAAGGTGAGGTTCTCATCCGGGACCTCGCGGCGCAGCGGGGAGTCGACCTCGATGTCGGTGGAAACCATCCAGTCCGGGTGCGGCCGCGCCGCAACGATGAAGTCGTCGCTCGCGGGGTAGGTCGCATAGCGTTGGGTGGTGCTGCCGCGCTTGTTGAAGTTAAAGTCCACGAAGGTGTGCCGCGCCGCGGCCCGCCAGACTTGGGGCTGTTCGTAAGCCAGGCCGAAGCCGATGTCCGAATCTTCCTTGTGAAAGGTCGGCTCGCCGAAGAGTGAAGCCGAGAAACCCAGGCCCAGCTTCTGCTCGAGCTCGATCTGGTAATGGAAGTCGTGGTGCTCCTTCTCCTCATTCTGCCAGAGGCGGAACTTGAACTCCAGGCTCTTGGTGAGGCGCTTGCCCAGGCGGATATCCTGCTGCAGCATGAGGCTGCAGCAGTCGAGACTCGCCCCATTGACGCGATAGACAGGTCCGGTCGAGGCGTTCCAGATGTCGTCCCAGACGATGGGATAGGAGAAGCTTAAGAGGTCGAGGAAATACTCGGAGTCGAAGAGGGGCTCGTGGTCGATGCGCTCCATCTCCGCCTTGGTGAAGAGGGCGCGGGCCGGAACAGCCCATAAAAGAAAAAGCAGCGGCAGGAGCCGGGGCAGGCTCCGCCTGCCCCGGCTTACAGGTCCTCCGGATTGCATGCCCAAAGGAACGCCGCGGGCCCCTCGGCTTTGAGTTCCAGCGCGACCGCGCCGCCGGGCCTTGGGTTGAAGACCGCCTGGGAAAGAACCGCGACCAGCAGGCCCAGCTGCGGCTGGTGGCCGACCGCGACGACATCGGGGAGTCCTTCCGTGCGGCGCCGCAGCTCCACCGCGAGCTCCTCGGCTGGGAGCTCGTTTGAGAGGGGGGCGAAGGCCTCCAGGCCCTGGGCCGGCTTGAGTATTCCGGCGGCTTCGGCCGCCGTTTGCGCGGCGCGGATCATCGGGCTGTGCAGGATGATGACCGGCCGGGCGCCCCTTTCAGCCAGGCGCCGCGCCACCCGGCGCACCTCGCCGCGGCCTTGGTCCGAGAGGGGCCGGTCGGAGTCGCTGGCAACCCCGGCCTCGGCCGCGCTAAGCGACTGCCCATGACGCTGGAGATAGAGGCGCATGAGGGTTAGAGCCTATCAAATCTTGTAGAAGAAACACTATAATTGTCCCCCAAGGTTATTCCATGAAATGGAGATTCCCCGCCCTGGCTCTGGGCCTGGTCCTGTGGAGCGTCCCGGGGCATCCAGCCGAAGGCGAGCCCTTGCTCGCCGCCATGCGTGCGGAGCTGACCCGTTCCTTCGCCCGGCTCGCCCATGCCGAGCCCGCCCCCCTCTACTACCTCGACTATGAGGTCACGGACGAAAGCGACTACGGGCTTAGCGCCGCCCTGGGCGCCGTCGAGGCGGAGGGCCGGAGTTCCAACCGGTACCTGGACGTGGACGTCCGCGTGGGTTCGCACCGGCTCGACAATACGCACGAGCTCAAGGGCCGGGACTCCTGGATGGAGAACTACCAGCGCCAGAAGGTCCGCATCCCTTTTGAGGACGACCCCGCCGCCCTGCGGGCGGCGCTGTGGAAGCACACCGACGCGGCCTATAAGGCCGCCCTCGAGCGCTACACCAAGGTCAAGACCAACCAAGCCGTGACTGCGCAGGAGGAGGACCGCTCGCCGGATTTCTCCCAGGAGGACGCGCCGGAGAAGGACTGCGAGACCCGCGCCTTTCCCAAGCTGGACCGGGACCTCTGGCGCGCCCGGGTCAGGAATTATTCGGCGCGCTTCAAGGGCTACCCGTTCATCTACGATTCGGGCGCGGGCTTCGGCGTGGTGGCGGAGAACCGGTACCTGGTTTCCAGCGAGGGCGCGGACGTCAAGACCGGGAACGTCTACATCCAGCTCTATTACCACCTCTCCAGCCGCACCACGGACGGCATGGACATCTACCGCTACAAGAGCTACGACGCCGACCGCGTCGCGGACCTGCCGCCGGATGATGTCGTCCTGCGGGACATGGACCAGTCCATCGCGGAGCTCAAGGCTTTAAAAGAGGCGCCGCTGGTCGAGCCCTTCGCCGGCCCGGTCATACTCAAGAACAAGGCCGCCGCGGTATTCTTCCACGAGATCTTCGGGCACCGGGTCGAAGGGCAGCGCCAAAAGAAGGAAAGCGAGGGCCAGACCTTCACCAAGAAGCTTAACGAAAAGGTGGTCTCGGATTTTATTTCGGTCTACGACGATCCCGCCAGGGAACGCTTCCAGGGCACGTTCCTGCGCGGCAGCTATAAATACGACGACGAGGGCGTGAAGTCGCGGCGGGTGACTTTGGTGGAGAACGGCATCCTGCGCAACTTCCTCATGAACCGCATGCCCATCAAGGGCTTCCCCAGGTCCAACGGCCACGGCCGGCGCGAGCCGGGCCATGCGACCCTGGCCCGGATGGGCAACACCATCGTGGAGGCCTCCCGCGCCGCGCCCTACGCGGAGCTGCGCCGGGAACTGCTGGCCGAAATCGTGCGGCAGAAAAAACCCTTCGGCCTGGTCTTCGACGACGTCTCCGGGGGCTATACCAACACCGCGCGGTACTCCGCCCAGGCCTTCAAGGTCAAGCCCCTCCTGGTCTACAAGGTCTACCCGGACGGACGGCCGGACGAGGTCGTGCGCGGGGTGGACATCGTGGGCACGCCCATCGCCGGTTTCATGAAGATACTGGCCGCGGCCGACGACCCGGATGTGTTCAACGGCAGCTGCGGGGCCGAGTCGGGCACGGTGCCGGTATCAGCCGTTTCGCCGAGCCTGCTCATCTCCGAGATGGAGGTGGAGAAGGTGGCGAAATCCCAGGCCAAGCCGCCCATCCTGCCGCCGCCCTACGGGGACAAGGACTTAAGGAGCGGGGAATGAATTGCTGTATGCGTGCGCGCCGCCGGAGGCGGCGCGCAACGGACGCCCCCCACGGGGGCGTCCGTGCCGTTGGGGGACAGATAGCCGTTACCGTTTTCCTTCTCCTGGGCTTCCTCTCATTCCCCTGCTCCGCCCAGAAGCTGCCTCCGGACGACAAGGTGTTTAAGGCGATGAAGGACGAGCTCGACCGCACCATGCGCAAGCTGCGCATGGAGGATATGCCGGGGCCTTACCTCGTCTCTTACGCGGTCCGCGAGGGGACCCGCGCCTATATCGGGGCGAGCTTCGGTTCTCTGCAGACCAGCCAGGAGAGCGCCTTTATGGACGTCCGGGCCGAGGTGCGGGTGGGAGATTACGGTTTCGACAACACGCATTTCATCCCCAGCGGCTCCCCGTTCGGCGCTCCGTCCGGGCTGGGCAGCGCCTCTTTCGAGGAGGACTATGACAACCTGCGTTTCACCTTGTGGTCCCTGAGCGACGGGGCCTATAAGAACGCCCTGGAGAATATGGCCAAGAAGAAGGCCTTCCGGGAGAAGCGCATGATCACGGAGGTCTGCGACGACCTCTCCCGGGAGAAGCCGGTGGAGTCCTACGAGAAGCCGCGGCAAATTTCCATCGCCCGCGGCCTCTGGGAAAGGCGCGTCAAGGATATCTCCGCGGTCTTCCGGCGCTACCCCGACATCCAGGAGTCGTACGTCGCGCTGAGCTTCGAGAGCGGGGTCAAGCGGCTCCTGACCAGCGAGGGGACCGCGGTGCGCGGCTCGGACGCCCATATCGCCATAGACCTGAGCGTCAATACCCAGGCCGAAGACGGCCTGCGCATCGGAGACTCCGCAAGCCTGCATTACCCCGGCTGGGGGGATGTGCCCGGGGTCGAGGTCCTGGAGGCCGCGGCGCGCCGGCTCGCCCAGGGCGTGGCGGACGCGGTGCGCGGCTCGACCGTGGCGGCCTACGTGGGGCCGGTGATGTTCGAGGGCCAGGCCGCGGCCGAGTTTTTCGACGTGCTGCTGGTGGACAACATCTCCAACCCCCGCGGCAGCTGGTCCGAGGACGAGCACAACCGCATCTTCGACCCGCCGCCCTTCGTCAGCCGCCTGGGCATGCGCGTGGCGGTGCCGTTTTTGAGCTTTGTGGACGACCCCCTCCTGGAGCGCTACGAGGGAATCCCTCTCTTCGGGCACTACCGCATCGACGACGAAGGCGTGCCCGCCCGGCGGCTGGAGCTGGTCAGGAAGGGCAAGCTCACGGACCTATACATGAGCCGGGCGCCGGCCCGGGAGCGCCAGAGCTCAAACGGCCACGGCCGCGCCGCCTTCTTCGGCGAGCCCTCCGGCCGCATGGGCAACCTCGTAGTGACTCCGGAGAATCCCGTCCCCCTGGCCGAGCTCAAGGCGAGGCTGCGCGACATATGCCGGGAGCTCGAGCTCGACTACGGGATCGTGGTGCGCGAGATGGTCGGGCTCGACCCCGTCGTGGCCTACAAGGTCTATTCCCGGGACGGCCGCGAGGAGCCCCTGCGGGGCGTGGAGTTCACCGGCGCGGGCTTGCGGCCCCTGCGCGACATAGTGGCCGCCTCGAAGGAGATGTACGTCTTCAACTTTTACCACGGCTCGAACGGCCGCACCTCGGTGCCGGCCTCAATCGCGGCGCCTTCCATCCTGGTACGGGAGATGGAGGTCAAGAAGACGGAGCGCAAGCCCGATAAGCTGCCCTACCTCAAGCACCCCTACTTCGCGCAGAAGGGGACTCAGTAGCAGTTGTTGGCGGGCGCCGCGGGGGGCAATAAGTCAGAAAAAATGCCGGAACAGGTACCAGAACCGTTCGCGCAGCTTGTCCGTCCAGGGCCTGCGGCGCCAATCCTTAAGGCGTATTTCGCGCGACCGCGCCATATCCTCGGCGAAACGCGCCTGCATCTTGACCGCCAGGGCGCGGTCGAGTATGTGCAAGTTGACCTCCAGGTTGTGCCGGAGGCTGCGGTGGTCCATGTTGTAGGACCCCACCGCGCACCAGGCCCCGTCTATGACCGCGGTCTTGGCGTGCAGGACCGAGTCCGGCCATTCGTAGAGCCGCACCCCGCTGCGCAGGAGGCGGTCATGGGTTCGGCGGCCCGCATGCCAGACCGCGGGATGGTCGGAGCGGCCCTGCACCAGGATGCGGACCGAGACGCCGCGCCGCGCCGCGGCCGCCAGGGCGCGGCGGATGCCCCGGTCGGGCAGGAAATAGGCGTTGGCGATGCAGACCTCCCGCCGCGCCGCGCGCAGGGCGTTGAGGCAGGCGCGCCGGATGCGGTGGCGATGGAGAAACTCCTGGTTGGCGGCCACCCACACCAAAGCGCCGCCGGGGAGGGGCTCGAGGCGGTCCGCCAAGGCGAAAGAGCTCCTCGTCTCCTTGAACCAGACCTCGCGGAAGAGCCGGTCGAGCTCATGGGCGGCCGGGCCCTCCAGGCGCAGGTGGGTGTCGTGCCAGTCGGCGCCGCCGTCCCGGCGCGGGGCATGGACGTGGGAGATGTTGACGCCTCCGGTGAAGCCGACGCTGCCGTCCACGACCAGTATCTTGCGGTGGTCGCGCCGCGCCCAGGCCCAGTTCGGCCGCCAGGGCGCGACCGGATGGTACTCGAGGAGCCTGACCCCCGAGTTTTTCAGCCGGTTGAGAAAAACGGGGTCCGTATCCAGGGAGCCCATGGAGTCGAAGATGACCCGGACCGAGACGCCCTGCCGGGCCTTGACCATGAGCCGCCGGGCGAATTCCTCGCCGGTGCGGTCGCTGTTGAAGATGTAGGTTTCGAGGTGGACCGTGCGGCGGGCCGAGTCTATGGCCTCCCACATGGCGCGGAAGGCCTCCCCGCCCTCCCTGAGGAACGTGAGGCGGTTCCCGGGCAGGAACTTGTCCATATCCTGGGTGAAATTGCCGGAGCCCGGCGGCAGGCGCCGCAGGAGCTGCTGCCATTGCATCAGGCCAAGTATATCAAAGAGGGAGGCGCCGAACCTGCCGCGGCTTTTTGCGGCAAATGGTAAGATAACCCGACATGGCCGGCCAGGAACACTTCGCCAAGCTCCTCAGGCTCCTGGAGCTGGAGCGCGCGGCGGAGAAGGATGAGAACCTGCGGGAGTTGCGCCGCTTCCCCCTGGCCATGCGCGAGGCCCTGGGCAAGACCGTCACGGGCTTGGCCGTGGAAGACATCGGCAGCGGGCCGGGCGGCACGGCCCTGGTGACGCTCTCGCGTCAGCCCAAGGGGGAGGAGATCGCGCCCTTCCACGCCATGAGCGCGGGCGACAGGGTCCTGGTCACCTTCCCCCCGGGCAGCGAGCCCGCGGATTGCGAGGGGACCCTCTACAAGGTGGACGAGTACCGCGCCGTCGTCGCCTTGAACGGCCCGGAGCCGGCCCGCCTCGGCCGCGGCTTGTGCCAGACGGACCTGATGGGCTCGGACGCGACCTACCGCAGGATGAAAA
>Ga0315280_10005175_pt1 | contig 18765 bp, 17 predicted proteins | sample YL17G06_40_MG_FD_203697 | JGI IMG/M metagenome (GOLD analysis project Ga0315280, IMG submission 203697) | Sediment microbial communities from Yellowstone Lake, YNP, Wyoming, USA - YL17G06_40 | ecosystem: Environmental > Aquatic > Freshwater > Lake > Sediment | place: USA: Wyoming | collected... | reverse complement strand
ATTTTTTCAAGACAGAGATATTGGGGAGAACCAATTCCGATTGTCCATTGCCAGAAATGTGGAGTAGTGCCTTTGCCAGAGAAAGAATTACCCTTAAAACTTCCAAAAGTTGAAAAATATCAGCCAACCGGCACAGGAGAGTCGCCCCTGGCAACAATTAAAGAGTGGGTAAATACTAAATGCCCGAAATGCAAGGAACCGGCAAAAAGAGAAACCAATACTATGCCCCAGTGGGCAGGTTCTTGCTGGTATTTCTTGCGCTACGTTGACCCAAAAAACAAAAAAGCCATAATGAATCCTAAAAAAAGTAAATACTGGCTGCCGGTTAACCTTTATGTTGGCGGAGCCGAACATGCGGTTTTGCATCTTTTGTATTCCAGGTTCTGGGTAAAAGTTTTATATGATGAAGGAGCGATTGATTTCAAGGAGCCATTTTTGAAATTAAGAAACCAGGGGTTAATTATGGCGCCCGATGGCCAGAAAATGTCAAAATCACGGGGGAATGTGATAAACCCGGATGACATTATCAAAAAATACGGCGCCGATACTTTGCGGCTTTATGAAATGTTTATGGGGCCTTTTGAAGATTCAATTGCCTGGGATATAAAAGGAATTGAAGGCTGTTCAAGGTTCTTACAGAGAGTTTGGCATTTAGCACAAAAATCAAAAATCAAAAATCAAAAATCAAAAATACAAACCAAAAATAAAAAACTAGAATCACTAATTCATAAAACCATAAAGAAGATTACCGAAGACATCGAACAGCTAAAATTGAATACCGCAGTGTCGGCCTTAATGATTTTAGTAAACGAAATGAGCCGAAAAAAAGAAGAAATAACAAAAGAAGATATTAAAAATTTATTACTGCTTCTGGCGCCCTTCGCGCCGCATATTACAGAAGAACTCTGGCAAGAGATGGGTTTTAAGGGCAGTGTCCTGATTCAAAAGTGGCCAAAATACGACGAAAAATTAATAAAGGAAAGAAAAATAAATCTGGTTATTCAGATAAACGGCAAAGTCCGCGATACAATAGAGGTTGATGCCGGAATTTCGGAAGCAAAAGCAAAAGAGCTGGCGCAGAACAGCGAAAAAATCAAGAAGTGGCTGGAGGGAAAAGAAATCAAAAAAGTTATCTTCGTAAAAGGGAAATTAATCAACATAGTTGTTTAAATAAAGTGAAAAAAGAAATTCTATTAGGCAACGAAGCAATAGTCCAGGGCGCTTTAGAAGCCGGTGTTCAATTTGTTTCCACTTATCCTGGGACGCCTTCTTCTGAAATCGGTAATGTTTTTTCTCAAATTGCTAAACGACCCAATGGGTACCCTGGCGTGTATTTTGAATTTTCAACCAATGAAAAAGTGGCTCTTGAAGCAGCTATTGGCGCCAGTTTTTCCGGCTTGAAATGTCTGGTGGCAATGAAAGATTTTGGTTTAAATGTTTGCTCTGATAGTTTAATTCCTCTTTTATACACCGGCACAAAAGGACCGATGGTAATTATTGTCGGCGACGACCCTTCCTGCTGGAGTTCGGCCCAGTCAGAGCAAAATACCCGGCCTTTTGCTTATTTGGCGCATATTCCTATTTTAGAGCCGTCCGACCCTCAAGAAGCAAAAGATTTCACCAAACTGGCTTTTGAAATTTCAGACAGGTTTGATTTGCCGATAATGCTTAGAACCACAACCAGAGTGGCGCATCAAAGAATGCCGGTAGAGTTAGACCAAACACCAAAAACCAAAAACCAAAACCTAACGGGAGAATTTATAAAAGATAAGAAAAGATTCGTTACTTTGCCTCCGAGAGTTTTGGAAATGAAAGCCGAACTTTTGGAGAAAATTGAGGAAGTAAGAAATTTTGCCGAAAAAAGCAAAGAAAACAAAATTATTGAAAAAAGCAAGGCAAAAATCGGGATAATTACTTCCGGCGTTTCTTATCTTTATGTAATGGAAGCGTTAAAGGAATTAAAACTAGATTTGCCGGTTTTGAAACTGGCGTTTTTTTATCCCTTGCTGGAAAGAAAGATTAAAAGTTTTATAAAAAACAAAAAAAAGATTCTGGTCGTGGAAGAACTGGAAGGATTTTTAGAAAAAGAAATTTTAGGTCTGGCTAAAGAATTAAACTGCAGATTGGAGATTTACGGGAAAAACCTTCTGTCCGTCATTGGCGAATTGAACCAAACAAAAGTCGCATTAGCGATAGCGAAATTAACTGGAAAAAAATTGAAAATTGAGAATTCATTGGAAATTGAAAATTGGAAATTGAAAATTCCCGCTCGTTTTCCCCGTTTTTGCGCCGGGTGTCCGCATGCTTTTGTTATTGCGGCAATAAAAAAAGCCGCCCCAGAAAACACTATATTCGGCGGAGACATTGGGTGCTATATGCTAGCCGGAATGCCCCAATATAACCTTCAAGATTATCTTTTTTCAATGGGGTCTTCTATTGGGATAGGCCATGGCATTAAGAAATCGACGAATCAGAAAATAATAGCTTTAATTGGCGATTCAACTTTTTTCCATGCCGGCATCCCGGCTTTAATTAACACTGTTTTTAACAAATCAAACCCTTTAATTATTGTGATGGATAATAGGACTACTGCTATGACCGGTCATCAGCCCCACCCCGGTATAGGCAAGACAGGAATGGGAGAAAAAACTACAGAAATCAAAATAGAAGACATTGTTTCTGCCTGCGGAGTAAAAAATATAAAAGTTATTGACCCGATAAACCAAAAAGAACTGGAGAATACCATCAAAGAATTTTTAAACAAAGACGAAGTTTCGGTGATTGTCGCTCGCCGAATTTGCGTTATTGCCGCCAAAAAAAATGCCAAAGAAAATGAGTAATTTTAATATGATAATTTCCGGAGTCGGGGGCCAAGGATTGATAACCTTAACCCAGATTATTGCTGAAGCGGCCAAAGCCGAAGGAGTGGAGATAAAAACATCCGAGCTGCACGGTCTTTCTCAAAGAGGAGGGAGCGTGGAAACGCATATTCGGTTTGGGGAGAAGGTTTGGTCGCCGTTAGTGGCAGGGGGCACAGCGGATTTGATTTTGAGTCTAGAAATTCAGGAAGCATTAAAAGTTTTTTCTTATTCCAGCAAAAACACCGTTTTTTTGGTGAATAGAAAGTATATTCCATTTGAAAACGGCCTGTCCGAGCAGGAAGTGGAAAAAAAGATAAACGAATTGGTGAAAGGGGAAAAGCATTTAGTCGCGGCTTCGGATATTTGCCAGAAAGAATTGCAGGCCGAAGTGGTCAGCGGCATTTACCTTTTGGGATACGCAGTTTTCAAAAAGCTGATTCCTTTGAAATCAAAATCAATGCTGAAAGGAATAAAAGAAATCATTCCGCAGAAATATTTAGAACTAAACAAAAAAGCCTTTGAACTAGCAAAGAAAAATGGTTAAAAAGGTTGTTATTGCGGCAGCGGGGCAGGGAACCCGAATGCTGCATCTGACGAAAAATAAATCAAAGCATTTGATAAAGGTTAATGACAAACCTTTTTTGGCATATGTGCTGGATAATATTCTTAAGGCCGGTTACGAGGAAATAATACTGGTCTGCGGCTATAAAGAGGATTTGATTAAAAATTTTACGGAAAATTATGTACCGCCAGTCAGTTGTGAGTTCAAAATAAAACTTATAAGTCAATTTGATAAATTGGGTCCTAAAGAGAAAATATACGGCACCGCTTGTCCCCTGATGTGCGTTGAGAGCGAAGTTGGCAACGACAACTTTTTGTTTATTTGCGGGGATAATCTTTATTCTGTCAAAGACCTGAAAGAGATGGCAAAAGACGACGATTATAATTACGTTGCAGGACTAATCCACGAAAATCCGGAGAAATACGGCGTATTAATCACCGACGACGGCTTTTTGAAAGAAATAAAGGAAAAACCGAAAAAGTATGTCGGGGATTTGATAAACACGGGTATGTATAAGTTCACTCCGGCCGTTTTTGAAAAACTGCCTAAAATTAAAAAATCTCCTCGCGGGGAATACGAAATCACGGACGTTATTACTCTTTTGGCAAAAGAAAAGAAAGTAAAAGTAATAAAAATTGATAACCACTGGCTGGATTTCGGCAACCCGGCGGATATCATTAAACTTTCCCGATTTTTAAAAGATGCGAATAATAAAAATTCTATCAAAAAATTTTAAGAAAATAGAAAAGACACCAATAGAATCGCTTAAAAAAGGAGAGGTACTTATTTGTCCCACCGACACGGTCTATGGTTTATTGTGCGACGCGACAAATAAAAAAGCAGTGGAGAGGATTTTTAAAATTAAGAAAAGAGAGAAATCAAAACCATTGGGAATCTTTGTAAAAGATATTAAAACAGCCAAGAAGTACGCTTTCATTGATAAAAAACAAGAAAAGGTTTTAAAAGAAAAATGGCCAGGTCCTTACACTTTTATTCTAAAGAAAAAACCTAATTGCGAATTATCTTTACTGGTTGGAAATAAAGAAACAATTGGTATAAGGATTCCGGATTATAAATTGGTTAATGAGATTTTAAAGAAAATTAAAAAGCCGGTTGTCCAAACCTCAGCAAACATTTCTAATCAGCCGGCAGCAACCAAAATAGGGGAGGTTTTGGAACAATTTAATGAACAAAAGCCCGATTTAGTAATAGATATTGGTGACTTGCCAAAAAACAAGCCATCAAAAGTGATTGATTTAAAAGATAGAAGAATTAGGGTTGTTCGCTATTGACATAATTAATAGGGAAGCGGCCAGCAGGAAAAAGAGGTCGTTCTCTTTCACTTCGGACGAAACATTTCGTCCGACGACGCCATCGCTGAGATGGCCAAGGCAGGATACCGTCCTGCCCCCATTGAAGACCTGCTTGCCTTAGGGGCCAGCCAGCCGGAGCTTCAGAAGAAATTCCTGATTGTAGCCCTTGGCTCGCAGTGGCGGAGTCCGGATGGCGACCTGAGCGTGCCGGTCCTCGACTGGGACGGTGCGGAGCGCTACCTGGGCCTGGACTGGCTTGGGCGCGGCTGGGGCGCGAGTTGCCGTTTTGCGGCCGTCCGCAACGCTTCTTGACGATCTCTGGTCGCTTGGCAACTTGGTTCCCTTTTCTGTCCCTTGGCCCCTTGGATTCAAATTCCGAGGGGCTTTTTATTTCTCTTTAAAGCAAATATAATAAACATAGTGAATAGAGAAAGATAGAGACCCGGTCTCTATCTGTTGCAAAATTATATGCCGTACAGAAAAGAACAATTTATTAACGGCGAGGTTTATCACACCATTTTGCGGGCGCTTGATAACAATCTAATCTTTAAAGACCAAAACGATTATTATCGCGGTATTTTTTCTATTTACGAGTTTAATAATCAAAAACCAACAACTATTCAACAAAGAAGAAAAGCAAGGGCTGCCAGCAAAAAAGCAGATAGAGACCCGATCTCTAATCGGATTATTAGAGATGAAAGGGACAAATTTGTTGAGATCATGGCTTTTTGTTTCATGCCCAATCATCTTCATTTAGTGTTAAAACAACTTAGAGATAACGGTGTGACTAACTTTATGAAAAAAATTGGCATAGGATATGGTGGTTATTTTAATAGAAAATACGGACGAAAGGGTTATGTTTTTCAAAATAGATTTCGGGCAGTGCCGATAAAGGACGACGACCAACTGAAAACAATTTTCGTTTACGTTCATGTCAATCCACTTTCTTTAATAAAGCCGAATTGGAAAGAAAATGGTGTTGATAATTTTAGAGAGGTGATAAATTTTTTAGAAAATTATAAATGGTCAAGCTATCAAGATTATCTCAGTATTAATAATTTTCCGTCTGTAACAAGTAGAGATTTTTTCGCCAGTATAATGGGTGGGGAAGAGGGTTGCCGCGATTACGTCAATAATTGGCTCAAGTATAAAGAAAAAATTGGCAAATTTTCCAAAATTTTCTTAGAATGAGATATAATTATCAACTAAACTAAAAATAGATAGAGATCGGGTCTCTATCAATCTCTATTATTGGATATTCTTATGAAATTAAAAAAACAAGATCCTCAAATCGCAAAACTAATAGAATTGGAAACTGAAAGACAGAAGACCACTCTGGAAATGATTCCTTCGGAAAACCATACTTCTCCAGCAGTTCGTGAGGCCTTGGGCTCTGTTTTGACTGACAAATACGCTGAAGGATATCCTGGTAAAAGATATTATGCTGGTCTTGAATACTATGATGAATTAGAAAATCTTTGTATTGAAAGAGCCAAGAAACTCTTTGGCGTTCCTCGAGCTAATGTTCAACCCTATTCCGGGTCTCCAGCCAATCAGGCAGTTTATATGGCTTGTTGCGAGCCCGGCGATACAATAATGGGTTTGGCTTTGCCTCACGGAGGCCATTTGACCCATGGTTGGAAAGTTAATTTCTCTGCCAAGTTTTTTAAATCAGTCCAGTACGGCGTTGATCCGAGAACGCATTTGTTCAATTACCACGAAATCAAAAAATTAGCCCAAAAAGAAAAACCGAAATTAATCTGGGTGGGAGCAACTGCTTACCCCAGGATTTTTGATTGGAAAAAATTCAAGGATATTGCTGATTCTGTTAATGCCTACTTAGCAGCTGATATTGCCCATATTGCCGGATTAATTGTGGGAGGCGTTCATCCCAGCCCAGTGCCTTATGTTCATATTATTACCACCACAACCCATAAAACCCTTCGAGGGCCCAGGGGAGGCATGATTATGGTTACCCAAGAAGGTTTGAATAAAAACCTGAATTTGGCTGATAAGATTGATAAAGCAGTATTCCCTGGTTTGCAAGGCGGTCCTCATGAAAACACAATAGCAGTCCTAGCAGTATGTTTGAAAGAAGCATCAACTTCGGCCTTTAAAAGATACGCCAAACAAATAGTTAAGAATTGCCAAGTATTGGCCGAAGAATTAAAAAAATATGGATTTAAGTTGATTACTGATGGTACAGATAATCACTTGATTTTAGTTGATTTGCGGAATAAAGGAATTTCTGGCAAAGATGCTCAGTATCGGTTAGAAGAAGCAGGCATTACGATAAATAAAAATACTATTCCCTATGATCCTAATCCGCCGTTTAATCCGTCAGGTATTCGTTTAGGAACGCCGGCAATTACCACTCGGGGCATGAAAGAAACAGAAATGAAAAAGATTGCCGGCTGGATAAATGAAGTGTTATCAAGCACGAAAAAGATTAAAAGAGTAAGGCAGGAAATTAAAAGACTTTGCAAAAAGTTTCCTCTTCCATGATAATTTTAGACGGCAGAAAATTAGCAGAAGAAATCTTGGAAAAACTCAAAAAAGAAGCAGAAGGAAAGAATTTAAAGTTAGCTGTTGTTTTAGTCGGAGAAGACCCAGTCTCTTTGATTTTTGTCAGAGGAAAAGAAAAGGCCTGTACAAAAATTGGAATTGATTTTGAATTATTTAGATTTCCTCAAACAATCAAACAGCAAGATTTGGAAAAAGAGATAAAAAAAATAGCCGAGGACGTTTCCGGATTAGTAATCCAACTTCCTTTGCCAAAAGAAATTAATAATCGGGAGATTCTTAACCTTATTCCTTTGGAAAAAGATGTTGATGTTCTTTCTCAAGAAGCATTTGAAAAATTTAAAGCAGGCAATTCTTTAATTATTCCTCCGGTGGTAGCAGCAATTGACTGCTTATTAAAAGAATACAAAATTGATTTGAAAAACAAGAAAATTGTTTTAATTGGACTAGGGAAGTTAGTTGGGCTGCCTTTATCTATTTGGTTGGCTCAAAAAGGAATTGATTTCTCTGTTGTTGATAAATCAACGGAAAATGCTGGTAGGATTATAAAAAAAGCTGATGTTATAATTTCCGGAGTGGGAAAACCGGGGTTAGTCACTGGTGCAATGGTAAAAGAAGGCGCTATTGTCATTGATGCTGGGAGCGCTTTGCAAGATAGAAAAATAGTTGGCGATGTTGATTTTAGCAGTGTTTCAAAAAAAGCAAGTTATATCACACCTGTTCCAGGCGGAGTGGGCCTTTTAACCGTGGCTTTACTGCTTTCTAATTTAATAAAATTGAATTCCAAATGAGATTTTCTTTTTTCAAAATACTGAACTCTTTTGCAGGCAGATGGCCTGCCCTGGATTACACAGCTGTGTTTTTTGCCAGTGTTTTTCCTTATTTGATGGTATTGTTCCTGCTGGTTTTTTCTTTTTTAACTAAAAACCTGCTACTATTTTTCATTCCCTTATTCTCCGGTTTTATATCCAGATTTATTATTACGCAGGCAATTTATTTTCTATACAAAAGAAACAGGCCCTGTAAACTCAACGGAGCAAAAGTATTGATTCCAATACCGAAAACATCGTCTTTTCCGTCTGGCCACGCCTCTTTCTTCTTTGGTTTTTCTTTTGCAATACTGCTTTTCAATATACCCCTGGCAATTATATTTATCACAGGAACCTGTTTAATGGCTTTGGCGAGGGTCTTTTCCGGCGTTCACTGGTTCAGAGATATTTTAGGCGGAATGGCGGTGGGGCTAATTTCTGCAATATTAATAAATTTGTTTATTGTCGGGCATTAAACATATGAATGATTTTTATTTGTTTCAATTAATAAATAATCTTGCCTTTAAATGGTTTTGGTTTGATGCGTGTGGTACGTTTTTTGCTAGCGATTTCGGATATATCTTAATTTTTCTCTTAGTATTATTTTTACTCTTAAGGCTCAAAAAATGTTGGAAAATAGCGATTAAGGCGGTTTTGGCAGGAATATTATCGCGGATGATTATCGTTAATATTATTCGCTGGTTTTTGCCTCGGCCGAGGCCTTTCGTTGAGAACGGCGTTAATTTGCTAATGAGTTATTCAAACGAGCCGTCTTTTCCTTCTGGCCATGCTGCTTTTTATTTTGCGATTTCCACAGTTATTTATTTTTACAACAAAAAAATCGGAATTTTGCTATTTTTGGCCAGCGTTTTAATCTCAATTAGCCGGATTTTCGTCGGCATCCATTGGCCATCTGATATTTTAGCCGGAGCAGCGGTCGGCATCTTTTCCGGTTGGTTAGTCAATAGAATTTTTAAAAAGTAAAAAGGAAGGTCCGACCTTCCAATATTAGAAGGTCGGACCTTCTAATAACTAATAAATAAACAAAAACAACGAGACCGGATCTTGTTGTTTTTGTGTGCCGCCGGTCGGAGTCGAACCGACACGAGGTTGCCCTCACAGGTTTTTGAAACCTGCATGAATACCAATTCCATCACGGCGGCATAGTTTCTTTTTTATTTTGCCATATTTTTGCTCAATTTTCAACCCTATTTCCACGAAGCGTCAATAACTTTTTCCGGGAATTTTTTGGCTAATTTTTGGAAGTTTTTACAGGAAATTTTATGCAAAACAGCCGCCCGGTATTTGGTCAGATAGGCCGAAACTTGGTCTCCGGATTTGGGATGGCAGCATTTTGCTATATTTACCAAAATCCCTTTTTGACCAGCAAGATAAATTTCCTTTTCCTCTTTTTTTGCTTTTTTTGGCCTTTTTCTTTTTTCAGTAATTCCGAAAACCCTCCTTGTTATTAACTGCGGCAGAGAAAATATTTTCTGGGGTAGAGAGGATAATTTAAACCCCTCGCTTTTAGCAAGTGCTTTTTTGATTTGAGCGCGGGCTAAATTTGTTTTTATAAACTTAAGCCAATCAGGAGACGGACTTCTTTTTTTATTAACGATAATCTCAACAATATCGCCGTTTTTTAATAGCCCTGAAAGAGAAACAATTTTACCATTTACTTTAGCAGATTCACAATGGTTGCCAATTTCGCTGTGGACTGCATAGGCAAAATCAACTGGGGTGGCGCCATTGGCCAGAGATATCACATCTCCTTTGGGAGTGAAAACAAAAACTTTATTTTCGTAAAAATCAATTTTAAAAGTTTTCCAAAATTCTGGGATTTCTTTTGTTAATTTAAGTTTTTCTTTATCTTTTATTAAATCAATTTTCTCTTTATAGGCCCAATGGGCGCAGACACCGTATTCGGCCTCTTTATCCATTTCAGGCGTTCGAATTTGAATTTCCGTTATGTGACCTTTTTCACAAAAAACAGTGGTATGCAAAGAACGGTAGCCGTTTGGTTTGGGTTTAATAATATAGTCGTCAATTTCTTCATAGAAAGGCTTCCAATATTTATGGATAATTCCCAAAGCTTTGTAACAATTTTCAACAGTGCTTACAATTACCCGTAGAGCCAGAAGGTCGTGAATTTTTTCTATATCGTTGTTATATTTTAGGAGTTTTTTATAGGTGCTCCAATAAGATTTTGGTCTGAAGTCTATCTTGATAACATTAATTCCGCTCCTTTTTAATAATTTTTTAAGACGGGCAACAAAAGATTTAAGATAGTTTTTTCTTTCTTTATATTTTTCTTTAATTTGTAAATGAAGCCAATTGAATTTTTCCGGGAAAAGATAAAAAAATGTTAAATCCTCTAATTTATATTTTAATTCCCAAATGCCTAATTTATCGGCTATAGGCGCGAAAATTTTTAAAGTTTCTAAAAGGTATATTTTTTGTTTGTCGGGGTGAAAATGTTTTAAATAGTTTAAATTATCAAGACGAGAGACCAATTCTATTAAAACTACTCGGAGATCACCAGCCAGAGCCAAAAATGTCTTCTGTAGATTCTCAAATTTTTCTCTATCTAACTTTGTTTTATCTTTTATATTAATTGTCAAAGGATAGTGGATTTTATTTAATTCTGAAACCCTTTCTACCATAAACATCACTTCTTTTCCGAATTTTTTTTCTATTTCCTTCAATTCAATTTTCTGTGTAAAGGTGGGGATTTCATCAATAACATCATGCAAAAGACCAGCAGCAATCACTTTAGAATCAAACCCCATTTCGTTAAGCGTTGTTGCGACTTTTATGGCGTGGTCAAAATAATTTTCTTTTGATATTCTTTCTCTTTCTTTGTAATAAGCTTCAGCAAATCTAAAAGCCCCCTCAATTAATTTTGGGTCAGAAGATTTTTCAATTATATTTTTGATTTTGTCTATTTTATTGAACATTCCCAGTATATCAACCCCCAGAAGCCAAACCCGCTTGTTCTTGGTTTGGTTCCTCGTGGTTGATTGATGAGATATTTACCCAGAATACTGTCCATTATTCTTTGGTTTGGCATTTTAAACCAAGAACACTGGGGGTTGTATTACTGGGCATTATTTTCTTTAAATTCGCATTCTTTATTTGAGCATTTTATGGTCTTTCCCTTTTCTACGAGCAGAGAACCACATTCTGGGCATTTTTCATTTATTGGTTTATCCCATAAGGCAAAATCACATTTTGGGAACTGGTCACAGGCATAAAAGATTTTTCCTCGTTTAGTTCTTTTTTCAACTATTTTACCCCTGTTGCATTTTGGACATTTTATCCCTAAATTATTTTTTGGTAATGATTCGGTATATTTACATTCTGGGAATTTTGAACAAGCGTAAAACCTTCCAAATTTTCCTAATTTCTCAATCAGAGAAGCGCCACATTTCGGGCAGAATTTATCCGTTGGTTTATTAGTAATATCGGTTTTGGAAACTTCTTCGTATTTTCCCTTAAGATTTTTAGCAAAAGGAGTATAAAAATCGCGACAAGTTTTAACGAATGTATCTTTACCTTCTGCCACTTCGTCTAATTCTTTTTCCATTCTCGCTGTGAAATCTACATCAACTATTTTGGGGAAGTGCGCTACTAAAAGATCAGTAACAACAGTTCCGATTTCTGTTGGTTTGAATCTTCTTTGTTCGTTTTTCTCAATATAATTCCTTTCCTGGATGGTTGACAGAATGGGCGCATAAGTAGAAGGTCTTCCAATGCCGTTTTCTTCAAGCGCTTTAATTAAACTGGCTTCATTGTATCTGGCCGGAGGCTCTGTGAAATGCTGCGAAGGCATAAGTTTTAATAATTCTAAAATTTCATCTTTTTCCAATTGCGGCAATTCGTTTTCCTGGAATTTCATTGGATAAACTTTCAAGAATCCATCAAATTTTAAGGTTTGTCCCGTTGCCTTGAAAACATATTTTGGAATTTTTGAATTTGAAATTCCCGCTTCTATCTCTACGGCAGTAGAATAGAAACAGGCACTTGCCATTTGGCAGGCAACAAATCTGCGCCAGATTAAGTCATAAAGTCTAAATTGGTTTTTATCAAGTTTCGCCTGTAAGAAATCCGGTGTTTTGTCGGGCTCAGTAGGTCTTATTGCCTCGTGGGCTTCTTGGACCCTGCCTTTTGCTTTGTATTTTCTCAAAAAACCAGCCCAATAGTTTTTGCCATAATTTCCTTCAATAAATTTTTTAGCCGAGAACAAAGATAAATCAGAAAGATTTAAAGAGTCGGTGCGATGATAAGTCGTTAAACCTCTTTCATAAAGCTGCTGGGCGATTCTCATTGTAAATTTCGCTGGATAGTGAAATCTTTTCCAGGCTTCTTGTTGTAAGGTGCTGGTAGTAAAGGGTGGTAGGGGATTTTTCTTTATTTCTTTTTTTTCAATATTTTGTACTATATATTCCGTGCCATCTAAATCCTTAATAATCCTATCTGCTTCTTTTTTCGTTTTAATTCCCAATTTCGGAATAATTTTTTCATCTTTTTTAACTAAAAGCGCCTCAAATTCGTTGGATTTAAGATTTAAGGTTTTAGATTTAAGGTTTGCGATAATTGTCCAATATTCCTGCGGTTTGAACCCTTGAATTTCTCTTTCTCTTTCAACAACCAGCCGCACCGCCACCGACTGGACCCTGCCAGCTGATAACCCTTTGGCTACTTTTTTCCATAAAAAAGGAGAAAGTTTATAGCCCACAATTCTATCCAGAATTCTTCTTGCTTGTTGAGAATCAACTAAATTCATATCTATTGTTCTCGGATTTTGTAGGGCTTGTTCAATGGCTGATTTTGTGATTTCGTGAAAAACAATTCTTTTTGGTTCTTTTAATTTTAAAACCTCAGACAGGTGCCAAGCAATTGCTTCGCCTTCTCTATCCTCATCGGTGGCAAGGATGGTGGTTTCTGATTTTTCTGCTTCTTTTTTCAATTCAGAAATAGTTTTTTTGGCTTTTGTAGGAACAACATATTCTGGTTTGAAATTGTTTTCAATATCAACTCCCAACCTTTTCTCCGGTAAGTCGCGGATATGTCCAAAAGAAGACAATACTTTATATTCTTTGCCTAAAAACTTTGAAATTGTCCGTCCCTTCGCCGGGCTCTCTACGATAAGTAAGTTCATACTCGAATTTTCAATTATTAACGCATTAATGTGTATATGCCTCCTCCTAAATCCCTGACCTTACCTGAAATTTCCATTAAAGCAAGGGTTGAGGAAACAATTGATACGTCTAATTTTGTTTTCTCAATAATTTTATCAATGGAAAGCGGCTCCTGGTTAAGCACGTTTAAAATTAGATATTCTTTTTTATCTTGCGGCGTTGCAGACAAAGTAAGCGATTTCATTTTATCTTTTAAATTAAAAAGATTGAACTCTTTTAAAATATCATTAGCGCTGGCAACCAATTTTGCGCCATTTTTTATTAAATTATTTGGTCCCACTGAGGTTGAAGAATAAATGGGACCGGGCACGGCGAAAACTTTTCTTCTTTGGGAAAAGGCCCAATTCGCAGTTATTAGGGCTCCGCTTTTTTCTTTTGCTTCGGTTACCAGCACGGCCAGAGAAAGGCCGGAAATAATGCGGTTTCTTTGGGGAAAGGTAAAATTGGTGCCTTTTGTTCCGGGAGGATATTCAGAAATTAAACAGCCGTCCAGTTCAACAATTTTTCTCGCCAACCCAATATTTTCTTTTGGATAAAAACTGGCTTGATCAAGGCCAGTGCCCAAGACCGCTATTGTCTTTTTATTTTTCTCAACCGCTATTTTATGGGCTATTGTATCAATGCCCGGCGCCAAGCCGCTTACAATTGTAAATCCTGCGTCTACTAAATCGCTGACAATTAGTGACGTTACTTGTTTGCCATAAGGAGAACAGCGCCTTGTTCCCACAACGCCGAATGGCAGTTCGTCATCTAAAAGCGCACCAATATAATAAAGAATCCTTGGCGGATTGCTAATTTTTTTAAGCAGCCGAGGGTAATTTTCATCCTCTATTCTGATTTGTTTTATCTCCTCCATAACTATATAGTCCTAAAAGGACTCTATTTTTTTACTATACCACAAAACATCAGAACCATTGACCCCCCCACCTTCTGCAGAAGGTGGGGGGTTGAAGTTTTTTGTTTTTTTGTTATGATAAATTTATCGGTCTTTGAAAACCGAAGAGGGGTAAGTAATGAAAGGAGAAGTCCCATGGCAAATCCGCCAAATCATATTAACGGAGAAGCAGCGACAAAAGAGCTGGAAATGCCGGAGAATTTGAAAAATGGGGTAATCGGGTGGGATAGAGCCGATATTCAGTTTGTTTTGCCCGCTCATCGCGGCGCAAAACTTCTTTTGGATAGAGTTGAAAGCTATCCAAAAAGTTTCGTCAGAGGTATACTTGAAGTTACGCCGGAAAGATGTGTTGGTTTTTGTTTCGTGGATAAAGAAGAATTAGTTCTTACTGCTCCTGATCTTATTGAAATGGCATCTCAATTACTAGGCGTGTGGGGTTATCATTACAAAGAAGTATTTGCAGAACGTCACAGGAAGTTCGTAACTGCCATTATTCACAATGCTGTTTTCCGTAAACGTGTCAAAGCCGGCGAAACCGTATTTATTGATATCGCCGTAGATAATATCAAAGTAAGAGGAAGTGATGATTCCCAACAATTTGTTGTTCGCGGTACGGAATTCGTAATCAAAGTTGGCGAAGAAGTGAGAGGCACGATTTCTGAGATTGTATTAATGACTCCAAAAGAATAGCCTGACCGCAAGTCAGGCTTTTTATTTATTGTACTCATTCATGGCTTTTTCTACACTTTCTTTTACTATCAGGCCAAGAGCGTTTAATGCTTTGTCAATCGCTTTTTCCATTATTTTTTCTTTTGTAAATTTCTGCAAGACGAATTTTTCCGGGTTTTTTGGTTTACCAGGACCCAAGGGGTGCCCCGGCAGAATTCCAACTCTCAATCTTATAAATTCATTGGTTCCTAATTTTTCAATGATTGACTGGACGCCTTTATGGCCAGCCGAGCCCCGACCTTTTGAAATTTTAATTTCGCCTAAAGGCAGATCAATATCATCATGTATAACAACGAGACCCGGCCTCGTTGTTCTTGTGCTGGACAATATTTTTTTGACGGCCACGCCGGAATTATTCATAAAGGTTTGAGGTTTAGCTAAAATTATTTTTTCATCATCAATAACTCCCTCTGACATTAAAGAATTAAATTTTTTGGAAAATTTAAATTTAGGAAAATTATTTTTTTCCGCAAAAACATCAATTACCATAAAACCAACATTATGCCGTGTCTTTTTAAATTTTTCGCCTGGATTTCCTAGACCAACAATGATTTTCATATATTATAATTTGTATATCATAGTTATTAACAATTGACAAAGGTTTATTAAAAATATAAAATAAAGGATTTTAGAGTAGTTCTTTTGAGTAGTTCTTTCACACAAAGAATACTGACTAGAAAGGAGGCGACTATCGAGAGAAATCAGAAGAGGTCTGTTAGTTAGTAAGCCACGAGTGTTGTTGGACAATGAACCTGGCACTAAGAGGGGCGGAAAAAGGAGTGGATTATGTCGCAACTCTCAACCACATCGGTCACGTCTTTTCGGGGTCTTTCTCCTCGCCAGAAGAAGTTCATTTCTTTAAGAGGACCCGATCCCGGAAACCGAGTCGTTGTTGAGGAGTTCACCAGGCAGTTCCGCAGAGAGTTCGGCATTAAGGTGCACTGGAAAATCATGCGGCGCCTCATCACCCAAGTCCGCCGGAAAGAGAAAAGGAATGGTTTGGGGGATACAACTCCCAAAATCTCTCAATCCTCTCAATTTTCTACTAAGCTTGCTCCTGTTTTCCGAACAGGTAATCATAATCATATTGCTTCATTCCGTTAGGGGGAGCCCATGACTACTCTCCGGCCATATTTAAGCGACATTCCCGATGGCGTTCTTATTGGGGTTGTGGGGCTGAATTCTGCTCCAGTAGTTTCTCAGACAATTCTTTCCTTATCCCAAACAGCCGGAAGAATAATAAATGATGTCTGTTGTGTCGATTCAAGACAAAAAGGCCCCATTCTCTGGAAGCTTTTTACCACCCATGCTTCTGCTTGGGTGGAGGGCGAGAGAATAGATATTAGCCATGGCAGCGAACGTCCGCAGGATGGTTTTCTTGTTTTCAGATTGAAGCGACAGAGAGATGCTTTGCTTGCGATGTTAAACGGCGCCAGAACTAAGGCCGGATTCCCCTATGCTTCTATCCAGGGGGAAAAGGTCGTTCTTTTGGGCGACTTTTCAGGTTTGCCCGGAGCCCTTTTGCTTGCTTTGGAAAAGATTTTCCTTGCTAATGGAGCGAGAGAAATAGAATTTGTGAAAGTTGTTCTATAACAACATCTAGAGCCGGAGTAGGATCTACCCCGGCTTTTTTCTTGGGATTTGCAAAATATTCATAATTTGTTATAATTACGAGCGAGGGAAAAATGAGAATTTATTCTCATTTTGACCGAGCAAAGTAATTATGTAGCGAAGCTACAATAATTATGAAAAAGTTTCTTCAATTTATTTGGGAAATCGCAAAAATGGTTATTATTGCTTCGGCGATAGTGGTGCCTATTCGCTATTTTTTGTTCCAGCCGTTTATTGTTAAAGGCGATTCAATGGTCCCAAATTTTCATGAAAACGATTATTTAATTATTGATGAAATTTCTTACAGATTTCAGGCGCCCCAGCGAGGTGATGTGATTGTTTTTAGATACCCCCAAAATCCTTCCCAGCGTTTTATCAAGAGAATTATTGGTTTGCCAAAAGAAACAGTGGAAATCAACGACGGCCAGATCTTTATTTATACTGTTGATGGGGCAACCCTAATTTTAAACGAGGCGGATTATCTTTCCAATCCAATAAAAGACGGCAACAAATTAAAGACCGAACTGGGCGACAACGAATATTTTGTTTTGGGGGATAATAGAAATTTCTCTTCTGACTCAAGAAGGTGGGGCGCTCTGCCCAGAGAGAATATAATAGGAAAAGTTTTCCTAAGAGTTTTTCCTATCGCTGCTTTGGCTAGATTTGAAACCCCCGCTTATTAAAATATTGTGGCTACGCCACATAATTACTTCGGTCGGTCGGAAAATAAAAACAAGTTTTCCTTTTCCTTCCTCGCTCGCAATTATGAAAAGACCAAAATTTCAAACCTTAACCGGGACGCACGACGTTTTACCAGAGGACCAGCCATATTTCCAAAAGGTTTTCAAAACCGTTGAAGATATCGCTGATTATTATGGTTTTCAGAAAATTGACACACCTATTATTGAAGAAGCAGACCTTTTTCTAAAAGGTGTGGGTTTAGATACCGATATTGTTGAAAAACAGACGTATAGTTTTAGGACAAAAGGAGGCGATTTAGTGGCGCTAAGACCCGAATTGACCAGCCCTATTGCCAGAAGTTATATTGAGCACGGAATGCATAATTTGCCCCAGCCCGTGAAATTATGGTATTTTGGGCCCTGTTTTAGATACGAAAGGCCGCAGACCGGAAGGTACAGGCAGTTCAATCAATTTGGTTTTGAGGTGCTGGGCGAAAAAAATCCCGTGATTGATAATCAGATTATTCAGATGAGTTTGGATGTTTTGAAAGAGTTACGTTTTAAAAACTTAAGTATTGAGCTCAACAGCATCGGGGACTCAGAGTGCCGGCCTTATTTCAAAAAGATTCTGGCCGGCTATTTTAGGTCTCGGAAAAATGCTATGTGTCCGGATTGTAAAAGGCGGTTAAAAGAAAACCCCTTGAGAATTTTGGACTGCAAAGAAGAAAAATGCCAAAGAATTAAAGTAAATGCCCCTCAGATAATTGACCATCTTTGCGAGGGTTGTCATAGCCACTTTAAACAGGTTTTAGAATCTTTAGATGAATTAGAAATGCCCTATAACCTTAACCCATATTTGGTTAGGGGTTTGGATTATTATACAAAAACGGTCTTTGAAATTATAGAAAACACCGAAGAAGGAAAATTGCAAGGCGCCCTGATGGCTGGCGGCCGGTATGATAATTTAGTGAAGATTTTGGGCGGGAAAGACGCTCCTGGTTGCGGGGTGGCTGGCGGCGTTGAAAGAATTGTTAATTTAATAAAAGGTCGGCCCGGAAAAATAGCAAAACCCCCTGAGGCGAAAATATTTTTAGCCCAGTTGGGGCTTCTGGCAAAAAGAAAATGTCTAAAACTTTTTGAAGAATTCAGAAAAGCCAATATAAGGGTGGCTGAGTCATTTTCAAAGGACTCTTTAAAAACCCAATTGCGCAATGCCGATAAGATGGGGATAAGATATGTTTTAATTTTAGGCCAAAAAGAGGCGTTAGAAGACGCAATTGTCCTAAAGGACATGGAGACAGGAACACAAACTATCCTAAAATTAAAAAACGTCGTAAAAGAAATAAAGAAAAAAATAGGTAAGCGATAGCGAACCTACCGAGCACTCAAAGAGTTGAGTGCTCGGTGATGACATTATTCGCTTCGCTCATAATATCATCATGACAGCAAGAGTTCATCGCAGAGAAAAAGAAAGCCCGCAAAGTTTAGCTCAGCGCTTTACAAGAGTAGTCAGGCAAAGCGGGATTTTGCTTCAGGTGAGAAAGGGGCAGTTTTATAAAAGAGCAAAAAGCAATTTAGCAA
>Ga0315280_10005174_pt1 | contig 18769 bp, 19 predicted proteins | sample YL17G06_40_MG_FD_203697 | JGI IMG/M metagenome (GOLD analysis project Ga0315280, IMG submission 203697) | Sediment microbial communities from Yellowstone Lake, YNP, Wyoming, USA - YL17G06_40 | ecosystem: Environmental > Aquatic > Freshwater > Lake > Sediment | place: USA: Wyoming | collected... | reverse complement strand
GCATTCTTGATAAGGACCGGGTCCTCCATGCCCTTCTTGAAGGCCTCATGGAGTTTTTTGATCACATCCGGGGGAGTTCCCTGGGGAGCCACCAACCCCCGCCACATCCCCATCGCAAAGTCGACACTCTGTTCCTTCACCGTGAGCACGTTGGGAAACATTTCCAGCCGTTTGTTGGCAAACAGGGCAATGATCTTCAATTTTCCAGCCTGGACCTGGCTGATCCCTTCGGGCGGCGATACAGAGACGGCATTTACATGGCCGCCGAGGATAGCCGTTACGGATGGCCCGCCTCCAGCAAAAGGAATGTGATTGAACTTAACTCCGGCTGCCCTCTCAAAAGCCAGGGCCACCAGATGAACCCCTCCGCCCGCTCCGGAATTACCGACCGTGATCATGCCCGGGTTCTTCCTGGCATAATCCAGGAACTCCTTGAGGCTCTTCCAGGGCGCATCGGACCTCACTAAGAACATGGATGGGTCATCCACGACATTCAGGATGGGCTCGAAATTCTTGTAAGTGAAAGCCGTCTTCACCTGATGGGGAAGAATGGTCAAAGGAGTGACTGCGGCCGTGAGAATGTACCCATCTGGTTTGGCCTGCATGCCCTCTGTATATCCCACCGCCCCCGCTCCACCCGGGCGGTTAACCACGACCACGGCTTTTCCGAAATATTTTCCGGTTGTGGCCGCCAGTGCTCGAAAGATCAGGTCCGTGGCCCCTCCAGCTGACCAGGGAATGATAATTTGGACTTCCTTGGTTGGGAATTCCGCCCCATAAAGAGGAACCGTTCCCACCGCCAATGTCAGAAGAATGAAAAAGATCTTTTTAAACATCTTTCCCTCCTTTCATTTGATTGTAATTTTCGTTCCGGAATTTGCCTTTCCCGTTCATCCACCCCCCTTCGCCTTGAACATTTTGCCCTTTTCGCCCCTTCCTTTTAAGCGCAGTGTCATTTGCCGTTATGCTATGCGCTTTGCGCCTTGCGCCACATGGGTTGTAATAAGGGCACCAAAAGAAATATCAGCGCCCCCAAAAGGAACACGAGCGAGACGGGCCGGTTAACAAAAACGCCAAAATCCCCATGTGAAATCATCAAGGACTGCCGGAAAGCAGCCTCCAATTTGGGGCCAAGGACCAGAGCCAGGAGAAGCGGGGCCCCCTCGTAGGCCCATTTCCTCATGACAAAACCCAGAGCCCCGAACACGAGCATCATCCAGATGTCAAAAACTGAATTATTCACCGTGTACATTCCGGTGATGCAAAAAAGGATGACCAGCGGCAAAAGGATATTCTTGGGAATGCGCAAGATATTTGCAAAAAAAGGAACAAAAGGCAGGTTGAGCAGCAGAAGGACAAAATTGCCGATGTACATGCTGGCGATCACGCCCCAGAAGAGCTCGGGATGCTGGCCAATCATCATGGGTCCGGGCGTGACCCCATGGATCATCAGAGCCCCCAGGAGAATCGCCGTAGGGGGTGCAAAAGGAATACCCAGCACAAACAGAGGGATGAAAGCAGACTGGCAGGCGGAATTGTTGGCGGATTCTGGCCCGGCTACCCCTTCAATTGCTCCCTTTCCGAACTCTTCGGGATGTTTCGAGATCTTCTTCTCAGTCATGTAAGAAGCATAGGTCGCTATGACGGGAGCCGGCCCGGGAACCAAGCCGACGCCAAACCCGATTCCCGTACCCCGCAGAATCGCCCCGATCGATCGTTTTAAATCCTGAAGGGTCGGAAAAAGTTCTCGCAGACGGGGGACGAGAACTCTTTGTCCCAGCACTTCCGGGGGCCTCTCCACATTGGCCAATACTTCTCCAATCCCGAAGAGTCCGATGGCCACGGCTACAAATTCGATCCCTCCGAGGAGCGGGGCATAATCAAAGGCAAAACGGGCGTCTCCGGCAACGGGGTCAAGTCCAATGGTTCCGATGATCAAACCAACAACCGCCATCATTAGCGATTTGATCAATGAAGTACCGGTTACATTACTCAAGACGATAAACCCGAAGGTCATTAAGGAGAAGTACTCGGGAGGACCAAAAGCCAGCGCAGCTTCCGCCAATGGAGGCGCCAGAAAAACCAGCCCAAATATCCCGATCGTGCCGGCGACAAAAGAACCGATGGCACACATGGCCAATGCGGGGCCAGCCCTCCCCTTCTGAGCCATCTGGTAACCGTCGATACAGGTGATTACGGAGGCCGTCTCTCCCGGGACATTCAGGAGGATGGAAGTGGTGGAGCCTCCGTACATAGCCCCGTAATAGATTCCAGCAAGCATGATGATGGCCGAAGTGGCGTTGAGTCCGAAAGTAGCCGGGATGAGGAGAGCGATCCCGGCGATGGGCCCCAATCCGGGCAGTACACCCACCAGGGTCCCGACGATCGCCCCCATCAGGCAGTAGAACAAGTTTTGAGCCGTGGTCGCAATTCCAAAACCATTCATCAGGCCCTGGAGAGATTCAAACATGCCAAGTCTCCTTCAGATTCCGAGCCAGCCCTTCGGCAGGGGGATTTTCAGCCACTGGACAAAAAGGAAATAAGAAGCGGCCGCTGTGGCCAGAGACAAAAAGATGTTAATAGGCCATCGTTTCATCCCCAGGATTTTCAAAAGGGCGACCATCAAAAGAAAGGCAATCAGTGGATATCCCAGGGAATCGAAGAACAGGGCTGCTAAAGCCATCATTCCCAGAAAAAGAATGACGGGTTTAAGCGACCCGGGGGCTGCCTCGACCGGAGCTTCCTTTTTCTCGAGTTCTCTCTCTTTTCGCAGGAGAAGATTCAAAAGGAAGAGGCCCGATAGAATCATGAGTATGATTCCCAGTAAGAGAGGAAACAATCCCGTTCCTGCAGCCCGGAAGGTTCCAATGGGCATTCGTAGCGAGAGGAGGGCCGTCACCCCCCCAAAAATAAAGAGGATGACCCCCCCGATAATTTCATCCCTTCTCACCCAATTCCTCCTCTTCAATCGGCCAAAGCGTTGCCGTTGCCCCTTCTCGAATTTCTTTTTATTCCTTTTTCATGCCCCCCTTATCCTTAAATATAAAGTTCAGCTTACAGTTTAAAGGTAAAACCATAAAACATAACCCCTAACTCCGATATCCCCTCTTTTTTTGAAAACCCAACTGTTGAGAAATTTTAAAAGCCGTCTCCATCACCTCCTTCTTCAATTTTTCCTGGATCACCTTTTTCGTAACCCGGAAGGCTGGGCCGGAAATACTGATAGCAGCCACCACCTTCCCGGCCTCGTTATAAAGGGGTGCGGCCACGCATCGAATCCCTCTCTCGTTCTCTTCATCGTCGGTAGCGTATCCCTGGTTCCGTACTAAATTCAAATGTCCTTTCAGTTTTGTAGGATCGATAATAGTATTCTCGGTTCTTTTGGAAAGGCCTTTCTCTTTGATGAGCTGATTCAATTCCACCTCGGAGAGATGAGCCAGCAGAACCTTGCCCACAGCACAACTGTGGGCAGGATTTCGCAGGCCCACTCTGGAAGCCATCCGCAAACCGCTGGGATTTTGATCGGTTTCCACCTTTGCGATATAAACGATCTCGTTCCGGTCGAGGAAGACCATATGAACCGTCTCTTTGGTTTTTTCAGCCAAGTCTCTCAACAATGGTTCGGCCTCTTTGCGCAAATCGAGTTGGCTGAGCAGAAGGTGGGCAAGTTCCACCAACTTGAAGCCCAAAGAGTAGTCCCGGGTCTTCGCATCTTGCCGGACATAGCCAAAGTAGCCGAGAGAAGAGAGCAGACGATGAGTCGTTCCCTTGGGAAGGTTGACTTTTGCAGATAAATCCCGGACGCAAATCCCCTGCGGGCTTTGCCCAAGGATTTCCAGGATGAGAGAAACCCGCTCGATCGACTGGACAAGATTATGGGGTTTCATTCCCTGAGAATTTGGCATAGCAAAATAATATCGTATGGCGAAATGTTGTTTCTTATTATAATACAGACAAAAATCCAGTCAAGATTTTTATTGAGGTCTTTCCAGGGGATGGGGCGGGACTTCTCGATGATTGCCCAGGTTTCCCCTCTTCCCCGTCCTTCCATCCGTCCCATAATATAAGTTAATTTTTAAAAGTGGAGGGGGACAAGCTTTATTGCCGGGGCCAGGACAAGGGAGGAAATTCGGAAAGGGTTGGCGGCCAGTTTTATTTCGGGCCTGCGGGAAGGGGGGACCCCGCGGGGTGCCGAATCTTCCTCGAGCTGGCGGGGTTTAGATGTAGCTGAAAAGATCGAGAAGGCCGTTGAGGACCGCCGTCGGCCGGGCCTTCTCCAGCTCTTCCTTGGTCTGCACTCCAGTGGGAACGACGAAAACACGCAGCCCGGCGTTCCTGCCGGTTTGAATATCGATCAAGGAATCGCCAACCAAGATGACTTCCTCTTTTGCTAACCCCATTTTCTCTACGGCATAGAGGAGGATTTCCGGGTGGGGTTTGTTCTGAGATACATCCTCATCCCCCACGATGGCGGTAAAGAGCTGATCCATCCCATAATGGCGAAAGATGTCGCGAGAGAAGCGCCCCAGCTTGTTGGTGGCTACGGCCAATTTGATCCCCCGGGCGTCAAGAGTCTCCAATACTTCACGGGCCCCCGGGAGAAGATAGGTGTTCTGGCGATAAACTTCTTCATACTTTTGGCGGAAAAGTCTCAGGGCCTGGGGAGCGCGCTCCTCTCCCAAAAGGTCGCGGAAAGTATTGCGCAATCCATATCCCACCACTCTTTTCACTTCCTCGAAGCTTGGGGTGAGAAGGCCCAGTTTTTCATAGGCGTGCTGGAAAGAAAGGTAGATGGCCTGGTAAGAGTCAATCAAGGTGCCGTCGAGGTCGAAGAGCACCCCTCTGATGGAATTTCCTTTCATCGTTTTTCCTTTCGCCACTCCTTCAACTTCAGGAGCAAATCGTAACGATTTCCGGCGACCCCCCCCAGTTCCACGTCTGGTTTAACTGCTTTCCCGTGGAAGTCGGAGCCGGCGGTAACCAGCAGGCCATATTTTTCGGCCATGGCTCTGAAAGTCTCCTGCTCGGGCAGACTATGGTATGGAGAATAAACCTCCAGGCCTTCCAGGCCATTCTCGATCAGATGCCGGATGTTTCCCTCTCCCGTATCCGAAGGGTGAGCCAGGATGGGGATTCCTCCGAGCTCCTTGATCTTGTGGATTGCTGCGGTTGTGGAGACATCTTCGATGGCCACGGAAGCCGGTTTCCCACCCCTCAGGTAATCACGGTAGAAGTTGACGTAGGGGGAATGGGATTTGCTGCCGTCGATGTACGGTCTGAGGCGGGGATCATCGCGGTTCTCCTTCCGACTGAGGATGGCCTGGAGAAAAGACATCCCCGTGGGAATGCGGTTATGGGAGAACTTTCGCAGGTCCTCCCAGGTGAAAGCGAACCCCAATCTGTTAAGCATTTCCAGCCTTTTATTGGCTTGCTCTTGTTTTTGCAGCTGAATGCTGCCCAGCCAACCCTTCAGGGCCTGGCTGTAGTGGTCGATGTAGAAGCCGAGAATGTGGAGGTCGAGTTCGTTATGATAGGTGTTCAGCTCCAGGCAGGAGAGGAATTCAATACCAAATTCATCGGAGAGACGGAACCCTTCCGCCACATTGTCCACGGAGTTATGGTCCGCGAAGGCGATGGCCTGTAGGCCTTTGTCCCGGGCCATCTCGAAGATCTCTCGGGGAGAATGTTGCCCATCCGAGGAGGCATTGGTGTGAACGTGCAGGTCGATCACAAAGTGATCTTAGTAGAAAAAAAGTAAAAAATCCACCCTAAATCAAGGCGGCGGTTCCTTGATCATCCCTCCGGCAGCGAAAGTTACGGCGATGAGCAGCGCCCCGGTGAAGAGGAAAAGGGGTCGCATTCCCAGGGAGGCGGCCAAGAATCCCCCGCTGATGGGGCCGATGACGTTTCCGATGAGGAGCCCGCTGCGGGTGATGCCCAGGACACCGCCGCGACGCTTTTCGGGAACGTTGAGCGTGGTCAGGGCGTAGAGGGCTGGAAGAATCCCCCCGGCAAAGAGGCCATGGGCGAAGCGAAGCAGGAGGAGCTGGTAGGCCCGGCTGACAAAAGCCTGAGGAGCACAGCTGATCCCAGTGCCCAGAAGAGTGATTGCCAAAGTTCTCTTGTATCCCATCCGGTCTCCTTTTTTGCCCCAGTAGGGAGCGGAGAGGAGGCTGGCAAAGCCGGTAACGGCAAAGACACCTCCAGCGATCGTGGCCAGATGCTCGGTCCCGGGCCACAATGTTTCCACGAAAAGGGAGAGAACGGGTTGAATGGCCATGATGGCCAACTGAGCGATGAGACTGGCTGAGAAGATGACCACCAGCGTGGGGGAGGTGAACACAAAGCGATAATTGGAAAACCACCCTCCAACTCTCATCTCCTCCGGGGTGCGCTCTTTCTCTTGAACCAAAAAAATGACCAGGATCCCGGCCACGAAACCGAACGCCCCGGTGATAAAGAAGATATCCCGGTAGCCGATCCGGTCTGCGAGAAGCCCCCCGACGAAAGGGCCGATGATCGCTCCCGTGGTCAGGGAAGTCTGCAGCACCCCCATGGCATAGCCCATGCGTTCCTGGGGTGTGGTCGTGGTGGCGATTGCCAGGGTGGCGGCGACAAAACCGGAGGCGCCACCCTGAATGAGGCGGAGGACGAAGAGTTGTTGGACGGTCTGGGCAAAGGCCATCAGAGAGGAGCTTAGGGCGAAGCCGAAAACTGCTCGAATGAGCATCATCCGCCGGCCGTAGCGGTCCCCGAGCCAGCCCCAAAGAGGGGAGGTAAAAGTGGCCACTAAAAAGGGAGCGGCGAAGACGAAGCCGCTCCATCGCTCCACGTCGTGCAGGTCTTTAACCCCGAGCTCGCGGATGTAGAAGGGAAGGAAGGGAAGGACCAGGGCCATTCCCAGGGCTGCCAGGAACTCTGTGGCCCAGAGACTATAGAGGTTCCGTTTCCAAAATTCCACGAATCACCTTTCACCGCAGAGTGCGCTGAGAACGCAGAGAAAAATTCCTAAGCGTTCAGCCAGGGAATGTTTATTCTTATATTTCAATTATTAGCTGGTAGCTGAAAGCTGATTGTTGACAGCTAAATACTATTTCTCGTCTCGGCGCTCTCCGCGGTTAACCAATCGCAATTTTGCCCACCGGCCTTCTAAGAGGGGAAGCGGCGCCCGACAAAATAGAATGGGGCCCGTTTGCGGGCCCCATTCTCTTCCAGGGCGGTTCCAGAGGGAAGAACCGAACTCAGCCGCTTGATTTTTTCTCAATCTTATCTGCCAATCTCAAGAAAGGCGCGATTAGATCGATGGGGATGGGGAAAATGGTCGTGGAATTTTTCTCCGTGGCTATTCCAGTCAGGGCCTGCAGATAACGCAACTGCAGAGCCATGGGATGGTCCTCGATGATCACAGCGGCGTCTTTCAATTTTTCCGCGGCCTGAAACTCACCTTCGGCATGAATGACCTTGGACCGGCGCTCACGTTCAGCCTCGGCCTGCTTGGCCATGGCCCGGCGCATCTCCTCCGGCAGGTCAATGGCCTTCACCTCCACGGCGACCGCCTTGACTCCCCAGGGTTCGGTGTGCTTGTCCAGAATTTCCTGAATCTGGAGGTTGATATTATCCCGCTTGGAGAGAAGCGTATCGAGCTCAACCTGACCACAGACGGAACGGAGGGTGGTCTGGGAGAGCTGAGAAGTTGCGTAAAGATAGTTTTCAATCTCGATGATTGCTTTAATGGAGTCCATCACCCGGAAATAGATGACCGCGTTGACCTTGAGAGAGACGTTATCCCGGGTGATGACATCCTGCGACGGAACGTCCATGGTTACGGTCCGCAGGCTGACTTTCACCAGCTTATCCACCACGGGGATGAGAAAGATCAAGCCGGGTCCCTTGGCCATGGGTTTCCCCCCGACCGTGCGCACGCGGCCCAGCCGGAAAATCACACCCCGCTCGTATTCGTTGAGGATACGAATGGCGCTGGCCAAAATCATCAGAATCAGGATCAACAGCACGGCAAAAGAGATTACAGACATGTTTTTAACCTCCTATTTTTATTTAAATCTTTTTGGACGTAGATAGTAAAAGCAGTGTCAGTTTTAGTGTAAAGACAGCGGAGGGGCTGACACTGACACTAAGCACTGGCACTAATTCTTTTTCTTTAGCTTTTCCACCTTCAGCGTGAGCCCGTCAGTTTTAAGGACTCGAATTTTCTCTCCTTCCTCGATGATCTCGTCAGAGTATGCATTCCACCACTCGCCATGGACGAAGACCTTGCCCTCGGGGTCAAGTCGGGTCCTGGCCACCCCTGTCTCACCCACCAGACCCTCGGAGCCGGTGGCTGGCTTGGCCATATAAGCTTTGATCACCATGGTCACGGCAAAAATGAAGAAGGCGGCTGTGGCCAGGATTGTGGGAATGATCACAGCAAAGGAAGCACGAAGGTAGGGAAGGGGAGATTCGAAGAGCATGATTGACCCCAGGGCCAATGATACCACTCCCCCCACTGTAAGGAGCCCATAGCTGGCTATTTTGATCTCGGCAATGAACAGGAAGATGCCCAGAAGGATCAGCAATACGCCGGCGTAGTTGACCGGCAGGGTGCGAAAGGCAAAGAAAGCCAAAATCAGGCAGATGCCGCCGATGACTCCCGGGAAGATGGCCCCCGGGTGAGCGAGCTCAAAGTACAGGCCCACCATGCCGATCATCATCAGGATGTAGGCGATATTGGGGTTGCTCAATGCGGCCAGGAACCGCTGGCGGAAGTCCATCTCCATGGTGTTTATCTTAAAACCTTTGGTGGCCAGTTTTATCTTTCCCCGGGGCTTCTCCACGGTTTTGCCATCGATCTTTCCCAGGAGGTCCTCTAAGTCCCTGGCGATGAGGTCGATGACCTTGATCTTCAGAGCATCTGTCTCGGTGATGGAGACGCTCTCGCGCACGGCCCGGGCAGCCCATTCGGCGTTTCGCCCTTTTTTTTCGGCAATGGATTTGACGTATGCGATGGCGTCGTTGGTCACCTTCTCGGCCATCTTCCGGTCCATGCCCCCGCCCAATGCCACGGGATGGGCAGCTCCAATGTTCGTCCCCGGGGCCATGGCGGCGATGTCCGAAGCCAGGGTGATAATCGCCCCGGCGGAGGCAGCCCGGGCGCCACTGGGAGCCACGTAGACTACGATGGGAATGTCGGCGTTCATCATATCCTTAATAATATCCCTCATGGAAAGGTCGAGCCCCCCCGGGGTATCCATTTTGATGATCAGGCACTGGGCGCGGTCTTTGGAGGCCTGCTCAATGGACTTGCTGATGAATTCGGCGATCGCCGGGGTGATCACGTCATTTACTTTGATGACGGCGACGTGTTTCTCCTGGGCCGCTGGCGGCCAAGAAAGGGAGAAGAGAACGAGGCCCAGAAAAACAAAAGAAAGGAACAAAGGTTTTCGATTCATCGGGGCTCCAGGAAAACTGCTCTTGCGGAAGAGCGGGGGAATTTAAAGTTTATCGTACTCCTTTTTGATTTTTTTCATGTCCTCCCACACTTCCCGCTTGCGATTCGGGTTTCTTAAGAGAAAAGCAGGGTGATAGGTGGGCATCAGGGGAATTCCCTGGTACTCGTGAAATCTTCCCCGAAGGGAAGAAATCTTTTCTGCGCTCTTGAGCAGGGTCTGGGCGGCGAAGGTTCCTAATGCGCAGATGAGCTTGGGGCCGATGGCCTGGAGCTGTTTGATGAGAAAGGGCTCACAGGCGGCAACTTCATCGGGCTCGGGGTTGCGGTTTTCCGGCGGACGGCACTTGATGATGTTGGCGATGTAGACGTCTTCACGCCTGAGCTGGATGGCCTGGATGATCTTATTGAGAAGCTGCCCGGCCTGGCCGACGAAGGGCTCGCCCTGGAGATCCTCCTCCCGCCCCGGAGCCTCACCCACGAAGATCAATTTGGCTTCAGGGTTCCCCGTTCCAAAGACGATCTGGGTTCGATGGGGGTGCAACTTACAGCGGCGACATTCACCCAGCTCGGAGCGCGCGGCTTCAAGACTTGAAGGAAAGGAAGGGGTTTTGCCCGGGGGGCGCCAGGATCCCTGAGGCCATCCGTTGAAACCCAGGGATTTCTCCTCTTCCAGATGGTAGCGCAGCCCGCGAACGATCTGCCGCAGTTCCGCCAGAAAGGATCCGCGGTCGAAGCCGATGGGGGAAGAGTCCGGGGTCATGATTCCCTCAATTGAGCGATGCGGTTGAGGATGTGATCGGCCAATTCCTCTTTGGTCATCAGGGGAAGCTCCTCCACCTTTCCAGAGCGGTCGAGGAATTTTACGATGTTGGTATCCGCCTCGAATCCAGCTTCCGGAAGGGTGACGTCGTTGGCCACGATCAAGTCCAGGTTTTTTTCTTCCAGCTTTCGCCGGGCGTTCTGCAGGAGGTTTTCAGTCTCGGCGGCAAACCCTACGATGATGCGTCGGCCCTTGCGTTTCCCCACTTCCAAGAGGATGTCGGGATTGCGTTCCAGCTCCAGGACAATCCCCTTCTCGGATTTCTTGATCTTTTCAGGGGCGTTTCGCCTGGGTCGATAGTCGGCGACAGCAGCGGCTTTGATGATGATGGAGGCCTTCTCCATGTGCTCCAGGACGGACTCTCGCATCTGGGATGCCGAGCGGACGGCGATATACTTCACTTTCTTGGGGACGGAAAGGGCGGTCGGGCCGCTGATGAGGATAACCTCCGCCCCCCGCCTCCGGGCGGCGCGGGCCAGGGCAAAGCCCATCTTGCCGGAAGAGCGGTTGCTGATAAAACGCACGGGGTCAATGGGCTCTTCCGTGGGGCCGGCCGTGATCAGGATGGTTTCCCGGGAGAAATCTTTGGGAGAAAGGATGGCCCGAATCTCCTCCACAATCTCCGGTATTTCAGCCAGGCGTCCTTTCCCTTCATACCCGCAGGCCAGTTCTCCAGCCTCTGGCTCGATGAAGTGATAGCCCCGGGAGCGCAGCTTCTCGACGTTCTCCTGGAAGATCACATTCTCCCACATGTGAACATTCATCGCCGGGGCCAGCAGCACCGGCGCCTTTGTGGCCATGACGATGGTGGTCAGCATATCGTCGGCGATTCCTCCGGCGATCTTTCCGATGATGTTGGCCGTGGCCGGAGCGATGACCAACACCTCTGCCGTATCCGCTAAGCAGATATGGCCGATCTCCGACTCCTCGGTGAGGCTGAAGAGTTGGGTGATTACTGGGTTCCCCGAGAGGGTCTGAAAAGTAAGAGGAGTGATGAAAGCCTGGGCGTTCCTGGTCATGACCACATGGACCTCAGCCTCGGCTCGAACCAGCTCTCGCACGAGCTCTGCCGATTTATAGGCGGCGATTCCCCCTGTGACTCCGAGAACGATTTTTCTGCCTTTGAGCATCCGAAATGATATCCCCAGAGAAAGATTAACGAGAAGGAGGCCCTTTGATCGGGATGGGGGGCTGTTCAATCGGCCCGATCCTCACCTCCACTGTAGTCGTGAAAGCTTTCTCCACGATGCTGATCACGCAAGACCGGTCTTCCTTGATGAAGTTGAGCAGATACTCGCGGTACTTGAAGCTGCTGAGTATCTTCCAGCCGTCCTTCTGCATGTTGTTCTGAAAGAAGCCCGCCAAAGAAGAAGGGTCCACCCGCCCTTCGAAGATTAGAATGCCGACCTTGGATGTGGTGGTGCCGTAGACGAAGGAGTTTTTCTTGTCCAGGGTTAGCTCGGAGGGGATCAAAATGTCATCGAAATCATAATAAGTGGCCCGGGGCTTTTTATCCGGGACGGGAGGCGTCTCTTCTTTTTGGGCCATAAGGCCCGCGGGTAGCAAAAAGGTTAGGAGGAAAAGAGCAATGGCCGTTGTCTGAAGTCTTGCCGTTTTCATTGTGGTCCCCTCCAAGAGTTTAGTCATTTTATACCAGCAAAAACTTTAAATGTCAAGGAATCAAAGAAATTTAAGAAAGATTTCCCTTGATCTCCTGGGCAGAGGAATTTATAAAAGAGGAGGCGGAGGAAAAAGAGAAAAAGGAAGCGGGGAGGTCTGCGGATGAAGGGAAAGAAAGTTGTTTGCCCGGAGTGCGGGGCCGTGGTCCTGGGGCACCTGAGCCCCACCCCGACGGTGGACGTGATCATCGAGGCGGAATTGGAAACAGGGGAGAGAGGGATCGTTTTAATCTACCGGAAAAACGAACCGCGGGCCTGGGCTTTGCCGGGAGGTTTCGTGGACTACGGGGAGACGTTGGAGGGGGCAGCGGTCAGGGAAGCCAAGGAGGAGACGGGTTTAGAAATTGAATTGATCCAGCAGTTTCGCACGTATTCAGACCCCCGGCGGGACCCCCGCCGCCATACTATTTCTACCGTCTTCATCGCCAAGGCGAGGGGAAAACCCCGGGCCCTGGACGACGCGGAGCGCGTGGGGATCTTTAATGAAAGAACCCTTCCTCTCCCTTTAGCCTTCGATCACGGGAAAATTTTGCAGGATTATTTCGCCACCCGGAGAAAAACGGCAATGTTCACCGCAGAGAGCGCAGAGCGCGCTGAGAAGCGGTCTCCGCGTGCTCGGCGGTGAATTATTTCAGTTTTCTCAGAGCTTCCTGCATGCGGTCCATCCCTTTCTCGATGTTTTCCAGGGAAGTGGCGTAAGAGAAGCGGATGTAGTTGTCGTCGCCGAACCCGCTGCCGGCAACCACGGCCACTTTAGCCTCTTCCAGGAGGAAGTCGGTTACATCCGAGGAATTGGAGATCCTCTTGTCTCCCCCTTTCTTCCCGAAAAGCCCGGTGACGTTGGGGAAGGCGTAGAAAGCACCTTTCGGCAGGGGGCAGGTGATTCCGGGCATGGCGTTCAAACGGTCCACCATATACCGCCGCCGCCGGTCGAACTCCACGATCATTTCTTTCACCGAGTCCTGGGGGCCGATCAGGGCTTCGATCGAGGCTTTTTGACAGAAAGAGACCGGGTTGGAAATATTCTGCCCCTGGACCTTGTTCATGGCGGCGATCAATTCCGCCGGCCCGGCTGCGTACCCGATCCGCCAGCCAGTCATGGAATAGGTCTTGGAGACCCCGTTGATGACTACCGTTTGATCCTTGATCTCTTTAGTTAAAGAGGCAATACTGGTGAAAGTCGTCCCGTCGTAAACGAAATTTTCGTAGATGTCGTCGGCGATGATCAGGATTTTATTCTGGAGCAGAACCTCGGCGAGCGCCTTCAGCTCCTCAGCCGTGTAAGTGGCACCGGTGGGGTTGCAGGGGCTGTTGAGGATGAGGGCTTTGGTGCGGGGGGTGATCGCTGATTTGAGCTGTTTGGGGGTCATCTTAAACCCCCGCTCCTCGGAAGTAGGAACGATCACCGGCTGAGAGTCCATTAACAAGACGATGTCAGTGTAGGAGACCCAGTAAGGGGCGGGGACGATGACCTCATCGCCGGCTTCAAAGAAGACCTGGGCCAGGTTGTAAATGCAAAGCTTCGCCCCCACCGATACAAGGATCTGAGAGCGGTCATACGCCAGGTCGTTGTCCCTCTTGAATTTTTGGATGATGGCATCCTTCAGGTCATCGAACCCGCCAACGGGTGTATATTTGGTAATGCCTTCGCGGATCGCCTTGTAAGCAGCTTCTTTGATGTTCGGGGGCGTGTCGAAGTCCGGCTCTCCCTGGGCGAAGCCAATAACATTAATTCCCTTGGCCCGCATGGCCGCGGCTCTGGCCGCAGCGGCAAAAGTGGGGGAGGGTTTGATGCGGTTGATCCGTTCAGCGAGTTTCATAGGATACTCCTTTTTAACCGCAGAGCACGCGCAGCCCGCCTCGGCGCTCTCTGCGGTTAAGGGATTAATACAAACGCATTTAATATCTTTACAGTCATGGCCAGCCCGAAGGGCGCGGCAATCTCGTTTTTCTTGGGATTGCTTCGTCGCTCCGCTCCTCGCAATGACGCTCTATTTATTGCGTTTGTATTAGTTACGGGACGCTTCGGTAAAGGGGATATTTTTCCTTCAACCGTTGGTGGACGATCTCGGGTACCAGACCGCGCACCGAACCCCCCAGGCTGGCTGCCTCCTTGATGATCCTGGAGCTGGTGTAAAACCATTTGAACCCGGTCATCAGGAAGACGGTGTCCACCTTCCGGTTGAGCTTCCGGTTCATCAGGGTCATCTGAAATTCGTACTCAAAATCAGAGAGGGCCCGCAAGCCCCGGACGATAACCTGCGCTCCCTGTTTCTCGACGAAATCAACCAGCAGCCCGTCGATGGCAGCCGCCGTTACCCGGGGATCGTTCTTCAGAGTTATCCGGATCATCTCCAGACGCTCCTCCACGGAAAACAGCGTGGCCTTGTTTGGATTGTGGGCCACAGCGACGATGAGTTTTTCAAAAACCTGCAGGGCCCGTTCGATCAGATTGACATGGCCGTTGGTGATCGGATCGAATGACCCAGGATAAACGGCAATTTTATTGCTCATAGTAAACACCTCTTGGATCGTTTTGAATTACCACTGGACGACTCTTTTTGAGATTAAAGAAAGAAACCTGGGTTCTCCTATACCTGCGCAAATCTACCCGCTGCCAGGAGGGGATGGAGTCGAGCTCCTCAGAGAGCGAGTGCTCGGCAACAATTAGAGTGCCAGGGGAAACGATCGAACTTTTGGAAAGCGCCTGGAGAACTCTGCGGGCCAACCCCCTTCGGTAAGGGGGGTCAAGAAAGATGAGCTCGAAGGATTCTCCCCGGGCTTCTAAAATCTTTATTCCGGTCTGCGCCTCTCGGGCCAACACCTCAACCTGTTCTTGCAACCCGCACACTTCGATGTTTCTTCGAAGGGCAACCAAGGACTGCGGGCTTCCCTCGACGAAGACAGCCCCTCCTGCTCCTCGACTCAAAGCTTCAATACCCAGAGCGCCCGTTCCGGCGAAAAGGTCCAAAACTTTCTGCCCCCGGATCTGATCCTGCAAGATGTCGAAGATGGCCTCCTTTACTCGATCGGAAGTGGGCCGGAGGTTTTGGCCCTTCACCGAGAAAAGCTTCTTGCCCTTTAATTTCCCGCTGATGACCCGCAAAATAGTATTTTGCCCCTCTCTGGAAAGCTTAAACCGATTTTAGCATGGAAAGTTTGGATGTCAAGAAGCTAACAGGACTTGCCCCCCTTCACTTTTAAAGAATCCTTACTCGTGGTCCGGGGGTTCGGGGCGATGAGCGCGGGCAGCATCGGCCGGGAGGAAGCCTCTCTCATAGGGTCCAGCCGGGCCGCCGCAGAATGAGGCGGGGGGTCTTTTCCCGCCTCCATCCAGGGAACGACCAACGCCTCATGATGCCAAGCGAAGCGCCCTGAACCCCCGGACCTGGGAGGATCATCCGGCGCTGGGTCCGGGCGGGGAGGCGCTTCCTTTGGCCAAAAAGGCGGCTGTTCTTCCATGGCCTGGAGCTTAACTTCGACCGCTGAGGCAGGCTGGGGTTCTTTTTTGCGCTTTTCCTCTGCGGCAGGAAAGTGAACATTTGGGAGTAAGGCTCATCCCGCCGTTTGGCCAGCACTCAGCGCCTCCCCGCCCGGTTTCGTAAATCCGTTAGATTTTTCAATAGAAAATAAAAAGTGAAGGGGGGCAAGGCTAACAGGAGATCTCTGAAAAATTACATTTCGAGTCTTTGCGAGGAGCAAAGCGACGCGGCAACCTCAAGAATTCTTTAAAAAAAAGATTGCTCCACTTCGTTCGCAATGACAAATCGGGTGTTTTTCAGATCTCAACAGCATAGAGCAGAGAGCATAGGGCATAACGCAAAGATTTTTTTCGCTTAGCGCTGCGTTCTTTTTGTTTTTTAGTCTTTGCCCGTTGCCCATTGCCCATGGCCTATAGCCCTTTATCTTTCGATTCCTATCCGGCTTTCGATCCCTTTCTTGTAGTAGTGTTTTCTCTCTCTCATCTCCGTGATCAAATCGGCCCGCCGGAGAACCTCGCGCTTGGCCCATCTTCCGGTGAGGACCAGCTCCACGGTCTCTGGCTTATTTTTCATCAAAGTCAAAAGTTCTTTCAAGGGGACCATCCCGTATTCGACGGCCACGTTCACCTCGTCCAAGATGACCAGGTCGTATTTCTGGCTTCGAACACAGCGCTTGGCCAGGTCCCATCCTTTCTCGGCCCAGCGGAGGTCGATCGGGTGGGGGTTGCTCTTGTTGACGAAATGCTCCCGGCCCATGGGCACGATGGTCAAATGGGGGGAGAGTTTTTTGGCCGCTTTCAATTCTCCGTAAGCGATCTTGCCTTTGAGGAATTGGATGACCAGAACTTTGAACCCGTGCCCTACTGCTCGCAGAGCGAGCCCTAAGGCGGCTGTGGTCTTCCCTTTTCCGTTTCCCGTGTAAACCTGAATCAATCCTTTTGACAATCGTTTCTTTCCCATTCTCAATTTCTTTCCTTCACCGCGGAGAACGCAGAGAAAAGGCCGAGTATTTAGGTTTCAGCAATCAACTCCCAGTCAAATATATAAAGTTCTTTAATTGGTGGCTGACCCCCGCTTTTAGCAGGGCTGAACGCCTAAGAATTTTTCTCTGGGCTCTCTGTGGTTCCCCTTTAGTTCAGCTTTAACTCCAATACGGCAAAAGCCAGAGAGACGGCCAGAACACAGTAATCCCGGCCGCCCATCTTTAGTTCGTGCAGGTGGGTGCGCTTTGCGCCGCTGACATATCCCCGGGCCATCAGGGCCACGGCCAGCTCTTCAGCCCGGCTGAAGACGCTGTGGAAAAGTGGGGTCAAAATGGGCACCATGTTCTTGATCCGCCGGAAGAAGTTGCCCGACTCAAAATCCACTCCCCGGGCGCTCTGAGCTTTGATGATCCGGTTTGTCTCTCCGAGGAGGATGGGGATGAACTTGATGGCCAACATGGTCATCATGGAAAAGTCTTCCACCGGGACGTGGAATCGTTTCAGGGGAGCAATGAGCTTCTCCAGACCGTGGGCCAGTTGCAGGGGAGAGGTGGTCAAGGTCATCAGAGAGGAGAGGAAGAGGGCCAAAAAGAGTTGCCCGGCCACCAGGACGCCCTTTTCTACTCCTGTCCAGGTGATGTCCACGAACCCGAGAGGGAAGAGAGGGATGGAAGGTCCGGGGGTGAAGAAGAGATGAACCGCGGCCGTAAAGAGGAAGAGCCAGGTGAAGGAGCGCACCCCGCGAAAGACGTAAGCCAAGGGCAGGCGGGAGAGGATTAAAGCCAGAGAGGAAATGCCCAGAAGGAAGAGCAGGGCTATGAAATTCTTGATCAGGAACGTGACGATCATCAACAGAAGCAGGGAAATGAGCTTGGTCCGCGGGTCCAGCCGGTGGAGGAAAGAATCCCCGGGCATGTACTGCCCGAGGGTGATGTCCTGCAAGAACTTCATGCGTAAAGATTGTCTTCCAAATCCCCCCATCCCCCCTTTTCAAAAGGGGGGCGAGGGGGGATTTTCATTGTTCGTGGGTAAAAAATAGTCATGAAGGATTAGAGGTATTTTTTGATCAGGATTTCCGCAATCTGGACGGCGTTCAACGCCGCGCCCTTGCGGATGTTGTCAGAGACGATCCACATGTTTATGCCGTTAGGGATGGACTCGTCTTCCCGGATCCGACCCACGAAGGTCTCATCGCGTCCGGCGGCATGGATGGCCAGGGGGTATTCACTCATGGCCGGGTTGTCGACGACGACCACACCGGGAGCACGGGAAAGGATTTCTCTCACTTCCCGGGCTGTGAGCTTTCTCTCTGTCTCGATGTTCACCGATTCCGAATGGCTGTGGAGCACGGGCACCCGGACGGTGGTGGCGGTTACCCGAATGGTCGGGTCTTCCATAATCTTTCGGGTCTCATTGACCATCTTCATTTCTTCCTTGGTATACCCGTTATCCAGAAAAGAGTCGATGTGTGGCAAGCAATTGAAGGCAATCTGATGGGGGTAAACTCGTCGCTGGATCTCCTGGGAATTATTGAGGATCGCCCGGGTCTGAGTCAAGAGCTCATCGATGGCTTTGAGCCCTGTCCCGGAAACTGCCTGGTAGGTGGAAACAACGATCCGCTTGATGCGGGCCGCATCATGAATGGGCTTTAAAGCCACAACCATTTGGATTGTAGAACAGTTCGGGTTGGCGATGATGCCGCGCTTTTTATATTGTCCGATGGCCTGTTCATTCACCTCGGGCACGACCAGAGGGATTTCGGGGTCCATGCGAAAGGCGCTGCTGTTGTCTACGACTACAGCCCCGGATGCGGCTGCCGCTGGGGCAAACTCTAAGCTGCGGGAAGCGCCGGCCGAAAAAAGGGCCACTTCGATTCCCTTAAAGGAATCTTTGGTGAGCTTTTCCACCTTTATGGGTCGGCCGGCAAAACTCAATTCTTTTCCTTCTGAGCGCTCGGAAGCCAGAAGCTTGATGGAGCGCACGGGGAATTTGCGCTGCTCCAATACTTTGATCATCTCCAGGCCCACGGCCCCTGTGGCTCCGGTAACGGCCACCGCATAGGATTTCCCTTTCATCATCTATCTCCATTCGTTCCCCCTCACCCTTCCCTCTCCCGCATAGGGGAGAGGATAACCGGGAGGAGAAAATTTCTCCAAATTATTGTTAGCTTAAGATAAAGGGGGAAGAAATGTCAAGATTGATTAACTCGTTAAAAGTCGTTTTTCCCGCGTAGGCAGACATTTTATTGGCGGTATTCATTTTACAATTGTTTCGTATTCTTTCAGTTAATGAAGGTGAATTTCATTATAGCAACCGATGAAAGGTCAAATTAAATATGGCGAATATTTTTGCCCGTACTT
>Ga0315280_10005173_pt1 | contig 18770 bp, 20 predicted proteins | sample YL17G06_40_MG_FD_203697 | JGI IMG/M metagenome (GOLD analysis project Ga0315280, IMG submission 203697) | Sediment microbial communities from Yellowstone Lake, YNP, Wyoming, USA - YL17G06_40 | ecosystem: Environmental > Aquatic > Freshwater > Lake > Sediment | place: USA: Wyoming | collected... | reverse complement strand
TTCAGCCGGGTAGTCGGCAGGCTGTCCAGCAGGTCCAGGCGCGCCTGATTCAGGTCCGTGACGGTGAACGGGCTTTCGGTGAGCAAGCGATTGAGGGAACTCTGGTTGCGGCTCTCGAGTACGAACAAGCGGTTGATGCCCTCGACCGTCTTGTTCTGCGAGACGATCAAGCCGCTGATGTAGCGTTTGAACTGCACGAAGGCTGCCGGTGAGAACACCCGCTCGAAGTAGGGCGCATAGTGCTGCACCAACTCGGGAAACTCGACCAGCGGGATCATCGTTCACCTCCGGAGCACCTAGCGCGATGGCTCTCCGTCACTCCGGAAGTGTACACCCACTTCGCCTGACTAACTAACGCTTGAGAATTCGGTTGTTAAGCTGCAAGAGTCGAGTGTATAGCTTGGGATTGGCAGGCATCATCCTCGAAGGCTTTGACTTCGGCAGTATCCAGGACGAGCACGCTCGGCAGTGCATCGTCAAGGAGAAGCTCTACTGCCCGACCGAAAGCAAGACTTATCTGGCCCCCTTGCCCGCTGGCTACGATGGCCAGTTTGGGCCGAGCCTCAAGGCCCTGAGTCTCGTGCTCTACCACCTTGCCCAGGTGACCGAGCCGAAGATCCTGGAGTTTGTACCACAACGTCGGGCTGGAGATCTGCGCCGGGGAGCTGTCCGACCTGCTGATCAAGGGGCAGGAGCAGTTTCACGCCGAGAAGGCTGCGCTCTCCGAGGCTGGGCTGAAAAGCAGCCCCTGGCAGCAGATCGACGACAGCAGCGCGCGGGTCAACGGCCAGAACGAGCACTGCCAGATCGTCTGCAATCCCCTCGACACGGCCTACTTCACCGCCGAGTCCAAGGATCGCCAGACCATCATCGACGTCCTGCGCAGCGGTCGGGCGCGCCAGTACCTGCTCAACGCCGAGGCCGAGGGGTACCTCGACGACTTTGGGCTGTCGAAGCTGATGCGCCAACAACCGACGAAGCTTCCGCTGCCGCTGGCTTGCCAGTCCGAGCCGCAATCCTTCCGTTGCCACAAGGCCCTGAGCACAAGGCGGCTGCGCAGAGATTCTCCATTCACCGAGAGGAGCATCGCTCTGTGCTCAGTGCCCCCGCACCGCTCGGCCGGGTCGAGATGCTGAGCCACCTGGTGGAGTAGGTCAGGCTTCCAGACCCCACGGCGGTTCGGCTGGGTGGCGAGGAGCGAGTCGACCGTGCCCTGGAGCTACCCGAGGCCAGGCACCTGTCCGAGTTCAGGCTCGAAGCCGGGCTGCCAGTGTGGCGCTACGAGGTCGGCGGCCTGGTCGTCGAGAAGCGGGTCCTCATGCCACACGTGCAGAACACGGTGCATGTCGCGTACCGCCTGGCTCGGGGCGAGGGGACGGCCCGGCTCGCGCTGCGCCCGGCCGTGCACTTCCGCCGGTACGAGACGCCGGTGGACGCGCCGCCGGCCGAGCGCTACCAGCTTACCGCGTCGGCAGACCGCTGGGAGCTGTCCGCCGGCCGGACTTCCCGGCGCTGCGGATGTGCCTGTTTGGCGAGGGTCGCACCTTCGGCGGCGAGGGGCAGGCGGTCCCTGGCGCCCGGCCACCCCGACCACAAGCCGCGGTACGACGGCGACCTCCGCACGCGCGACGCCACCTATCACCAGGGCACAGTCTGGGCCTGGCCCATCGGCCCCTGCGTCGACGCCTGGCTCAAGGTGCATCCGGACGACCGGGCCGGAGCACCCGGCTTCCTCGAGGGGCTCGCGCGACACGCCAATGCGACAGCGTTAGCCGCCATTGGATCGGCATCCTCGTCTGCTCAGTCTGCCCGGCGCGCAGCGGAGCAGCACCTCAGCAGGTCGACGGCGATGCGGTTCGTCTCCCGCGCCCGCTCCTGCAGGGACGGGAGGAGGCGCTCGACCTGCGCCTGCACATCCCGCCGCTGATCCCACGAGCAGTCGACGAGCGCGGCAAGCTGGCCGACGCTCATCTGTTGGAGCGGCACGGCGTCCATCTCGAGCTGCTCCAGGAACCCGAGCACCTTCTCGGCATAGGGCAGGGCCACGAAGGGAACGCGCTGGAGAGTTGCGAAGAGCAGGAAGTGCAGGCGCATCCCGACGGCGAACGCGAAGCGGCCGACCAGCGACAGGACCTGGCCGGCGGTGTAGTCGCCTTTGAGCACGATGGCCCGCCTGGCGCTAGCCATCCGGGCCAGGACGGCGTGCGAGTGCTGCACGTCCAGGACCCGTGGCTCCATCGGGACGAACACCGGGTCGGCGTCCAGACGGTCGACCAGGCGGTCCGCCGCACTCGCGAGCAGGCCGTGGTAGTGCTCTTCGTCGATATCCGGGGCGGCCACTCCCCGCTCGCGCACCGACACGCCCACCAGGGGCCGCCTGCCGTCGAGCCCCTCGCGCCGAAGCGCCCCCTCGGGCAGCGGCTCCGGCTCGAGCAGGAGGGCCGGGTCAGCAGTGATCGCGATCTCCCTCTGGACGCCGGCCTCCTGCAGCGTTCGGAGCGCCCGGGGCTCCCGCACCGTGACCGCGGCGGCTCGATCCAGGCACTTCCGCACCAGGCTCCGTGCCGACGGGTCGCGCAGCGGTCCCGCGCCGACGGCGTAGAACATCACGGGGATCCCAAGCTCCTGGGCCAGCGCCACCTCCCGGAGGTAGATGCTGGCCTCGGCGTCGAAGAGGATGCCTCCCCCGCCGAGGATGAACAGGTCAAGCCGCCTGACCTCGGGTAGCACCTCCCGCCGGGACAGGTCGCGCACCGGCACCGCGCGCTCGACGTCGTGCCGCGCGAGCGTGTCGTGGGGATCGCGCGAGAACACCGTGACGTCGAGGGGCAGCGAGCGGCGGAGCTCCCGCACGATGACCTGCAGGATGGCCTCGTCGCCCAGGTTGAGTCCACCGTACGAGCCGGAGATGCCGACGCGGTAAGTGTGCATGTCCGTGGCTCGCCGCACCGCTGCCGATCCCGGCATGTAGCTACCCTACGCTCCTCGCCCACCCCTGTGCCTGCCCCGGACTCAAGGTGACCCTCGGCGCCGTCCGCCTGGCTCTCGGGGTCCTCGCGCGCCAGGTGTGCACCGCAGAGGCACCGCTCGCCCCGGCCGAGCAGAAGCCCCCCTTGCGCCGCACCGTTGCTTTCCGGGGCCGCCTCGGCGCTACGTGTTCTCGGACCCGCCTGCCCGCGGGAGACCCGGCCACGTGCAACTCCCGTTCCAGGCAGCTCCCGGCCTCGGGTTGGACGCGGCACGCGGCACCGAGGCGGCCGCCCGCTTCCGGTGGTCGAGCGGCGTCGCGCCCGCGTGGCCGGCGGCCGGGCCACCAGCGAGGCTTCCTCTTCGACCAGAACTGGCGCATCGCCTGTCGGACCTGCCGGATCGCCTCCGTGGCCGTGCCATCGCAGAAGCCCTGCGAGCACGCGTTCGCGCTGAAGATCACGCGAAAGCAGGTCGCCCGGCCTCTCGTGGAACTCGCGGGCTACCCGATCCATCTCGCGCGTCTAGGAATCGGGGGGGAAATGATGCCCGTGCCGAACGGCAGACTTGTGGTGGCGGGCAGCACGTGTGATGATTGGTAATCGGAAGATGGCGGCTTGACGCCTGCGCCTCTGGCGACGACGAGATCGCTGAGGGCCACTGGGAGGGGTGATGAACCTCGAACAGCTTCGGACCTTCCGTGAGGTTGCCATCCGGGGGGGCTTCGGCAGAGCCGCCCAGGCTCTGTACCTGACCCAGTCTGCCGTAAGCATGCAGATCGCGGCCCTGGAGCGCGAGCTGGGCGTTCGCCTGTTCGAGCGCCAGGGCCGGCACATTGCGCTGACCGAGGCTGGCCAGGTTCTACTCGGCTACGCCACCGACATCACCAAGCTCGCGGATGAGTGCAAGCGGACGATCGACCAGACGCGTCCGGGAGTCGCCAGCCTGGTCGTGGGCGCCAGTCCGACGATCGGGAACTACGTCTTACCCGACGTCCTCGGGCCCGAGGTCCTGGCGAGGTTCCGAACCCAGCACCCGGGCGTCCGGGTCGCGCTCGAGATCGCGCCGAGCCCCCAGATCGCCTGGCGCCTCCTCACGGGATCTCTGGACGTGGGGCTGGTCGAGGGGCCAGTGATGGCGCCGGAGCTCACGCAGCAGCTCTTCCTCACCGACACGCTCGCGGTCATCGTGCCCCCGGGCCACCGCTGGGTCGGCCGGGAGGGCGTGGACCCGCAGGAGCTGGCTGCGGAGCCTTTCATCGTCTGCGAGCCAGGCTCCAGCGTCCGCCAGATCGTCGACGCGAGGCTGGGCGAGCGAGGAGTCCACCTTCGCCCGGTCCTAGAGGTCGCCAGCCCGGAGACCATCAAGGCCGCGGTCCGGGCCGGCCTGGGCGTCTCGATCGTCCCCACCCGAACGGCTCGGCTCGAGCTATCGGCGGGGGTGCTGCACGCCATCCCCCTGCGGAGCATCCACCTGGAGCAGCAGATCCAGATCGTCCGGCGCGCCGACAGGCCCGTCTCCCCGACTCTCGAGGACTTCCTCCTCCTGATCGACCGCCAGGCGGCCCCGTCGACCTCCCAGGCTTGAGAGTCGGGGCTGCGGGCTCGCCGGCCCGACGCTAGGATGGATCTCCGGCGGGCAAGAGGAAGCTGAACGTCGACCCCTGGCCTACCTGCGACTCGATCCAGATCCGGCCGCCGTGCGCCTCGACGAGCCCCTTGCTGATGTAGAGCCCGAGCCCAAGGCCCGGCACCCCCTGTCGCTGTGCCTGGCTGGCTCGGCGGAAGCGGCAGAACAGCTCGGATATCTCCTCGGGCGGGATGCCCGTCCCCCGGTCCGCGACCGACACGCGCACCGCCGCGCCAGCCCCGCCCTCGTCGCGGGCCACCCGCACGGCAATCTCACGCCCGGGCGGCGAGTACTTGGCCGCGTTGCTGAGCAGGTTGGTGAGGACCTGCTCGATCCTCGACGGATCGGCGTGCACCGTGGGCAGCGGGCACTGGACCTGCACGGCGACCGGGTGGTCCCTGGTCAGCTCGGCGACTCGCTCGACCACGTCGGGCACGAAGATCGCCAGATCGAGCGGCCGCCTCTCCAGCCTGAGGCGATTGCACTCGATCCGGGAGAGGTCGAGGAGGTCGTCGACCATCTTGTTCAACTGTCTGGTGGCCGTCCGGATGTTCTCGAGGCAGCGCAGCACCGGTGGCGCCGCCTTGTGCGCCTCGGCATCCCGCCTGAGCAGCTCGGCGAAGCCCTGGATCACCGTGACCGGCGCTCGCAGGTCGTGCGCGACGATGCTGGTGAACTCCTCCACCTGTCCGAGAAGCCGCGCGTTCTCGACGGCCACACCGGCCTGCCGCACGAAGACCTCGAGCAGATCCGGGGCCCTCTCGCCGAATCCGGCGGGGTGGCGATTGGCGGCGTAGAGTATCCCCTCGGGCCGGCCGCCGACGGCGAAGGGCACGCCCAGCGCCGAGACCAGCCCCTCCTCGCTGAGGGCGGCCCAGCAATGCTCGCAGCCAGAGCACGTCTCGGCCAGGCTCGCGATCACGAAGGGCCTGCCCTCCGCCAACCCGATGCCCGCGAGTGGGGCGCTCACCGGGAACTCCAGCTCCCGCCAGAGCCGGCCGTGAAGGCCAGCGGCGGCGACGACCCGGAGCGTCCGGCGCTCGGGCCCCAGGAGGGCCAGGAAAGCGGCGTCTGCCCGGATGAGGTACCTTGCCCCGTCCACGATCTCCTGGTGCAGTCGTTGGCACCGGCCAGCCTGGAGGTCAACGCCCTGAACTCCCTCAGTAGCCACGCCACCCTCCCCCAACGCGGACCCGCGCACCCAGCGGCCGGAGAGGTGCCCCGGGGCCCGCACACGTCGGCCTCCCCGTATCTGGATCGCAGCAAGCTCGTTGCCGCCCGGAGCCCGGACGCTGGCCATCGCCATCAATACTTCTGATGGGGCACGGACCAGGCCCGAGGGGAACGCGCGGGCTTTCCTGGTCGCCTCGATCGGCAACGCGGCGATGCGCGGTAGCCTCGTGAAGCAGGGCGCGACCATCGAGGCGCTGGCGAAGGTGGACACGGTCGCCTGCGACAAGACCGGCACCCTCACCTTCGGACGGCCGCGGCTCGTCCAGGTTCTGCCGCTCGACGGCCAGGGCGACGCCGACCTCCTCCGACTGGCCGCGGCGGCTGAGTAGTTCAGCGAGCACCGGCTCGGTCGGGCCGTGACGGTGGCGGCGGAAAGCCGGGGCCTGCCGGTCCCGGACCCCGAGGAGTTCCAGGTGCTGCCAGGGCTGGGCGTGGAGCGGGCGTGGACGGGCGCGAGGTGCTGCTGGGGCGGCCGCGCCTGCTGCCCGAGCAGGGAGTGGCCGTGCCCAGCAGGGTCGAAGCCCGGGCCGCAGAGCTGGGGACTGACGGAGGCAGCGTCGTCTTGATCGCCACAGACCGCCAGGTAGCCGGCATGCTGCTGCTCGAGGACGCCCTCCGGCCCGAGGCGAAGCCGACCGTCGCGCGACTCGATCAGCTCGGCCTGCGCACCGTCCTGGTGAGCGGCGACCACCAGGCGACGGCCGAGCGAATCGCGGCCGAGCTGGGCATCCGCGAGGTGCACGCCGGCCTGCTGCCGCAGCAGAAGGTCGAGATCGTCGGACGCCTCCAGGCCGAGGGGCGGACCGTCGCCTTCGTGGGCGACGGCATCAACGACGGGCCGGCCCTCGCCGCGGCCGACGTGGGAGTGGCGATGGGGCTCGCCGGCACCGACGTCGCCATCGAGGCGGCCGAGATCGCCCTCCTCTCCGACGACCTCGCGAAGCTGCCGCACCTGCTCGGCCTGGCCCGCCAGGCGCTCTGCGCCATCCGCCAGAACCTCGCGTTCCCGGTGGGCGTGGTCGTCCTCGCCCTGGGGCTGACGACTCCGGACATCCTGACGCCGGTCACCGGCGCGCTCCTCCACAAGCTGTCGTCCATCCCGATCATCGCGAACTCGACGTGGCTCATCGCCTGGGGAGCCAAAGCCGAGTGAGCGGGCCCGCTGCCTGGCCAGCGTGTCGCCCAGCCGAGTTTGCAGCACGTTCCGTACCCGCAGGCCGGCTGCCCCCTGTCGCCACATTCAAAGCCCTTATCACGGGCTAGCCTGTGACCACATGGCTCCGCGTGAGCTAAAACCACTTCACTTCGCCCTTGATTATGGCAAGCAGGGAAGCCGAATGGCCTCAAGGTCGACCTGAACGTCCACCTCGCATACACGACTTCAGATGCCCTTCCGCTTTGGAGTTGCGGCGTGCCCCGTACCATGAGTTCCATAGGCCGCCGACTGAGGAGGGCGAATTGGATAGCACGGTGACTGTGTTGGACACCACGGTGTCGCTGATGGAGAGAGTGGCCACCCAGGCCAAGTGGAAGGTCAGCCTGACGTATAACCCCGTCAACCGGGGCGCCGACGACCCCACGCGCTGGGTTGCGAGCATCGGCTCGCTCGTCTCCGGCGTGGGGGCAACGCCCGAAGAGGCCCTGGTCGCGCTCCGGTCGGCGCTCAGCCGCGAGGGGTGGGAGGACTGAGCGAGGAGAGCCACGCAGGCCACTGGGCTGGAGCCCGTGCCCGTCATCTCACGCAGCCCACCCGAAGCTGGAGAGGAAGTCGTCGACTACGCGGGCCTCCAGTTCGGCGTCGTCTACGCCTACGACCCCCAGACGGACAGGCTTCGGCACGCTAGCTCGTACGCGCTGGACGCCGCGGCCGGCGCCGTCGAGGTTGCGGAGGCTGTCCTGGGCCAGGCCACGTCCCGACGCCAGGGGGCCCTCGCGCGCGACCTGCCCGACGACGCCTCCCCTGGGGCACGGCTCGCGCTGGGCCGGATGCCTCCGCCGGTGGTGGTGGCGGAGGCATCCGGCCCAGCCAGGGTTCGCATCCCGACGCGATCCCCCCGACGATCGGCCAGCCGGGCCAGCACGGCCCGGGGCCACGTCTCAGCGATCCAGGCTCCCAACCTTCAGCAGTCTCTTCCCCACGTGCCTGCGAGCACTTCCGTCGAGGCGCTGAGAGCCGCGCCACCTGATGCCTCTTCCCCACGTGCCTGCGAGCACTTCCTGTGCCTGCCGCCAGACGGAGTCGGCTATTTCTACCTCAATTGTGCACCTTTGTAACCAAACGTTAGCCTGTGGCGGCGGCCCGCCGACGGGCCACCTTGACATCCGAGCGGATCGAGGGGATACTGGGTCGTGAGCTACCACGGCTGACCGAGCTCCGGGCCCCTGGCGGGCGGACGGGGCGCGGCCGCCCTTCCGTCCGTGATTGGCTCGACTGCTCAAGACTTGTGGTGCTCAAGACCTGTGGTGAGAAGGAGGTTGAGGAGATGGCGACGCTGTATGGCCGAACCTGGACGCGTGCCGAGATCCTCCGCAAGATCGGGGATATCTCCCAGGTTGGCGGGGTGGACCTGGTCGAGCTTCAGGAGGGGAGGGCGCAGGGAGTGAGGGCGGTGAGGTTCCGCACCGGCGTGCTGGACTTCACGGTCCTCGCCGGCAAGTGTATGGACGTGTACGACTTCGGCTACCGCGGCACGCCGCTGGCCTGGCACTCGCCCACCGGCGTTGCCGCCGCCCCCTACCTGGAGGATAGTGGGCTGCGGCTGCTCCGGACGTTCCAGGGCGGCCTGCTGATGACCTGCGGCCTGACGACCATGGGCGCGCCGTCGGTGGACCAGGGTGAGGAGCTCGGGCTGCACGGCCGCGTCCACCACCTGCCGGCGTCCAACGTCTGCGTCGACGCCAGGTGGGAGGGCGACGACTACGTGATGTGGGCAGAGGGCAAGGTCAGGCAGTCGGCGCTGTTCGGCGAGAACCTGGTCCTCCGGCGCCGGGTCACCGCGAAGCTGGGCGAGGCGAAGGTCCTCATCTCCGACGTCGTGGAGAACGAGGGCTACTCGACGGTCCCGCACATGATCCTGTACCACATCAACGCCGGCTTCCCGCTGGTCGACGAAGGCGCGCGCCTGCTCGTCTCGTCGAAAGTGACTCCTCGGGACCCCGACTCGGAGAAGGGCCTCGCCGACTGCTGCCAGTTCACCGCGCCGATGCCGGGGTGCGCCGAGCAGGTCTTCTTCCACGACGTCGCCGCCGACGCCGACGGGCTAGCTACGGCGGCCCTCGTCAACGAGGCGTTCGGCGGGGGCCAGGGCCTCGCCCTCTACGTCAGGTATCCCAGGACCCAGTTGCCGGTCCTGAACGAGTGGAAGATGATGGGCGAGGGTACCTACGTCGTGGGGATGGAGCCGGGCAACGGCTTCGTCTCGGGCCGTGCGGCGGAGCGCGCCCGCGGGACCCTCCAGTTCCTCGAGCCCGGGGAGAGCCGGCGCTACGACCTGGAGATCGGCGTCCTCGCGAGCAGGGCGGACATCGGGGCTCTGACGACGGGGATCGAGTCGCTGAGGCCGTAGTATCACAACGAGAATGAGTGCGATGGTGACAGGGGGTACTCGATGAGGCTCAGGGATCGCGTGGCTCTCATCACCGGGGCGTCCCGAGGCATCGGCCGCGGCATCGCCGTCGCCCTTGGAAGAGAGGGCGCGAAGGTCGGGGTCAACTACAACACCCACGCGGACCTCGCGGCGGAGACTGTCCGGCTGGTCCGCGAGGCCGGGGGCGAGGCGGAGGCGTTCCAGGGCGACGCCGGCGACACCGCCCAGATGACCGAGGTCTTCCGCGGCGTCGTCGAGCGCTTCGGCCGCCTCGACGTCTACGTGAACAACGCCAACGCCGCCCGAGGCGTCCGCTGGGGACCCCCGCACTACCTCGACGTAACCGAGGAGCAGCTCCAGGGGTTCTTCTACCCCAGCTTCAAGGCGGCGTTCGTCAACGGGCAGCTCGCCGCCCGGCAGATGATCGCCCAGGGAGGCGGGGGCCGGATAATCAACATAACCTCGGTGCACCAAGAGCGCGCCTGGCCGTGGGACTCCGTCTACGGCTCGATGAAGGCGGCGATTCGGCGTCTGACCATGAGCCAGGCCCTGGAGCTGGGGCCGCACGGCATCCTCGTGAACGCCATCGCACCCGGCTTCGTCGACGTGCGCCTGTACCCGGGCGAGCGAGGCGAGCGCTACGACCAGCAGAACGAGCGAGCTGCCAAGGAGGTGTTGCTCGGCCGTGGCACGCCAGCCGACATCGGCGAGGCCGCCGTCTACCTGGCCTCCGACGCCGGCCGCTACGTCACCGGCACCTGCATCCTGGTCGACGGCGGCATGCTCGTCCCGCCGAACACGACGGTCTGAGAGCGTGTGTGGGAAGCTGTCAACGGATTCGGGGAACGGATTACGCGGATTGGTGCTGGCAAATCCGCTCAAGCTGCCGCAACACCGTGATCAGTTGCCTCTACGACCTGAAGGGAGCCGGCCAGCTCGGCCTGGCCGAGGGCCTGACCATCCTCACGTCCGACGCGGCGGTGCCCGCCGACTGCGACCCGGAGACGCTCATCACCGTCGGCAACTGCGTCCCGCCACAGCGCCGCAGCCAGCGGCACGCCCGCGGCTGCCCGCCGAACAACGTCTGGATCGTCCAGCAGATCGTCGCCGGGCGAGAGCGCGTCCGGCGCACCTACGCCACGGAAGACGCGCCGGAGGAGTAGGTTATCGGAGGTCAGCACCATGCCGAGGATGACGGGCTACCGCGCGCTCGCCGAGACCCTCGAAGGCTACGGCGTGACCCACGTGTTCCTCGTGCCGGCGATCCTCACTCCGGCCCTGGCCGAGATGGAGGACACGGGCATAACGCGGGTGACGACCCACAGCGAGCTGTCGGCAGCTTACATGGCCGATGGCTACGCCCGGGCGGCCCGCCGGCCCGGGGTCTGTATGGCGCAGGCGGTCGGCGCCGCCAATCTGGCGGCCGGCCTGCGAGACGCCTACCTGGGGTGCTCCCCGGTCATCGCCTTCACCGGGGGCACCCATCCGGACTCGCGGTACCGCCACCTCTACCAGCAGATCGAGGACTTCCCCATGTTCGACGCGGTGACGAAGCTCAACGTCCGGGTCGAGAAGGTGGAGCGGCTGCCCGACCTGCTCAGACAGGCCTTCCGAGCGGCCACGACGGGAACGCCAGGGCCCGTCCACCTGGAGGTCCCGGGGCGACTGGGGGAGGGCATCCAGGGAGAAGCCGACCTCGAGCTCGTCGTCGAGGAGCAGTTTGGCCGGTACCCGGCGTACCGGCCGGAGCCCGAGCCGGCTGGTGTCCGCGAGGCAGCCAGCCTCCTGGCCGCGGCGGAGCGGCCAGTCATCGTGGCGGGAGGAGGGGTCGTCGCCTCGGACGCGGCGCGAGAGCTGGTGACACTGGCGGAGAGGCTCTCCATCCCGGTGGCGACCTCGCTCAACGGCAAGGAGACGATTCCGGACGATCACCCTCTTTCACTGGGAGTGGTCGGGACCTATGGGCGATGGTGTGCCAATCGGGCCGTCGCCGAGGCCGATCTGGTGTTCTTCGTCGGCAGCCGGGCCGGCGGCCTCGTCACCGACAACTGGAGGGTCCCGCGCTCTGGCACGCCGGTCCTCCAGTTGGACGTCGATCCGTCCGAGATTGGCAGGAACTACCCGGCGAAGGTGGGCCTGCTGGGAGACGCCAGGGCGGCCCTGGGGCGCCTGCTCGAGGCAGCGCGGCCCGGGGCGCCGAGGGCGGCCTGGGTGGAGCGAGCCCGGACGCTGGTGCGCGAGTGGCGTGCCGCGGTGGCATCGCTGGCCGATTCCGACGCGGCGCCCATCAGGCCCGAGCGGATCTGCAGGGAGGTCGCCGACTTCCTGCCCTCCGACGCCGTGCTGGTGGCCGACACCGGCCACGCGGCGATCTGGAGCGGGACGATGATCGGATTGAGACGTCCGGGCCAGCGGTACATCCGCTGCGCCGGCACACTCGGATGGGGCTTCCCGGCGTCGCTGGGGGTGAAGTGCGCTCTGCCGGACCGACCGGTGCTGTGCTTCACCGGCGATGGCGGCTTCTACTACCACCTGTCCGAACTGGAGACGGCGGCGCGCCTGGGCATCAACGCCGTGGTCCTGGTGAACGACAACGCCGCCCTGGGCCAGACGAAGAGGGGCTTCGACGCCGCTTACGGCGGCACCCAGCGCGGCCACGCCCGCGAGATGTGGGCGTTCCGGCAGACCGACTTCGCCGGGGTGGCGGAGTCCGTGGGCTGCCTGGGCGTCCGGGTCCAGCGGCCGGGCGACCTGCGCGGCGCCCTGGACCGAGCCTTCGCCGCGGGCCGGCCGGCCGTGATCGACGTCGCCAGCGACGTCGAGGCGCTGCCGCCCCGACCCTGGGGCTAGCTCGGGCGCCTGGCCGGCCGCGGACGTGATGCCCCGCTCGGGCCGCAAGCACGCCCTGGCACTCTCCCAGGGATGCGCGACGCATGTCGCCGGCGCGGCGGTGTCGGGGTCCCCCGTAGCGCGGGTCCTTGCCTGCGGCCCAAATGGGCTGCGGCCCGCTGGAGACGGTCAGGGGGCAAGGCCCTGCGCTACAGGTCCTGCACGGGCGCCCACTCCCCTGACGTGCATCAGGCACCCGTGAATGCCAGGTGCGCCGGAGCAGGATCCGGCCGCCGAAGAAGAGGGCGTCGCCGGAGAAGACGGAGACGAGCCCGTCGTGATGCAGGACGTAGGAGACGTGGCCCGACGCGTGCCCCGCGCTACACGGCAAGAGGCTACCCGTGCTATACTCGAATCGATCTCCATCACGGCATGTCCAGCCTGCGGACGGCAGCGCCTCCGCCGGGCACCCAGCCTGGTGGCGCAACGGAGTCGAGGCGTGGATAGCAAGCCCCTCTGCGAGGAGATCGCCCTGCCGGCGCCCCTGCCCGACGTCTTCGCGGCCTTCCTGGCCTGGCCAGACCCGGTGTTCCTCGACAGCAGCCTGGTCCACACCCATCTCGGCCGCTACTCCTACGTCGCCGCGGACCCATTCCTGACGCTGTCGAGCAAGGACGGCCAGGTGACCGTCCGGGGCCGCGGCTCGGCGGCGCACGCTTGGCTTGCCGCGAGCGAGGCGGGCGACGTGGCCGCTCCGTCTGGAAGCGAGGGTGCCGCGAGGCCACGCGGCAAGCCCCTGTCGCCCATCGCGGGCGACCCGTTCGGCGAGCTGCAGCGCATCCTCCGGGCCCACCCGGCGGAGCGAGTGCCGGGCCTGCCACCCTTCCAGGGAGGCGCAGTCGGCTACTTCGCCTACGATCTGGGCCGGCACCTGGAGGTCCTGCCGCGCACCGCCGTCGACGACGTCGGTCTGCCCGACCTGCGCGTCGGCCTGTATGGGTGGACGCTCGCCCACGACCACCTGCGGGGCCGGACCTGGCTCATCGCCAGTCCGCTCGACGGAGGCCGGCCCGCCGCCAGGGCGCGGCTACGCGAGCTTCGCCGCCTGATCGAGAGCGTTCGGCCGGTCGAGCGTGCCGCTCGGCCCCGCTTGAGTGGACCCCGCCACGAGCCGTCGTGCAACTTCACGCGCGACGCCTACCTCCGGGCCGTCGCCGCCGCCAAAGCCTACATCGCGGAGGGCGACATCTACCAGGTCTGCCTCTCCCAGCGCTTCGCGGTCGGTCTCGACTACCACCCCTGGCAGCTCTACCGCCGGCTGCGCGCGGTCAGCCCGGTGCCCTACGGCGCCTACCTGGGCTTCCCGGAGGCGGCGATCGCCAGCGCCTCGCCCGAGCTGTTCCTTCGACTGGAGCGCGGACAGGTCGAGACGCGGCCGATCAAGGGCACCCGGCCGCGCGGCACGACCCCGGAGCTCGACGCCGGGCTGGCCGAGGAGCTGCGGCTGAGCGAGAAGGATCGCGCCGAGAACCTGATGATCGTCGACCTGCTGCGCAACGACCTGGGGCGAGCCTGCCGAATCGGATCGGTCCGGGTCCCCGAGCTGTTTGGTCTGGAAACCTACAGCACTGTCCACCACCTGGTCTCGACCGTGCGCGGCGGCCTGCGGCCCGGGCTGGACGCGGTGGACCTCCTCCGCGCGTGCTTCCCCGGCGGCTCGGTGACCGGCTGCCCGAAGATCCGGGCGATGGGGATAATCGACGAGCTGGAGCCGACGTGCCGGGGTGTCTACTGCGGCGCGATAGGCTTCCTCGGCTTCGACGGAGACATGGACACCAGCATCGTCATCCGCACCGTGGTCGTGAAGGACGGCCGGGCGTACTACCAGGTCGGGGGCGCTGTCGTCGCCGACTCCGATCCCGCCGCCGAGTACCAGGAGACGCTCGACAAGGCGCAGGCGGCGATTCTGGCCCTGGGCGGTGCGGACATGGAGCCGGAGCGGGAGGTCCTCGCCGCCGGCTCGACGAGGAGGCCAGGGTGAGCGACGGCGCGATGATCCGCTACGTCTACGTCGACGGCCATCTCCTCCCGGCCGACGGCCGGCATCTCTCCGCCCTGGACCGCGGCTTCACGCTGAGCGACGGCGTCTTCGAGACGATGCGCGTCGCCGGAGGCCGGGCGTTCAGGCTGTGGGAGCACCTGACGCGGCTGCGAGCCTCGGCCGACGTGCTGAGGCTGCCGGTCCCGTGGCCGGACGAGGAGCTGGCCGAGGCCATCGCACGGCTGCTCGCCGCGAACGACCTCCAGGAGGCGGTGGCTCGGCTGACTGTCAGCCGGGGCGTCCCGGCCGAGCGGGGCCTGCTGCCGCCTTCGCCCTGCGCGCCCACCCTGGTCGCCCAGGTCAGCCCGTTCCACCGGCTGCCGGACGAGAAGCTGGCCGGCGGGCTCGGCGTCCACACCAGCTCGATCCGGCGCAACGAGACGTCGCCGACGTGCCGGATCAAGGTGTGCAGCTACCTGGACAACGTCCTGGCCCGGATGGAGGCCCGGGAGGCCGGGGCCGACGAGGCGCTCCTGCTGAACACCGCGGGGTTCCTCGCCTGCTGCAGCTCGGCCAACTTGCACGTGATCTCGGGCGGGCGGGTGCTCACGCCCTCCGTCGAGTGTGGCGCGCTGCCCGGGATCACCCGCGGGGTCGTCCAGGAGCTGGCCGCCGGGATCGGCCTGGTCTGGGAGGAGGCCTGGCTCCGGCCCGCCGACCTCGCGGCCGCCGAGGAGGCCCTCCTGACGAACAGCGTCCTCGGGGTCGTGGCCATAACGCGGGTCGACGGCCGCCTGGTGGGGCTCGGGACCCCCGGCCGGGCGACCCTCCGGCTAGCGCGGGAGTACGAGGATCTGCTGCGGCCCTGAGGGGGGCGTTCCAGAACGTCTCACTCGGCAGGCCGGCGGATCCGGGCTGACCTCCGGCCGAAGATCTCCGGGCTGCCCGGGAGCTTTGTTGGCAGGGCGCGAGCCGGCTACGTCCCGGGCGGCATCTGCAGCAGCTCGAGGGTGACGCCGTCGGGGTCGAGCATGTAGACGGCGTAGCCGCCCGTGCGCGGGCCGGCCGCGATCCGGACCGGCGCCGAGCGGAACCGGACGCCGGCCGCCCGGAGGCGCTCGTACTCGGAGATGAGACCCTCGACGACGAAGCACAGGTGGCCGGCGCCCGGGTTGGAGCTCCGGACGTCGGCGGGGGCGCCCGCGCCCGACCTGTACTCGATGAGCTCCAGGAGGTGCTCGGAGCTCTCCGTCGGTCTGAGGAAGACGATGCGCATGTCCACGCCCGGTATGTCGGTTATCTCGGCGAGGTAGTCCAGCTTTCCGCCCTGCTCGTTGAGGACTTTCATCCCGAGGAGGTCCCGGTAGAACGCCAGCGACCGGTCCATGTTGCTGACGGTGAAGCTGGTGTGGTGGACCCGACGAATCATCCCTGCCCTCCAAGCGCTGCTAGCTCGCCGGGCCGATTATAGCACTGTGGCTGGGGAGGTTGTCAACCGAATCGGGAGAGCGTTACACGCTGGGGACAACGTGCCAATTCGTCTATCAAGAAACTTGCGCGATATCCTGATAGGGCTTGGCCCCGCAACTGTGCCCCGGCAGCCAACAAGAACGCAGCAGAGCGTACAAGTCCCGTGCAGAGCCTCCCGTCTCTGGCGTTGTGCCCGACGGCTCCCCTTGGCTGCCAGGTCGGTACGCTTTCATAACGCCAGGGATGGCTTCGCTGCGCCTCCACTACGAGCCTGCAGCCCCGATTTGCCTTACTGGTCGTTCCCAACACGCAACGCTCGCACGGCTTCCGGCCCCTTGACCGCAAGGCGACGCGGCTGGTAGTATGGCGGCGCTGCAACCGCGAGCGGCGGCTGCACAGCACGGTAGAAAGGGGTGCCAGCCATGATGAGACCCGGCCTGCTTGACCTCAACACTCTCACGGCCCGCCTGGCCGAGATCAAGGAGCGGAAGGGGCCGCCTCCCTGGGTCGAGCGCGTGGTCGTCACCGATCAGTTCACCGTGACGGCCATCTGCCAGGCCCCCGGCCATCCGAACGACCACCACTACCACATCTACGACGAAGCGTGGATAATCGCCGAGGGCGAGCTATCCTGGCAGTACGAGCACTCGCCGGAGCCGCACGTCGTCCGGGCCGGCGACATCGTCTTCGCGCCGAAGAACCACTGGCACCACATCGAGGTGCTCGGAGACAGGCCGGCCATCCGGGTCGCGGTGAGCGTCACCGGCGAGTTCCACCGCTATGACCGTCCCGGCTGCAAGCCGGTCTCGAGGTAGCGCTGGAGCGAGCCTCGGCCGCGGCCCCGGCTCACGCCATCTGTGGCCGGCGGCGCCTTGCGCTGCCGCCTGACCCCGCAGCGCCTGCGGCAAGTTGCGGCAGAACCGAGTCAACTGCCGCCGGCGCCGCGGGCGCCGACCGCCACGGCGGTTACTGGTGGGTGAGCCGAAGAGCCGACGCTCGGACTGCCGTGCGTCGGGCGGAGCGACTCGCGCGTGAGACAGTGTCTCTAGGGGCGAGCCTCACCAATGGGCCCGGTGCTCGAACCCGACCTCCACGCCCGGGAAGCGCTGGAGCCGGCGCGGATCGAAGCCGACGATCTCGCGCTTGTCGACGACGACCACGGGCGGGCCGATCTGGCCCGAGACCAGGACCGGCCGGTCTCAGGCCTCGACGTCGAATGCCGGGAACTGGACGCCCCGCTCGGCGGGTAGGTGTGCTAGCGCGTCCCGAGCCTAGCGACACTCCGCACAGCGGCCGGCGTAGTACGGCGTGACCAACTCGGGCACGGCCAGTCCTCCTATACCATCTCCCCCAGGTGCGAGGTGTGGAGGTCGCTGCTGCAGAAGGTCAACGATCTGCCCCGGAGCAGCCGGGCTAGCCGTGCGCCGGTCAGCCTCGCCTGGGCCCGGCCGCGCTCGGTCAGGTGGGCGTTCGTCCAGCCGCCGGTCAGGCCCGTCGCCAGGTGCTCCGACTCGCCGTGCCGGACGACGAGCAACTCCCTCACGGCGAATCCCCGCCGCGCCGCTCGCCGGACGCCTCGCCGGAGCGCAGCTCCAGCGACCGCCGGAGCAGGTCGTTCTCCTGCTGAAGCTGGTAGACCTGATCGAGCAGCCGGCGACGCTCGTCCTCGAACGCCTGGATCTGCCAGCGGTAGCGGAAGTAGTAGACGAACAGGTAGGCGACGGCGCAGACGACGACGAGCGCGAAGAGCAGGGCTACGCCGATGACCTCGATCATCGCTCTCGACCACCCCTTCGATCGCTCGTCACCGTCCCGACGTGGGCGTTGCCGCCGGAGCGGGGGTGGGCTGCGGCGGTCGGCTCGGTGCCGCCGTGGGTGCGGCCGTCGGCTCCGCGGCCGGAGTCGAGCTGCTCTGCTGCCCGAGGCCGCCAAAGCTGATCAGCGGCACGCCGCCGCTGGTCACCTGCGGCAAGCGGCCGTCCCACTTCGTCGTCTCCAGGTACTGGATCAGCTCGGGCGTCACGCTTTGCGCCCGGACCCGGTTGGACTCGGCCTCGCCGCGAGCGCGCTCGATGGTGGCATCGGCCTCGCCCTTGGCGTCGACGAGCCTCTGGCGAGCCTGGATCTCCTTCTGCGCCAGGACTTGCTCCTCCCGCCCGACGTACTGCTGCTGCGTCTGCTTCTGCTCGATGGCCTGCTGGTACTCCGGGCTGAAGTCGATGTTGCTGATGTAGATGTCGTCGACGATGATGCCGTAGCGGCCGAGGTTCTGGGCGAGCTTCTCCCTCGTGTACTGCCGGATCTCGTCCCGCTTCTGGAGGATCTCCGAGGCCCGGTAGCGCGGCACGACCTCCTTGATGAAGTCGCTGAACGCCGGATCGATCACCTTCGTCGCGAAGTCCAGCCCCACGTTCTGGTATAGCTCGTTGGCCCGGGCCGGGTCCAGGTGATAGTTCATCGTGCCCGTCAGCTTGACCGTCTGCTGCTCGAAGCTGGCGGCCTGGATCTCCTTGAAGTTGTGGGGCTGCACCTTGACGTCGACCTGGTGGATCTGGTTGGCGAACGGCACCCGGAGGTGGAACCCGGGGTAGAGCACCCCCGGCTCGACCGCGCCGAACGTCGTCACGACCCCGACGTTCCCGGCCTGCACCACGAACCCCGACATCAGCACGCCGATGGCCGCCAGCACCCCGACGACCGCCACGGCCGTGCAGCCGGCGACCCGCATCGTGCTCTGGACCTCCGACCGCTTCGACCCCGGCAGGCCCTTACCCCTCGCGTCGATCATCCCCCTACCCTCCCCACGCTGTACAGTCCGCCCCTACCGCCACCAGTCAATGAGGCGAGGATATCACAGACGCGATGCCCTGTCCATACCCGCCCCGGTTGGGCAGGGATTTGGAGATAAGAGCATGTGCTCGGTCCACCGTAGCTTAGGTAGATTGCTAATACCAGGCTGCCGACCGACGTAGTGGCTCGAATCGTCAGAGCGGTCGCCTGCTTCCGGCCCCTTT
>Ga0315280_10005171_pt1 | contig 18780 bp, 19 predicted proteins | sample YL17G06_40_MG_FD_203697 | JGI IMG/M metagenome (GOLD analysis project Ga0315280, IMG submission 203697) | Sediment microbial communities from Yellowstone Lake, YNP, Wyoming, USA - YL17G06_40 | ecosystem: Environmental > Aquatic > Freshwater > Lake > Sediment | place: USA: Wyoming | collected... | reverse complement strand
ACTTTTGCTTTTTTCACATCGATGCCTAATTTTTATTTCCCTAGAAGGCGGATAGTCTTTCGAAATATTTTCCAATTATAATATTATTTTCTAGCTATTCGAAAAGAAGCTCTCACCACTTTTCTACATGAGATCTGCAGTCACACAGATATCTGCGCGCACCTGAAAGGTCATATCTGGAGCATTTCAAAGAAATAGCGTTCTATTTGCACTTTCTCTCATTATTCATCTTTTTCAAGAGTTTGTCAAGGATTTTTCCTTTCGTTCTCAATTCTTGTTCTGAAATCGTCTGTCCCATTGGGCATAATTCAGCTACTATGGCATCCTCATCTGCCATATATACAACGGGATAAAGATAGAATCCCAAGGGTCTTTTTCCATAGATTCGGCATTTCTTATCAGCGAGAATGCAGAAAGAGTACCATCCGTCAACGTTTCTGAGGCGAGTCAAACCATCATCATCTGTGACTGCGAATTCTTCTAGGCGATAAGCCGTTTCCTCTAATCTTTCGATGTCCTTACTTGAAAATTCCATCTCCGTTTTTTCACAGCATTTTCCACAATTTGAACAATGCATGAGAAGCAGACTCCCCAACTATCATAACAAAAAGATAGCCGAGTTATAGTCGTTTTGGTAGCCCGGAATAGCTTCAAACACTCGTTCATATCACACAAAGCGTCAGAAACCCGCCACAACCAAACATATTTGGCTCCAAATAGACGGGCCTAGCACCGTTGCACACACACAAACATCTAGTAGCCCGGGAGAGATTCGAACTCTCGCCAAGTATGCTGCGACCATGTTTTTGCTGGTAAATACTCGTTGTGAGTACTTGCACCCAATTGGGTTCAGGTCTATTAATGGGGCTGCCCGAACTCACCGTTCTAGAGCTGAATAAGTACTGTCCCCTTTAGGTTTCTCTGACAGCAGTTCGCGTTTTAATGCCTCTTTTAAGGCCCGGCTGAGTACCTTCAATTGATGGTCTTCCATGTCTTGGGGTGTGACGCATGTTCTAGCCGGCTCTGACAGGGCTTCCCTAGTTAGAACCGATTCAGGGTTAACGCCTAAGGCTCTAACGTATTCCTTGATGGGTTCAATCTTGCTGGTTTTGGTTCTAGGCCTTATTGAAAGCGCGCGCGCTCAAGTATTCGTTAATGGCACAGAGGCGTCATATACCGTCGTACCGTGTTCCGACAGCACTCTCAATTACCTATATTTCAATTATAGTCATTCGATAAAAAAAGTAATAATAATTCCGGAGTCTTCGTCGCTCCTTCTTCAATCCATATTCATGGTCACAACACTTCTAGGAGCCATAATCTATAGAAAAAAACGCCTTGAATCTCGTAGCAAGAAAATGCCTGCGACAGTGAGTGCTTAAAGAAGCCCACGAATCCAAAGGCGAAAAAAGTATGAATTCATGCTTAAGCAATGGTAGCCCGGGAGAGACTGGCAATCGGCTCCCAAGCGAGACTGGAGAACAAGAGCATGCGCCTGCTTCGGTTAAATTACAAAAAATGGGAAAATGATTGAGGAAGCGGTACATATTCAGTTCCAGAGTGGTGGGGCTGCCCGTCCCCATACCCAAACGGGTTCAAGTCCGTGGCTTAGCCACTCAATATATGCTTACATAAGGCGGGAGTTTGAATCTCTCCGGGCTACTATCAAAACCGCTATGATTTTATCGCTTTTTGTAGGTGAAATCGCTATTTTCTAAAGTGTACTCAATGGAATTTTTGGGCGTAAAGCTTTCTTGAAATGTCTCAAAAAGAGAGTTGCGTATTGCTTTGAGTACAACCTCAAACAGTGCCATTAAAGAAACCAACTTGCTCTCATATCTGGCGATTGACGGATTATGCGACTTGAGCACATCTGAGACCTATAGCTCGGACTGCTTCATTCCATGTGTCAATTTCACGGCATATGACGTTACAATTCGTATTTGTCTCTTGTGACACTGATAGCTGATGAGTGGAAGATGTGGATTTGAATGTCATTGGAACGACAGCGGGGATAGTTACTTCGTGCCTCTGGGCACTTAGCTCATTATGGTATACATCAGCTGGCACAAGGATCGGCTCATTCAGTGTCAGCGCTTATCGCATCGCCATGGCTGCGGTTTTTCTATCTGTTTCGAACCTCATCTTTCTGGGAGCCCCCTTTCCCACAGCCACGGGCGAACAATGGCTGTGGATGGGATTGAGCGGGATCGTTGGTCTGGGCATTGGTGATTTTGGATTGTTCACGGCGTTTGTATTAGCTGGGCCCAGGCTCTCACTTCTTGTAATGAGCTCATCAGCAATTTTTGCGACTATGGGAGCTTATCTAATGCTTGGAGAGACGATCCGACCGTTCGGTCTTGTTGGAATTGCCGTTACACTTACAGGTATTGTCATAGCTATATTGACGGAAGATAAATCCAGAGACGATGCTGTTTCAAAGAAGTCAAGAATTTGGGGACTATTCCTCGCCTTAATTGGAGCATTTGGTCAAGGAATTGGCGTCGTGCTTGCCAAAAAAGGGATGCTTTCTGACCCAAATGTGGTCTTGAACCCTTTATCTGCAACGTTAATGCGCACGCTAATAGGAGGTTTGTTCATATGGATAGTCGTGCTTGCTTTCCGAAAACCACTCAAGCTTCGTCAAGCCTTAAGTGATAAAGAGGGAATCAAGCACACTGCTCTTGCTGCTTTCACTGACCCATTCTTGGGCGTGATACTTTCAATGGTTGCGGTAGCTAATACTCAAACCGGTATTGCTCAGACACTAATGTCCTTGATGCCCGTTCTAATAATTCCTGCCGAATGGGCTCTGCACAGGCAAAAGACTTGTTTGCGAGGGATAGTGGGAGCAATAACGGCGGTCGTAGGAGTTGCAGTATTGTTCATAACCTAGCAATTCTTCTGAAGAAAGCACTTCAAATCTCAACCTGAACAGGCGGTCAGAACGTGAAAAGTTGGGTTAAATCTCTTGCAAGATAGTTTGCTTTATGAGTGTGCTACTGCAAGGTGCTGAGGTTCTTAGTAATTTTCGCCTTACAAGTTTTTGTTTTTACACGTGAATCCAAAAATGCGTTAATGCTCGGCATATTCGAAAAATGCATTGTACACATTTACATCTGCGGTAAAAAAAGGGAAGTCGGAGTTTTAGCTAGCAATATGCCTTTGCATTTTCATACAGCGACGGTATAGCATAGGCATATGTGCCGCCGTCTTCGAAGAATTTCTTGTGCCAAAGTGTTTTTGAAACGAGTATGTAATTCCCAAAGGTGTTCTTCACATAAGATATCTGTGTCAATGAACCTGCAGGCAACAATGTTGTGCATTTGAAAAGGTTATTGCTGCTGGAATGACGATGTTGGGAGTGAACTGGAACGCTGAACCGCTTTCGGGCCAAATCTCTACGTATTCAAGGTGGTCGCCGGCGCTTATGCCTGCTACTGCATAGTCTGCCGAGTCTGCATCGCTAGCACAAGACTGAAATAATATGTTAACATTTCTTTCTCCTATGGTACTCTATGAAGTTGTGCTAAAGGTAACGCATGATTGCCCATTCTGCAACATCTCCAAGAAATTTCCAGCTCTAAAGATGTTTGTCTGGTGCAACCGTGAGCATGAAGCCATCGAAATTGCCACCGAAAATCCAGAAGAATATTCCGCCACACGACATGAACTATCCAGAATCGGCAGAATTGTTGACGAATCATTTGATGGGAAAAAAATTCACATGATTATAAAAGAGTGCACTTGCAGATTAGAAAATTCTGTAGGCAAAAATATTGATGAATTCAACCTTCTTCATATCTCGCCAGCAATTTACAACGGAGGCTGGGAGTACTACCGTATCGTAGCCTTCCAACACAAGGATTTAAACAGATTTCTCCAAAAACTCGAAGATAGAGGATTTATCTTTGAAATCTTGCGGAAGATACCATTTGACGGTTTTTTGGCGAGTTCTCTCACACTGACAGCTGATGCACTGTTTTCGGACCTTACTGAGAAGCAAGCAGACGCCTTAATGACTGCTTATAAGTACGGCTACTATAAATTGCCGAGAAGAGCTAATATTCAGACAATAGCAAGCAAGAAACGGTTGCCCAGAACAACGTTTCAGGAACATTTGAAAAAGGCTGAAAACAAGATCATTGCATCTCTAATTCCATACTTGCAACTGTTCAGACAGGCTCCCGAGGAGAAAAGGAAGAGCCTAAAGATCACTATAGCGTAATCTATCAGTGCTACGGTAGATGCGAAAAGATCTGATCTTCAAGTCACATGACGTCTAAAGCCTTTTATTTCTTGCTTTTTATCTTCAAGGACGGTGAGGAATACTATGGCAGAAATGAACTTAGTTGGTCGATGTGGTCTCTATTGTGGCGCCTGTAGCATATATCGGGCCTACAAGGACAATGGAACACATCTGAAAAGAGTGGCAGAGCGTTTTAAATGCCCTCCTGAAAAAGTGCGGTGTGAGGGTTGTCAAGTTCTGACACCAGAGTGTTGGGGAAACGGCTGCAAATTTGTTCAATGCTTGAACAGTAAAGGTTTCGATTTCTGCTACGAATGCCCTCAATTCAGTGACAAATCCTGCGAAAAATTCGAAAAATTGGCTCAAGGCTATTTGGAAAGCAACGTAGACATTCGAGCAAGCCTGGCAAGAATCAAGTCAAAGCAAACGGACAAATGGTTAAAAGAAAACAGAGAGCGATTCAAGTGCCCTAGCTGCAAGAAGTCTTTACCAGCAGGCGCCAAAAAGTGCTATCACTGTGGAAAAGAACTTACTACACTTCTCTAGACTATGCTTCTGTTTTGGTGTTATGCGTTACCAGAGAGCCAAAGCCAGTTTGGTAGATTGACCAAAATAGAAAAATAGAGTTTCCGACACTAGCCCGTCAACATTGGCTAGGTGCAGAAATGTGCATAAACTGTGAAAGTCTGAATTGGCTCCTTAAGAATTCTGGTCCACCGATTAGATACCGCACTTACACGGAACTTCTTAGGAAAACCAGCGAGAGGAAGACTGAATTGTTGAAAGAAGACCTTCTTTCCAGCAATTTGGTGCAATTTTGGTTAAATAATCTGCGCCCAGACTTTGATAAAAATGTCTTGCACAGTGGCAGGTCCGAAGCCTTCGAGAATGCAATGGGCAAACTATACGAGTTCGGACTACGAAAAGGTGTAAAGGCTTTGGATAAGAAAACAAAACCGTTTCGTCTTTGGTTGGCACAGCAGATACGTCTTCCAAATGAGGGATATTTTCCAGTTTTCCATCGTACAATAGTTGCAACCTTTTTGTCTATGACGGGATATGCCAATGAAGATGCTGTTAAAACAATGATTCTTAAAAGATTGGAAACAATTTATCCTTTTGCGAAAAAAGGAGACTTGAAGGATGTTTATGTGCCTCAAGACTCGTTTCCTGGTTTCCCAAAAAGCTTCAGAAATTATCCTCTGCTAAATCCAGATTTGTACCCTGATGACGAAATGAAACTTCCATGGATACATGATGTCAACGCTTTCGTGTATTCTCCTTTCATAATGGAAGATGTTGAACTAAGAGAGAAAGTGGAGACAATTATCGCATTCATATTAAAACCAGAATACCAAAAGCTCCATTTTGGCTATGGCGTAATTCGCAAAGAATCAGGCAAATACTACGTCATGGGATGGAGTGTTCATTTGCCGAGATATTTCGAATCGAGCCCTCAGCCAAAGGATTTTGGATATTTTCTATTATTGTTGAATCTAATGAGTCGCTCGAGAACAGCTAGAAAGCATCCATGGTTTAAACGTTCATTTTCCTTTCTGAATAGTTTTAAAGCAGAAAACGATTTGATTACATTTCCCCGTGACTTTTTGCCTGAAAAAAGATTTGGCTATTGGGTTACGGGAGCAAGAATGGGCCTTGAACCTAATCGGAAAACTCAAAAGGCAATAACGTGCGAATCCACCTTCAGGTATTTGCAAATCGCAACAAGAGCTATCTGAGACATGACACGATTCGCTCATTCAAGAGTGAGAATGGCCATCGTAACCGTATATCTATTATTCCTCATTCATGGAACAGTAGACACAAGTTTCGCTTGATGTTGCTAAAACAGACTGCGCTAAGGTCTAAGCGTATTGGGCGTCAAAACTAAGAGGAGCTTAAAAATATCACCAAATTACACTTAAAAAGAGAATAGGCCATGTCACTTGAAGAGTATAGAACGATAACAGAAGATGTGCTAAAAAATCAGCTTTTTTGCATAATTATGAAGGCTATTTCTCTATTTTTGGAAAAGCCCAGTTTTTCATACGTATGGATTGCGGATGCGTTGTTGATTTTCACGAATAAACTGATAATTCGCCCTTGGACCGCCAATTCGGTCGCCAAGCGACTCGTGCAAGCTGTTGCAAACCCTAGGTTTCGATAGACTTCGTCTGTTATTATGTTACCGAGTTGAGCAATTTGAGGCGTGACTAGATGAACGCCAGCAGCGCTGACTATCTCGCCGTTATGTCTCACGCAGTAGTATGGTCCAGTTTTAAACTGTATCGGAGCCCAAGCGTCAGCTTGATGCGCAACATAAAATTTGTTTAGCAATTCTGACTTTTGTTTGTCAACTCTTTCAACTTTGATATCATTATGCTCAAAGTGTCTTGGATGGTCAGTAATCATTTGCTGTTCAATGTGACTATGCGAAAGTGTGGAATATTTTTTGAACAAGTCGATATCGTTTAGTTGGCAAAGCGAGATGAATTTGTTTGTGGTTTCATTCAAAACCTTCTTTATTAGAGCTTGTTTGGCATCTGATGGTGCATTTCCTAGAGCTATACTCGGTGTTGAGAATGCACGGTAAATAGTGGATACGCCAACAATCTTGTCTTTTTCAATGGCACTGTACACGTCACTTACTTTAAGAAGGGGCGAATAAAGGTCACCGAGTGGCAGAACATTAACGACTGGATCTTGTGCTAAAAATCTTCTGCAAGAACTTAGTAAACTCGCAGACGTGACTTTCTTAATCTGCAATTTTTCACCATTATTTTACGCATGTGATTTCTGTCACGTTTGGAATCAAGTATTTGTCTTTTTATGTAACGCACTCTTTTGTGCTCTTCTATCTGGATTTCGTTCTTGCCGAAATGGTCTGGCTACTGACACTCTGCTCTCTTTTGCGCGTGTCAAGACGTTGACTTTTCTGCAGCATGCAGGGTTGTCATAGTAGTCTCGGCAAACCCTTATCAGATTTCTGTCTTGAGTCATCACAGCAGCTTCGCTTGTCCAGTTTGTGAAGGTTAGTAAAGTCTTCATGTCTGAGATAATCATTCCTAAGGCGCAGCACAAGAGTCTCACTTCGCCTAGTTCTAAGAGGTTTTCAGTTTTCAATACTTCAGAGGTTACACCTATGTTAAGCCATACTTTACGTCTCTCTTTGGCCTCGACCAGTGAATCAAATATTTCCTTCAGAACTGGAGGGTAGGATATAAACACAGTTACTTCTTTTCGGGCTGTCCTGATAAGATCTCTCATTTTGTTAACTATATTTTTTTGTCCTTTGATGATGTAGGCTAATTCCAGTTCTTCTGGTTTCTCTGCACTGTCGTAAATTGGGGACAACTGATCAACTAGAATGTTTATTTCCTTGATCCTCTCGTTAAGACTATTTATCAACTGTTGCTTTAAGTTGGCAAGAGCTTCTTTTGGGGGCATAGCTCTATAAATGTTAGGATTGCCCCGCTGAACCATAATCATCCCTTTTTTTAACAGTCCGTCTAAAGCATAGTAGATTTTGGAGTCTAGAATACTCGTTTCCTTGCATATAGTGCTTGCCGTGACCTCAGGATGTATTAACAATGTTAAATAAGTCAATGCCTCATGGGTCGATAATCCCAACTCTTTCAGATGTGAAGCGATTCCGTCCCGGACCGCTATCTCCATCACGTCGACCAACTTCTATTGTTCTCCTATTTCCTATCAAGTTATTGGCAGAAAATCCTTAAATAGTTTACTCCTCCTTCAAAGCAGTAGAAACATGAATGATGAGTAAAAAAAATCGTAAAGGAGTGGAAAAATATGAGTGAAAAACCAAATTGTTTCGAAACAGAATCCAATCAGAGCTGTTGCGGACCAAAGTGTGGTGTCCCTAGCGAAGATGTTGTGAAAAAGAGATATGGGAAACTTTGGGCAAGTCAAAGACTAGACGAATCAAAACAACAGAAGAAACTGGCAAGTGATCTATCTGCACATGAAGCCCTTATCAAAGAATTGGAGCCACAAAAAGGAATGAAAGTACTTGACATTGGCTCTGGAAGTGGCGAGACCGTAATAGCCATTGCAGAAAAAATTGGACCTACCGGTAAAGCTGTAGGTATCGACTTCACTCCGGAAGGCATAGCTTTAGCTAGAGAAAAGGCCAAACAGAGGAAACTGGAGAATATTGTAGAGTTTCATCAAGCAAACGCCAAAGAACTGCCGTTTCCGGACAATACTTTCGATGCGGTGATAAGCGAATGCGTTGTATGCCTAATTGAGGACAAACAAAAGATCTTAAACGAAAAAGTGCGTGTGCTCAAGCCAGGTGGACGCGTGATCATGCACGATGTTGTAATCTGGGCGTCAATGCCGTCTGTCATACGAGAAAATCAGAAACTCTATTGCGGATGCGTAGGAGGAGCAGTAGGCCTTGACGAATACGTGAAGATGATGGAAAAAGCTGGCTTAATAAATATCAAAATCGTTGACTTCACGAAGAACTTCAGGAAAGCGATGAACGCCGGTGTAATCGCGCAGGCTTTAGAATTAAAAGAGGACAAAGACTTCCAAGAGATAGTAAATTTTATTAGAAAAGGCGGACTTGGCTATGCTCTCTTGATAGGAACGAAAAGATGATCCTGAACAAAACATCAGTCCTAAGCATTTCTCTTTATTTTCTCTGCTCGAAAAATATAGGAAAAGCTGATACGTTTAAAAGAAGAACCAGTCATTATTGGTTCAAAAATTACAGAGAGAAAAGACGAGAAGCCATTGCCGTCATATGACAGCAAAAAGCTAATCCCAAACACCTCCATGAACTACGTTTCAAAGTGCAGTTACAGGTTATAAAGTGGAACGGTATACCCGTTTCAAGGCTGCCTCATTAAAAAAAGAAGTGTGCGGTAATTGATTTCGAGATGCTCTTAACCAAGAAGAGGAAACGAAATGTCAAAGATAATTGCAGGAAAAACAGAAATCGAATGTCGCTTGATCGTTTTTGATAAGAATGGGACGCTTGTTGATCAAGAACTGTTTCTCTTGAGTTTAGCGAAGGCCCGGTTGCAGTGTCTCTGCGACAAGGTAGGCGGGCAAGTGGCGGACTTGTGGGAGAAGGCCGTCGGAACTGACCTAAAAAACGAATACATTGATCATGACGGTCCGCTAGCAACTGCGCCCCAGCGAGAAGAAATGTTCATCGCCGCATCGGTAATATATCAATGTGGCAAATCTTGGAGGGATGCAAAAAAGATAGCTCAAGAAGTCTATGATCATGCTGATGATTCTCTAAAGCCATCCTATGGCTGTGTACTCCTCGAAGGAGCAACCGAAACTTTGAGATTATTGAAGTCCAATGGATTAAAACTGGCCGTCGCAACAACAAACAGTCACAAAAGAGCCGAAGAAGCATTGAGATTTCTTGGCGTGGCACATCTCTTTGACGCGATTATCGGCGGAGACGACGTAGAGAACTCCAAACCTAGTCCAGACATGGTCTTGGAGGCTTGCAAGCAAACTGGCTGTACACCTGACAATGTTGTGGTTGTGGGCGATTCTCTAAGTGACATGACGATGGGAAGAAACGCCAAGGCGAAGAAATGCATCGGCGTCCTAACAGGATTTACTTCAAAGAAAGAACTAGAGCAAGTCGCGGATGTCGTTATCAATTCTGTGACGGAACTCAAAGTCAAAAGCGATTTGACCCACAGAAAGAAACTCTGCTGAAGAGGAAAATCTGAAGAAAGCGGAAGCGTTTGAGAGATCATCAGTGCTGACTGAAGAAATCGCAAAGATTGTTGAAAAAACTTGCAGAGAATCAACCAATTATTTTGGTTACGGTATATGGACGCATCATATCTTGCAAGTGGTCAAATATGCTAAACTCATGGCTAGAAGACTAGGCGCTGATGAAGAAATTGCTGAGATTGCCGCTTTGCTTCATGATTATGCAAGCGTTAAAGAATACTCGCTAGTTGAAGACCATCATATTCATGGAGCTGAATTAGCTGAGGAAATTCTAAGGAAATACAATTATCCAACAGATAGAATTGAGCAGGTTAAGCTTTGCATTCTAAGTCACAGGGGAAGCAAGAAGATGGAAAAGCCAACCAAAGAGAGTGTTTGTGTTGCTGACGCGGATTCGATGGCTCATTTCAATTACATCTCCTCACTGTTTCATTTAGCATTCTCTATTCACAGAATGAACATAGACGAAGCAAACGATTGGGTTATGCACAAACTTGAAAGAAGCTGGAACAAGCTAAGTCCGGAAGCAAAAGAGATGATCAAGGACAAGTACGAAGCAAGCAAACTCCTTTTGCGCGATTGAAAACTTTATGTCAAAGAAAAAAGGGAGTAGGTAACATGAATGAGGCTTACCAAAATCGTTCAAAACTCAAGAATACTAAAAGAACCATAGAATATCTAAAGAAAAATAGATTTCTCCCTTCAAGATTAATAGTGGATCATAATCGGTGATTTAATGATGAGCAAACTAACCTTCATGTCTGATGAGGCAGAAGCTGTTCTAGCTATACTGGCGTGCCGCAAAGCAGGAAAGAAGCTTTCCGAGAAAGATTGGCAATTGCTGTTTACCAGCGAAGGTTTTCGACGGCTGCAACAGCGTGAACGCTCCATGGGCAACTCGTTTACAAATGATGATTTTCGAACTTTTGTACTATCCGACAGCCTGCTTCAGCAAACTGAATCTCTTTCTTATACGCTGAACAAGTGGCTCAAAATGGATCTGGATGAAGCCGCACATCGAGCTCTGGCGTATTTGCCCATTGATGCACAACTGATAGCAAAGATATACCCAGTAATTAAGCCGAAGCCCAACTCATTTGTATTTGAAACAGAAACAAATCCAGCGATCTTTCTGTATCTTGATCCGAAAATTAGCGCTGAAAAATTGCTAAATACGCTTGCACATGAACTGCATCACATTGGACATGCAACGTACGATAAAGCCGTGTTAGAATCAAATTGGTGGAAGGCATTGCCTGCTCCCAAGCGTGCAGCATTGGAGTGGGTTTTTGCCTTCAAAGAAGGATTGGCAATGTTGGCTGCAGCAGGAGGAGTGGACATTCACCCGCATTCTTCCAGCTGCGATGAGGATCGTGCACGATGGGACAAGGACATGCGTAACTTCAATACTGATATTAGAAAACTGGAACAGTTCTTCTTGGATGTGCTCAATGGTTACCTTCGAGGAGAAGCAGTTTGGAAAACAGGTTTCACCTTCTTCGGCGAACAGGGACCTTGGTACACAGTTGGATATCAGATGGCGGTAATAATTGAACGGCAATTTGGTAGCCAAGTTCTGATTGATACAAGTTGCGACCCGCGACGACTACTGCTTGTTTACAATGAAGCAGCTCAGACACGCAACAAACATGCAGGACAGTCTATTTCGCTATGGTCAAAGGAGCTGGTTGAAAGGTTAAGCTGATCAACAATCACCCACGAGCATTCCAATTCATGTCACGATTGACCTCATCAAGCTACAGATTCAATTTTAGACGTTTTAGAGCGTCTGACGGTGAATATACACAACCTTTTTTTCTCTAACTCTTGAGCCTCAAGTTAGCCTTTACAATGTCTTCGGAATCTGCTTCAACGATTCCTCTCTTGACCAGAGCTTGCACGACGCCTTGAAGATCACGTCCCTTCAGATAATCTGCATGCTTTTCTAATTCGGAAAATGCAATGGGTTTATTAGACTTCCCTATCGCCGCGTGCTTTGAATTCGCTTCTATCCTTTTTCAGAGCCACCGATGGCAAATATGCCTTTAGTATTGTCCTTTACTATTTCTTGCCTTATGTACATCCTTCTGCAAACATCTACAATTTGAAATCCAAATTTTTTAGCAATCTCGACTGCTTGATCGTTTACGGCAGGGATTCCAAGCATCGCAATACTATTTTCTCCAACACTTCGCAAACATGCAACCAGTAATTTCTCTGCAACTTTTGGCGACTCAGGATCGCATACCCAAGGAGCTATCCTATAAATGCCAGAAGCACTTTTTCTACACATCGCATATCCTAGCAATCTATCTCTTGCCACTGCTACGAAACATAGATGTGGAAAATCTTGAAAAAGCGTGTTAAGTACCTTGATTCGTGAAGCCCCAAAGTAGATGGAGTCCAGCACTGCGATTGATGGAATATCCTCATTGTTCATTGGACGAATCTCGACGCGAGCAGATGGCGTTAGAATAGAGGTATATTCGATTAGAGGGACAATCTGAACAAGTGCTTTCAACCTTAGGGAATCAAATTCTTCCTTAAAACCTAGCCTTCGATATAGGTTAACTGCTTCTTGCACTGCTTCCAATTTGACTGTTTTGGCGCCTTTGCTGCGCAGATATGATATGGCTTTTCTCGTGAGTTCTGATCCGATTCCTCTGTTTCTATGTTTCGGGTCAACTCTAAGCAACCCTATCCAGCCCAAATGGCCGTAACTTATGGAGAAAACGTGACCGACATATTTCCCGTCAATTTCAGCAATAAAACATCCATCTGGTTCCCATTCCATAAACCTTCGAATATCAGAAGGCAGATAACCCCAGTTCTCCGTAGCGTACAGATTTGCGACGAAATCAAAGTCTTCTGTGCGGAACTTGTTTATGTAGAGCATGGCTATCTCTATGCGGTTATCATTCACAATGTGAAACTTAAAAACATTCTACTGTCAAATGACATCATCTGTTATTTCTGCATCGTCTGGCTATTATTCTGTCAACAGCGTGCTTATGGGGAACACCACTGGACATGCAGTCAAAAATCTCCTCTACACAATATGTGATCTCCCAATCCCAATAGAATCTCATTAATTCTCCTGACTTAAAGAGCGAAGCGTTTTTGTCAAAATCAGGCGCTCTGGGAATAAACGGCTTTTTAACAAAAACGGAAATTACATTAATTCCTTCAGGCGCAGTGTGATCTTTGTAGTTTTGGAATTGCCTTTTTCTAATTTTTGGCGATAGATAATGCAAGGTTCCTGTCGAAAAAACGACCTCATAAGTCTCAGTAAGTTGATAATCGTTAATATCAGCGTGAATAGTCTCCACTTTAACTCCCTCCTCTAGGGAGTATCTTTTGGTTTTCCGCAAGCCAATAAGAGATATGTCCACTCCAACAACATCAAAACCATGTTTAGCAAAATAGACAGCGTTTCTTCCTTCACCACATCCCAAATCCAACAGTTTTGGCTGAAATCCGGCACTGGGGGGCATAATTTCCATAACTTTATCGCAAAATGCGGAGGGTTTTTTTCCCCAATAGTAATCTTTAGCTGCATATTTTTTATCGTATGATGTTTCACCTTTCATTTTTCAGTCCTCCAGAACTCGATAAAACAATGAATTTTTGCATTGGATAAAAATGGTTCATGCATCATAAACCCTCAGAATCTTCAATAATGGTTCAACTCTTTTTTGAGCACGGCATTTCTTAATTCTTCTCTTTAAATACTCTAAATCTATCTTTTCATTAGCAGCCATATGTTGTATGTCTTCTGTGTCATGCTTGCCTTCATTTTCTCCCCTTTGGAGAATCGCTTTAAAAACAATGTTGTCTTCGATTGGTATAACTGGAACAGATATGCCAAAAAGTTTCTTCCATTTCGCCCTTTCAACCATTTCCTTATCCAAAAAGAAAAAACATATTCCTTGGTTGGTATTTATTTTCAGGTCAGCTACAATATCAAAGCCTTCAACATTCTTCAAGACGTTTTTAGCCTTCTTCAAATCCTCAACTCCAACGAGTATGTCGATATCCGTGACTTTCCTCCTACTTCCATAACAATGGGCGGCAGCTCCAGCAAAAATAATCCAGCATATACCAGTTCCCATAAGCTTACTCTTAACTTCGTAAAGAGAAGAATGAGTAATTTTACCTTTTAGCATTTTTGTCTCTCAATTCCTCTTGATTAATATTATAAAATGCTCCTTAATTGTAATTCGTCGTCTTTTGACGGTAATATCTTTATTTCCACGTCTGAATATTATGAAAGGAGAAAGCTCATGTCACCTTTGACTCGTGAAATAAAAAAATTGGTCTTGTCAGGCATTATTAACTTCAGGAGGAACAAAAATTGAGAATTGAATCTGAAAAGAAATTGATAAGCGCATGTGGGCTTTATTGCAGGCTCTGCCCCGAATATAAAGGTTTTAGAATGGGTTTTGCTGAATCCGCAGAGCGACTTAGATGCCTAATTACTGAAATGATTAATGTTAATGCTTGGCCATGGGATATTAATGACAAGGATTCAAAGTTTTTTGATTTTAACGAATTCATGAAGGGGTTAAAATGGCTTTCTAGTCAAAAAGCATTATGCGAAGGATGTGGGTCTGAGACAGTTTCTTCAGCATCACTGTTGTTGCCTGGACAAAACCCAGATTGTAAAATAAGAAAATGTTGTTTCGAGAGAGGTTTCCGCTTTTGTTATGAATGCCCTGACTTTGCATGTGGTAAACTGATTAAACTTGAGGAGCACTATCCCTTTTGCTTGAAAAATTTGAAGCGAATGAAGGATGTAGGCATTGAGAGATGGCTTGAAGAGCAACAAGCAAAGGTAAGAGCTGGACTAACAAACCGCAAGTAATGGTATTATTAAGTATGACTTTTTCTTTTGTCAGAAAATAGCGCTCTATGGCATGACAAGCTGAGTAATACAGCTAACCCATTTATTGGCAATGACGTATCATTAAAATATCGCATGAATCTATTGAAGCGTCGATTTGTGCCGTCAAGTGCCGTTGGAATGCTTATGTGTCATGTGAGATGAAACTTACATAGACGAAGTATGTGTAAAATAGGGAGGATGTTGATAAATGGTTAACAAAAATCTTGTAGGCAGATGCGGTCTCTATTGTGGAAACTGTTCAGTCTATCGAGCATATAAAGATTCAAGAGAACTTCAAGAGATAGTAGCTAAAAGGCACGGTTGTCTTCCAGAAGAAGTTAAATGTGACGGCTGTCAAACGGCGGATCTTCATGGCTGGTCTCAGGAAAAGGATTGGGGAAAGAATTGTAAGATCTTGAAATGTTTAAACTCGCGAAAACTAAAATTCTGTTACGAATGCATTGAATATGATACCTGCAAAATATTTGACGAATTTGCCAAAATGAACTCGAAAATTGGAATGGACATAAAAGAAAATCTTCAAATGATCAAGAACGGGAAAATTAAAGAATGGCTTTTGGAACAAGACAAAAAATGGCGTTGCCCAAGCTGCGGCAATCCTATCGCAGTTTCCTCATATCTTAGAAATTGCCATTGGTGTGGACATAAACTCCAGTAAAAATGTGAGTGCGAATTTTTAATATGAAACTTCTAAAGCCACTAAAACTCAATGACGGCGATACTATCGGAGTGATTGCACCTTCTTCGCCGGTTCTACCTTGCAAAGAGAAATATCTTAAGGGAATTGCAAGTCTTGAAAAGTTTGGCTTTAGTGTAAAAGAAGGAGAAACCGTCAAACTTCAATATAACGAATATATGGCTGGAACCGACATTCAGAGAGCTGAAGACATCAACAGCATGTTTGCTGACAAAAATGTGAAGGCAATCATTTGTGCATTAGGTGGATATGTCGCAATTAGGACCCTACGTTATCTAAATTTTGATTTGATTGAAGCCAATCCAAAGATATTCATTGGAATGAGTAATATCACAGTTTTTCACCTTGCCTTTTTGGCTAAAACTGGGTTGGTTGGTCTTCATCAAACAGATGTTATTAACGGATTTGGCGAAGATGCGAGTAGCAAGGAAACCAAGTATGAATTAGACCTTTTCTTCAAAGCCACCAAGAACACTGAACCGCTGGGATTGCTGCCTGCATTTACACGCTGGCAAGTTTGGCGAGAAGGCAAAGCTGAAGGTATGCTACTGGGTGGAAACTTGACTAGCGTTGAACAGTTACTTGGAACACCATATTTTCCCAGATTGAGGGAAAATATTATTTTCTTTTGGGAGTGCAGGATTAGACAGTTAGAAGAGATTGACTTTATGCTAGTTCATTTAAGAGAGACTGGCTTATTTGACAGGACAAAGGGTATGCTAATCGGTAAAATTAGAGGCGAAGAAGTGGGTGCAGTCAAAGAGATGACGAACGAAATCAAAACAACGATTTTGGATGTAAGCAACGAATTTGATTTTCCAATAATAACAAGCATGGATTTTGGACATTATACACCTAATTTGCCTTTGCCTATAGGGCTGAAAGCGAGTGTGGATACTCATGGAATGAAGGTTCAGATAAATGAGTCATATGTAAGATAGACCTGAAACAGAGGAAAGAACTGTTGAAGATTTCAACCTATAGAGAATTGGAGTACAAAAGTGAGCTTCTCCCGCTGATGAACCAAGCTTTTCATTTGCCTTTCAACCTGAAAGCATTTGAAAGGATTGTCGAGATTGATCTAAGAGTTAAAAGTGGTCCAGTGGGCTTTTGTGCAATAGAAGATGAACATTTGGTAGGGTTTGTCGGCGTTTTGGATTTGCCCACTCGAAATTTGGATGGAGATATGGAGCATATTGGCGGTATATGCGGCGTTGCAACTCTGCCTGGCTATATGAGAAAGGGAATTTGCACTGCTTTGATGAACGCTGCACATGAATATTTCAAGCAAAAGAATTACTCTTTCTCATTTCTAAGCACTGTGCCGACATCGATGGCTTACAATTTGTACAAAGCAATGGACTACAAAGATTTAACAGAATTTCCAAGCGCATACAAAACAATTCAAAACGGTGACATCAAGATACTAGAGAAAACCCGAAAACGGCTAAACTTTGAGAAAATCCTCGAAATCTACACTGAATATTCAAAAGCCAAGACTGGTTTCGTAATCCGCGACAAAGAGTATTTGAATACTCTTATGAGAGTTGAAGGATTAAATGCGAAAGATTGTATGATTGAAGAACAAGGTTACGTCATAAATAAAAAGGATAAGAATGGTACGCGAATAAAAGAGATAGTGGCATTATCTGCAAAATGCCTGAAAAGACTTGTGCAAAAAGTTGAGAACAACACAAGAACTGCTGTTTACGACAAAGCAGTCATGGACAATAAAGTATTGCAGATTTATCGAGCACGCAAATACATGCTGCTTTCTAGGAGCAATGCTGTAGCAATGATTAAACCATTAACCGCTGCGGTTTCTTTTAAGCAGACTTACGGCGACAAATTTTATGTAGGCGGATTAGACGTCGGTTGCTAGTTTTCTTGAATCAATGAGAGATGTAGAGATTGGAAGATTGTTTAATAACAGCAACTGAAAGTAAGAGTGAAAATGACAAACCGGAAACTCTAGTTGATTGGAGAAATCATCTTGGTTAGACGGTTGAACATGATCGATAGACTTGAAAAATTGAGAGCTAAGATGCAAGAGAACAATGTAAATTGCGTGCTCATTTTTGGATCTAGAAACGTTTACTACTTTTCTGGCACATCCCAGCATGGCTGCTTGCTAGTTCCTCTTGATGATGATCCAATATTATTCGTTCGAGTCAACATCGAGATTGCCAAAAAAGAATCTTGCATAAAAAACATGCTGGAATTGAAAGATACGAGCAATATTGGCGATATTCTTAGCGAACTGAGTTTGGATAAAGGACGAATAGGAATCGAAGAGGAGCTGATTTCGTTTGCCCTGTACAAGAGAATCAATGGTATTCTTCCAAAAGTAAACTTCCTTGATATGACAAATGATTTCTACGAACTCAGAATGATCAAAGATAGAGAAGAAATTGAACAAATAAGAAAAGCGGCAGGATTCACAAATGTTTGCCATAAAAGAGCCAAAGAAATTGTTACCGCTGGAATGCAAGAAAATGAGCTTGCTGCGGAAATAGAATACGCCATGAGAAAAGCAGGAAATGAAGGCTTTATCTTTCACAGAAGGTGGGGAGCATCTATGTTCCACGGAATGCTAGCTTCTGGTCCCAACATCGCCACAATCTCCGGCTATGGAGCCTTTACAATAACTGGGAAAGGACTAAGCCCAGCCTATCCGTATGGTGCATCGCATCGGAAAATTCGCAAAGGAGAAGCAGTAGTTATCGATTATGTAGGATGCGCAGGTGGATATCATTGTGATGAAACCAGAACCTATGTTGTGGGTAAGGCAGAAAGGAAAATCCAAGATATTTTCAATATTCTGAAAAAGATAGAGGAAAGTGCATTTGAAACTATAAGACCTGGCTGTCCTGATTGGAGACATGAGAAAGAACGGTCAGATTTACCCTCTAGGAGCATACCTGCAGGTGTTTCACCGCGCCGAACTCAAAGACAAGCTAATCAAGATTCAACATGACACTAGATCAGGCTCTAAACCTCACGTTCTGTTTGCCGGGCGAACTTTCGTTCCCATCATGCACGAAGAGGTCTTAGTGTTCAGGTCGTGGGTTCGCTTAACCTGGTCACCTCTTTAGCACAATTACAGAAGGCAAAAAATTTCCACTTCCTAAAAAATATAAATCATAACAATCTCAACTGACAATGCAAGTTTATTTTGTTAAATGTAAAACGGTT
>Ga0315280_10005169_pt1 | contig 18782 bp, 15 predicted proteins | sample YL17G06_40_MG_FD_203697 | JGI IMG/M metagenome (GOLD analysis project Ga0315280, IMG submission 203697) | Sediment microbial communities from Yellowstone Lake, YNP, Wyoming, USA - YL17G06_40 | ecosystem: Environmental > Aquatic > Freshwater > Lake > Sediment | place: USA: Wyoming | collected... | reverse complement strand
GTGATCATCCAGGCCAGCCGGGGCGCCCTGGAATACACGAACCTTGTGTACCTGAAACACCTGATGGCGGCCGCCATCGAGGAAAACCCCGACCTGCCGATCGCCCTGCACCTGGACCACGGCCCGAACCTGGCCCTGTGCAAGGAGGCCATCTCGATCGGCTTCACGAGCGTGATGATCGACGGCTCGATCGACTACGAGGCCAAGACGCCCGACGGCAAACATCCGGCCCGCTCCTTCGAAGACAACATCCGCGTCACGAAGGAAGTGGTCGATTACGCCCACGCCTTGGGCGTCAGCGTCGAGGGCGAACTGGGCACCCTTGGCGGCATCGAGGAAGATACCCACGCCGACAAGGTCCTCCTGACGGACCCGAACCAGGTCGAGGAGTTCTGCAAGCGGACGGGCGTCGACGCCCTGGCCCTGGCCATCGGCACGAGCCACGGCGCCTACAAGTTCAAGCACGCGCCGGTCCTGGCGCTGGACCTGATCAGCGAGTGCCGCCAGCGCGTCCGCGACATCGCGCTGGTCATGCACGGCTCTTCCAGCGTGCCGGCGGAACTGGTGGACGAGGTCAACAAGTACGGCGGCAAGATGCCCGGCGCGATGGGCGTCCCGATGGCGTCGATCCAGGAGGCGGTCAAGCGCGGCATCCAGAAGATCAACGTCGACACCGACGGCCGCCTGGTCGTCACGGCGGCCATACGCAAGGTCTTCGTGGAGAAACCGGCCGAATTCGATCCCCGAAAATACCTCGGCCCGGCCCGCGACGCCCTGGCAAAACTCATCGCCTCGAAGATGCGCGACTTCGGCACCGCCGGCCACGCCAAGGATTACAGGCGCAGGACCCTCAGGTCGATGATCAGGTTCTACCAGAAGCAGCAGATCCAGTAGCGCGTCCGGCGAGCCAGGCGGCCAAGAGGCGCGACGTGCCCATTTCGCCGCCGCGCCGGGGCGGCGCGTGCGACGTTTCACCCATGCCGCCGGTGCGGTTGGTTGCCGGCTTCGGGGGCGCCTGCGGCCTTATGGCTCTCGCTCTCGGCGGGGTGCTCGGGGAGGTTGGCCCCCGTGGAGGCGACCTGGCGGCAGGCGTCGAGCCACGAGTCGACGGATTCGCCGGCGTCGGCCCACCAGCCATCGATGATCTCGTAGGTCATCGCGTCTTGCTGGATGTAGTGGTTGTTGACGTCTGTGATCTCGAGTTCGCCGCGCGCCGAGGGCTTGAGGTTCGGCAGGATTTCGAAGACCTCCGGGCCGTACATGTAGACGCCGATGACCGCCAGGTGCGACTTGGGGCACTTCGGTTTCTCGACGATCCGCTTGATGTGGTGGCCTTCGAGTTCCGCCACGCCGTAGCACTGCGGGTTCGGCACTTCCTTCAGGAGAACCTTGGCCCCCTCGTGCAGCGGCTCGAAGGCGCGGACGGCCTTGGCGATGGATTTCTGGAGGATGTTGTCGCCGAGGACGACGCAGACCTTTTCGTTCTCGACGAACCCGTGTGCCAGGGCCAGCGCGGCCGCGATGCCGCCCTCGCCACGCTGGTACGCGTAGTGGAGGCGCTTGAGGCCGAACTCCTCGCCGTTCTCCAGGAGGCGCATGAAGTCGCCCGCCGAGTTGCCGCCCGTTACGATCATGATGTCGGTGATCCCTGCCCGCACGAGGCACTCGATGGGGTAATAGATCATCGGCTTCGAATAGACCGGCAGCAGGTGCTTGTTGGTGATCTTGGTCAGCGGATAGAGTCGCGTGCCGAGTCCGCCCGCGAGGATTACGCCTTTCATGCCCGCCCCTCCGTGAACCCCGTAACACCACCTAATCTAGTAAAGGCCCGCGCCGCTTTCAACTGAAAGGCGGCGGCCCGGAGAAACGCGCGGCCGGGCGGTTTCATCGCGGCGGCGCGGGCGGCGGCGGAGAGTCCTGCTCCTTGGCCCGCAGGACGCGGTACATCGAGAAGGCGGTAAGCGCCAGGATGACGAGCCAACTTGCGCCCAGAAATATCCAGCCGCCGGGGGTCATGCGACCGCCTCCTTCGCCCGCCGTCGCCGCCACGCGAACCACACCATCGCCGCCAGGTCTGCAAACAGCGCCACGAGCAAGATCCTCGTCCCCAGGACGTACCGGACGTTGGCGGCCGGAACGTTCTTCATCATGATCACGGGGATGCCCTCCTGGACGAGCCAGAAGCCCAGGATCAGAAGGAGGAACGCCGGCGTCAGGTACTTGATGACGAACCGGTACACGCGCGGGATCGTGATGTCGGCGCCCACGTGGAGTTCGGTCCACGCCTTCTCCGTGCCGAAGACCCACGCAAACAGGATCGTCTCGACCGTGGCGAAGAGGACCAGGCAGAACGTGCCGCCCCAGAAGTCGAGTTCATCGACCACGCCGCTGCCCAGGAAGAAGATGCAGGCGTGGCACAGCACGAACGTGTTCAGGCCGAACAGCAGCGTGGCCTCCTTCTTCGAGAGGTCGAACTCGTCTTCCAGGAACGCGATGGCTGGCTGGGCCAGCGAGATCGACGACGTGATGCCCGCTATAAAAAGGAGCACGAACCAGGCAAACCCCAGCAGGTGGCCCCAGGGCATCTGCTGGAGCACCAGCGGCATGGTGACGAACCCCAGATTGAAGGCGCCCCCCTTGGCGATCTCGGTGGTGGCGGATGGGCCGAAAAAGGCGAACGCCGCCGGGATCACCACGCTCCCGCCGATGATCACCTCGGCCAACTCGTTCCAGGCGGCGGCCGTCAGGCCCGACAAGGCCACGTCGTCTTTCGGCGTCAGGTAACTGGCGTAGGTCAGGATGACGCCGATGCCGACGCTGAGGGTAAAGAAGATCTGCCCCGCCGCCGCCAGCCACACCTTGGCCCGCGCAAGCGCCGTCCAGTCCGGGTTCCAGAGGTAGCCCAGGCCGTTGACGACATTGTTCTCGGGGACGGCCGGGTCCGGCGCCCCCAGCGAGAAGACCCGGGCCACGAGCACGGCGCCCAGCACAAACAGCAGCGGCAGGCCGTACTTGCACACGGTCTCGATGCCCCGCTGGATGCCGCCGTACAGGATCAGGATGTTCGTGGCAAACGTGATGACGAAGAAGAGGTACGCCGGGCCGAGACCCGAGAAGTACGCGTTCTGCTCCACGCCCTGGTAGCCGTGGAGGAAGGCCGCCATCTTCTCCTGCGTGTTGCACGGGTTGTACGCCCCCGTCAGGGCGAACCAACTGTAGCCCAGGAGCCAGGACTCAATGTAAACATAGTAGATATAAATGACTATGGGGCCGAAGATGCCGATCACGCCGAAGTACTTGATGAACCGGTTCTTGTTCCACAGGGTGTGGAACATCCCCGGGGCGGTGGAGTGCTCGAACCCGCCGCCGAAACGGCCGATCGTCCACTCGATCCACATCAGCGGCAGGCCCACGAGCAGCAGCGCCACGAAATACGGAATCATGAACGCCCCGCCGCCGTTCTTCGCCGCCTGGACAGGGAACCTCAGAAAGTTCCCCAGGCCGATGGCGCTTCCGGCCACGGCCATGATGATGCCCAGGCGGCTGCCCCAGCGTTCGCGTGCCACGGTTGCTCCTGCGAGGGGGCGGCATGCCCGCGCAACGGCGGCGCGGGCGTGCCGCCCCGGTCTCGGAGACACAGGGCCGTGCGGCGCTCATCAGGATAACGGCCGCACAGCGTTAGTCAACAATTGCGCCGCCGCCGAAATCTTGTCGGCCGCGCAGGAACCTGCTATGCTTTCGCCCCTTTGAGAAGGAGGCACGATGCACCGGCGGGCGGTCATCTTCGACATGGACGGCGTCCTGGTGGACAGTTACCGCGCCCACATGCAGGCGTGGATGAAGTTGGGCGAGAGACTCGGCCGGCCCATCACCGAAGCGCAGTTCGTCCCGACGTTCGGCCGCCGCAACCCGGAAATCTTTCACACGCTCTGGCCGGGCCTCATCCCCGACGACCAGGCTGACTACTGGAGCCGGTGGAAAGAGCAGACCTACCGTGACATCGTCACGGCTCGCTTCCCCGAGATGCCGGGCGCCCGCGAACTTCTCGACGCCCTGAAGGCGGCGGGCTTCGCGCTGGCCATCGGCTCGAGCGGGCCGCCGGAGAACGTCGAGGTCGCACTCCATGGCCTGGGGCGGGCCCACCTCTTCGACGCCATCGTCAACTCCCACGAGGTTACGCGCGGCAAGCCCGACCCGGAGGTGTTCCTGAAGGCCGCCGCAAAACTGCGCATCGAACCGAAGCGCTGCGCGGTGGTCGAGGACTCGAAGGCGGGCCTGGATGCCGCCCAAGCGGCCGGCATGACGCCCATCGCGCTGGTGGGCACGTTCGCGCGCCACGAACTGGCCGGCCACGCCGCCCTGGTGGTTGATTCGCTGAAGGAACTTGCGCCCGAGAAGATCGCGGCGCTGATCGACGCGAACGTGTAGGGTGGGTGCTTGGCACCCACGCGCCCAATCCGCCCCCGTCACTCCATCGCGGGCATGGCGCGCACGCGCCAACTTGGCCCTCGTGCAGGAACATCACATCGCGCGCACGCCGACGCGCCGGCCCGTGTGCGAACTCTCGATGGCCGCAAACACCATCGCCAGGCTCTTGATGTTGTCGTGGCACTCGCACTGGGGCCGGCGGCCGGTCCGCAGGTGCGCCAGCATCTCCCTGAGGGCCCCGTGCATCGCCCCGAACTTCAGCGGCGACCGGGCGATCTTGACCGGCCTCTTGGGCCGGTGGAACCCTTCGTTGCCGCAGACGACCTCGCCGTACGGGTCGCGGTCGTGATCGTAGATGATCGTGCCTTTGGAGCCGATGATCCGCCAGTCGCCGTTCCAACTCGTGTGGCACCCTTCGGCGCACCACGAGCCGCGGTAGGCGAACCGCACGCCGCCCGTCATTTCGAAGAGACAGTTGGCGGCCACGTCGCCCTTGTACCAGGACCCCTCGGGGTTGAACTCCTCGGCGTAGACGCGCAGGGGGTCCACGGCGCCGATCATCCGGGCCATGTCGAAATGATGAATCGACATATCCAGGATGAGCGGGCTGGGCATCTCGTCGCGAAAGCCTCCGAAGTGGGCGCCCAGGAAGAAGTCGCAGTTCAGGGTCGTAAGGTCCCCCACGGCCCCTGCGGCCACCGTCCGGGCCAGGGCGTCGTGCTTGGCGTCCCAGCGGCGCGACTGGCTGACCATGTAGAGTCTGCCGGCGGCCTCGGAGGCCTTGACCATCTTTCGGGCCTCGGCCATGCTGGAGGCCATGGGCTTCTCGCCCACCACGGCCAGGCCGGCCCGGAGGCACTTGCACGTGACCTGGCAGTGGGCCTCCGGCACCGTCAGGTCGACGGCGAAGTCGGCCTTGACCTGGCGCAGGGCCTTGTCGAGATCGTCGAAGACAACGGACTTGATCTTGAATTCTTCGAGCCGCTTCTCGGCCCGCTCCCTGACGAGGTCGACGACGGCGGCCACCTCGACCTTTTCCTTCGCCAGGGGCGGGAACCACGCCCCGGAGATTCCGCCTGCGCCGACGACAATTGCGCGGATCTTCGCCACGATGGCTGCTCCTTGCCTGCGATGTTTCAACATAGTTGGCACGGCGGGTCTGTCGCCCCGCCGCGCATTAGCGACTCACATGCGTGTATCGGATCTCGCGCGCCCCGGCGAGCGAGGCGGCTACATGAGCACAATAGAACATTGCGTCGGCTTGGCGCTCCCCGCTTGCCGCCCGCGGCCAGCCTTACGCCTTGCCCATCTTCTTCATGCCCTGGAAGCACTTCTCGACGGCTTCGAGGGCGGGCACGCCGCCCACCTCATACTCCACGATGTACCACTGGGTGTTGCCGGTGGTCTCGCAGATGTCGAAGATCTCCTTCCACGGCAGGTCGTCTTCGCCGATGACGGCCTTGGGGTTGGTCTTCGACCAGGGCTTGGCGTGGATGGTGACGGCCCGGCCGGGGTACTTCTTCAGGTACTTCACGGGGTCGCCGCCGCCGCCCATGGCGTTGCCCGTGTCAAACTGCATGATGACGTCCTTGGGGGTGTTGCCGAAGAAGAGGTCCCACGGTATCTCGCCGTCGATCGGGTTGAACTCGTGCGAATGGTTGTGGTAGCCGGTCATCATGGCCTGGGGCTTGAGTTTCTCGGCGATCTCGGTGAACTGCTTGGCCTTGTCGAGCCAGTCCTGCTTGGTCTTGGCGCCGAAGCCCGGCACGATGAGGAACTTGTTGCCGAGGATCTTGTGGAACTCGACGGTCTTGGCGAGTTTGTCGCCCGTCAGGGTGTCCAGGCCGGTGTGCGTGCCGCAGCACACGAGGCCCAGGTCGTCGAGCATCTTGCGCAGGGCCTTGGCATCGCGGCCGTGATAGCCGGCGAACTCGACGCCCTTGTACCCGATCTTGGCCACGGCGGCCAGGGTTCCGGGGAGGTCCTTGCCGCAGTCGTCGCGGATGCTGTACAGTTGCAGACCGGTTCTAGGCACTTTCTTGTCTCCTGTTTCTGTGTCGGCGGCCAGGGCGAAGGGAGCCTTGGTTGCCGCCAGGGCTGCCGCCCCTGCCGCACCCCATTTGAAAAACCCACGCCTCGAGATCCGCTCGTCTTCGAACATTGCCGCCTCCTTTAATGTTCCTGCCTGATGGCCCGTCGGTCCGACCCGACGTGTGCCACGGTTGGTCTTGTCCGGCCTTGCTCTCGGCCCGGGCCGGGCCGCCGGGGTGTAAGGCTAGTACGCCACAGAAGCGGAGTAAAATCAAGCACTTTCCGGCCGCGGCGTGGGCCGCGGCGTGGGAAGCGCCCCGGACATCGCGCCCCGCTGGCGCGGATCGCCGCAGCGGGCGCCGTTGCGCGACCGTGCCGCCTCGCGTGACCAGGCCCCATGGACGCACCGGGCTTTTCTATGGAACCTGCCGGCGGGGCAGTTTATCATCGGCCCCATCGTTCAGGTGCCGGCCGGTCGCGGCACAAGAGGAGTCCCAACATGGCGATTTCCGGCTATATCGACTATAAGCGCCGCGAGTTCTGCAAGGACGTCAAGTGCCCCATCCAGCGCCTGCTCGACCGGGCGGCGGAAGGCACCGCCGACCAGGAGGAGATCCGCCGCATCTGCATGACCGACTGCATCCACACGACCTATGAGTTCCACCACTGGCTCATCGAGCGCGGATACGAGGTGATGCGGAAGGCAGGGACGCAGGGATAAAGGGACATAGGCACGCAGGCGGCGGAAGAAGGCAACGAATTGCGGCAACCGCAGGACTTGGCCGTATGGCGGGGAGCCGAAGGCGACAGCGCTGTTTTTCCTCAACGCTGCGCCATGGCGTCTTGGCGTGAGGGGTGCGGCTTTTTTCTGCTTGTCGAAGCGGCCTCGGCGAAGTAATCTATCGGCCCCGATAACTGAACGTTGGCGAAGGCAATACAGGCCGTAGCCAATCGCAAGCCGCCATGCCCACACCGGGCGGCGGCGAAGATGGAGCGCCGCCCCTGCAACCGCGGGGGCGGTTGCTTGATGCCGCCGGCCGAGAGCCGCGGCCATTGCTCGCGCCTCGGAGCGTTCTGGAATATCTACGTGGACCGCAATCGAGAAAGAGCCACTCATGGGCAAGATACCTGAGACTCAGCGTGCGGCCGTCTACTATCGCAACAGCGACGTGCGGATCGAGGAGCGGCCGGTGCCGAAGATCGGCCCGGGCGAACTGCTGGTCAAGATCCGCGCGTCGGGCATCTGCGGCAGCGACGTCCTGGAGTGGTACCGCATCAAGAAGGCGCCGATCGTGCTGGGGCACGAGGTGGCCGGCGAGATCGTCGCCGTCGGCGCGGGCGTCACGCGGTACCGCGTCGGCCAGCGGATCGCCGTGTCGCACCACGTGCCGTGCAACACGTGCCACTACTGCCTCGCGGGATACCACACGGCCTGCGAGACGCTGCACACGACGAACTTCGACCCCGGGGGGTTCGCCGAGTACGTCCGGATTCCGCCGCTCCAGGCCGACCGTGGCGTCTTTCCCCTGGCGGACCACGTGACGTTCGACGAGGGGTCGTTCTTCGAGCCGCTGGCGTGCGTGGTCCGCGGGCAGCGGTCGGCCGGCCTCAGGCCGGGCCAGACGGTGGCGGTTCTCGGGGCAGGCATCTCGGGGGCGCTGCACATCGCCCTGGCGAAGGCGCTCGGGGCAGGGCGGATCATCGCGACCGACATCTCGGAGTTTCGCCTGGGCCTGGCGCGGCGGTTTGGCGCCGACGCGGTCTTCGACGCCAATGACGACGTCCCGAAGCGGGTCCGCGAAGCCAACGGCGGCCGCCCCGCCGACCTCGTGGTTGTCTGCGCGGGGGCCCTGGCGCCGTTCAAGCAGGCCCTGGCGTCGGTCGACCGCGGCGGCACGGTCCTGTGTTTTGCCACCACTGATCCGGGCGTGGAACTGCCCGTGCCGCTCAACGAGTTCTGGCGTAACGACGTGACCCTCAAGCCCTCGTACGGCAACTCGCCGTACGACGCGAAGGTGGCCCTGGAACTGATTGCCGCGCGCCGCGTGCCGGTGGCCGACATGATCACGCACCGCCTGCCGCTGGAGGAGACGCCGCAGGGGTTCCGCCTGATGTCCACGCCCGGCGGCGAGCACCTGAAGGTCGTCATCCGACCGAGTGGGTAAGATTCGGATGAATTCCTCCAGCCGGTCGGGTATGATGATGGCCGACGAAAATGCAGGAGGCCATGCTATGGTTCGTGAATTCAACGTCGTGATCGAAAAGGACGCAGACGGATACTTTGTGGCATCGGTTCCGGCCCTTCGGGGATGTCATACGCAAGCCAAGTCGCTCGATGTCCTCATGAAGCGGGTCAAGGAAGCCATTAGGCTCTGTCTTGAGGTCGAGGACTCGCTTGGGTGCGGAGGATGAGCCCTACACGTTCCTAAAACACCGACGGCTGGTACGGGAACTTCGCGGTCAGTTTCAGCGTCTCTTCGAGCGAGCACATCGACGCGGTGCAGGTGGGGTCGGAGAGGCAGACGGCGGCGGCGGCGACGGCCAGTTTCAGGCTCCGCTCCAGGTCCCACCGCTCGTGGATGCCGTAGAGGAGCCCGGCGCAGAAGGCGTCTCCCGCGCCGGCTCCGCCGCGGATGTGCCCCGGCGGCAGGCGGAGCGACGGCTGCCACAGTTCATGGCCGTCGGCGGTGCGGACGTATCCGCCCTCCGGCATGTGGATGCACACCAGGCGCTTGACGCCCAGGTGCAGGAGTTCCGCGGCGGCCGCGCGAATCGCGTCCGGGTCGGGCCTGTCGTTGGGCTTCAAGTCGCGGCCGACGGTCCGCCCGGCCTCCAACTCGTTCAGGATGGCGTAGTCGGCGTACTTGAGGGCGGGCTTGACGATTTGCGGGAACCGCTGGCTGTCTTCGCTAACCACGTCGATGCTGGTCTCGATGCCCGCTTCCTGGAGCCGCGCCAGGAGCCGCGCCGCCGCAGTGCCGTACTTGTCGTCGGGTTCGTCCATGCGGTCCAGCAGCAGAAGGTACGCCAGGTGCAGCAGCCGGGCTTTGATCTTGTCGACCGGCACGTGCTCTGGGCCGAAGTGGGCGTTTGCGCCGCGGTTGTGGAAGAAGGTGCGGCGGCCGGTTTCCTTGGCGACGATGACGAGGGTGTGGGCCGTCGGGGCGGATTCGGTGGCGGCCAGGGCGGCGGCGTCGACGCCCAGGTCGGCCATGTTCTGCCGGATGAACTTGCCATTGGCGTCATCGCCTGTCAGGCCGATGGCCTCCAGGGGGATCTTGCGGGCGGTTTTCCCCGGGCCGGGCGCCCCTTGGAACTTCGCCAGGTCCACCAGGCAGTTGTAGGAGGCGCCGCCGGTGCCGCGGCCCTCCTGGAGGATGTTCGAGAGTGTCTCCTCGCGCGGCCACCGGTCACAGATGTAGATGTGGTCAATGATCCAGTTGCCCGCGCAGGCGATGCCGCGTCGCTCGGTCGCCATGGTTCCTCCTCCTGAACGGACCGAGGGGGATGATACCGGGCGAACCCCTGCTCTTCAAGTGGCGCGGGGCAACGGCCTCGCGTTTGGCGCGGAGCCGGAGGCGGCCGCGCGAGCGTCAGGCGCAAAGAAACAGGGGCGGTACGAAAGACCGCCCCTGGGTTATCTTCAATGTCGCGCCTGCCGCCCTAGGTCCTGCGCCGCCGCAGCACGAGTGCGGCGGCCCCGATGGCCAGGAACGTCAGGGTGGCGGGCTCCGGGGCAATAGTCGTGGAACTCCTCATGAAGAAGCCGGCGGCGTAGGTCTCGCCGTCCTCGGCGATGACCTGGATGACCAGGCTTTCCAGGGCTGCCGCATCAATGCTGTAGGTCACCATGTAGCCGGCCTTGACATTCGCGGCGTCGATCTTGACCTCCTTGGTCTTGTGCTTGCCGCTTTCATCGTACAGCGAGAGGATCACGTCGGTGCCGGTGAAGGCGGGGTCGTAGAAGAGAACCGAGAAGTCCATGGTCCAGGCCTGGTTCTGGTTGTTGCCGAGGTTGTACAGGCTGGTGGTTTGGTTGCTGCTTACCGCGGTGCCGGTGCCGGTGCCGGTGCTGCCGGCGCCGAGGTAGTCGAACACCAGCCAGGCGGGGTTTCCGCCTGCCGGGCCCGTTTTCGGGACGGGGCCGGGCCGGCCGGTCGGGTCGAAGAGGTTCGTGTTGGGGTCGACCTTGTCGAAGGTCAAGGCGTAGCCCGACACGGCGCCCAGCCAGAGTTCGAAATTCTGCGTCGTCGGGTCGAAAGCCCCCGTCTTGGCCAGCACGTCCTGGATGGTGGCCGCCGAGGCCACGGACGCTGCGCCCACGAGCGCCAGCGCGCACACCCCAACCGGCAAAAAGCGTCTCATGCGCATTCCTCCCGTCGGGACATCAGAACCCCCTTGGGCCGCACACCCTGGGCGCGCCGCGTGCGGTCGCCGAGCCGCAGGCGCCCGGCCGCCGCCCCTTGCGGCAGCCACGGGCATACTACTCCTTGGTTGGGTTTAAGCAGCAGGTGAAAAATCACCCTTTGCCTACCCAACCCCCTTGTCTCCGAAATCAGTATACACATTTTCCCGCAAAAAGCAAAGCGGGGACCGGAAGATTTCGGGTTCTCGGCCTGTTTAGCCGATAGTTTGAGGGCGGCGCGGGGTTAATTGACACAGGGTAGCGGGCGGCCTATAATGGGCCGCTGACGGTGCGCCAGGAGAACCGCGCAGCCAAGAAGGCCTGTTTGCCGAAACGACGGGGGGTTGCCATGAGCCAGACTAACGGGGCATCCGGCGGCCAGCCCGCCTGGCTGGGCGACCAGGCGCCGTGCGTATATTGCGGCCAGGTCATTCCCCGATCCAGCGACCGGTGCGAGCACTGTCGCACTTCGCTCTCCCTGGCCGTCCGGAAAGCGTCGCGCGAGGTCGTCGGCCCGTGGTACTACCTGGATCCGCGCAACCCGAGCGGCCGCGGGGTGACGTTCGAGACGCTCATCAAGATGATGGAGAAGGGCCGCATCCGACCCGACTCGATCGTTCGCGGCCCGACGACGCACCAGGACTGGATGTACGCCGCCGAGGCGCCGCGCCTGGCCAAGTACCTGGGCATGTGCCCGCACTGCTTCGCGGAAGCCAAACCCGAAGACACCTACTGCGTCCGCTGCCAACTGAACATGAACCAGCGTCCGGCGGAGCCGCGGCCGGGCATTCCGGCGGACCTCGTCAAGCCGCCGGTTCACAAGGCCGCGTACGAGATAGAGAAGGAGTTGTCGCGTGCGGCGGCCGCGGCGGAGGAGGCGCCCACGGGCGAATCGCTCGACACGGCGCCGAAGCCGGCGCCGGGGCCCGCGGTGGCTCCTTCGGCTCCCGCGGCGCGGAGTGAGGCGGCGGCGGCGACCGCAGCGGCCGCCACGGCCGTGGCCGACCTGGCCGCGGCCGATCTTGCGGCGGCCGGCGGCGAACGCCCGTCGCGCGTCGCCGTCCCCAGGCGCCAGAGGCCCAGGATCTGGGTCGTCCTTATCCTGACGTGGGTCACCCTTATCGTGCTGGTGGGCATCGGCGTTCTGACCGACATGGGCGGGATGCGCGGCGGCCTGATTCGGATTCTTCGCGGCACGGAGTCGGGACCGACCGAGCCGGACGGCACGGCGTCCGCGGCCGATGAGAAGTGGCGCAACGCGCAACTGGCTTCGGCCGATGCCGCCGAGCAGGCCCGCGACTACGACGCCGCCGTCAATATCCTCCGGAACGTCTTGGCGCGGACCATGGACCCCGGGTGGAGAGACGCCCTCGAGAAAAGCATCGAGCGCGTCCGCAAGAAGGCGCAGGATGAGTACAAGGCGCGGGTGGCGCGGCTGGTGGAAAAAGTCACCCTGGCCAAGAAGAAGGCGGAGGATCGCGAGTTCGGACTCGCGCTTGATATCGTGAGGAACATTCCCCCCGACGACCGGGCGTTCCTGGCGTCGCTCAGAGGCCCCGCCGGCGAGCAGATCGGCATTAGCGTCGAGAAGTTGGAGGCCGGCCTCCAGGAGCGCAGGGACCAGTACGAGCAGCAACTCGTCCGCGAGAAGGCCCAGCAGAAAAAGTTGGAGGAGCAACTGGTGGCCACGCTGCAACAGGCCGACAGGCTGGTGACCACGAAGCGATTGACGATGGCGCTGGAGGCCTACAAGCAGATCGCCGGCACGTTTCCGGCGGACCTGGTCCAGAAACACGTTGACATCGACAAGATCATAGCGGGCCTGGAGACGCAGATCGCCGCCGCGCCGACGCCGACCCCGACTCCTGCGCCGACCCCCACTCCGACCCCGACGCCCGGGCCGCCCGACGATGCTGTGGCGGCCGTCAAGGCCCTCATGGATCAGGCCGCCGCCCTGGACAAGGCCGAGCAGTTCGAGCCGGAAGTCGCCAAACTCGAGGAAATCAAGGCCAAGTACGATCAGAAGTACTGGCCGGACGGGCTGGAAGACAAGATCAAGCAGGTCAAGGCCAAGATCGAGGCCCTGAAGTTCTTCGGGATGGAGAGTCCAAAGAAGACGCCGAAACCGCCGCCCAAACCGCCGTAACGGCCGCGCTCGCCTTCGGCTCCACGCTCAGCGCACGCCTTCAAGCCTGTTGGCTACTTGTCGCCGGCCGGGGGCTTGACCTCTTCGGCGGCTTGCTTCGCCTCCGCCGGCCGCACGCGGATGACCACTAGGACCTGGTTGCCCGTTGCCCGGCCGTCCTTGAGGTGGAGGTCGCCGTACCCGAACTGTTCCCCGTGTTCCTGCCCGACGCCGCGCTTGTACTCCTTTTCGAGTAATTCGCGTGGTGGTGCCTTAGGGGCCGACGGGGCGGCGGCCGGGCCGGCGGAGGCATCGGCGTCCGTCCGGGCGTGGCCGCGTCCCGCCGGCTGGCCCGGCGTTGTGGGCGTGTCGGCGGGGGCCAGTTTGCCGCGATGGGCGCGGCCCTTAGTCTCGCCGAGCGCATCGACGCCATCTTCGCCAGACGGCGCGGTAGACCTGGGCTTCGCCAGTTTGTAGTCGTCCAGGTCGGCGGACTTGGCCGCCTGGGCCTGCGCCGGTTCGGGAGCGGCCTTGGATTTTCCGCCTTCCTCGCCGGCCGCCCGTCGCCGCAAGTTCTCCTGCTGTATAGTAGCAATGGGCCGGAAGACGCCGCTGGAGTCGGCTGACACCATGAGGGCATCGACCTGCCCCAACTCGCTGGCGAATCGGGAGAGGCGGTCCAGGTCGGTCACGACGACCCAGGTGTCTTCGCCGCCGGTGGGGGCGGGGGAGTAGTAGAAGCCCGCGGGCGGGGGCGAGGCGTCCGCCTTCCGGTCTTCGGGCGCCGCCCAGGCGCCGCCCGTGGCGCCCGCCGCGCGGTCCGTGGCCACGCCGGCTTTCCCTGCTGCGGCGCGCTGGGCAACGGCCTCCCACCCGTTGGACCGGAACAGTTGCTGGAGGGCCTGCTTCCCGCGGCGCGGGGGGTCGGCCACGAGGACCAACTGGTATTCGGCCTGCTTCAGGTTCTCGCGGCTCACGACGGCCTGGAGGTCATCCAGGGGTGCCATGCCGTTGGACACCGATATCATCACCTGCTGCACGGCCGCCGGTCCGCCGGCCGTCGTCACGGTGCGGACGGCCGCTCCGAGAGCGGGCGGCGCGCCGGGGGCAGGGGCCTTCGCCACGGCCACGCCGCTACCTGCTCCTAAACGCGGCTTCGCCGGGGCCTCCGTCGGGACCGTAGCGGGCTTTCCAGCCCCAGGCGGCCCGAGGTGTTTCTGCGCAATGTCAAGCCCGGCTTTACGCGTCGGTGCGGGCGAGGGCTGCTCTGCGTCCTGCGCGATCTCCGGCGCAGGGCCGGGCGGCGGCGCCGCAGGTCTCTCGCTGAGCACAGAGGCGGGTTTGTCTACGGCGTGCTTGGCCGCCGGCGCGGGGCCGGGCGGCGGTGCCGCTGGCCTCGCGGCGGGCGCGCCGGTGGACCGCCGGAACTCGAGCGACTCGGCGGACGGCGCCTCCGCGCCAGGCGCGGATTCCCTGGCCACCTCGATCTTTTCCAGCGCCTTCTCCAACGGCGCTGCGGCAATCTGCGTTGGGGCCGTCGTGGCCGCAGGTTCGGCCTCACGCGATTTGGGCCCATCGCCGCGGCCTGCGTACAACGGCTCGGATTTGCGAGGGGCCGGGGCGGCGCCAAGGCCAATGGGTTTGCCAGCAGCCACCTGAAGATCGGGCTTCGCGGGAACCTTCAGGTTGTCCGCCGTGTCTTTGGCACGTGGCGGTGCCCCGATCGCCCCTGCCATCTCTGTAACCCCGGGGCGGCTGGGAGTGGTCTTGATCCCGGGGGCCTTAGGTTTCGCCGCTGTGGCCAGTGGGGGCTTGAGCAGCCCCTCGTCGATATTCTCACGCTCTGTTGCGAAAGGCTCCGACAGCCTCCTCAACCGGCCGTTCGCGATGGCCGTCTCGGCCTGGCGCTCGCCCCATCCGCCGTACAGGGTGCCGCCGCGGTCCGCGTCGGCGTCCTGGGCCGCGGCGGGCGGCACAGGTCTCTTGGCCCTCGCGTCGGCCAGCCGGATTTCGTCGCGCAGCAAGGGGACGGCGACCTCCGTGGGCGCCGGCGGCCTGTGCAGACTGGTCAGGTACGCCAGCAGGCCGATGCCGGCGGCCAGGGCGACCGTGGCGGCCACGGCCAGGGCTCGCGCCCACACGCGGGCCCGCTCGATCGGGACCGTCCGCTCGCCAGGCGCCTCCTCGGCCGGCGGCGCGCCCGCCAGGATGGCCCGACGCTCGATCTCACGCTGCACGTCCTGGGCCGTGCGATCCGGTGCCGCATGGACCGGCAGGCGGCCAAGGAGGTCCGTGGTGGCCCGCAGTTCTTCCAGGAGCATCCTGCACTCGGCGCACGTGTCCAGGTGGTCCTGGACGGCGGCAGTCACTTCCGCCGTCAGTTCCTTGTCCAGGTACGCCGAAAGATGTTCACGCACGTGTTCGCAAAACATGGCCGGTCACCTCGTCGCCCCAACCCGATCCTTTGCCGCCCTTGCCTGTGGCCGAGCGGCCCCGCCCGTGCACGCCTTCGGGTATTGCCGACGCCCGAGGGCGGGCGTGCCACAGTCAGCACTTCAGAAGCGGCTTCAGTCTGTCCCTCAGTATCAGCCTGGCCCTGTGCAGCCGCGATTTCACCGTGCCCGTCGGCACCTCTAGGATCTCTGCAATCTCGTGGTAATCGCAGTGCTGGATGTCTCGCAGCACGACGACCGTCCGGTGATCGTCATCGAGGCTGCCGAGCGCCTGCTGAACAAGGGCCTCCGTTTCTGCGGCCACCAGGCGATCGCTCGGGTCCTGGGCGGCGGCGTCGGGCGCCGGGGCCGGGTCGTCTTCATCCCCTCCCGATCCCACCTGGAGCCATTTCCTTTTTCGGCGGTGACTGAGGCTCGTGTTCACCGCAATCCTGAAGAGCCACGTGTAGAGGCTGCTTCCCCCGCGAAAGGTGCCCAGATTCTCGTACGCCTTGATGAACGTGTCTTGAAGAAGGTCGCGTGCGTCTTCAGCCGACCCCACGAGGCGGTACACGGCGTTATACAGCCGGTCCTGGTATCGCTCGACGAGGGTGCTGAAAGCCGCGCCATCGCCAGCGATGATCCGGGCGACCAGTTCCGGGTCCGTCGGTCCGCCACTTGTTCCAGAACGCGAGGTCACTTCTCTTGACCCAATCGTTTAGACGCCGCCGCACGGCGCCGGTTCCCGAAATTACGTCCTACTGGTTGTACGCCTTTCGGCCGTTCCAGCGCCGCCATATGATAAGCCCCGCCAATGCCCCCGACAAGTGCCATCCTTGCCGTTGGCTTTTGCTTCTGCACCTGCGTACAATGAAGTTAAAGCCGGTCGCCGGCAAGGACATATCCGTGCGCAAAATCGTCAATTCCATCGGTGCGGCGGCGGTTGAGCGCCGCCGGTTCCGCGTGCGCGGCATCGTGCAGGGCGTCGGCTTTCGGCCGACGGTCTATCGCCTGGCGACCGAGCGGTCGCTGGCCGGCTGGGTCCTGAATGACGCCGAGGGCGTCCTCATGGAGTTGGAGGGCGCCGCGGCGGCCATCGAGGACTTCCTGGCCGAACTTCGCCGCGATCCTCCGCCGCTGGCCGAGATCACCGCCGTCGAAAGCATGCCGGTGCCCGCGACAGGCGAGGCGGGCTTCCGCATCGCCGCCTCCGGCGGCGGCCAGCGCGCGGCACTGGTCTCGCCCGACATGGCCATCTGCCCCGACTGCCTGCGCGAACTGGCGGACCCCAAGGACCGCCGGTTCCGCTATCCCTTCATCAACTGTACGAATTGCGGGCCCAGGTATTCCATTATTATTGATATTCCGTACGACCGGCCGAACACGACGATGCGCGGCTTCAGGATGTGCCCGGCGTGCCAGGCCGAGTACGATGACCCCGCGAACCGCCGGTTCCATGCTCAGCCCAACGCCTGCCCGGCGTGCGGGCCGCAACTGTCTCTCACCGACGCGTCGGGCAACCGACTGGCGTGCGGCGACCCGGTCCGCGCGGTCCGCGAGGCACTCCGGGCCGGACGCATCGTCGCCATCAAGGGCCTGACCGGTTTCCACCTGGCGTGCGATGCCCGCAACGACGAGGCGGTGCGGGAACTCAGGCGCCGCAAGGGACGCGACCAGAAGGCCTTCGCCATGATGGCCGCCTCCGTGGACGCCGTCCGGCAGCGGGCCCGCGTCGACGAGGCCGACCGGGCACTCCTGGAGTCCATCCAGCGGCCAATCGTCCTGGTGCGGAAGCGCCCGGGCCACGACCTGACGGCGCTGGTGGCCCCGAAGAGCCCGTACTTCGGCTTCATGCTGCCGTACGCCCCCATCCACTACCTTCTGTTCGAGGGCGACTTGGCGCCGATGATAATGACCAGCGGCAACCTCTCCGAGGAGCCCATCTGCCGCGAGGACGGCGAGGCGCTCACCCGCCTCGCGGGCATCGCCGACCTGTACCTGCTGCATGACCGGCCGATCCAGACGGTCTGCGACGACTCGGTTACGATGACCGAGCGCGGCCGCCCGGTGATGCTGCGGCGCGGCCGCGGCTACGCCCCGCGCCCCATCCGGCTGGCGCTGGAGTCGCCCGAGCCGATCCTGGCCGTCGGGCCGGAACTCAAGAACGACGTGTGCCTGGTCCGCGGCGCAGAGGCGTTCGTCAGCCAGCACATCGGCGACCTTAAGAACGCCCTGGCCGCCGGGTACTTCGAGGCCGCCATCGACAAGATGCAGAGACTTCTGGAGATTCGTCCACGCGTCATCGCCCACGACCTGCACCCTGCGTACCTCTCGACGCGCTACGCCCGGCGGCTGGCCGAGGGCGGCGCGCGGCTCGTCGGCGTCCAGCATCATCACGCCCACATCGCCAGCGTGATGGCCGAGCGCGGCCTGGACGGCGATTGTCTCGGCCTGGCGATGGACGGCACCGGATACGGGTCCGACGGCACGGTCTGGGGCGGCGAGATTCTGCGGGCGTCGCCGGCGTCGTTCAAGCGGCTGGGGCACCTCGCGTACGCGGCGCTGCCCGGCGGTGATGCCGCCATCGAGCATCCCATACGCACGGCGTGGGCCTGCCTCGTGGGCGCGTTCGGTCCCGAGGAGGCACATCGCCATCGCGTGGGCCACCTGGCCGCGGTGGCATCGGCGGACCTGCATTTGTGGGCCGACATGATCGCCCGGGGCATCAACTCGCCGCGGGCCTGCGGCCTTGGGCGGCTATTCGACGCCGTCAGCGTCCTGGTGAGCGCCTGCGCCGACAGCACGTACGAGGGCCAGGCGGCCGTCGAACTTGAGGCCGCCGCCGGCATCATGCCCGATGACGCGCCGCCGTACGACTTCGCGATCCATGAGGCGCCCGGGCCGCCCGGCGGGGACGCGGCGCCGCGCGGCGAAGAGGGCTGGGTCATCGACACGGCGCCGGTGATCCGCGGCGTCGTCGAGGACATCGAGGCCGGGCGGGGGGCCGCCCGAACCAGCGCCCGGTTCCACGCGACCGTGGCGGCCATGCTCCTCGCGGCCGCCGAGAAGGCGTTCGAGCAGACGCACCTCAACCGCATTTGCCTGGCCGGCGGGTGCTTTGCCAACGACCGGTTGGTCCGGACCTTGGCTCCCGCCCTTGAACGCGATGGATTCGAGGTGTATGTTCACAGGGAGGTGTCTCCCGGGGACGGCGGCGTGGCGCTCGGCCAGGCGTACTCGGCCGCCGCGCGGTTGCTCGGCGGAGCCTTGTAGTGCCCCAGCGCCGGTTCAGGCGCCGCGACGCCGTTTTTGTTTAGCCGTCGCCGGAACGGCGCCGCCGTTTTTGTTTAGCCGTCGCCGG
>Ga0315280_10005168_pt1 | contig 18782 bp, 16 predicted proteins | sample YL17G06_40_MG_FD_203697 | JGI IMG/M metagenome (GOLD analysis project Ga0315280, IMG submission 203697) | Sediment microbial communities from Yellowstone Lake, YNP, Wyoming, USA - YL17G06_40 | ecosystem: Environmental > Aquatic > Freshwater > Lake > Sediment | place: USA: Wyoming | collected... | reverse complement strand
CTCACGCTATATGAAGAAAGGGACAAGACCAGAGAATTCTACCGGATGCTCCTCAAGCGTAGTGAACACGCCAAGAAGAAACCTGACTCACTAATTCCCCTCGAAGAGATTTTTTGACCTATCAAGTTCTCCTTCACCCTAAAGCGGCCAAATTCCTCTCCGGATTGAGGGAACCTTTGCGAACGAGAATCAAAGACGCGTTGAGAGAATTGCAGGATTCTCCTGAAACGAAAGGGGAGCTCCTTTCCCCCTCTGCTTTCTGGCGAATCAGAGTCAGCGACTACAGAGCGATCTACGAGATAGACAGAAAAGACAAGAGAGAACTTGTCCTACACATTGGACACAGAAGTAGAGTATATGATGACTTTAGTCGTTTACTCTAATCTCCTCAAAGGTTCGGGAGTGCGGTAATTTGAGCACGGATAGATTCGTGGGTTCGAACCCCACTCCCCCGCACCATCAAATGCCTACTCACCGAGTTAGGTCTTGATTTCAGTTTCACTCAAGACTCGATCAATGATTGCACCTTCGCGTGCAAATAACCAGCGCCGATGGCTACGCGACGGTTATCGTCTAGCTGTGAGGTATCACGGGTCAGTTGAAAGATTCTTCACCGGCCGAACCGAGATATGTAACTGATTGTAGTGAGCGCGGCTTCTCGATTCTGCTCCCAGCCAATGCCGCGGATCGGCTTGAACAGATCGCCCAAACCAAAGCGATGCCAGTCGAGCGGCTGCTTCAATGGTTGATCACAGAGTATGTGAAAGAGGAAAGCCGATCCTTCGAAGATAGGATTAAACGCGTGAACGAACTGGTCGGCAACCTAGTCGCCGCGGTCAGGGATGACTTAATGCAGACGAGAATAGCTGGGACAGCTGCCTTTGAGGAGCGACAGCGCAAAAGGGATCACCTGGTTGAACTTGGCATGCGAGCTTTCGAAGCAATTAGCAGGATCTCAGAGTCTGAGCAGCTGGCGAAAGAATCCGAGTTCCGATTGCAGGCCTTCCTTGTGCTAGCACGCGTAGGAGCGTTCACTGCGGCCGTAGTCCACAATCAAGACGAAGCCGATATACTGGATTTGCTCGAGCAGATTGAGCAAGGGAATAAGGAGCTCGAAGAAAAGCTGGAAAGAGCGAAAGCAAAGGAAGCTGACCGTGAAAGAGCCCGATGAAAATCAAGCTGAAGATCTAGGGCTACAATCGAGGCTGCTGAAGCTAAAGCGCCATAGGGCCGTGCAGGTCAACTTCAGAGTCAGCACCAAGTGGCTACAGATCATCAACATGCTGGCTACCCTTGAAGGCCGCAGCGCCAGCGCCCTGGTGCGCGAACTCCTTACCCTCGGCCTTGCACAGTACGTTAGCATCTACTATCGCACCCCTCAACTTGTCAAGATGCAGCAGCTGAAAGCCATCATGGAAGGCCGACTGCAGAAGCGAGCGGACCAAGCGCGAACCAAGGCCACCCACAAACAACGCGTATAGACTATGTTATACACAAGCAACAAATCCCGCTCCCCGCACCATCTCCAAACCGTATTTTGAGCAAGATTTTTGCCGGCCGGCCGTGGTGTCGCTAGGAATATCAGAGTAAGGCTGTATCCTCGTGGACTCCTACTGGGACATGTTTCGGATCAACCGCCGGAGCTGTTGCGCTTGGATTGATGATGCTCAACCATGAGGCGAGCAAGAACCTTACAGTTGACCAGTTTTTGTATATGGGACGGTGGGAGATGGCCATAGAGACTAAGGGATCAATCAGGGATTTGATCCGCGGCCTAGTGCAGTTTACTGCGTGTATTGATGTTTGGACTAGTTGAAGCACGAGAAAGTTGACGATAAAGGAGTTAAGGCGCTATATCGAGAACATACTGTGGTGCAATGGCAATTGTTGGAAAAGGGATGCTATATGATGGCGGCCGGAAAGGCTGCGACTATAGATGGTTCCGTGATGGTCGCACGTAGCTGTGACGCTCTTGGAGATTACGCGCAACAAGTCTTGGCGGTGCCAAGAAGAAAGCATGGGTCTGACGAGAAGTTGAGATTTGGCCTGTCAGAAGGCATTGAGATAGCTCAGGTTCCGGAGACTTACGCATACCTGGGAGTGATATCGGTTGTTGAAGGCGAAGACATCCATACAGCACAGGGCGGCATTAACGAGTTTCAGGTCTGTGCGGGAGCTTCTTCAGGCGGCGTAATCAGCAAGAGAGCCGAAGCGGTCTGCCCAAGAATGCGTACGTCTATTGGCGATTACCGTATGACCTTGGTTCTGGAACGCTGCAAAACCGCTCGTGAAGGCATCAAAATGATCGGTGAGCTTACCGACCGGTATGGTGCTCGAACGGACAACTATATTGTCGGTGACCCTAACGAGGTTTGGCTTTACGAAGAGTTTCGTGGGCACCTTTGGGTTGCCGCTAGAGTTCCAGATGACTGTTTCGTGGTAGAGGCGAACACTTGCAGGATTGGTGAAGTGAATTCAAACGATTCCAAGAATTTTATGGGTTCAAAGGATTTATTGACTTTCGCGGTGGATAACGGTCTACGTGAACCTGGCAGCAGAGAACCGTTCAACGTGATGAAAACTTACAGTGCACAGAACGAGAAAGTTAAGCAAGGTATTCCTGTTCCAGCGTATGACACCCGGCGAATATGGCGCGGAATCAGCCTCCTTTCGCCATCGACGAACTTGGATCCCCAAGAGCCAGTTGAAACCTATCCTCTGTTCGTGAAGCCGGATACAAAACTTGGCCCGAGAGACTTCCTCAAGATTTTCAGTGATCACTATCAAGGAACAGAATTCGACCCATACGGTGTGAACAGCGATGAGTACGCACCTGCGGTGCCACGGGGTACGTTGGATTTGTGGGACGATCCCACAAGGAGAACATCCACAGCCGGATCTCACTTCCAGTTGAATGGAAAGTTACAGTACGAGATGGCACCGGTATGGGGGACAGAACGCATAATCGGCACCACGGCCGCTGTGACTACTTGGTGTGCTCAACTAAGAAGCAGCATGCCCAACCCAATTGGAGGGCTCCTTTGGACAGGCTTGGCGGAAGGAGCTACAAGCCCTCACGTTCCGTTCTATTCCGGGATGACCAAGACTACAAAAGCATATACTGTCGGTTCCCAAAAATGCGAACCGTTGCCAACTGAAGTTCTCTCAGGCAGCATATATGACGAAGAATCCGCTTACTGGACTTTTCGACAGATCTCCAACCTAGTGAACTTGTTCTACACTGCAACGAAGGAGGAAGTGGTGCCGGTTTGGCGCAATTGGGAGGAAGAGCTTTTCAGGCTGCAACCGTCGATTGAGAAAGTTGCACTAGATCTCTTTCAGAAGAATCCTCGCATGGCTGAAGAGTACATAACCAACTTCAGTAACATGAAGGCGACTGAAGCTCTAGAAATCGCAAAATCCATCATTACTAGACTTCACACAATAATCGCTCATTGCAACTCACCGCTTTGACCAGTCGCGAATGACCGAAATAGAAGTATGGTGCGCACACGCAATCGAAATTCTTACTATTGGTAGCAAACACACGAAGAGATGACAACACTGCAACTTGTTACGTTTGTTGCTGGTTGACAGGAAACGTTTGAGGTGTCTTTGGCCGATTTTTCCTTCTGTCATATGATTTCTAAACCGTCGCTTTCGAGAGCTTGAAGTGAACACTTGGACGGATTTCGAACTTGTACTTAGCTAGACAGCTCACGACGCCACCTTTTCTCTGCCCTAAGGATTTCAGCGGTACCATCTTTCTCCAAAGCCTCAAGTATCCTGTCTACTGGCGTGTGTTTGACAGGCATCTCTTCCTCATCAGCCAACCGCGCCAATACCAAGGCTAGAATTACTGCTGCATCCTTTATCCCTTTGGCGTTGACTTTGTCGACCGTATCCGCAGTTGTATGGCTGTATAGCTCATCGATGGGGTCCGAGGGTACATCGAGGAAATGAACTGTTGGGACTCCCATGACATAGAATGGCCAGTGGTCACTGTGGCATCTCAGTCGTCCTGAGTATGTTATCTTGGGTATCTCCCATTCTCTATCAAAACTACCAGTTTCGTTCAGAATCTTCTCTAGATAAGAGGCAAGTTCCTGTGGTCCACAAACTTGGAAACTGTGGCCTGTTTTTGCACTAATCCCAGCCATGTCGGTGTTGATCATCAGTTTAATGTTCTTGATTTCATCTACGTGATTGAGCACATAACCTGTTGATCCGTTCAATCCAAGCTCTTCGCCCGCGAAGCAGCAAAATCTAATTGATCGCCTAAATGAACCACCATATTTAGCTAGAGCTCGAGCGGCTTCCAGAACTACGCAGGCGCCAGCAGCGTCATCCATCGCGCCAACCGAGATGTCGTGGCCGTCAAAGTGGCCTCCAACGAGGATTAGCTCCTCTGGGCGTTCATGCCCCGGAAGATCTCCTACGACATTGTAGGACGTCGCGCCTGGCGCGTATGTGTTCTTTATCTTGAGATTAGCCGCAACTGGTCCGTCTGAAAGTTGCCTAAGGATGAATTGAGAGCTTTCCCTTGAAATTCCGCAAGCCGGAATTTCTCCTATCAGGCCAAATCTCACGGCACCGGTCGGAGGAAGATCTCCGTAGCTGCGATTGATGTAGATGAAACCGGAAGCTCCAAATTCCTGTAGATAACCGTAGATCGTGGGTCGATACAGGTTCCCTTTGTCAATCTCCGCGGGCGTCCAATGTCCGTTCGGTCGAGTATAAGTTCCATCTAGAACTAGCTTTCCCTTAATTTTGTCTTTGTTGTCTAGAAGATATGTACGCGTTCCAGCTTCCAAGCAATACACTTCGGCGGTAGTGCCTTCTTCCGAAGTTGAGGGAGCATTCGCCAGTGAAATGCACGGCAATAGCCGATACACCGGCTTCAAAAGTTCTAGAGAAGCGGTCCCCCGTTTCCAACTCCAGAGATCGATTAGTTTGCCGTCTTTCCAACCGAAGTGAGCGTAGGGTTCGGCCTTCGCGTCTTGTAATCCGTAGCGACGTAGCTTGGCCGCCATGAATTCTGCCGCATCTTTCTCCTCTTTAGTCGCAAAGAATCTGCTGCCGAATCCATCACATAGTGCTGAGAGGTTCCTGGATGCTTCAGAATTTACGATAATCTCTCCAGCTATCAATATATCCCTGTTGTCCAAAGTCATCTCTGATTTCAAAACTTGGCTGCATACATATAAATTGTCTCCGTTCATTCTTGCGGAAGTGGCAGCCTCGGTTATCATTGTTGACCTCTTACCCCTCAGTGCGTCCTTCGACGTGTCACAATTCATGAAAGTTGCCTCGTCCCCTAAAGAGAAAAGCACGCCCACAAACGAAAGCAGCGCTCTGCCATTCAGAGCCAGCAGCTTGGCGCCATCGTTGCACTAGCGCGATCCGATATTTACGCAATCTGACTATCTGATGCGAGCAAGGAAATAAATGACGAACGCACGTAGACCGTGACGACTACCGCCGGAAAAATAACAGGACGTGTTAGGATTTTCTTGCGGGAAAATGGGAGCTAAGGGAACAAACCGTTTTGGTCTTTGTGTTGGCAGGAGATCTTGTTTGTCTAGGTACTCTTGGTGACTACGCGGGCTTTCCATCAGCTCATTGTGGTCGCGAGCAGCTCGCTGTCATTCGGAAATTTGCTTTCCCTGTTTGCGGATGACCGAAAAAATCGAGGAAGCGCTTGAGGAGATCTCCTCAAGCGCAAATCGACGAAAGTTAGGTCTTGGGGGCTGCTGTTTTCTTTCTGCGACTGAGCCAGACGGCCGCTCCGACGATCACGACTAAGATGACAACGATCGCGCCTACAATTGTTGCATCAGTCGTCGACGATGATACACTAATCGGGTCTGTCACGCTTGCTGGTAGCAGGGGTCTTCCGCCGAAGTATTGTCCAGTGGAGATGTACTCGTTGACTTGGTCTGGGGTTATACCGTGCATCATTGCACTTTCAGTCATAGTATCGTTAAGCACGTAACCGGTGAAGTTTGCCCGGTACCAAGCAGTGCCAAATGCTGGAGGCGGTGGGGCTGAAACTTGGTACTTGCTAGAGTTGTCTGAGACTGCTGCGGCGGCGTTAGTCCAGGTGTGCCCGCCGTCCGTGCTCTGCTGGATTATTATCATCAGATGAGCGACTGGCGCTAACCCGTTTATGGTGACCGAGCTGCTTCCCAACATAGGAGTGCCGGTGTACGCTATCGGAGCTGGTGGCGGACCAAGGCTCACAGAGTAACCTGCTGCCTGCAATTCTTGTGCGGCGGCATTAAGATCGTATGAGTCCGGCTTAATGTTAGGATTATCCCAGACTCCCCAACCTGGACCCACCATTGTTGCCAATGAGTAGCCTGAGCCAGCCAGCAATTGCGATACGATTAGGTCTCTCGGTATCATGTGGCTGATGGCTGTTCTGATATGTCTTGCAGCTTCTGCAGCTCTTGATGGATCACTTTTGCCAAGTGGTGTGTCGACGCCTGTCCCTAAGATAGGATGTCTCATGTTGAAGCCCTGTTCCTGCCAGCCATATTCAGGTGCCGAGATTATGTTGACGCCCATCTGCTGGAGCGTTGGCTTGTCCTTTGCTAGTTGGTAGTTGCTGTCGAGGACGTTGACTTGCCCGTTCTTCAACGCAGCGAGTGCTGTGTCTTTGCTGCTGATCCAGACAACCTTGTAAGTGTTGACACTGAATCTACCAATTGATTCAAGCCCGGTGGCGTTCCAGTATCCTGGGAACTTCACCAAAGTCGCAATATTGTTCGTAAAGTCATAGCTCTTCAGAATGTATGGTCCAGCTCCTACTGGGCCCACGGCTGCATAGGAACCAGAACCACCGTACTGCTTCGTATCCCATGTGTACGTGTATGGTGCGCTCGCTGTGCTGAATGGAATGGAGTCCCAAGTATCCGACGGGAATTTCTCCAGAATGTGCTTTGGAAATGGAGCGAACGCTGCATACGTGTCCTTTGTGAATGCATACGGGTCTGGCAGGTGGAATTCGAAACTGTACTTGCCAGTTGCCTTCCACCAACCATGTCTCACAGGCTCATTTGCCGCGGCTCTGTTGTCAACAGTGGTCGTAGTTCCATCCATGAACGTAAAGTCAACCATATTCCCCAAGTACTTAATGTCAACGCCTAGAGTGGTGGCTGCAGTCTGCGGCCTGAGAAGGGCCCATCGTGTCCATACGAAGTCATCCGCAGTGATCTCGACTCCGCTTTGGAAGAGGGCGCCGTGCCTGAACGTTATGTTCCAGTCCAATCCGTCTGGACTCGGTTGGATGCTCGTTGCCAGCGCAGGATAGAAGGAAAGATCGCGGGCATTAAGATCTTGGAGCCCCGCCCCTGCATAGCATATCTGACCATAGATATATATTGCGTAGTTTGAAGTGGAGCTGGCAGTAATTGCTGGGTTGAGGGTATTGCCTGGAAAGACATTGCTTGCTTCCGCGAAGGTTAGGTCGGTTCCTCCTCCCCATTGCTGGACATCTGGGAAGGTCATTACGCTATAGACATCTTTGCTGCCCCAAGCAGTCCATTTCTGATCTCTTGGCACCACATCGACAGCTTCGAATAGGAAATTGTAAGGTTTGTCGTTGAAGACGATCTCTTGGATCTTGTATGAGAGATCCACCTGTTTCTGAGTGTCTGTAGTCTTGGCCAACTGATCAAAGAGCGCGTTCAACTCTGGGTTATTGTATAGTACATAGTTGTCTCCAGCAGGAGCAAGATACGCTGGCCTCCCGTCGAGCATGAAAGCGAAGTCTGGGATTGGCGGTGTTGGCGGCGAGAAGACCCAGCCAAGAAAGCCCATATCGAAGCCACCTTTGTCGAAGGTGGCGCCCTGATCTACGCTAGTGAAGTACATTCGGTTGATAAGCTGATCGAAGTTTACATAGAACAACTTAGCGTCTATTCCAAGGTTGATCATGTTACTTGCGATAATGCTGGCGTACTGTCTTCTGACGGTATTTCCGCCGGTAGGCGCGATAAGGGTCACCGAGAATAAAGGAGCGCCCTGCGCGTGGGCATCCGTCAACATGACCGAAACTACGCTTGAGGTGCTGAGGAACACGAGAAGTGCAAGCGCGATTCCTTGAATCACGTATTTGAGCGATCTGTTCATAATTTTCACCAAACTGAGTCAGCCGTTGGATTATATTTACGACTTGGCAATATAGAGTAAGAACCTTCTTCAGCTTCGCCATAGAGTATAGACTAAGTCACGAGCATTCTGCCCAAAGCCAATTTCACAGAATCGAGACGACCAATTGATGGAAACCTCTGGGGCGACTTATGTGGCTTTACCGTTCCGGCAAATAGAAAAATCAGAGTGAAGATGCCTGTCCCTCGCCTTTCTCCAAACCGCAAAACTTCAGCTTAAATGAACTTATCCGCATGATAGCAAGCTACGAAATGTCCCTTGACCAACCTGTCCTCCACTTTTGGAGCAACTTGCCTGCATATGTCCGTAGCGTGTGCGCAACGCGGATGGAACCTGCACGCTTGCGGCGGATTTATTGGGCTTGGTACCTCGCCCGGAAGAATAATTCGAGTTGTCTTGTGATTGATGTCTGGGACTGGAACGGCAGAAATCAGAGCCTGTGTATATGGGTGCAAGGGTTTGTCGAACAGCTGCTCCGAAGCAGCTAGCTCAACGATTTCTCCAAGATACATGACCGCAACACGCTGACTAATCTGCCGAACCGAACTCAGGTCATGCGAAATGTATAGATAGGACAAATGTTTCTGCTTCTGCAGATCGATAAGTAAATTCAGGATTTGAGCCCTGATCGACACATCAAGCGACGAAACTGGTTCATCCAGAATAACGAATTTCGGATCAACCGCTAGAGCTCGTGCGATTGCAATTCTTTGCCGCTGGCCACCGCTGAACTCGTGCGGATACCGCTCTGCATGGTACTCCTCCAAATTCACCATCCTCAGGAGTTCGTAAACGCGATCTTTCCATTCATTCTTCGGAATATTTTTGTGGATCGTGAATGCTTCGCTTATGATGTCGTAGACGGTCATACGTGGATCGAGAGAATTGTAAGGGTTTTGAAACACCATCTGCATATTGCGTCTAAGCCCTTTCGATTCGATTTGATGCCCATTTGCGAAGGCTTCGAAAACATCTATTCCATCGAAGAGCACTGAACCAGAGCTTGGCCGTTCAAGATAGAGGACTACCTTACCCGTGGTTGTCTTACCGCAACCGCTCTCTCCTACAAGCCCGAGCGTTTCGCCTCTGAAGATATCAAACGAGACGTTGTCTACAGCGTGTACTTCGCCTACTGTCTTCTTTCGAAAGATTCCGCGCTCCAAGACGTCGAAATATTTGACTAGAGACTTAACTTCGAGGATCGGCCTATTCAGATCTGTTGCCGCCTGCATCTCAGCCAGTCCTGCCTTCAAGATTCAATTCCCGCCATAGATGGCATGCCGTATAGTGGCCATCTCCCACTTTTTCCAACGGAGGCTCGTCTTTCGTGCAAATGTCCTTGGCATACTTGCACCGGGGATGGAATACGCAGCCAGCAGGTGGTTCTATCAGATTCGGGATGTTACCAGGTATTACCTCAAGTGCACGCGTCTGCCTAACGCTGGGTACAGCTTTGAGAAGCGCTTCAGTGTAGGGATGCCTCGGTGACTTGAATATAGCAGGTGTATCGGCGACCTCCATCACCTTACCTGCATACAGAACAGTGACTCGTTGAGTCATGTCCGCTATTATTCCCATGTCATGGGTAATCATAACCATCGTCATCCCCAGCTCCTTCTGCAACTGCCCAAGCAATTCCAAGACTTGGGCCTGAATAGTAACGTCTAAGTTCGTGGTTGGTTCATCAGCGAAGAGAAGCGTTGGTTCGCATGAAAGAGCCCTCGCTATTGCGACGCGTTGCTTCATGCCCCCACTTAATTCATGAGGATAGGCGTTGAGTCTTTTTTCAGGTTCCTGAATTCCAACGCGTTCGAGGAGAGATAATGCTCTCTTCGAAGCATCGGCCTTCGTTAGCTCCCGGTGGAGCATCAAAATATCTGTAAGCTGCTTCCCAACAGTATAGACGGGATTAAGTGACGTAGTTGGATCCTGGAACACGATGGCCATCTTACGGCCGCGGAGTTTGCGCATCTCATTTTCGGGTTTCGAAAGTAGCTCTTCACCTTCGAACTTGATTGATCCATCCACGACGCGTCCCGGGCGGGGCACTATGCGCAGCACAGACTGGGCAGTTACAGATTTTCCTGATCCAGACTCTCCGACGAGGCCGACTGTTTGTCCTTTGTTGACCTCGAGGGAAATTCCGTCCAGCGCTTTGACTACACCTGCTTCCGTGAAGAAGTAGGTCCGTAAGTCGGAAATCTCTAAGAGTTTTTCTTTCATCACGAACCCTGTCTCATTCACGCAACCTGGGGTTAAGCGCGTCCGATAATCCGTCGCCCATCAGATTGAACCCGAGAACGCACAACACTACCGCCAATCCCGGAAACAGTGAAACCCACCAATCGGTTCTAACAAGAGAGAAACCTTCGTTCAGAAGTAGGCCCCAAGTTGAAGTGTTCGCGTCGCCAAAGCCTAGGAAACTCACCACCACCTCTGTCAAGATGAAACCTGCTATGTTAAGCGTTGCAACCACGATGACTGGTGATAGGATATTTGGGACAATGTGTCGGAACAGGAGCCTGAACGAGCCCGCGCCTAGAGAGCGTGCCGCTTGAATGAACTCCATCTCCTTCAACCTCAGCGTTTCGCCCCTCACAATGAAAGCAATTGAGGACCATCCGAAAAACGAAAGTATAAGAACAATAAGCGTCAGGCCTAGGCCTTTGAAAACCAAAAAAGAGAACACCCTTGCGAATAGGAGGATTAGCAGTAGGACTGGAATGACGAAGAAAACTTGTATTACTCCGAGCAAGATGTCTGACACGGCGCCTTTGAAGTATCCAGCCAAGGCCCCTAGTGCAACACCGATAAGTGTTGTAATAAGGCTGGCCGCTAGTCCAACGTACAGATCGTTCCTCGTACCATGTATGGTCTCGCTGAATACGTCTATGCCGGAGTCTTCAACTCCAAGTGGATGCTTGAATGATGGGGGAGTACCCGCTTCTCCCTCGTACAGAGGTAGGTAGCTCCGAGCCGGATAGGGGGCAATGTAGGGAGCAAGTATGGCAACAGCAATGAAGAAGACAACGATTGCACTACCGATAAGAGCAGACTTGTTTTTCCTAAACCGGCGCCAGCCAACGGACCACTGACTTGCTCCTCGCTTGAGATGTTCCTCAGACAACTACGCTCCCTCAACCTATTGTGACGCGTGGATCAAGCAACGCGTACGTTAGGTCCGTGATCAAAATGGCGACCAAGACCATCAGAGTTATAACGATAGTTATTCCCTGCACAAGAGGAATATCGAGAGTAAGCGCTGCTTGCGTAAACGCGTAACCCAATCCCGGCCATGAGAAAGTCGTTTCCAATGCAGGCGCACCCCCCAGCGCAGCGCCAAATCCAAGCCCAATGATTGTGACTACTGGACTGACCGCATTCCTCAATGCGTAACGGTACGTAACCGTGCGTTCGCTTAGCCCACTCGCGCGAGCGGCTAGAATGTAATCCTGCCTCATGACTTCGAGCATATTGGCCCGCACAAGCCGAACTATCGTGGCTAGGTTCACGTACGTTAGTACAAGGGTAGGTAGAATCAAGTGCGCAATCTGATCGAGAAGGGGATTCCCCCACCAGTAGTAGCTTACGCTAACTGCTCCGCTGCCAGGAAGTAAGCCTAGGTTAAATGAGAAAATTATGACCAGCATGATCCCAAGCCAGAAAGTTGGCATCGAATAGCCGAAAATCGCGGTTGTAGTAATAGCGTAATCCATCTTTGAATATTGATGTTTCGAAGAGTAAACACCTACTGGTATTCCGATAACGATCGATAGGATCAACGCGAGAACTTGCAGCTCCAAGGTGCTCAAAGCCCATGGACCGATCTGAGAAGCAACAGGTCTCCCGGAAATCGAAACGCCGAGATTTCCATGCATGAGATCCCAGAGCCAGTAAAGGAAACGCTGCCAAACCGGTTGATCAAGATGGTAGTAGTGCGTTAGTGCCTCGAGCACCGCTGGATTCGGGTTCCTCAGGCCAACTCGGATAAGATTCAACGGGCTTCCGGCGGCATTGCCCACACCATAAGTCAGAATCGCAACTCCCAAAAAGACAGGAATCATGAAGAGCAAGCGGCGGATTATGTAACGGATGAGGCTTGCCAAATCCTACTCGCATCATTGAAATACTCGCCAAAATGCAATTAAGATTTGCGCTCGATTCACAATCGGTTCAATACTCTCCTCTCGAAACGTATAGAAGCAAGCGGCCGTCTTCGTCTCGTGCTCCCAAGATTTTCTAACGTTCCGTAATGCTAAATGCGCTCATAAATTGCTGAGACTGCCAACATCAAGAATAAGATCAAACCCGCTAGAAAAAACACCAACGCCTTGCGTTCGGATTCTTTGTGCTTCAACGAAGAATAACCCTGTTTCGAAGCCAAGAATGTTTTTCTGAATTGTGTTACACCAATCGAAGACGCGAAATCCAATAGACCGGCAAGAATGAACAAGGCAGCGACTTCTACAAGCATTATGTCCCCCATGGCTTCAATGAAAGTGTGCTTGAGAAATGTTAGAAGGTATCCCGCAACACTGTCGACAGCAAGGAGACCTGCGACAAGTAGAAGAGACCTGCGCAGCATATTGAGAAAGCTTAACATAAGCCGCCTTCCAACACGATTATTCACTACGAGGAATTAAGCGCGTGCCAAAGCCTTGAGACCTAGGAAAAGAGTTAAGGCGAAGAAAAAAAATCCAAGTCGGCTTCGCTCATACTCGTTCACAATCACGATTGTGGTTATCGCGATCTTCATAGTTGGCTCTTATTTCCAATCGCTTCCTACAGTTGAGCATATTCCTGCAGGCTTCGAATTCAAATCGCAGGAATGGATGCCATATGTTCCAGGCGATGCGGAATATGTTGGGTATGTGAATTATAGGCAGGCTTACTACGTAAGTCACAATTCTTCGCTCTTCGGAACAGAGACTCTTCTTGAAATTCCTCAGTTGGGCCTCAAAATAAACCCGATGGAGATCACTTATGAATTGGTAATCCAATTGCCAGAGCCGAAATATAGCGGTTCCACAACGATACTTCAACTGACCGCTAAGAGGCAGACTGACCTCGTTAACGATCTGGCATCTGTCAACGTGACGAGGACGCATCTTCCCTTGAATTATGATGGGCACATGGTTTACGAGCTGCTAATGCGCAAATTTGGAGATCAGAACTTAAACCTCGGTTACATGACCGTCTTCAACAATCAACTTATGCTAAGCAACGATAAATCTAGTGGCCTCCAGAACGTAGAGGCTATTCTTTATCACGTAAGTTCGAGCGAGAAAAGCCTGTTCGACGACATAACCGTAAGGCAGGCAGTGTATGCAACGGGGGTTACGGATGAGAACTACGTAGGACTGTATGTCGGGATGTTTTCAACTCAGCTAAACGATACAAAGATGGTGGTCAAAGCCGTAATTGGCAACAGTGACTCCATATCGGTCTCAAGAGCTCTGCTCTTTCCAACCTCCGGCATTGCCCTAGAACACTTGAATGAGGCACATGAAATCTACAAGAACGCTACGAGCTATAGAATTCTGGATTCATGGTTGGTTGTGACCTACAATTACCCACTAGGCAAATTGCGGTCTGAATTGATCGGAATCTAGCGACGTCTTTGCCGTAGGGTGAACCTGTGGCTAGGTAGCTCTTCACAGATCCTGGATCAAGTAGGTTAGTTCATCTGGCAATGGCCTTCAGAGATCGGGTGCATATCTTCACGGTGAAAGGCCTGTAACCTGCCTTCTGCATCCAGAAAGCATGTTCAGCGATCTTAGATCGCAAGGGAGAGTTTTCGTGGTGTCGTCATGAAAATGGCGATGCCTGCGAACCTGTTTTGACCGTTCGATTCTGATTCTTCAGGTAGCTGGCTAAGCCCGATCCCCCGCTGGACCATCCATGGTTCGGGTTGGTGAATGGACAGGGCCCCAGTATGGGCGACTAGACAAAGTGGGCTCCTGGAAGCTCGAAATGGTGCCTGTCGCCTGAAGGCCAGCAAAAACATCGAAAGGAGGTAATTAGGAAGAAATGATTAGCGTTGGAATCGACGTCCACCAGAAACGCTGCCAAGCATGCCTCAAAGACCAGCAAGGTCGTCTAATCGAGGAACTCAACTTCCAAAACAACGAAAAAGGCATCGAACAGGTAAAGAAACTTCTCGCAAGCTACCCTGAAGCAAGTAGCCTTAGAATCTACACGCATTGCCTTGCGAAGTCAAAGCGAGTGTTTCAATGAACAATCAACAGGCGTTGGACGAGCTGTCCCCCTTAATGAGGTACTCTCAACTCCTGGAAAGGGTGATCGAAGACTCGGGCACTACGAAGAAATACGCAAGTCAATGCGTCGTTTTGATTTTGCATCAGATTGATTCGGATCGTACCCTTCAACTAATTAAGGATGCAACTTCCACTGGAGCACTAAGCTTGCCCTCTGCATTTTGTATGTGGGATTTCGGGGTTACTGCAAGCCCCAAGGTCGGGGGGTGATGTTCTCCTCATTAAGACAAAGATAGGACCCACGGGCTGCGCTGAACTCGACACCGCAATTGCGAATAGCATTGTGATTCCGCGTGACGACTTCTACGGTGAATATGAGACAATGAAGTTCACGCCGTTGAAACCGCCGATAGTGTACACTCTGTCTTGCTCTGGCAGTTTATCTTCGCTTTTCTCTCAAGAGGAGAAGGGTATTGGAAACAGGGGTTGACACGGTGCCGAAGGCAGCTCAGGACTACTACGGCACGTGGGACGATAAGTCCCCCATCCAGCGTGAGTGGATCAAGGATTACTTGGAGTCACTCCACGAGTGGGGACTCGCTGCCAAGGAAAACAATAGGTACAAAATCGATTTGCAGAAACCCAAGGAGAAGGACTTGGAGAAATATTTCTGTGAGAAACTGTGCGCTAAGGAGACATTCTTCGGGGGAGAATTGGAAAGGGAACAGAAAGTAATTCCGGAATTCAGAGATGCAGGCGTCATTAAGAGCATGGGCATGCCCAGAGATGAAAAATACTCGACCGCGCGGTTCATGTCTTTGACAACTATAGCGATGTGAAGTTGCGAAAAGGGAGTTTTCTCTGACTCTGTCGGCTTCATTCGGCTTCATAATACTGAACTAGTCGCATATCCTTCGCCTTGGCTTAATCTTTTCTGCCGCGGCATCCAACGCCAACATTTCTCGATTACTATTTTGTAATCTTGATTCATTCAATCTATCGATTTATTGCATCTCTGCATTTCAAGAAGACGGCTAGGATGTTCGTGGATGGCGCTTTTTTCTCAATCGTACTCGCATGTCGTCGATATGCTTGCTTTCCTTTTCCATCAATCTAAACGCTTGATCCAATACTTCGCGGGTCATGGCTGAAGGTACGATGGCAACGCCATCTCGATCCGCAACCACGAGATCACCTTTATGTACAGAGATAGATCCACAATTCACCGGCGCCCCTGGCAATAGAACTTCTACTCGGTGGTAGCCCGAGATCGGTGTCACTGTTGAAGAGAAAACTGGAAGTCGCAGTTTGATGATCTCCTCTATATCCCTCGCCGCTCCGTAGATGACTGCTCCCGCAATGCCAGAGAGCTTTGCATACCTGCTCACTAAGCCGCCCCAGGCGCTGCATGCCTCTGTACCAGATGCTATGACCATGACGCTTCCTTTGTCTGCGAGATCAATCGCGCCCATAAGGCCTTCTCTAAGTCCTTTGAGTGCGTTTGGTTTTGCCTGTACGAGAACGGGCATAGCTCTGCCGATAGCTACTGCTTGATCAAACGCAGGAGAGAGGCCAGAGATGACTCCTTCCACCCCCATGCTATCCAGCACGTCCGATACAAGAGAGCTTCTCAGTTCACGAAGTCTGTGACTATATGTGCCGTCGTTCACGATTCATTTATCCCTCATGAACGGCCTGCCGCGCTGAGCGTTGAGTGCGCACCCCACTTGAGACAATCGATATCTGATCCAATTGCTACGAACTTGAATCCACCATCAATTGCGTTCTTGATTTCATTAATACTATGGCAGATGCGATTAATTTCTGGCATAGGAACTACTTCGCATAGCTCTACCTGTCTTGCAGTTCAAAAGGTGGAAACAAATCAAAGCAGTAGGACTTGTATGCTGCTATTGGTCTCAATTGTTGCTCGACTCCTCAGTTCCTCTACCTTCGTACCGTTGCCAACCGTAAAATGTTAGGAGCCTTTTCGTCTCTGAAGAGCGGACATGATTTCTTGTATTCGTTCGAGAGCTATCTTCAGTTTTTCTCTGGCTGCTGCAAACGACAGCCTGATGAACCTCTTATTGCGAATTCCAAAGGCGTCTCCTGGCACAACTGCCACCTTAGCTTTGTTCAATAACTCACTCGCGAGTTCCTGGGAGTTTAATGTATATGCTGATACATTCGGAAACGCGTAGAACGTTCCCCTAGGCGAGCAACATGATATACCGTCGATTTTTCTCAGTTCTCTCATCACCATGTCCCGTCGCAGCTGGTACTCAGATACCATTTCTTTGATGGACTTATCCGTTCTTTCATCGCGCAATGCCAATGCCGCGGCGCGTTGGGCAAAAGTGCATGCGCCGGTAACTAAATGACTGTGAATTGCAGTAACGCGCGTCGCGATGCTTTTCGGCGCCGTCAAGTAGCCGAGCCGCCATCCTGTCATGGCTGTTGCCTTTGAGAATCCGTTGACAACGATGGAAAGGTCCCTCATGCCCGCAAATGATGCAATACTGTAGTGTCTTTCTCCGTCGAAGAGTATCTTTTCATAAACCTCGTCTGACAGAACCAGGAAATGTTTCTGCTTGGCTAAGTCAGCCAATGCATCTATGTCAGATCTAGCGGCAACGCTTCCTGTCGGGTTGTTTGGGGAATTGAGGATCAGCATCTTTGTTCGCGCAGTAAGCACTTTTTCAACCTGAGAGGCTGAAATTCGAAAGCCTTCAGACTCTTCTAATGGAAGGTAGACTGGGTGACCGCCACAGAGTTCTATGCATGGGACGTAGCTTACCCAATACGGGTCCGGAACAATCACCTCATCGCCCGGATTGACGGTTGCCATCATTGCACTGTAGATAGCTTCCTTTGCCCCAACAGTGACAACAATCTCGCTTTTCGGATCAGCCTCAATGTTGTTATCTCGCTGGAGCTTCTCTGCGATCGCTTCCCTCAACTCCATAAGACCTGGAGTATCCGAATAGAAGGTGTATCCCTCGTCAAGTGCCTGCTTTGCGTACGCTCGTATGTGTTCCGGAGTGACAAAGTCGGGTTCACCGGCCGAAAGGCTTATCACGTCTTCTCCGGCGCGCTGCAATTTCTTGACTTGATCCATAATTCCCAGTGTTGCCGAGGGTTTGACTTTGGCTCTTTCAGCAATGAAGTCCATAGCCACCGATTCACTGTGCGTCATCTTAAGCCTTCCACGCAGACCTGTCCGATCTGTGCTGTAACCTCTGAAATAAATCGTGAGCCGACTGCTCTCATTTTCTGCCCTCCAAAGCAAATCTCCACTATACGGAGCACGTCCACATCAGGCGGTGCCGCAGCTTCGTTATCCCCGGAACCTTAACTGCTTCACTTCTGTTCATGAAATACGACTTCACAGGCGGGTTGTTCGCTATCACTTCATTTGCTTGAGCGCAGTATCCCAGCATTCTTTCTTTATCAAGAGTCATCCAGACTGAAATCTAGACTTGTTTGGTTCAATCTGATTCCCTGCGATAAGAGCGCCAGTTTCTTTGTTGAAGATCGCGCTAAGCAAGCGGATGTATGCATTCGCATTATCCTATACCGTCTATCCCAATCGATCATTCCATGGACACTGCTGCCTGCACTCCAACGTGGTATCTGTTCCAACACGTGTGCGATCGAGTCACCGTCTGCCTTGACTGAATCAACAACCCTCACTGCGTTCAAGGAACCGGTGTCTCCAACGAGACCCTCTCCACGCGGGTTGAAGGCTGTTTGATCTAGCACTGCTCTGTTTCCAACCTTCCGTATTAAGATGTGTAGTAGCCTCATAGGACCTGCACCTACAACGACAACGTTCTCTCCGGGTTTGAACTCCACTGCCGGTAATGTGTTCAAATAATTCAAAAGAGGCCCAACTTGAGTAGCTTCTTCAAAGGACGCGCTATTCCCGACAAGGGTTACTACACCCTTTTCCAGGAATCCCTGAGGCAGTGCTACATATTCCGACAATGCGAGACTGTTGTCATACAAAGGAATCGTCTCCTCGCAAATATCAATGAACCATCGCCGACGCGGGACACATCGCCCACAATGGTAGTCTGCCTTCGCGTATACGCGTGTCCCTACTTCAATGCTCTGCCTCTGAGACGAACAAATTCCCCTGCAAGTTTATGAAATAATTTCGGACCTTGCCCGGCTGTTTAGGCTCTAATGTCAGATATTGCTATCCCATAGGCTCTCAACCTGACCACGGCTCCACCAAGAACCATACTAGGGGCCGATCATGCTTCCTTTGGACAGCCGGGAACTTCATGTCGAAACTTTCGGCGATCGTCTCGTTGTTTCGCATTCTCTTCGACGGTTGACGCTGATGAAATGTCCCTAAGGGTAGGGGCGGGCTTTAGGTGGAGG
>Ga0315280_10005167_pt1 | contig 18783 bp, 21 predicted proteins | sample YL17G06_40_MG_FD_203697 | JGI IMG/M metagenome (GOLD analysis project Ga0315280, IMG submission 203697) | Sediment microbial communities from Yellowstone Lake, YNP, Wyoming, USA - YL17G06_40 | ecosystem: Environmental > Aquatic > Freshwater > Lake > Sediment | place: USA: Wyoming | collected... | reverse complement strand
CAAGACCAGAGCCGCCAAAGTCTTTCATTAAATCCTCAAAGGTAGTCCGGGTAGAAGGACTGCCAAAGATATCGCCAATATTGCCCACGGTGCCGAACTGGTCATATTGCTTTCTCTTTTGTGGGTCGCCGAGAACGCTGAAGGCTTCGTTAATCTCCTTGAACTTTTCGTTAGCCCATTTCTCCTTCCCCGGGTTACGGTCGGGGTGGTATTGCATTGCCAGCTTGCGATAAGCCTTCTTTACCTGCTCTTCACTGGCGTTTCTTGGTACACCCAGAATCTGGTAATAGTCCTTAGCCATTATTCTTTTGCCTCACTTGTGACGCCGAGGTTTGCCTCAAAATTATAAAGTATATCAGGGCATTATGCCAAATTTTAGCCCCCTCTTAGCTATATTGACAATCACACGAATAATAAGTATACTTAGCTACGGCGCGGAGGACATTGAAGGTAAGCAGGAAATAGTGGTCATAGATGGAAGGGGGTGGTGCCTATACCAAGGGTAAAGCAGCAAGGTAAACTTCGGCGCATTAAAGGAGGGATGGAGTAACAATGAAAAAGGTCTTTTTAATTCCTTTGATAGTCGTGATAATAGGTGGGTTAATTTTTGGCGGTTGTAAGGCAGGGCCAGCGGCACCAAAGGAAATCCTTGTCGGCGTACCAGCGCCGTTAACCGGTGTGTACGCCGGTTTCGGTCAAGGCGGCATATTTGGAATGCAGGCAGCTGTTGATGATATCAACAAACAGGGTGGAGTAAATGTAGCCGAGTACGGGAAGAAGCTGCCTATTAAACTTAAGATCGTCAATACCGAGAGCGACCCGATAAAAGCAGGGACTCTTGCCGAAAGCCTGATTGTTAGCGATAAGGTAAACTTTCTGGCATATGGTGATGAACCACCCCCAATGAATGCCGCTATATCTAACATAGCTGACCGGTATAAGGTCCCATACATTTGTACAACCGGTCCTTTGGAACCCTGGCTGGAAATGCGAGGGGCAGCTTCAGGACATTGGCAATACACCTGGGCTACCGGGCTATTTGCCCTGGGCATGCCAGCTCCAGCGGGAGATTTCAGGGCTAAGGCGGGATACTCAATAGCGGATACATGGCAGGGTATGATTGACTTGTTCGGCGGCCAGACCAATAAGAAGGTGGCAGTATTTGCCTGCGATGACCCAGACGGCGTTGGCTGGTATGGGGCATTCCCCCCAATGCTAAAGGGCTGGGGTTATGAGGCTGTCGGGATAGACAAAAAGCTGGGCTTAGTACCTACGGAAACCACGGACTTTAGCTCTGTCATAAACGAATGGAAAGCCGCTAAGTGCGAAATAGTCTGGGGTAATGCTATCGCCCCCTTTGTGGGGACATTGCTGAAACAATGTTCGGCGCTGGGCTTTAAGCCTAAGATGGCTTCCATTGGCAGGGGACCACTCTTCTATGAGGATGTATCAGCCTGGGGTGGTGACCTACCACTCGGTGTCGGTGTGGAGATATGGTGGGATCCATCATTTGGAGATTCCCCGGGTATTGGCGGCACAACCCCGCAATCACTCGCCAAAAGATGGACTGATACCGGCAAACAGTTAAACCGCAATATCGGGCCAGGCTATAGCATAATTCAAGTCATAATTGACGCTGTCGAAAGGGCTGGCTCACTGGACAGCGCAAAGGTTAATGCCGCCCTGGCAACAACCGATTTAATGACAGTACGTCATCGCATCAAGTTTGAGGGGGATTACCACTTTAGTCGAGGTCCGATCGTCTATGGCCAGTGGCAGAAGGTTGACAAGCCGTGGACATGGGAATGTCCTGTCATCTTTACCAAGCATGACTTTATAAAAGCCACGGGCAAGCCGATATTCCCCATTCCTTAACAAGTGATAAAGCAAACTAGGTAGCAGCAGAGGGGAGCTGAAGATGTATCATCTTCAGCTCCCCCCCGAGTGATAGAAGCGGTGTTTTTAGCTCGAGGAAAGGTGGTGACATTGGGCGAACCGATTCTTTCTATCGCTGGAGTAACCAAGCGTTTTGGCGGGTTAGTTGCCCTCAGAGACTTAAGCTTTGATATAAAGAAGGGTGAAGCTGTAGGTCTTATGGGCCCAAACGGTGCCGGTAAGACAACGCTATTAAATGTCATCGCTGGTGAATACAAACCTGACTCTGGGGTAGTAAAGTTTAGTGGGAAAGACATCACCGGTCTTCCCCCGCATAAAATTTGCCACCTTGGAGTTGCCCGAACCTACCAGATTCCTCAGCCCTTTGTCAATTTAACCGCCATGCAAAACATGGTAGTGGCGGCTAGATTTGGCAGAGGTCTGGAAAAGGCTGCCGCGGAGAGAGAGGCTATTGAAATACTTGATATCGTAGGTCTTTCTGAAAAGAAGGACGTGCTGGCTAAAGACTTGGTAACAGTAACCCTCAAACTGCTTGAACTGGCTAGAGTCTTGGCCAGCAAGCCGGCATTGGTGCTGCTCGATGAAGTAGCGGCGGGCTTAACCGAAGCGGAGATACCGAAGCTACTGGACACCCTAAAGAGAGTGCGCGCCATGGGCATAACCTTTCTATTAATTGAGCATGTTATAAACGTAATGATGCAGGCAGTTGATAGGATTGTGGTGATGAATGAAGGCGCGAAAATCGCCGAAGGCACACCCAAGAAGATAATGAAAGACAAAAAGGTTATTGAAGCCTACTTCGGTTAGTAACATTGAAAGGTTTGTTTTTGAGGTACAATGGGAAAACAAAGCCAGGTAAAGTCTCAAGAGACATTACTGAAAATTAATAAAATAGACGTGTTTTATGGCACTTTTCAAGCCCTGTGGGATGTGTCATTAGTCGTTAAACTTGGTGAAATCGTAGCTCTCATTGGCTCCAATGCTTCAGGTAAGTCTACCCTGATAAACGCAATATCAGGTGTAATGCATCCAGCCAAGGGTGCTATTGAGTTTGAGGGGCAAGACATCTCAACCCTGGACCCTTTCCAAATAGTTACCCTCGGTATCTCCCAAGTTCCCGAGGGGAGAAGAATCTTCCCCGAAATGAGCGTACTGGACAATCTTATATTAGGTTCATACAACCAGAGGGCGAGGTCCAATAAGAAACAAAACCTGGAAAGGGTTTACGAACACTTCCCTTTGCTGGAAAAGAGGAAGAACCAGCTGGCTAAAACACTAAGCGGTGGAGAGCAACAGATGCTGGTGATAGGGCGAGGCTTAATGTCGGACCCGAAGCTTATGCTTCTTGATGAAATATCACTTGGTCTTGCCCCCATAGTTATTGATGAACTGTATAAGGCTTTGCGGGAAATTAGAGCCAGGGGTATTACTATCCTCTTCGTCGAGCAGAATGTGAGGCGAAGCCTCAAAGAAGCTGATAGAGCCTATATTATGAAAGTGGGGCGTATTGTTTTAGGCAAGGATGTGGCGCAACTCCGGGAGGAGGAGATTAGAAAGGCATACTTCGGGGTATAAAGTCGATTTAGGATGTAAAACAAATGGCCTTAGAATTTTTAGGTAACTTAGCTACTCCTATAATTATGGGACTTCTGCTCGGCGGATTATACGCATTAATTGCCTTAGGTCTTTCCCTAGTTTTCGGAGTTATGAAACTGATAAACGTAGCTCATGGAGACCTGGTGGTATTCGGCACCTACGTTGCCTTTTTCTTAATGACTGGGACAGTTACGAACCATGAATTTGCAATATTGGGGATAGACCCTATTCTAAGCCTAATCATAAGTATACCCTTATTATTTATAATCGGTTTTGCTATTCAAAAATATCTCTTGAGCCGAGCCTTTGGAATATCAATGGAAGCTCCGCTCATTATTGCCTTTGGGATTTCTCTGATACTTCAAAATACTTACCAGATATTCTGGTCTCCGATGTCACGGGGTTTAACAACGTCTTACACCCTTGGAGGTTTTAATTTTGTTGGCGCTGTTGTACCGATAGCGTATCTGCTTGATTTTATTGCTGCTTTAGTGGTGACGCTTTTTCTCCGTGAATTTCTGAGGAGAACTTATTTGGGCAAGGCTATCGCTGCTGCCTCTCAGGATAAGCGGGGGGCTCAGTTGATGGGGATAAATACTGGCCGCGTGTATGCCTTCGCTTTCGCCATTGCTATGGCAACGGCGGCTGTAGCCGGTGTGTTTCTAGGACTGACCTTTCCCTTTACTCCCACATCAGGGGTCTCCTTTCTCATCATCGCCTTTGGCGTGATAATAATAGGAGGTTTAGGCAGCATGCTGGGGACATTTATTGGGGGTATGGTCTTGGGACTGGCTCAGACTCTTGCTGGCTATTTCCTTGGTGCTGCCGCTCAGATGCTTTTTGCTTATCTCATAGTGCTTGTAGTATTAGCCGTAAGACCGCAAGGCATTTTTGGACGTTGAACGGAAGATGAAAATAAATATTCAGCGATTGGGGAAAGGACTGTTACTGCCAGTAGTGCTCTTAGCCGTGCTGGCGATATTTCCAATAATAGGGGTTCCCCGTAGTTGGCTCCTTTACCTCTTTCTCTTTTTTACATACCTAAGTATGGCCAATATGTGGAATTTGCTTGCTGGTTATAGTGGCCTGATGTGCCTGTGTCCGGCGGCGTTTATTGGGCTGGGAGGGTACACCCTAGCAATAGTCACATGGCTTGGTTTACCTTTTTATATCGGAATAATAGGGGGAGGTGTAGTCGCCGCGGCATTTGCTATGCTTATATCTATTCCCGTCTTTAGACTGAGAGGCATATATTTCGCCATCGGAACACTGGTTGTGCCCGAAGCATTGAGGATTGTATTTTTCCTCTGGAGGCCTGTTGGAGGGGCGTTACATGGTGGGGGCGCCGGCTATATGATAAAAGGTATCGGTGGGATTACCATGACAGAGATTTACTGGCTTACTCTTGCTATCGGGGTTGTATCAATTTTCCTTATGCGAATAATCTTGCGCTCGAGGCTGGGGCTGGGACTTGCCGCCATTCGTGATAACGATAGAGCTGCGGCTAGTTCCGGGGTAGATGTTTTCAGATTAAAGTTGTACGCCTTTATCATTGCCGCCTTCGTGATGGGAATAGCTGGGGCTATCTTTTACGTTTACCAGGGATATATAGAGCCATCAAGCGCCTTCAATATCCGATGGCTAATGACATTAATGCTCGCTACTGTCATAGGCGGCATGAGCACTGAAGAAGGGCCAATTGTGGGAACAATCATCGTTGTCTTTTTGCATTTCCTGCTAGGCAGATATGCTGGAATCAGCCTACTCATACAGGGCATAATACTGGTTGGTATAATGTTACTGGTGCCGCAAGGTATTATAGGCTTCCTCCGCAAGAGAAGGATTTACCACTCCCTGTTGCAATTGGTTACCAGGTGGTGAGCTAACGGCAAAAGTCATTGTTCAGACTGTGTTGTGGAAGTGGTTCCATCGAAGAAGCGATCAATGGCACCGCGTAGTTCTTTATTAGTGAATGGCTTGGTTACGTATCCGTCGGCACCCATAATATCCTGGCTGAGCTTCTTGTTGAGGTCATAGCCTACAGCTGTAATCATGACCACAGGGATTTCCTTGGTAGCCTGGTCCCTCTTAATTACGTAGCAGGCAGTAAGGCCATCCATCTTTGGCATCATCATGTCCATCAGAATGATGTCTAGTTTTTCGTTGTGAGCCATTTCTAATGCCTCGGCACCATCTTGTGCCTCGAGGACGGCAAAGTCATTGCCCAGTATTCTACGTACCAGTTGCCTCACGGATGGTTCGTCATCAACAATGAGTACTTTCTTTTTGCTCGGAGTGGGCACTTTCTTTTTACTCGTTTCGCCCATTTGTATTGTGGTCCCCCTTATGTCCGGTCAGTCTGCCAGATTTCAGGTCTTTGTCAGCACTACTTCAGCCATGGCTGTTTTAAAGAATGCGTTAACGATAAGCGGGTCGAACTGAGTGCTAGTGCAGCGCTTGATTTCGTCTAAAGCCTCTTTTCTAGACATGGCTGAGCGATAGGGACGCTCGGACGTCATAGCATCAAAAGCGTCAGCCACCGCCAGGATTCTAGCCGCCACGGGTATGTCATCGCCGGCTATAACCTGATGAAGTCCAGTGCCATCGTAATGGGCGTGGTGATGCTCAATCATCTCGACCACCTTCCCATTAGTCACCGGCTTGACAATGCCAGCGCCCACTTGGGCATGAATCATAATGTGCTCATACTCCTCATGGGTCAGTCTGCCCGGCTTATTTTGAATAAGTTGGTCAACCGCAATCTTACCGACGTCATGGAGTAAACTCCCCCAGCGCAGGTCATCCATGTCAGTTTCAGATAGACTAAGTTCATTACCTATAGCTAAGGCAATCTCGGTCACCCGGCGCGAGTGACCGGCAGTGTACCTGTCCTTGGCTTCGAGGGCGAAGACCAGCGCCTCAATGGCGCCAAGGAAAAGCTTCCGAATCTCCCTCGTCTGCTCCGCGACCTTTTCCTCCAGATGTTGCTGATAATCTCTAATTTTAAGCTGTAGCCGTCTTTTCTCGAGAGCACTGTGAACGCTTACGGCAACCTCCTCTAGGTTGAAGGGCTTGCAGATATAATCATCGGCTCCTTGCTTTATACACTGGATGGCAACACTAATTTCGGTAACGGCTGTAGCCATAATGACCGCCGTGTCAGGATAGCCAGCCTTTATTTCGGGGAGGAGCTCGATTCCCGATTTACCCGGCATCTTTATATCTAGAATCACCAATGCAATTGGATTGCTTCCTAGCTTGTTTAATGCCTTCTCAGCAGTATCCACTTCCGCGCACTCGTAGCCTTCGCCTGATAGTTTCTGGCAGAGAAGTTTTCTAATTACTGCTTCATCATCAAGGACAAGCACTTTTTCCTGTTGATCCGTCATATCCATATCGCTATTACCCCTATCTAGACCTTTAGACCCAAGGTCTTTTTGACTACTTCTCTTAGCTCGTCGGGGGTGAATGGCTTGGGCAGATATGGTCTCCCCGTCTTTTCCAAGAACGCCTTGGTGTTGCCACTCAGGACGTCTCCGGTGCTGAATACAATCCTTTTTGCCATCTCAGGGTGCTCCTTCTCCAGGTGCTCGTAGAGTTCCATGCCGTTCATTGATGGTGTCCTGATGTCAGCAAGGCAGAGGTCGTACTCCTTTTGACTCAATATGTCTAGAGCCGCCTTTCCGTTAACGGCAACTTCCACCTGAAATCCTTCAGCGCTGAGTGTCCTCGTGCAGACCATAGCGATGTTCGGTTCATCCTCAACTACCAAGATGCTTCCCCTATTGATGTTAGCCTGTACCATAGTGTACCTCCTCCTTTGGTCAAGAACTGGAAATAGGTAGTTCGACAACAAATGTGGCTCCCTTACCTAGCTGGCTTCTGACGTAAATGTTGCCGCTATGCTCAGCTACTATCCCGTGACAGATGCTCAAACCAAGCCCGGTTCCTTTGCCCACTTCCTTGGTGGTATAGAACGGGCTAAATATTCGGCTCAGGTTTTCCTTGGAAATACCCGGCCCGTCATCAGCGATTGAAATCATGGCAATATTGTCAGACCTTTTGGTGGTAATGGTTAGTGTGCCCCTATTATGTGCCTCAGCCATGAAATATTCAGCATTGATGATGAGGTTAAGAAAAACCTGCCGTATCTGGAAATGGTCAATCAAGACCTCCGGAAGGGCAGGGTCAAACCGTTTAACGACATCAATGTTACTTACCTTTTGTTCATAGGCGCGCAATTTCAGCACGTCCTCGATAATGTTATTTATCTGGCTTGGTTGCTTCACTGGTGCATGTTTCCGGGCAAAGGTGAGGAGGTTTTTGACTATACCAGCGGCGCGCTGAGCCTCGCTGTGGACAAGTCCCAAATCTTCCTTGACATCGGTAGCGGTATCCTTCCTCTCCATGAGCAACTGGGAAAAGCCGATAATGCTCGTCAGGGGATTGTTAAGCTCGTGGGCGATGCCAGAGGCTAGCTCGCCGATGGAAGCGAGTCGGTCAGTCAGCATAAGTTGCTCCTCCATTACCTTGCGCTCGGTGATGTCCCTTACGATGGTGATGTGACCAGCCGGATTGCCCGAAGCATTCCTTAGCACACTGGTGCTTAACTCAGCGGGAAACTCAGTGCCGTTAGCTTTAAGCAGGGTGTATTCCACGCCTCCAATTTTCCCCTCCTTTATAGCTTTTCGCATGTTGGCTGTTATCTTCTCATGGTCACGGGGGGCAACAAGCTCAAAGGCGTTTTTCCCCACAAGCTCATTCTTGGAATTAAAGCCATGTATCTCCACCGCTCTTTGGTTTACCTCGGTGATGATGCCATTCAAATCAATAACTGATATCCCATCGGTCACCGACTCAAACATCTTCCGTAACTGCTCTCGATTCTCCCTTAGTGCCTCTTCTGCCTGCTTGTGCTTGGTGATGTCCATAAAGTTTCCCAGAACAGCCCGTTTTCCTTTGTATTGAATGGAGGTAACTGTCTCCGTAGCCCACAAAATCTTCCCACCCTTGACAATATACCTTAACTCGTAAGGGGCAAGGCTTTTTCCCTTCAACATTTCTACGGCGTTTTCTCTAACTCGCTCCCTATCTTCAGGATGGACAAGCTCCAGAGATTCCGTACCTAACAGTTCATCTTCGCTATAGCCGGTGTATTTCTGAAACTGAGGATTAACAAACTGGAACTTCCCATCCTGAACAATGTAAATGCCGACCGGCGAGCTACTGGTTAAGGTTTGGTAAAGTTCCTCTGCCTGCTTGCGCTCGGTGATGTCCTCATGAATTATGAGGTAATCGCCAGTTTCCAGTGTCACTGTTCTAAAGTATATTACCTTCTCTGAGCCATCTTTGCAGGTAACGGTAAATACCCGATTGGGTCTCTCGCCATGTTCTGCCGCCTCCACATCGGTCTTCCAGGTTGAGATGACTTTCGTTCTGTATTCTGGGTCGGGATGCGCTTTGGCAAACCATTCTTGCCCGGTAGGGACCTCTTCCAGAGTGTAGCCAAACATCTTAACGAACTTGGGATTAACATATTGGTAATGACCATCCCTTGTTATCAGTGCCACCCCCAGCGGGGATTCTTCCACCAGCCCCTGAAATTGTTCTTTTGCCCGGCGCAGTTCCTGCTCCACTTGTTTGCGCTCGGTGACGTCCATGAAGTTGCCCAGGACTGCCCGCTTTCCTTTATAGATGACCGGAACAACTGCTTCTATAACGACCTTTATATTACCGTCTTTGTCACAGACCCTGAACTCATAAGGCTCCCGGCGCTCACCCTTCAACATTTTTATCGCGTTTTCTCTTACCATTGCTCTGTCTTCAGGGTGTACTAGGCTGAGAGCATTTTTACCCAGTAGTTGGTCTTGGCTAAAACCAAGCACTTTCATAATCTGTGGATTGATTATTTCGAACTTTCCGTCCTGGGCTACATAGACGCCAATTTGGGAGCTGTGAATGAGGGTGGTGACAAATTCCTCACTTAGCTTATCCGCCGTGCGTTGTTTGGTTTCTACTAATTCCACGTGTCTATCCTCTTAGTTTTGCTTGGTTACTGCGTTGACATGACTAGTCTTCGCTTTGATGTTCTCTACCTGAGCCGCGGTAAATAGCCTCCACCCCCGCCAGTCCCGGTACTCAATATCGCTAAATACTCCGTCCTTTAACCATCGGAACAGGGTATTCTTACTGACGCCGACTATTCGGCAAACCTCGGCTGTTCGGTAATAGGTCTGACCATTGATAACCACAGGCATATTTTTAATCTCCTAAGACCACTCAGGTATAGCATAGCCGATATTTGCCATTAGGCAAATCCTCCATTTGTACCTATCTAGCTTATACTTTAGTACTACGACCTCACCCCATTTTCACCCTAAAAAAAACTTGCTAGACAATCTTATTGGCTTGATGATAGGATAGGCTGTCATCACTAGCGGCTTATGGAAAGCATAATCATTCTGCTCCTGGCACTGGCTATTGACCTGAGTGTGGGTGAGTTTCCTCGTCCTGTGCACCCTGTGGTCGGGATGGGGAAGCTCACTTCACTTGGATTGAAGATTTCACCTCGCCACGGGCGGTGGGCTCAGCTTGTCTACGGCGTGATGTTAGTAGTATTAGTCTTAGCCATTTTTGTTCTGCCTGCCTATTTTCTCCTCTCCTATCTGGGGGGGCTAAATGTGGTAGCCTATGTTGTCATCGGCGCTTTGCTGCTTAAGTCAACCTTTTCCGTGAAAGAACTACGTCGGGCAGCCTTAAGGGTTAAACAGCTTGTTGAGGGTAAAAATCTAGACAGGGCGAGGTCTGAAGTGAGGGCTCTGGTCAGCCGGGACACCAGCCGGCTTGATGAGTCACATTTGGTATCGGCGACGATAGAATCAGTGGCGGAGAATACCAGCGATAGCTTTATTGCTCCCCTCTTCTTTTTTCTCCTTTTTGGTGTGCCCGGGGCTATAGGCTACCGCGTGGTGAACACTATTGACGCTATGATTGGTTATCATGGTGAGTATGAATATCTGGGGAAGTTTGCCGCAAGGCTGGATGATGTGCTGAATTTCATTCCGGCGCGGCTTTCGGGGCTGCTGATGGTGGTGGCTGCCTATCTATCTCGGAGGGATGGTAAGAAGGCGTGGCAGTTTATGCTTCGTGACCATGCCAAAACCGAAAGCATCAACGCTGGCTGGCCAATGAGCGCGGCGGCTGGTGCCCTCAGGACTCGGCTGGAGAAGGTGGGATACTATCGTCTTGGTGATGCCAATAACCCCCTCTCCCCTCAGCTTATCCCCTCGGTGATAAGGCTGATGGGGCTCTCTGTTCTTCTCTGGGCTGGGTTTTGCTTAATTTTGGAGGTGATGAAGCTTGTTCTTACCACCTAGGTCTGAAGTGCAGAATATAACACCCTCTCAGCATGGCGGCATGGATTATGCCGAGCTTGAGGCGCTGGGCATTGCTCCTGAGGAAGTCATAGACTTCAGTGCTAATCTAAACCCCTTTGGCCCGCCGCCGGGGATAAAGGAGGCGATGAGCCAGACGGACATCGCCGCCTACCCTGACTCCAGGGCTAGTGAACTCAGGCGTTTACTGGCGGCTAAGCTGGGGGTGAATGAGGAGAACATCCTGATTGGTAGCGGCTCCACTGAGCTAATACGCCTGGCGGCTCTTGCCTACTTTGGTCGGGGGGACTCAGTCCTCATCATTGAGCCTACCTTTGGTGAGTATGAGGTTGCCTGCCAGGTTTCCGGGGCGTCTATTATTAAGCAGCGCCGTGCCCCAAAAAGCTTCCGGCTAAACATAGAGGAGACGGTTAAGTTAATTCATAAGCATCGCCCCAAGGGTATCTTCATTGACAATCCCAATAACCCCACCGGTCAGTATCTTTCGCTTGAGGAGTTTAAGAGGCTTCTTGGTGCCGCTAAAGATTTTCTGGTGGTGCTGGATGAGGCTTACATCACCTTTGTTGATAAGGTGTGGCCTTCTCTGGGTTTGATTAAAAGGAATAACCTGCTTATCCTGCGCTCCATGACCAAGGACTATGCCCTGGCCGGACTTCGCCTCGGCTATGGGGTGGCGGGGAAGGAAATCATCTCAAGTCTACGCCGCATCTGCCCACCGTGGAATGTTAACGCTGTCGCCCAGGAGGCTGGGGTTGTGGCGGTGGCGGCGGAGGGCTATCTAAGGCAGTGCCAGATTAAGCTTAAGCCGGCGAAGAACTATCTTGTTGCTGAGCTCAGCCGCCTGGGACTGCCCCCCGTGCCCTCGGCGGCGAATTTCTTGTTGGTTGAGGTGGGCAATGCCCGCAAGTTTCGGCAAAAGCTACTCGAGAGGCGAATGCTGGTGCGTGATTGCACGTCTTTTGGTCTGCCTGGCTATGTCCGTATCTCGCCCCGAACCCTGCCTGAGTGCCGCCGGTTGGTTGCGGCTATTGAAGAAATGAGGGGTAAAGGGCGGTAAGCTTGACTTTTAAATCTACCATTCTTTATAATATTTCGTTGATTGGCGTTGCCCGAGTAGCGCAACGGTAGCGCAACCGACTTGTAATCGGTAGGTTGGTGGGTTCGAGTCCCCTCTCGGGCTGGGATTTGGTGGTGGGGAGGGGTGCCGGAGTGGTTAATCGGAGCAGACTGTAAATCTGCCGCCTGAAATGGCTACGCAGGTTCGAATCCTGCCCCCTCCACTCTATAGGCTAAAAAATAATCTATATTGGGCCCACATAGCTCAGCAGGAAGAGCACATTCTTGGTAAGAATGGGGTCACCAGTTCGAATCTGGTTGTGGGCTCAGAATAAAGGGAGGTTAAAAATGGCAAAGAAGAAGTTTGAGCGGGCTAAGCCCCACTGCAATGTGGGCACTATCGGTCATGTTGACCATGGGAAAACAACCTTGACCTCGGCGATGACGCTGGTGCTGTCCAAGGCGGGTACCACCGAATACCGTGAGTTTTACTCTATTGATAATGCCCCGGAAGAGAAGGCAAGAGGTATGACCATTGCCATAGCTCACGTTGAGTATGAGACCGAAAAGCGCCATTACGCCCATATTGACTGTCCTGGGCATGCTGACTACATCAAGAACATGATAACCGGGGCTGCCCAGATGGACGGGGCTATCCTGGTGGTTAGCGCCCCTGATGGTCCTATGCCCCAGACCAGGGAGCACGTCTTGCTGGCTCGTCAGGTGGAGGTGCCTTCTATTGTGGTTGCCCTTAACAAGGTAGACCTTATGGAGGATAAGGAGCTTCTCGAGCTGGTGGAGATAGAGGTAAGGGAACTGCTTACTAAGTACCAGTTCCCCGGTGATAAGACTCCCATTGTCAGGGTAAGTTCAACCAAGGTTCTTGAGTGCGGCTGTGGTAAGCGGGATTGCCAGTGGTGCGGCGCTGTCTGGCAATTGCTTGATGCCATAGATAGCTATATCCCCATCCCAACCCGACCTAAAGACCAGCCCTTCTTGATGCCGGTGGAGGATGTCTTTAGCATCAAGGGGCGGGGCACCGTGCCCACGGGAAGGGTGGAGAGGGGGGTGATTAGACCCGGCGATGAGGTTGAGATAGTTGGCTTGAAGGAGACACGCAAGACGGTAGCTACCAGCCTGGAGATGTTTCATAAGATCCTTGATGATGCCGAGCCGGGGGATGCCGTTGGTGTTCTGCTCCGGGGCATAGAGCGCGAGGACATAGAGCGGGGGATGGTACTGGCTGCCCCGGGGTCAATTAAGCCCCATACCTATGCTGAGACTGAGGTATACGTCTTGAGTAAGGAGGAAGGGGGCAGGCATACCCCATTCTTTAATGGATATAAGCCCCAATTTTACATCAGGACTACCGACGTTACCGGGACAATTGAGCTACCAGAGGGGGTGGAGATGGTTATGCCCGGCGACAACATAAAGATGAAGATAAAGCTTCTCTACCCTGTAGCCATGGAGAAGGGGCTTCGTTTCGCTATCAGGGAGGGGGGTAAAACGGTAGGCGCTGGTACTGTTACCCGTATTATTGAGTAGAGATGGCAAAAAAGAGTGAAGCCCGGCTTATCATCCATCTTGCTTGCACTGAGTGTAGGGAGAGGACATATACGACGAGTAAGAGCAAAAGGAATGACCCCCAACGTTTAGAACTTAAAAAGTATTGCCCCCGTTGTCGCACTTATACCCTTCATCGGGAGATAAAATAGGTGAGAGTCCTTTGATGACTTATCAGGGTGTGCCTCCCAAGCGTTCAAGGTTTAAATTTATCGGTGAGATTATCGCCGAGATGAAGAAGGTAACCTGGCTCACCAGGCGAGAGGTGGCTTATTTAACCTTCCTGGTGCTGGTGGTTACCATTATCGTGGGCATAATTTTGGGAGTGTTTGATTTAGGTTTTACTCGCTTGGTCAATAATTTCTTTTTGGGTAGATGAAGGCTTGGTTCCCACATTGAGCTAAATGTTGAGGAAAGGGATAACTTGTGTGTTTTCAGTAGTCTTAAGTGAGGTTATCGGTGGAGGAGAATCAGAAAAATTGGTACGTGATTCATACCTACTCCGGGTATGAAGAGCGGGTTAAGAAAAATCTGGAGCAGCGCATCAAGTTTATGGATGGTGGGGATGAAATCTCCGAGGTGGTTATACCCACCGAGGTGGAGATTGAGGTTAAAGAGGGGCAGAGGCGTAATGTGGATAAGAAGATATTGCCTGGTTACATCCTGGTTCAAATGAAGATGACCGACCAGAGCTGGAACATAGTGCGTAATACCCCTGGCGTCACCGGTTTTGTCGGTAGCGGGAATAAGCCAATGCCCCTTCAGGAGGGGGAGGTCAGTCAGATTTTGAAACAGATGGCAGCCGAAGCACCTAAGGTTAAGGTTGGTTTTCGTAAGGGGCAGAGCGTGAGGGTGACTAATGGTCCATTTATTGATTTTGTCGGGGTGGTGGATGAGATAAGCACGGCCAAGGGCAAGGTCAAGGTGCTTTTGTCCCTTTTTGGACGGGAGACACCGGTTGAGCTTGACTTCTTACAGGTGGAGAAGCTATAGTGGCGAAAAGGGTTAAGGCGATAATTAAATTACAGATTCCCGCCGGGAAGGCAAATCCAGCGCCGCCGGTAGGTCCTGCCTTAGGACAGCACGGGATTAACATTATGGCATTTTGTAAGGAGTATAATGAGCGCACTGCCAACCAGGCTGGCTCTATTATTCCTGTTGAGATAACCGTCTATGAGGACAGGTCATTTACCTTTGTTACCAAAACCCCACCAGTGAGTGATTTATTGAAGAAGGTATTAGGCATAGAGAAGGGGTCGGGCACGGCTGGTCATGAGCCGGTAGGTAAGTTATCTCGAGCTCAACTTCGTGAAATCGCCCAGCTTAAGCTTCGGGACTTGAATGCTACCAGCATTGAAGCCGCCGAGCGAATTGTTGAAGGCACTGCCCGAAGTATGGGGATTGAGGTGGAATAGGGTGGCAAAACACGGCAAGAAATATCTTGAGGCAGCGAAGCTTTTAGACCGGACAAAGGCGTATCATCCTCGGGATGCTATCGAGTTAGCCAAGAAGATGGCTTATACTAAATTTGATGAGACGGTTGAGCTTCACCTTCGGATGGGTGTTGACCCCCGTGATGCCACTCAGCAGGTTCGTGGTGTTGCTCTACTGCCCCATGGTTTAGGCAAGAAGGTGCGCGTCCTGGTTTTTACTCAGGGCGAGGCGGCGAGGGCGGCTGAAGCTGCCGGGGCTGATTCCGTTGGTGGTGATGAGCTGATTAAAAAGATTGAGGAAGGGTGGTTGGACTTTGATATTGCTATTGCTACCCCGGATATGATGGGCAAGGTAAGCCGGCTGGGGAAAATCCTGGGCAGAAAGGGGTTGATGCCTAACCCCAAGTCGAACACAGTGGTGGCTCCCGATGACTTGCCTAGGGCAATTGGTGAAGCCCGCCAGGGGCGGGTTGAATTTAAGCTGGACAAGACCGCTATCATCCATGTCCCGGTGGGGAAGGTTAGTTTTGACGAGGATAAGCTATTGAGCAACCTGGCGTCAGTAGTTGAGGCGGTGGTGAGGGCTAAGCCGGGTGGTGCTAAGGGCCAGTATGTTAAGAGTGCCACCTTAACCACGACTATGGGACCGGGTGTGGAGCTTGACCTTAAACCAACCTTATCTTTAACTACCGGTTAACAATATGAAAGGGGATATTTATGGGAGAGGTTGCCATTGTTGGCGCTGGTCAGACGGCGTTTACCCGTAGTTGCGGGATGTCTATCAGGGAGTTATGTTTTGAAGCCTTTAAGGAGGCGATGGAGGGTCTGGATATTACCACTGAGAAGATAGATGCCTCCATTGTTTGTTCGGCGCCGGAATATGATAAACAGCGCTCGCCGGCAGGCTTAATATCGGAGTATCTGGGGCTAACCCCCAAGCCAAGTTTCTATGTTGAGACGGTGTGTTCCTCCAGTACCACCGGCTTAAGGGTAGCCTGGTCGCTAATACAGGCAGGGCTGCACAAGGTAGTAGCGGTGATAGGTTTCCAGAAGATGTCGGAGCTCTCCTCCCGTGATGCTGCCGAGAGGATGGGGAGGGGAGGGGACATAATCTGGGAGTCGCCCTTTGGCTTGACCATGCCCGCCGGTTATGCCCTTTATGCCCAGGCTCATATGGCTAGGTATGGGACGACTGAGGAGCAGATGGCTAAGGTGCGGGTCAAGAACTCGCACTACGGAGCGGCTAATCCCAAGGCTAACTACCGCAAGGAGCTAGCCCTGGATGAGATTTTGAACTCGGAGGTTATAACCAGTCCCCTGAAGAAGTTTGATTGCTGTGCCAACGCTGACGGTGCTTCCTGTATTATAGTTGCCGCGGGGGATGTTGCTAAGGGGATATCTAAAATCCCAATCTGGATTATTGGTCTGGGGGCGGCAACTGATACGATGAGTATGGCGGGGAGGAAGTCGCTTACTGGACTGAGTTGTGCTCAGGAGGCAGCCAAACAGGCGTATAAGATGGCTGGCATTAAACCTCAGGATATTGATGTCGCTGAGGTTCATGATTGTTTTACCATATCTGAGATTCTGGCTTATGAAGACCTCGGCTTTGCCAAGCCGGGGGAGGGGGTGGGGTTGATTGAGGAGAAGCAGACCTATGCTGATGGCAAGATTCCGGTAAATGTTGACGGCGGTTTATTATCTAAAGGTCATCCTATCGGTGCTACCGGTGGCTCACAGATTAGGACCATTGTCCGCCAGCTCAGGAGGCAGGCTACCGAGGCTCAGGTGAAAGAGGCGGAAATAGGCTTGGTTCACAATATCGGTGGCATCGGGCAATATGGCAATGTAACCATTCTCAGGAGGTAGCCAGTGGGCTTTGAGAATTTTGGCACGGTTACTTTTACTAGTGAAGCAAAAACGGCGGATTTTATAAACTACCTCGGGGCGGGTAAGGTAATGGCAACCAGGTGTAAAAAATGCGGCACCACTTACTTCCCGCCACGGCTGGATTGCCCGGCTTGCATATCAAGTGATGTGGAGTGGTTTGAGGTTAAAGGGAAGGGCAAGCTCGCTAGTTATACTAAGGTGAATTATGGTCCATCTGGTTTTGAGGCGGATGCCCCATATACCCTGGCTCTGGGCGAGTTTGACGGCGTTCAAATTCTTGCCCGTTTGAGCCGGGATATTGGGGAGAAGGATATCAAGGTCGGTATGAGTTTAACCGTGAGCCCGGTTAAATTGTCCAACAATAGACTTGCCTACGAATTTAGGCAAGCCGAGAAGGAGAGATAGGTATGGTTGGTATTACATCATATGGTGCTTATGTGCCTCTGTTCAGGTTAAGTCGGGAGGCAATAGCTAAGGGTGCCAGGGGGGAGAAGGCTATCTGCGGCTTTGATGAGGATAGCATAACCATGGCGGTGGCAGCTTCTTGTGATTGTTTAAATGGGATAGACCGTGGAACAATAGACGCTCTGTATTTTGCCACCACCACCTTCCCCTATGAGGAGAAGCCTGGGGCGCCTATTGTGGCGATGGCGGCTGACCTTAGGGAGGATATTTTTACCGCTGACTTCGCCCATTCGCTGCGGGCGGGGACTTCCGCCCTCAGGGCAGCTATAGACGCAGTTAAGGCTGGTTCAGCGAAGAAGGTGATGGTAGCCGCCGCTGACTCGCGTCTGGGGATGCCGGGCTCAGCCTTTGAGCAGAATTTTGGTGATGGTGCCGGCGTCTTGCTTATCGGTGATAGCAATGTTGTCGCTAGCATTGAAGCCAGCCACTCAGTTTATAACGAGATACTGGATATATGGCGGGCTGAAGGTGATACATTTGTTCGCTCCTGGGAGGACAGGTTTGTTGCTACCCATGGCTATCTGGAGGTGGTTGGCGAAGCCGTCTCGGGGTTGATGCGGAAAACAAAACTTAGCCCTAAGGATTTTGCCAAGGTTGTCCTCTATACCCCTGATGGCAGAAGGGGAATGGAGTTAGCTGGTAGCCTGGGCTTTGACGCTAAGACTCAACTGCAAGACCCCCTTTTTGCCGCTATGGGTAACACCGGGGCTGCCTATCCCTTGATGTTGCTGGTAGCTGCCCTTGAGGAAGCTAAGGCGGGTGACCGCATCCTCTTTGCCAGCTATGGCAATGGCAGTGACGCCTTTGTCCTGCAGGTAACCGAGCAGATAGGGAAGCTTAAAGACAGGCGAGGCATGAAGAAGCACCTTGAGTCCAAGAAGGTAATAACTGACTACAGGAAATATCTCATCTGGCGCGGGCTTTTGCCCCATGAGGAAAGAGACCCGGGACCGATTAGATACTTATCGGCACCGGCGGTGTGGCGGGAGCGCGAGGCTAACCTCCGGTTACGCGGGGTTAAGTGCCGGGTTTGCGGGACAATCCAGTTCCCCCCACAAAGGGTATGTTCCAAGTGCCATACTAAAGACCAGTTTGAGCCATATCGGCTATCCGATAAGAAGGCTAAGGTAGTTTCTTTCGCTATGGACTATGTGACCCCCGCCGCTGATTTGCCTACAGCCACTACTACTATTGATTTTGATGGTGGGGGAAGGATACAGTGCTACATGACTGACCGAGAGCCTGAGCAGGTCAAGTGTGGTTTGCCGGTGGAGATGAGCTTTAGAAAAATAATTGATAAGGACGGGGCTCGCATTTATTTCTGGAAGTCTATACCAGTAAGGATTTAAATGGTAAAAAATAGGTAGGAGGCAAAATTATGCAGGGTATTAAAGATAGGGTAGCTATAGTGGGCATGGGCTGCACCAAGTTTGGGGAGCTGTGGGATAAGGACTTTAAGGATTTGATAGTAGATGCCTGCTACGAGG
>Ga0315280_10005166_pt1 | contig 18783 bp, 23 predicted proteins | sample YL17G06_40_MG_FD_203697 | JGI IMG/M metagenome (GOLD analysis project Ga0315280, IMG submission 203697) | Sediment microbial communities from Yellowstone Lake, YNP, Wyoming, USA - YL17G06_40 | ecosystem: Environmental > Aquatic > Freshwater > Lake > Sediment | place: USA: Wyoming | collected... | reverse complement strand
AATGAGCAAGCAATGCTTGTTCCCACCACAACCTGTGATGATGGGATTGTCTATGATGGTATTCTGGTGACGTACTGACAAAATCGCTGAACAGTTAACCCTGACATTTTCCCTTGACAACGACAATTTCCCTTTTGGCATGACATTTCACACAGTATGCTTCCATGGGTCAACCTCCTTTTTCATCATAACGATAGACCTTTTCTGCTGACAATGTCAATAGCGAGGCAAAGTAAGCTAGAGCTGAACATTTGCGGCCAGGATTACCTCGGCCAGAGCCAGAGCTTCGCGTGGTTCCTTATTCTTTGCCTAGAAGCCTGAAATGTGACAGCTCCAGCAGAGAATCTGGCAGTCTGAGACTGAATCTTTGTGTAGACCGCTTACGCTATCGGCTTCCCATTTGCCTCGACTCTCTCTCCCCCTGTTTCCCCACACCAACTGTCTATAGCATCTGCCGATGTGGTCGTGCGTTCCTCTGCACTCACACCTTCCACCCGCTCTTTCCCAAGCTCCTTTAACTACGTCTACGGAGAACCCCATGTACCTACTCCTTGTGACTGATTCTGGAGACGCAACACTCAGCCTCTAGCAGCTAGAGTGCCTTACTCTTGCCAGTCACCACCTTCTGCCCGTGCCATAACTCCACGTAAGTAGGAAACTGTTTCTTGGCTCCGCACTTCTTGCAAACACCGAGACTTCTGTCATTAATTATCCAGTGATGGGCATTTCCGCTGCACTCGTCTTGATGAAGCGTTTCACCCTTTGTATCCATCATTCACCCCCCCCCACGAAGAATATCACTTGCTCTGTCCCACTACTAAACATGATGCATAGCTGGACACAAAGCAATTGATAGTGTGTTTTCACTTAGTTTATAGCAGCTTTCCCCCTTTGCGTCCTGTCCTCTTCGCTATCGTTGCCGCTGTCTCTGTTACAAGGGTTATTGGGTACAGCCCGGCCGCAATCGGGAACGTGAAGGGATCCTGTGACATCCGGCGCCACGTCTCAAGGTACTTTAAGTTCGCATTTGTGAAGTTCCTCCTGACGTTAGGCTTCTTGCGTTTCCTTGGGATGTGAATGTGGTCTGCCTGTTTCATGGCCATCCTCCATTTATTGTTGTCCATGTCACCACTATTACCGTCGCATTGTCCTCGGTTATCAGCATGTAACTCACCGGAGACTGTCCAGGTCATGTTGAGGATATTATAGTTGGTATAGTCCAGGTTATATGTCGTCAAGGCGACAGCAAGCGCATCCTCGTTGAAGTATAGTTGCAGTCAGCCACAAGGAGAAATGAACACGAGGAGCAAGAGAAATAATGGCCTACGAGAAGGTGCCCAAGATAGTCTGCTATGACTGTGTTAATCTTCATCATCTGGTAGCTGCATGTCCCAAATGTGATACTGGGGTCGTGGTCGCCACTTGCCCAGAGGACTACAATGGTATCACTGAGAGCTTGTGCAACGACTGCTTTGCGGCCATTGCCTTCTATGTCATAATAAAAGAGCGCAAAGCCTGGGTTCTATCAGAGCCTTTGGAGGTGGTGAACGCTCGTCAAAGAAAGGCAAGCCGCCCTGTAAGCAGAGAAGGCTCGTGATCAACAAGCCTCATCTTAAGGACATTTTCGACTACTATCAGCCTAGGCTCTCTTATTGAGCAGATTGTGCGGTTCGCGTAACACACTCATTGGTGAATCAGGCAAGTGGTGGAGCTAAGCTAGATCAACTCTCTGAACCCCGTGCAATTGCCTCGAGCCCATGCCGGTCAATGATCTGAATGTGCTTGGGTCCTGTCCGTATAAGCCCTCGCTTTCGCATGAGACCCAGGGTCTCTGTCACTGTCTGGCGTACCACCCCAATCGTGTCCCCGATCTCTTCGTGGGTGATATCGGCTAACTCACCCGAAGCCGAATCAGTATAAGTAAGTAGAAAATGTGCCAGCCTCACGTCAACCGAGCTATAAACTGCCTCCAGAAAGCGTTCCTCAATGAGACGTAGGCGGGTGCCTACGATCTCCAGCATGCGTAGAGCAATATCAGGACGCCGTTTTAGGAGCGTCAAAACGTCCTCTCGGGTGATCGTGCAGATAGAGCTGGCTTCGATAGTTTCGGCGAAATTACCTTGCATGGTTTGACCCAGCAGTCCCATCACACCAAAGACCGACCCCGGTAGAATTTGCCTCGTCACCAGGCGCTTGCCACTTGCGGTGAGCCTGTATAGCTCCACAAGTCCTTCCCTCAAGATGTACAACACCTCACAGGGGTCTTCCGGTGTAAAGAGTATAGTCCCCACCGGGCAGGTTTGTAGCTCAACGTCATCAAATAACGTGCCCAATTCAGCCGACTTTATCCCCTGAAAGAGGTCTGCCCCGTACAGAGGGCTCATCGCCCTGGGCGTTTTACGGATGCGTTTCGAGGAAGACGGTTTCGGCCTAGAGTGAGACATTGCTTTCACCACATTGCTATGTGACTAATATAGCATAGTATAGACTATCGCTTGTGTCGTCAAGGCGACAGCAAACAAAGCATCTTTGAAGTATAGTTACACGCTGTAGCTCAATGGTGTTTGCCGTTACCTACATTGCTAGAACGGCAGGCACGTTGAGAGATTCCAGTTTCTGGGGGGAGGCTGCTCCTTGTCTGCGAAGGTAGATAAAGGAGGAATTTAGATGACAGTCAAACTTGGTGAAATTCAGGCTAAGATGTCGGCTAACGCTAGCAAAACAGATGATCTGAATGTTCATCTGAGGCTCCGCCGCTTAGATATACTGGAGCTTGTGCGGTTCAAGCCCAGGGAAGACTTGAAAAAGGGGGACTTGATAAAAATCACCATCGAGAAGGCTGAGGTGCCTGCACCACCTCAGAAGCCCGAGGCGCCTGCATCCCCATAGCGGGTGATAGCAGATTGGGAGTGGCCTACCCCCCTCCATCTTGGAACCATAACAAGAGTCAAGGCAAGGCAGGAAGTCAAGCTCTGCATAGTGAAACGTTATAGAAGTGTAGTGTTTGCAGTAATCCTCTGTTTGCCAGCGTGGAAACTTCAATAAATCGTAGTCGCCTCCAGCAAGAGCATTTGACGGCTTCGCAGAGCAAATGATGCCGAGAATTCTAGTTCTTCTGGATGTAGTCTCCACATGATACTTAGGTACGATGCCAGGATATATAGAAAGCAGGTGACGCACCCTGAATTGTGCAGTCTGTGGTTGTGGGCCTTATGCAGGTAGGACAGTTTTTCAGTGCTGTTGTGGGGTAATTACCCACGCCCAGTGCTGGGAGAAGCACATAGTGGAATCCCACAAACCCAGCTTCACCACTGGGGTTGTCACCATGGATGGCCGCTTTATTCCCAAAAGCGCGGAAACGGAGGAAGTCTCACACCCTTCAGAGAAGGGACTTGTTGCCATTGAAAGGAAGTAGTGTGAAGTGCTGGTTGATGACCAGAAACTGCAACTTCTTGCTAGAAGACATCAGAAAGTTGTCGGACAACGAGCTGATGATTTTGGATAGCAGATTAACGGCGCAAGTGATCTCAGAGGACATGGAGAGTTATTCAGACCACTATCGAGGACCTGACTTTACCTTGTTAGCTGCAGTCACAAACGAGGTCAATAGAAGATTCGGAGCTGCTAGTTGGTTTTGGAGGCGTTGGTGGAAGCCACCATATGAGTACAAGAAATGGGTACAGCATGAACAGCAAAAGAATGAAATAGCTCATCTCCAAGCGACCGTGGGTGGGTCTAAAGTAGAAAGTCTGGGTAGACAATATTCGGATGACGATGATGTGAGGGGAGTGGGTAGCTGACTATGTATTTAGTGAGAATGTGATTAGGATGTGGCACATCAAGCCTAATACGAATCGAGCAGGACATATGGTTGAAGACCCCGGAAAAATAAGGAATGGATACCTGTGAAAGCGAGGAGCGTATTCAAGATAATCAGCGTATCTGCGGGAGAGTATAGTTATAGACAGGAAGCAGGTGATGTACCGTGAATTGTGCAGTTTGTGGTAATCCACTTTTCGCAGGTAGGACAGTTTTCAGTTGCTCTTGTGGGTCAATCACCCACGCCCAGTGTTGGGAGAAGCATATAGTGGAGTCCCACAAACCCGCCTATACAACTGGGACTTTCACCATATATGGTGAGTTCGTTCCCAGGAGTGCTGAAACCGAGCAAGGCTCACATCCTACAGAGAAAGAACCTGTTGCCATTGAAAGTCGGTAGGGGGTGAGGTGGTGTTTGATAATCAGAAGCTGTCGGGAATGGTAAACCTGACCGACGAACAAGAGAAGGAGGGCTACTGGGTAGAGCATAGCGGGAACCTGGTGAAGGTTTGGCACTACAAGGACACGATAGCGCTGCTCCTTTTATCCTCCAACATCCATCATAAGGTCCAGGACGTGGTGGAAAGGAGAAGAAGGGAGCTCAGGAAGTCGACGGCAAGCCATTAGGTCAGATGAGGAGTGGGCTCTAAGACAAGGACACTCTGCCTTTTGAACTACTACTAGCTAACCGGCGGGAAAGAGCGCTAGTAACACCAAGCTAAGAGAGAGATCTTAGTTTGTTTTTTCATGTTGCTAATCTTTAGCTGCTAAGGTTGGCAAAGGAGATCTTGAGATGGCTGTTAAACTTGGTGAAGTCCACTCTAAAATGTCCGCTGATGTCAGAAAGGAGGATGAACTGATTGTTCGTCTGGGGGTCCGCGGCTTGAATATGCTTGAGATAGTGAGTTTCAAGCCCTCGGAAGACCTGAAGAGAGGAGACAGGGTAAGAATCACTATCGAGAAAGTTTAGACGCCAGCGTGTCCACCGTTGGGTAGCAGCAAACTCGTGAGGAGTTTCCATGTGCACTTTGGGAAACACCATGTGACAGAGAGGGTTCACGACTTAGGCTTGGAAGGAAGGTTAACATTGATGGGATGGGTGGCCAGGCTCAAAGACGCAGTCCATTCGTCATCGATTGACCATGAGTGCTAAGGAAGTGAAGAATACGAATAAGAAGGTTGAATTAGTGTGAAGATAGCAATGATGACCAGGTGGAATGTGCCGTCAGGCCAGTCTTCACACGCTGAGCCCGTTGGACGTGCTTGGATGGATATGGGATACAAGATAGTCGTGTTTGCCCCGGATGGGCTCGACACGCATTTGCTGTACCACGAAGATGAGCCTTTTGTTCATAGATGCTTTGTGCAGGATGTCTGGGGACAGAGGGACAGCAGCCGTTATTTCTTTGATCCAACACCCTACCTCCGTGAAGATTACGACGTCTTTGTGATGGAGATGGCCTACCTTATGCCTATGCCTGAGATGCTGGAGATATTCCCCCATATCAAGAAGAAGGCCAAAACTGTGCTTGTGGTACATGAAACAGGTTTGCCTTCTGACCCGAACTGGTACAAATTCGATTGGGACGCCATGGTCTGCTTTGATACTCGGTACAAGGCATTCATGGCCGAGGCTTTTCCCGAGGAGAAGATTGTAATCATTCCCTTCCCGTGTCATCCCCCGCTGCATGGAAATAAGAAGGAAGCACGTTTACGCCTTGGTCTTCCTCTAGATAAGAAGATAGTGTTTGCCTATGGTTTCAATATTGTTCACAATTACATCGAGCTTTTCCCAGTAATGGAGAGACTGTCCCAAGACTATCCCGCCTTGCTATTTTTACTTGCACATCATGATCCGAAAGAACTGAAGTCCGAGCCGGAGTTTCTCTTGCTCAAAGAGGAAATGCCAACAGATGCGAAGCTTTATACCTATTTACACGCCTGTGATGCCTATGTCTATTTCGGAGGAAATGGGTTTAAGATACAGGGCGTCGGGGTCTCTTCCTCTGTTGCGACCTGTCTTGGTGCAGGGCGCCCTATACTCGTCCCGAGCTATTGCAACCTTTTTGACTTATCAGGAAAGGAAGTGATTAAATACGGCGACCATCAGGAGCTGGAGCAGAGGCTGCGGGATATCTTTGAGGGCAAGGAGTATGTGAACGAAAGCCTGAGAGCAGCCGAGGAATACGCAGCCAAGAACTCCGGCTTTGAGATAGCAAAACAGTTCATTGCACTCTTTAATAGAGTTCTAGCTAAACCATTGCACGCAGCAAAGGGTTCTCGTAGCTGAGCGTCAGCGTTTGGCCCACAGCGAGAGCGGTGAGGTGGCCATCCATCACCTCCTCATCGACTCGTATGTTTGAGGTTCTTTCTGCGTTGACGAGTGGACTCTAGTAACTTTTTGTGTCATCCCCTGCCTGGGGTGAGTCGAATCTGAAGCCTCGCTTGGTTGCAGCTATGTTGTCGGCACCAGGGGCGATGAGGGATGGATATCGCCTCATCGGGAGTTGAAATGGGAAATCCCGGTCTATATGATTGAACAAGTTCGTATTGGGGGTGGGGCAATATGCGGACGATGGGCAAGCATTTCCTTCTGGATTTGAAGGAGTGCAACAAAGACCTCCTTGATGATTTGGAATTCATAAAGGAGGTCCTCCATACCGTAACAAAGGATGCCGGCAACGCGGTGATTGGAGAGTCCTTCCACCGCTTCCTGCCCCAAGGGATAAGCGGCGTGGTATTGATTACCGGGGCTCACCTCTGCATCCATACCTGGCCGGAGTATGGCTATTCGGCTATCGATGTTTTCACCTACGGTGACCTGTTCCAGCCGGAGGAGGCTGCCAGGTTGATTATGGAGAAGCTGGAGAGCAAAAATCCCTCCATTGTTGAGCTGAAAAGGGGGTTCTAGTTTGAAGGGAAGTGCCCAGCGATTTAAGTATCACATTTTTTCAACACTACAGAGCGCAGGTTGGCAATAGCCTCCCTTGCTCTTGCTGTGTCAATGTCAGTCCTCTCATGACTGACATTATCCCTTAACAGTTAGCTACTGACGTAATCGTATAACAACAACACGCTATCCCCTACCAGAATGCCTTCGTTTTGGAGACCTCTGACCCCAGGGAAATAGAAAGCTGCCTCATGTACCTTAGAGAATATCCAGAGGAGGCTGCCAGGATTCGAAGCGAGGCACAACGCACAGCCGCTTATTTCACCTGGGAGGCATCTGTAGAGAACCTCATCAGCAAGCTAGAGAACCAGGCCCGTATCCAGAGGGCACTCTTATTGAGAAGAGGCTTCTGGATGTCGCGGCGGAGGTAGAACCGTACTAGCACAATCATGCCCTGAGGATAACCTTCACATACGACTCCTCAATCTGTTGGATTGTGCGATACCTTGGCAATCACAATGTTACGATTCTGTCAACCAAATACATCAACTGAAAACTGTTTCTTGGCTCCGCACTTCTTGCAAACACCCAAATTACTGCCATCAATTACCCAGTGATGAGTGCTTAGTTGTCAAATTGCCCGCAATTAGTTCAAAGCTAAGTTGCACGTTCGCGAAGCTGCAAATAATTACGCTGATTTATGCAACTAGGTAGATGAGCGTTTCCCCTGCATTGGTCATTGTTAGGTATTTCGTACTTTATATCCATCGTTCACCCCCAAGGAGAAAAAATGGTACTTGCACTATTCTGCTAATGAACATGATAGATGACGTGTGTACAACGTAATGTCAAGTGCGTTTTCATTCCGTTTGTACCAGCTTCTTATCCTTTGCGTCCTATCCTCTTCGCTATGGTTGCCGTCGTCTCTGTTACAATGGTTATTGGGTACAGCCCGACCGCAATCGGGAACATGAAGGGATCCTCTGCCATCCGGCGCCACGTCTCAAGGTATGTCAAGTTCGCGTCTCTCAGGTCCTTCACAACGTTACGCTTCTTGCGCTTCCTTGGGATATGGATGTGGTCTGCCTGTCTCATGACAATCCTCCATTTACTGTTGTCCATGTCACTGGTATCACCATTGCTTTGCCCTCGGTTATCAGCGAGTGCCTAACCAGAGGTTGTCCAGGTCCTCTTAAAGATGTTATAGTCAGTATAGTCGAGGTTATATGTCGTCAAGGCGACAGCAAGCTCATTATCCTTGGGGTATAGTTGCAATCAGCCCCAAGTAGAAATGAACACGAGAAGCAAGAGAAATAATGGCCTACGAGAAGGTGTCCAAGATAGTCTGCTATGACTGTGTTAATCTTCATCATCTGTAGCTGCATGTCCCAAATGTGATACTGGGGTCGTGGTCGCCACTTGCCCAGAGGACTACAATGGTATCACTGAGACTCTCGCCGCACAACCCGATGTTCTGAGCCAGGCTGAAAAAATTGCGCTAAATAAGTGGCAGCAGCGTCCTATCCCCTGGTCTAGAGGGTTTCCCTGGGGTAGGTTCCTGTTTTGCACGGGACTTGCGCTGGTTGTCTTTTATCTGATGTGGAAGGCTTCAGAGGACACGAACTGGCAATCGAAGCGGTCGATAAACCCCTATAAACTCGTAGGGGGTATCATAGGGGAGCTAGGATAATTAGAACTGGGCAGACACCCGGAGCGGTAGGTGTGAGCGGAGTAGAGGAAGGCTGCTCATAATCTGCTATAGCACGAAAAGGAGGTATGTAGATGGTAGTCAAGCTTGGTGAAGTTCAATCTGAAATGACAGCCGATGTCAAAAAGACAGAGGATCTGAAGGTTCTTTTGAGGGTTGCCTGGTCAGACAAGATGAAGGAAGTTCCATTCAAGCCTTCTGAAGACCTGAAGAAGGGTGACAAAGTAAAAATCATTGTTGAGAAAGTGTAAGTGTAGCATAGGAGAAGGGATGTAGGAGCAGAATGAGCAGCTTCCCCCCCAAGGGACTTATGCTTGGCAAGAGAGACAAAAACGAGCTGAGCGAACGCCTGGAGAGGTAGTCGTGAGCGACGTTGACGAAGCTATGGCAGAGGCGGACCGGCTGGAGCAGTCTCTACGGGCTGAGATAGACAATGCCAATAAGCAATCGTGACAGAAAAAAAGAGCAGCGTGCAGCCTACCACGTAGCGTCTAAGAAGTATTAAGCATGGTCATGGTGGTCGAGCCGTTCGCAAAAAGGAAGCGTCGGCACTTGGCAGCAAACAGCAAAGGTAAGTGGCAGCGGACCATAAGCAAAACGTACCGAAAAACTGAGACATCTTCTAGCGAGCCCTAGGACTTGATAGTTAACGAAGAACAACTCAAACTGGAAATCAAGCAGGTCCTTGAAAGGCATGGCCTCAAGGATTCTATTATCATCGTTAGTGCAGGATTGATATATGTTGCAAAGAATACAAATACTAGGGCTGATTTGCACCTTAGGGTAAATTTACCACAAGCTGGAACTGAGCTAAGAAGTACTAGTGGCTAGGTCATAAAAAAGCCCCACTTTGCGAGTAGCAAGGCGGGGGCGAGCCAAGCCCCCATGGTGGTGGGATTGTCGAGAGCATCCACGATGGGTGGAGAGACTGTGCTCCCTGTTCTCGCACGGAAGTTACGCAAAGACAGGCAGGCTATTGTTGCCTCAATGTTCACCGACATTGAAACCACAGAGGCGCAGTGTGTAAAATAGCGCAGGAAAGAGTTATGTTGCCAGACAAAGATAAAATCAAAATCCGAAGAATGATCAACGCAGACTTGGACAAAGTGAAAGCGATAGATAGAGCGCTTGCCGGTGAAAGGCGGGCCTTGTCTTGGCCATTAAGAGTTGAAACTGAGTGGGCAGTATATCGTCCGGCGTTAAGCTATGTGGCCGAACTGGGGGATGAGATAGTAGGTTTCTTATTAGGGGACATAAGAGGCGCGGAATACGGGACAGATATAAGCGGCTGGATAGATATGATGGGTGTCGCACCTCAGTATCAGCGTCAGGGAATAGGGCGAAGGCTAATAGAGACATTTCGTGAAGAATGCAAGCGAAACAGGGTCAAGGCAAAAGTTATTGTCAGGGAGGATGACGAACGCCTAACGGGATTTTGGACATCCGTGGGCTTCCGGAGGGGGAAGTTGATTAGCTTCGAAGGATAAGAGTGAGGACATTCTTGTTAGTGGCCGTCAAATATTTAGACTTATCCTTCTGTCGTTGGTTATACTGGTTATCCCTTTCCTAAAGTTCGGAATTATATGGGCACACAGTTGCTTGTAATGTTACCCCTGGGTCTCAATCCATCGTATTGTATAATGGTCAGTGTTATCGTTCCGCGATCTCGAAACCAGTTCTAAATGGTTGTATATTACCAGCCCCAGGGGCGATGAGGGGTAAATATCGCCTCATCGGGAGTTGAAATGGGAAATCCCGGCTAATATTAGCTTTATAATATAGAGCCGAGTGACTCTGTCCGAGGATGATATGAGAACACTGCTGGTAAACCCACCCTATCCCTTCTCAGAAATGCCCATCCTGCCGATGGGGATTTCCTATGTCGCCGCGATATTAGAACAGAATGGCCATGAGGTGCAGATACTCGACCTGCTTGTATCAAGGTACTCCAAGGAGAAGATTAGGGACAAAATCGAAGAGTATCAGCCGGATATCGTCGGCGTAACCTCAGTAACGCTGAACTACCCTGTCGCTTCCGACATCCTTAAATACTGCAAGTATGTGGACAAGGACATTATCACAATCATCGGCGGCCCCCATGTCACCTTTGCCGCCGTGGAAACGCTCACCGAGGCTCCCTGGATAGACATCGTGGTCAGAGGCGAAGGCGAGATGACCATACTGGACATCGTGAACGGCAAAAAGCTCGCCGATATTGACGGGATCGCCTACAGAGACCATGACATAAAGCTGACCAAAGAGCGCAGTCTGATCGAAAATCTCGACGAGCTTCCCTTTCCAGCAAAACATCTCTTCCCCCTGTCGCGATATCTTGTCCTCGATGTGCATGCCAGCATCCTCACCGGCAGGGGTTGCCCCTTCAACTGCATCTTCTGCGTAGGCTCCAAGATGGGAGGCAGAAGGGTCAGGTACCGCAACCCGAAGCTCATCGTTGACGAAGTAGAGCAAGCTGTGACCTCAGGCTTCAAAGAAATTAACTTCGAGGATGACCACCTCACGCTCAACCATAAGCACCTCAATGCCCTCTGCGACGAGGTAATCGCCAGGGGGCTGAAGTTCAACTGGAGCGCTTTCTCCCGCGTAGACACTGTGAACCCGGAAATACTCCGCAAGATGAAACAGGCAGGGTGCACTTGGCTCCTTTACGGTGTTGGGAGCGGGAATCAGGAGATTCTGGATATTATCAAGAAGAAAATCACCTTGGAGAAAGTAAAGGAAGCCGTCGGGATGGCGAAAGAGGCTGGAATAAACATCATCGCGTCTTTCATCATCGGACTGCCTGGCGAGACCGCGGAAACTCTGAAGCAGACTATGCAGTTCGCCCGGGGGCTTGGTACATCCTACGGATTCAATGTGCTGTCACCCTTCCCCGGAACCGAGGTGCGTGAGAAGGCAGCGGAATACGGAATAGAGATATTGACGAGCGACTGGACAAAATATGACTGCAACAGGCCAGTAACGCGGACGAAGGGCGCCGGCCCGGAGCAGATAAATGCTGTACTTCAAGAATATTTCGAAAAACTCAAGAAATACCTCGCACAACTTGAAAAGGAGCGAAGTGCATCCCAGGGAGAATCCGCGGAGGCGAAGAAACGCAGCCCGCTGTCAGTGGCCATCTTGAAGGGCGACATCATAGAAAGTGTGGGCATGATGAAGCGGGAGGGCGACCCCATAGAAAGCCTGGTTAAAAAGGTGGCGGAACTTGTACCCTATCCTCCTGACCAAATCAACGAAGACATAACAAAATGGATCAAGCAAGGGCTTCTGAAATACACCTCCAAAGACGGCCACTTAGTCTGGGACTGGAGTTAACCCAATGGGTAGCCTGGAGCACCTGCTCCAGGAATATGTAGATTCAGTTTAACAATTAGCCTGTTACCTTGAGAAGCAACAAGAGGATTCCCCAATCTTTGACCATTGTGGCAAACTGAGACTTCTGAGTGCGCTATCGGTTTAGTATCCAGACCTGCGCGTTCAGATTGGCCGCAATACTAACCCAGGTTATATATGGCCAATTGTATCCTCGCCTCGTGCAAATACGTGTCATGTGGGAGCGGTACAAACCATGCCCCAACTAATTGACCACTCACCTAGCACCTAAAATTAATCCATCAAAATGTTTGCCCCGATTGAGGTAACAATCACTCATTTTGTATTGAGGGGGATGGCTTAACCTCCTTACCCTATCGCCTTAAGTCACAGTGGGGAAACGTTGCTGAACCCAACCAGCACATTCAGGCATATGACCAGATTATCGCTGTAACGCCCTTTCACATCCATGCTTTATTCTGATTCCGCGTTGCCTGACATGGCTGGATTTGGTAAACTGTGCTCGAATCACGATGAGGACGAAATCATGATGTTTCCAAGTGCACGTGACTCGAAAAGGGAGCAGGCTGAAGACATTCTTGACCAGGGGCTTGATTTGCTTGAACAGGGAGAAGAGGAAGAGGCAGGCCGCTACTTCTTTAAGAGCATTGAGATAGACCCGACCTATGCTGATGGGTATAACCACCTTGCAAATATTGCATGGAGAAGAGGAGACTGGAAACAGGCTGAAGGGCTCTACCAGAAAGCCCTCGAATTGGCTGAACCTGAGGTAAAGGACATACCTAAGGGGGGATTCTGGGGGATACTTGAATCCAGACCCTATATGCGAGCTCTGCATGGTCTCGGTCTTACTGCCTGGAAACAGGGCAGGCTTGAGGAGGCCATAGGTATTTTCAAGCAGATGCTGAAGCTCAATACTAATGACAATCAGGGCGTCCGCTATCTTATGGGGACTATTTACCACCAAATGGGGAACCTTGAGGAAGCGGCCGGGTGGTATCAGCGGAATGGGGATGACCCTCACAACCTCTATAACTATGGACTGGCCCTTATCCAGCAGAACAAACTGGAAAAGGCAGCCAGGATCCTGATATTTGCTATTTTCGCCAATCCCTATATTGCTCCAATGTTGCTGGATGATAAGCTGCCAAAGAGGGACTGGTGGCACACCATTAGCTGGGCTGAACCTGAATATGCCGAGGATTACATGACTGAATATGGTGGCTGGTGGGAAAAGGAAGAGTTGCCTCTGGTTTTCCTGCGTGCGGTCTGGAACTCCGTGGAGGTTCAGCGGGACCTGAGGGATTTCATTGCCACAAGAAGAGCAATGAAGAAAGCAAAGAGCGGAGAGGACAGGGTCAGCCTCGGAAGGGCGGGCGATGCGCTGAGTAGCCCGGAAAGGGTAAGGAAGCTGGCCGGTAAAATATACAGGGAATTTGAAGGAGACCGAACCGAGTCCCTTGGGCCGGGCGATGCGGTCTACTACGATTCTAGCGAGCCTCATTATGTCAGATGCGCTGGGGGGAGCAAGGCCAAGATCCTGGCTGTCATCTATCCTGGAAGCGAATAGCTATTGGCCATCACAAAAAAATGGCCCAATAATTATGTCGTCCAATAATGACCGTTTAGGGACATGATGAATTCCGTTACTGTCACGCCAATATTTGATGTCCCCATCCGGGCCAACGGTCTCGAGCACCACTTTTTTCTTTGGTTTTCCGAGAGCCAAAACTAGAAGGATTTCGTACCTCGCAGGTATTTTCAGAGCGTCGCGCAACTCTCGCTTTTTGATCGCACCGATAATACAGCCGCCGAGACCCTTCTCAGTTGCACCCAGGAGTATGCTCTGGGCAGCTATCCCGTGATCACAACGCAGAGGATGACTGATCTGTGTGTCCTCGAGTATAATAATATAAGCGGAGGGCCTTTCACCCTCGCTGGGCCCCAGCCAGTCCTTTAAGTACATAGCCCAGGCTATGTTCGAGAATATAAGGGCATTTTTCTTAGGGTCGCACGAAAGCATATATCTGAGCGGTTGCGAATTGGCTGCTGACGCAGACAATCTGGCGAGGTCGACAAGCTCTCTTAATGTTTCATGTTCTATAGGGACATCTTCATGGAAGCGCCGATAGCTTCTGTTCTTTGCTACTAGTACCTAGTTGCGTCAATCCCCGTTACATGGTTGTCAGTCAAAAGTAGGGAGCGATACGTTTGAAAACCGGTCCTCATTATAACGCTAATTTCTATAACTAAGTACTAGTTCCTTTATCGTCATGGTATCCTCAGTTGCGGCATTATTGCGTTAAATGGAGATTTGATGTAAGATTCTTTTCCCAACACCATAATACAACTTTCGTGATGATTTTATCAAACAAATCTGAGGCCTGAAGTATATGAAGAAATCGACCATTAATATTATTAAAATGCACAGGTGGCGTATTGATCGCGCCGTTCACAATTATATATACTTCGCATATTATCGCACCTATGTTTCCCTTTTCCTTAAGGCTGGCCGTTTTCTAGCAAGTAAGTTCCTGTGGATGAAGGGACTGCGTCATGCCTTCATGTGTGTCTTTGATCGCTACCATGCCAAGGTGCTGACCCGAAGCGATGCCCGAAAGTTTGTCACCCTAAACAAGGACTTGATAATCGGCCCAGACAAGACCGAGCGCATAATTCCTTTTCACCACGCAAACAATATAATTTTGAAGGAACCGGAGTTCATTGCTGTGATGGATTGCCCGTGCCGCCTCATTCGGGAGAAGCCTTGTCAGCCTGTGAATGTATGTATTGCGGTAGGAAGAACCACGGCAGAATTCTGGCTAGAGCACTGCCAAAAATATCATGTTCGGAAGGTCAGCCAGGATGAAGCACTCAAAATAATCATAGATGCCCGCGAGCGAGGTTGCATTACTACGGCATGGTTCAAAGTAGCCACTGGAGCCAGAACTGGTGTCATCTGCTCCTGTTGCTCTTGTTGCTGCGGTGGCATTGAGGCTATGCGCATAGCTCAAAAATTCGATAGAACCCTATCCAACATCGCCCCATCCGGGTATTCTGCAGTGCACGACCCAATGAAATGCAAGACGTGTAGAAAATGCAGCAATGTCTGCATATTTAATGCGATAACCTTTACTGTGGATAATAAGCGCATCTATGATAAAGCGGTGTGCATGGGGTGCGGGCTATGCGTGGAAAAATGCGAGCAGAAAGCCCTGAGTTTAGTTAGAGATACCAGTAAGGGTGATCCTCTAGATCTTGACTTCGTGAAAGAAACCCTCAGAGTTGGTGGGTAATTTAGTTCCTGTGGATATACGATGGGAGTAAGGTCATGAAAGGCCAAACGCGGAAGCTGGAGACAGATGTTGTAGTGGTAGGTTCAGGTCCAGGAGGGGCTTCGGTGGCCCAGGACCTAGCTAAACATGGCAAAAAGGTAGTTATTTTAGAGCGCGGCAAAGGCTACGAACGAGTAGGTAATACCTTAACGACATTATTCATCATAGATAAACAGAGCCTTCTCTTTCCCAAAGAAGGAGTAAGAGTGGGCAGGGCTCTCACTACTGGCGGTTCGAGTGTGATTTATGCCGCGACAGCGGTACCACCTCCAAAGTGGATAGCTGATAAATACAAGATCGATCTTACCGAGTTCGTGGAAGAGGCGCGGCAAGAAATCGGCATTAAGCCTTTGCCTGACAAATTGATAGGTCCCGCATCGCGGCGAATCATGGAGGCAGCCCGCGATCTAGGGTTTAATTGGAATCCTATGGACAAGTTCATTGACGCCAAGAAATGTGATCTAAAATGTCCCCACTGCATGTTGGGATGTACAAAAGGGGCTAAATGGACAGCTCGGAATTATGTTCAGGAAGCTGTAGACAAGGGAGCAACTCTCCTGAATCAGGCGCTGGTGCAGGAGGTTTTGGTCGAGAATAGACAGGCGATGGGAGTCAAGGCATTGACTCCGAGGGGACAACTTACGGTTGAGGCCAAGATCACCGTTTTAGCTGCGGGAGGAATGGCTACCCCGGTTCTTCTGCAACGCGCTGGCATTTTCGAAGCTGGTCAAGGTTTCTTCGTCGATCCCCTGATCATTACTTACGGTGATTATAATGGGCCCGGCTCTTGGCGAGACATTCCCATGACCGCAGGCACCCTGGAGTTTGTACCCGAAGGTATCGTGATGACCGACCTAGCTTATCCTTGGGCTTTATATCTCTTGAATTCCTATTGGAAGGGATGGAAATATCTTCCTAGATTTTTGGGATATCGAAGCGTCCTGGGCATAATGACAAAGGTTAGGGACGGTCTGAGTGGGCGGGTGAACCTTGACGGTACAATTTCGAAGCCCATTACATATGAGGAACGCTACAAACTAGATAAGGGAGCCAACATCGCAGAAAAGATATTGAAGCGAGCTGGTGCTAAACCTGAATCAATTTACTCAGCGCCAATTGGAGCGGGGCATCCCGGCGGTACTGCTCGTATTGGTCATGTGGTAAACACTGATCTGGAAACTCAAATAAAGAATCTCTATGTCTGCGATACCAGTATCATCCCCGAACCATGGGGGTTGCCGCCGGTTTGGACGATAATTGCCTTCGGTAAACGTTTAGCTCGCAGATTGGGGACTATGCTTTAGTTTGAGTATAAGTCTGTTTTGTTTGTGGGCTCTCGAGTGCACGAACCTGCTATTGATATTTTGAGCAGCCTATGGTAAATGTTGTACACTTCCACTCTAGGCTATTTCAAATCCTGCTCGATTTCGTTAAGCCTGTTTTGACAGATAGGGATGAGGTTTCTTGGCTGATCAAAGAGGCTTAGAAATTGGGCAGACTTCGGAGCAACTCGCCACACCTGACAATGTGATAAGGAGGAGAACCGTGAAGGGAAAACAGGCAATCCAGGAAACTCTGGGAAGACGCCTTCTTTTAGGCGAGATGATGTCGCGCAACGCCCGCAAATTCTCCGACAAGGAGGCTCTGGTACACGGCGAAACGCGCCTGACTTACAAGCAGTTTAATGCCCGCATTAATCGCCTGGCACATGCCCTAATGGACCTGGGCATCAAGAAGGGTGACAAGGTATCAATATTGGCGTTCAACTGTAATCAGTTCATGGAAACTTACTTTGCCCTCGCCAAGATGGGAGGTGTCGCAGTACCAATCAATTTCCGCATCCACCCTGAGGAGATGACGTACATCATAAACCAGTCCGATGCCAAAGCTTTGATCATGGGCGAGGCTTTTGTGGAGATCGCTAGAGGTATTCAGAAAGACCTGCCTCAGGTTAAGGACTACATTTCAATCAGTGGGGAACCGACGGAAGGCATGTTGCACTTCGAAAGCTGGATTGACAAGTATCCCGACAAAGAGCCATTGATTCTGGTAGAGGAGGATGACCCGTTATTCATCATGTACACTGCCGGAACCACCGGCAGGCCCAAGGGGGCGGTGATAACCCATAAGAATGAGATGGTGCTCTGGATGCTGGGCACAGCATTTGTGTTAACAGAACCAGGTATGTCCGATCTTTGGAATTTCAGAGCCTTTGGTGCACCTCCAATATTCCATCTGGCATCCTTCGGTTTTTGCCAGTTCATGTTCTTCCTGGGCGCTACAGTGGTATTGCCTACAGAGGTATTCGACCCCGTCTATATCATGCAGACCATCGAGAAAGAAAAAATCAATGCCATGGTTCTCGTACCTGCCATGACGAATTTCGTCCTAATGGTACCTGATCTCGATAAATATGATACCAGTTCCCTCAAAGTGTGGGGTTCTTCCGGAGCAATTCTGCCGGTTGAGACCAGGAAACAGATAAAGAAGTACTTCCCTAATGTCAAAATCTTCGACCTCTTTGGGCAAACTGAGATGAGCGCGTTGATCTCAGGTCTTTTGCCAAGTGAATCCGAAGGAAGGGAAACGTCGGTAGGCAAAATCCTTCCTTTCAGCGAAATACGAGTGGTGGACGCTAACGACAAGGATGTTCCTACAGGGCAGGTAGGTGAAGCGGTTTACCGAGGCTCTACTGTGATGAAGGAGTACTACAAGAATCCCGAGGCAACCCGAGAGGCAATGAGGGGCGGGTGGTTTCATGGAGGCGACCTGGTCAGGATGGATGAAGAAGGGTTCATCTATATAGTTGACCGCACGAAGGATATGATAATCAGCGGTGGGGAGAATATTTACCCGGCTGAGATCGAAGGGGTTCTCTTAAAACACCCCAAGATCGCGGAATCTGCTGCAATCGGCATTCATGACAAGGAGTGGGGCGAATCTGTCAAGGCCATAGTCGTCCCCAAACCAGGAGAAGTGCTTTCTGAGAAAGAGGTAATAGACTTCTGCAAGAAGCATCTGGCCAGCTACAAGAAGCCCAAGTCGGTGGACTTCGTTGAAGCACTGCCGCGCAATGCCATGGGGAAGGTGATGAAGACAGAGCTCAGGGAGAAATACGGCAAGTCTGTTAAATACTAGGCTGCGGCCTTGCTGACCAGCTCTACGGGATAGTAGCGTGGGCGATAGCCAGCGCGTTCCACCATCTTTCTCGCTTGACCTTTGCAAGTTGGGATGCACACACCGCAGCCGTTATGGATAGCCTTTGCCCCACAAGACGCTCGGCCCGACGAGCAACGTGTGTTTATGTGGTCAGCGAAAATGGGACAGTGGGTCCATTAGAGTTAATGGACACTTCAGAGACCACTGCCCTGCTCTCTCATGGCTCTATTATGATCAGTTCTCACCTGTAGTGTCCTGTTCTTCGCCTCCTTTCTTCTCTATCACCTCGAGGTGCCTGGCTGTATAGACGTCATAATGTGTGACATCGCCGGGTCCTTTGCACTTGCCTCGTTTCGTGTATCAGCCAAGAAGGTTGCGCTGAAGGCTACACAACAGGTAACATGAAAGCATGGTGCACCTCCCCCGCGCCCGAGGCATAATGGAGCCAGAGAATTGTAAAGGAGGGCACTGTGAATTACGTCGGGGTCGATTATCACAAGAAGTATTCCTACATGGTGGTG